>Ga0209578_10004039_pt1 | contig 10768 bp, 3 predicted proteins | sample tdAd472_FD_187127 | JGI IMG/M metagenome (GOLD analysis project Ga0209578, IMG submission 187127) | Marine sediment microbial communities from the Atlantic coast under amendment with organic carbon and nitrate - tdAd47.2 (SPAdes)... | ecosystem: Environmental > Aquatic > Marine > Coastal >...
CAAAACCAATAATACGGCGAGTGAATTGATTAAGGACGACGAGTACCCAGTGGCTTTTCAAAAGAATCGATTCACACCGAAATAGGTCAATACTCCAGAGGCTATCCTTGGTGTGCCCAATAAAGGTCAACCATGATGGTCCATCGCCACCGGGTATGGGGTAGTAATGTTTGGCAAGAACCCGTCTGACCATGTCTTTGTCTATGTCTACTGTGAATATCATGGCGATTTGCTGGGCAATTCGGCGACAGCCAAAGCGAGGATTGCGTTGTTTCAGTTCGACAATGGCTTGGATGAGTTCTCGAGACGGTCCTTTAGGGCCCGGTTTACTGTGACGAATTGATGAAAACAAAAGACGGTATTTGCGTTTCACAAGCACATCATGAAATCTCTGCAGTGTAGACGGCCTAATAATAATCGCAGTCCGAAAGAGTTGGCGTGGGCTAAGAAACAGCGACCAGAAACCGAACAGAAATCGGTCAAGTGGCAAAAGATTCGGTGAGCGCCGCCGAGATCGATTGTTGTGGCATCGCTGCCGTCTCCGTTCTCACCGCCGACCATCGTGACTGTGCCGGAGATCGTGTTGGTCGAGGCCGTGATGTTGACGTCGTCGTCGCCGCCAAAGGTCTGAATTTCGTAGCTCTCGACGCTGGTCGTGATGAGGTTCAGGGACGTGCCGAGCGTGCTCAGGTCAAAGTCGGCCGAGTCGTTGGCCGGGAAGGCGAGATCAATGTTGTCGTCGTTGCCGGTCGCCTGAACGAGTAGCGTATCGTCGCCGCCCTGTCCGTCAGGCTGCACGACGCCGGTCAGTCCCAGCCGTCGGAACTCGACACCCAGCCGCCCCGAGATGGCGAGTGACGCTTCGGCAAATGCGTTCAGCGGCGCGAGCGTATAGAAGTTGTTGCCGCCGTCGCCCAGTACGTTCAGCGTGTCATTACCGTCCTGCCCGTCATAGACGAAGTTCTGGATGCCGATGAGGTCGATCGTGGACACTGCATCGGTCAGCACGATGCTGCCGTTGAGCAGCGTCGCAGGTGTGAATGTGGCCGTCTCCTGGCCGGGCGTGGTCAGCACGAACAGGTCGCCCGTCGAGAAGCCGCCACCGTTGACGGTGACGTCGACGTCCCAGTTGCTGCGGGTTTCAATCGCGATCGTGTCGGTGCCGGCAATCGAATCCAGAATCAACGTCGGGACATCGGGATGCACGACGGCGGGGCTGCCATTGACGCTCACCGAGAAGTCCTGATCGCCGGTGGCCGTCACGCGGATTTCATCGCCGTCGTTCGTTCCGTTGACTGTTACGACGGGAGCGGGACCGAAGTTCTCGAGGTTGATCGATTCGATTTCGTCGAAGCTGATCGGCTGCCGAGCGCCAATCACGTACGTGCCGGCGTCGCCTTCCGGACCGGCGTGAAAGATGAGGCTCTCTTCTCCGTCGACATCAATGATCAACTGGTCGCCACGGAAGGCGGGGTTGCTCGTCGTCGCTCCGACTGGATTCCCACCGTTAATCAGGATCGGAAGATTCGCCGCCGGGATGACGGTGATCTCGTCCAGACCATCCAGCGTGTGGACCTGCAGGCTTTCAAAGTTCACATAGTCAACGTTCAACCGTCCGGTAACCGCGACCTCATCACCGACTCCATCGACGAGAAATTCGTCGTCGCCGGACAGACCGAAGACTCGAAGCAGGTCCTCCGCCCCGCCGCCATCAACGAGGAGGGACGCGGCGTTGGAATAGGTCACCTGCACCGAAGTGCTGCTCGCTGTCAACTGGCCACCGTCAATTACCAGCGGAGTGACATCGACCGTGTCAGCCGCCCCGTCGGTGGTTACGGTCAGAGCCTGGTTGGAGGCGTTAACGGCGAGGCTCGTAATTCCTGTATAGGTAACGCTGCCGACACCGGCCTGATTGAGCGTTGCCTGCCGCAGGTCCAGGGCCACCGCAGCCGCCACTGCGTTGTATGTCAACAGGCCCGGTCCGACACCGGCGTTCACGGCGATATCGAGTGCCTCGCCGGGGCTGACGGTCACGTCGTCGACCACCGTGCCGATTTCCAGCGTCAGCGTGTCGGCGTCGGTCGTGTCGTGGGTAAACGTCGTGGTCTGATCGCCGAAACTCACCGTCGATGTGCCCGTGCCGCCCGAGACACTGACCGAAGAGTTGACGCCGGGCAGGCTGTCGGTTGAAACGCTGAACGTGTCGGATCCTGTTCCGAGATCAAAATTGCGTGACTCGATGTCGCTGTAGGTGACGGTCGCGTACGGGAGCACCGTCGTCGGGCCGCCGTTCTGCGACACGATCTGAAACTGGCCGTCGTTACCCACCGACGGTTCGAACAACGCCAGATCGCTGGAGCCCGCCAGCGGCTCGTTGATTGTCAGCGAGTCGTCGCCAAAGAGCCCGACCACTTCGACGTCGGACATGCTCTGAAACCGGGCCATGACCGAGTCGCCGCCGCCGAGGTCATAAGTCACCTGCCCGGCGCGCGGATCGGCCGGATCCGGCTGGTAAGTCAGCGTGTCGGCTCCGGTTGTGCCTTCGAACCGCACGGCATTCGCGCCGGATGGTCCCTGGCCGTCGAGCACGAACGTCGCGAACTCCGTCACATTGTTGGGGCTGATCGAAATGGTGTCTTCACCCTGAGCGCCCTGGATGGTGACGGCGGAATCAGCTCCGAAGTTCTGCAGGATGATGGCCACCTGACTGTCGTTGGAGACGGTGGCCGAGCCGGCTCCGGTGGCGTTGAAGCGAAGCTCGTTGCCGGCATCGGTGCCGACCACCACGACCTCGCCGCCGTTCCCGCCGGCGTCGAATGTGAGCGCGCCTTCGACACCGGTGAACTCGACAGACTGATTGTCGAGAAACACGATGGCCTGGTCGTCACCCGGAAAGACCGGCGCGACAAACCGCGGATCGACGTCGGTTGAAAACAGTTCGAGCACGTCGGTGCCGTCGCCAGCGTCGTACAGAATGGAGGCCGGCATCGAGAACGCTCCAGTGACCCGCAACCGGTCATCGCCGCCGCCACCTTCGATCAGGATTTCCTCGACGCTGACGAGCTTTGTAAACCGTGTCGACCGTATGAGAACGTCTTCGCCGCTGCCGCCCTGATCAAGTTCCTCAATCGTGGGCACGCCACCGCCCAGCACTTCCACACCGTCTTCAGACGTCAGCAGTTCCAGCGGCGTCTCTTCCAGAGCCCCGATGAATTCGACAATCCACGGACCACCGGTCGCATTATCGCTGCTGACTGACACGTTGCCCGCGCCGATTGACGCGAGTCCTTCCAGAGCCGACTGAACGTCGCCCGCGGTCGCAGCGGAACCGATCGCCGATGTGGTGAACGATCCCGTCAGGTCCGATCCGTCGGTTTCAATCAGCTCCACATTCTGATTCGCCAGGGAAGCGACGAACTCAACGGTGTACGGTCCGCCCGCCGCTCCCGTGACATTGACATTCGCCCCGGCGATCGACGGCAGTCCCCGCAGTGCGGTCTGAACATCGGCCGCAGTCGCGTCAAAGTCCAGGTCGCCGGTTTCCTGGTTACCAAAACTGAGCGTAAACGTGCCGCCGGTCGTGCCGCCGGGGAGCGTGACGGCCTGAACTTCGTTGTTGGAAGCGTCACCTTCGGTCGTGGTCTGCACGCGGAGCGACTGAAAGGTCAGCGTGAAGTCGCCTCCGGTCACACCAGAAGCGAGCGAGACCGTCTGAATTTCGTTGGCCGCGTTCGCGTCGGATTCCGTGACGATGGCGACTTCCTGACCGTCGGAAAGTCCGGACGAATTCGCGCTGATCAGCGTCACGCCGCGCGCCGCCAGCTCGCCGGTGAACTCGACGAGGTACACGGCGCCGGGCAAGTCCGTGACCATGACATTGCCCGTCCCGATGTTCGGGAGGTTCTCAAGCGCCGTCTGCACTTCTGCAGCGGTCGCGTCGAAGTCGAGGTCCGTGGTTGTGTCGGACAGGTACCGCAACGTGAATGTTCCAGCCACGGGCAGCGGAGTAAGCGTCACCGTCTGCTGCTCGTTTGACGCCGCCTGAGTCTGGGCAACGCCGATTTGTCCATTCGCGAACCCACCGCTGAGGTTGCTCGAATCGGCCGTCATCTGCGGCAGGTTCGTATGGGCGACGTCAGTGCCGACGAACGTCACCGTCCAGCTCCCCGGTGCGCCAGTGACGTCGACATCGCCGACACTCAGCCCCGGCAGATCTTCCAGCGCCTCGCGGACCGTGCCGTTCGACGCGTCGAACGGAATGGGATCCGTGGTCTCAGAGTTGAAGGTCAGCGTGAAATCGCCTCCGGTGGCCGTGCCGACAAACGTCACCGTCTGTTGTTCGTTCGGGCCGCCTGCTGCGGACTGCGTCGTCGAAACCGAGCCTGCATCGCCGGGGTTCGTGGGATCGTCGTCGACGACGGCGACTGCAAAGGCGGTCGTCGCGAGGTCGCCGGTCAGTTCCACAAACACGTTGCCCGGACTGCCGGAAGCATTCACGTTTCCGACGCCAATGAGGGGCAGCGCTTCCAGCGCCGCCTGCACTTCGGCGGGCACGGCATTGCCCGGAATCGCGGCCGTCGTGCGAGTGACCCCGCCCACGGAGATCTGCAGCGCCACCTGTCCGTCAGTGGCACTCGTGATTGTCACCTGGCTGATCTGATTCTGCCCGCTGCCATTGGTATTGGTGCCGACAGTAACCCCCGTGCCCCCCGTCAGCCCGGAGGCGTCCGGCATGAACAGGTTCCCTGTGTTGGCCGCAAGGCCGCCGAGTGAGACCGCATACGGGCCGCCCGACGGTCCAGTGACCTGAACCTGACCGGCATCGATCGAGGCGAGTCCCGCCAGAGCGGTCTGGACGTCTGCAGGCGACGCACTGACCGACAACAATCCCGTTGTGTCACTGACCGTGCCGTTATCAAACGTCAGCCGAAACGTGCCGCCGAGTTCCGCATTGCCATTCTGGGGAGCCGGCAACGTGACACTCAGCACGCGCTGCCCTGCGGCCTGTGTTTCCACCACCGAGCCGCCGACACCTCCCGTCAGCGAGTTGTCGTCTGGCGAAGTGATGTCCGACACGTCCATCTGGCCAAGGTTGCCGATGAACTCGACGAACCACGGACCGCCGCTGGATCCGCTCACATCGACGTTGCCCGCGCCGATCGACCCGAGGCCTTCCAGTTCGGTCTGCACTTCCGACCGTGACGCGTTGTAGTCAAGCGGCCCGGTCGTATCGCCATCAAACTCCAGCCGGAAGGTGCCACCAGTCACGCCCGACGGCACGCTGATCCGCTGGATCTCATTGGTCCCGCCGCCTGGCAGTCCGGCCTGAGTCCGTGAGATGCCCGCCGGCACACTCGACCGCGTCAGTTGCGCCGGGTCGGCCTGCAGCAGGTTCTGATCGGCCTCCATCAGCGTACCGGTGAACTCGACCTCCCACGGCCCGCCGTCGGAACCGCTGACATCGACATTTCCGGCGCCGATGTTTGAGAGACCTTCAAGCGCCGACTCCACATCACTGGCTGAGGCATCGAAGGAGATCGCGCCGGTCGAATCGGCAACGCCCGTGCGGTCGGTAAACGACAGCGAGAACGTCCCGCCGTCCGAACCTTCCGGCAGTGTGATCCGCTGCACTTCGTTCGTGGGGTTGCCGTTGTTGGGGTCGGGGGCGAGAAAGTTGATGAACTCCAGATTTCCATCGCTGCCGGCCACCAGCTCGACGATGTCCGACTCGTCCTTCGCCTCGACCACGAGCCGGTCTGTGCCGGGGCCGCCGTCTACCTGGAAATCCAGATTGCTGAATTTCCGGTTGACGATGATCGTGTCCGGCCCTCCTTCACCGAAGACCTCGATCTTCGCGTTGTCGTTGTTGAACAGGTCGATGTTGAACGGGTCGAGCAGCAGATCCAGAAACGCCTGCCCGCCACCGGGAATGATCGTGTCACGACCGTCGCCCGCGTAAAGCTGCTGCGGGATACCGGTCAGATTGCCCAGGTCAATCGTGTCATCGCGATCGAGCGTCGAGACATAAACCGAGTCATTCAGGAAGTCATTCTTGAAGAAGTCGACGAGGTCGATCGCACTGTTCACAACGTCGGGGATCGGACTGGGAAGCAGATCAATGAGTTCCGGCAGCGTGACCGGAAGGCCGATGTCGTCGAACAACTCGGTAAAGTCGCCAACGAACTCCGGAATCAGATCGAACTCTGGCGTGATCGATCCCTCGGGAATCGTGAACAGCCCGAAGTTGAGGTCCTCCGGAGGCAGCGCGGGAAACTTGAGAGCATCCGAGGCGATGTCGGGAAAGATGCTGGAAATGTCCAGCTCCAGAAGCCCCTGGATCGCGTCGACCACATTTTCGAGGTCAGGAAACAGGTCGAACAGAGCTGTGGGGTTCAGACTAATCGCCCGCGCATCGGTCAGGTCGTACAGGTTTTTGATCAGCTCGCTCAAGTCAAAATTGATCGAGACAATGTCATCCACCCCCAGCCCCACAGTGACGATCAGAGGCCCGCCATCGCCCGACACATTCAAAGCCGGGTTAACCTCAACGCTGAAGAAGTCGTCCAGAAAATCCGCAGTGAACGGCGGGATCGCACCAGCCCCAAGTCGAAACAGTGAGACATCGGAGCTTTCATTGGCGAGCAGAAAGATGTTGGCCAGGTCGCCCGAAATCGAGACGTCGTTGGTTTCGCCTGGAAATGCCTGATAGATCAGCCCCGAATCAATCGCGTCGAGTAACTGGTTGGTAATGGCCCCCAACTGGCTGTCAGAGTCGACCGGAAGAACGTCCTGAATCAGCCCGGAGATGCTGCTCACGGCATTCGGTCCGACCGTTACCACGGCTGACAGCAGCGTGCGGTCTTCCAGCGACTCGGCATAGTTCGCCGTGTCAACAACGATCCGGTCGGCACTGCGGACAGTGGCGCCGGACATGGCGGCAGCTCGTTCCCGAGCGGAGCACCGCGAACGACGATTCTTTCTGACAGACAGATCTCTGAGCCAGCTTGTCATCAACATGGTGGTGGTCTCCCTGTTGGACTCGGCAGTTGAGCGGGATAAGTTGGCCCGGCGCGGTATTCGGCCTGGAGCAGGCTTAAACAAAAGTAATTGTGGACCGACGTCCCTGCGGTCCGGCGTCTCTACAGTCCTGGTCCCCTCGACGGGATAAGCGTTGCGCGGGGTTTCGGCAGTGGGCGCACTGGGGGAACACTGGGGGTGCGCGGGAACGCGGGCTCGTCGAACCGAGGTGCCGCTCGCCATCGTCGCCAGTCGGAGATTGCGATCCTGAGATCGGAGTCGAGGGGCCAGGGACCGACTTTGGTCTGGTGATTGCGTACCAGCACGATGCGCGGATGCCTGGTGCGCATCATTCGGCCTCCAGCTCAGACGGCCTCTGAAACTCGCCGGACTTCAGCCAGTCGGGACGCAGCAGACACCAGAAATCGACCGCAAGTCGCTCTTCCACGTAGGCATAGGGCAGCCAGCCATAGCCGGCTTCGCCCCATTGATCACCCCAGGAGGTCAGAATCAGGAGCGCCCCGCGTGTGACTCCGCGACGGTAGTCGTCATAGCCGACAGCAACGACCGCCTGTCCGCCGACAACATCGTCGAAAGCTGGCCGGTACGGGATGTCTGGCTCGGCATCGATTGAGCTGGGAACGGGAAAGCCAAACGCGAGAGGCAACCCGGCCGCGAGGAACGATCGGACGAGATCGAGCGTTTCGCCACCACTGGCCTGCCGACCGTCGAGCCGCAGATAGCTCAACGAGGGCTCAGAGCCCGCCAGCGCAAAGATGAAACTGTCGGGCTCGGTCCCGTGTTGATGACTGGAATGGTCCCAGTAGCGGGCGGGAACCACACCGAAACGTTTCAGCGCTTTCAGCGCGGTCCGCAGACTGGCGGCCCCATCCCCGGTGACGTCCGGCAGGCGCCGCGTTGTGTAGTCGAGAAACGCCTGGGACAATGGCTGAATGCGTCCGTAAACGCGGCGTTCGAAGTACTCGAACAGATTCAGGCAGGCGCTGGCAGTTGAAGCGGCCTCCGGACGGGGCTCTGAGACCGCTGGAAAGTAGCCACGCAGGTCCACACGGGCCGACCGCGGCTTGCCGGGCACGGACGGCTCCGGCAATAAGTCGAGCAGTTCCACGGTGGCTGGCGAATGGATCGTCAGGTCGCGGAAGTCGGGCAGGTCGGGGTGCCATCCCAGGCCCGCTTGGGAGAACCTCGCCATCGCTTGACCCTCACTCGGAGATTACTGGATCCCGAGTGTCAGGCAACGGCGTCAGAACAGCGATGGGCAGAGTGGGGGAGCACAGGGGACGCCCGGCACAGATTTTACTGGTCGATTGGTGCGCCTGCGTCGTCGGGCAGCATCGTTTCTCCACCTCGTACGAACGCGACATCGCGTGTCACTGACCGCTCAGCCCGCAGCGATTCCTGCAGTGGAGCCCTCTCAGAAACTGATCGCCGGAACGCTGCTCAGCCGGATGACCGCACACTCCAGCAGACTCCCTCACCACTGCCGTCTCCAGAGAAACGCAACAATCGGTGCTGCTGATTGCGGTTGAGACTCTTGATCGTGTCGTGCAGCCGCTGCTTGCTCGGAAGATTCGCTTTCGGGGGCAGGGGATCGTCGATGCGTGGGGGCCAGCCGTCTTCCTCAAACGCGGTCAACACCGTCTCCTGATTCGCCGACGGGAGCTTGAACTGCTTGATGAGATCAGTCCCCAGCCGCAACTGACGACGTTCGATGTCCCAGATGGGCCGTACGAGTTCGCTTCTTGTCAATCCGTGTCGGACTCGTCTGCCATTCCGGACATGGCGATTTGCTTTCGCCACCTGCTGGCCATGACGGTTGGGGTCGCGGACGCTTGCGGTGACGGCAAAGCCATTTCCATTGTGGTTCAGCGGCTGCGTACCTTCCGCCGCACCCCACGGGAATACTTCATCCAGCGACCTCTGCACGACGAATTCATGGCCGGAGTCGGTGAGGACAAAGCAGGTGCGGTCGCAGAAGGTGAGTCCGCCACGTGCTGTAAATCTTCGGACCGCTTCGCCGGGGACACTCAGTTCGCCCGCGTGCTCAACGTACCCGTTGCAGGCGAGCCAGCGCAGATCACTGACGCTGAGTCCCACCGATTCGAGCACGGCGATCTCGACCGCAAAATCCCAGAAATCTCGCCCCAGCTCGATGGCGTAATCGTACGCCTCTTTGAGCACCATGAGCCCCTGGTAGTGACCGAGAAAATGCTGTTGCTCGGTTTCCACTTCCGGTTGGACCGTTGGAAGTCTCGGCATTACGCCTGCTTTCGTATCGGTTTCCGGCTTGCTGTGACCCCTCCGTGGCTTCTGGCGAACTCCCGCCGCATGGTGGGCGACAGTCCGCTCGACTTCAACCGATGTCCGTCTGCATTCTTCAGGCAGATCGTTGAACTGGGACTTTCCCCCGTGGGCGTATGGGAGCATCGCCGGGTTTCTGCCGAATTGGGCAGTTCGGACGGCGTTTTGCGCCAGTCTCAGAAATTCACAGACTCAGAAATTCAACTGCGCCCGAACTGTGAGGCCATCGAATGTGATCGACTCATCGAGGTTATCGTCAGTGAAGGTGTCTGCTCGGGCCGCTTCGATGAATTCCGCAGTCGTGACCGAGTTGAACCAGGCTCCCATGTAGTAGCCGGCACGGACGCTGAAGTTCCCGCAGGCATTCTCCCAGCCGACTCCGAGTTCTGCTTCCAGTTGAGGGACGAGTCGGTCGTCTTCAAAGCCGGACCTCACCTGATTGCCCACCATGATGTTGTCCTGGGTGTAATCAGAATCGAAACGTCCTGCGAGGACGTCCAGAAAGCCTTCTCCGTAAACATGAAAGCAGCTGCCCAGATTACGGCGAAGCTTCAGGCCAGTCCGCGGACCGAACCCCTGAAATGCGGTGCTCGACCGGACTGTTGTGGCGCCGGCAATCAGAAAATCTCCCTGGAACTCCTGATCAAGCTGCGCGTAACGCAGCCCGAAAACGGCATCGACCGAGGCATTGCAGGTGTTGAACAGTGTTTGCTCGAAGTTCACATCAACGATATCAAAATCGATTGCCTGTCGTCCCTGAGCGGCAAGGCTGTCCATATCAACGCTGTTGGTACTCGGGTGAGTCACGAACGACTTGATGAAACCGGTCCCTCCCGGCAGATTGATGCTGTCGCTGGTGTCGCTGCGGAAATACCAGTACTGAGCGCTGAGCCTGGAGAACTGATCCGGGTGGTAGGCTGCACCGACTCGAAAGCCAAGCTCGTAATCCGGCGCGACCATGTTCAACGGTGCGATCGGACTGGCGTTCTGAGTCGGGCCGTCAACATGCTGAGCGTAGCCAAATCCGGCATCTCTCGGTGACAGAAACAGAACGTCGCCCCACAACGAGTAGCACGGCTGCCAGCACGCTGGATCGCAGGGACCACAACCCGCTGCGGAACTGTCGGGCTGCGAACCGCAGGCCGCCTGGACGGTCTCTCCGCTGGTGCCGGGACTTTGCTGCTCCCCCCAGACGACTCCATTGACCCACATGTTGGCAAGCTCGTCGGACGTACCGGAAGCGGCAGCGTTCGTGCGGGGAACGGCGCTTGATTCCGACGTTGCTTCGTTCACCGCGTGGGCGTATCGGTCACCCGTCTGACGGAAAGCACTGATCTCGACAGCTGGATTCGAATAGCCTTGAGCCTGCACTGATTGCTGAGCCCACAGCATCGCCGTCACGACGATCACCAGAGTGCCTGTGATTCTC
>Ga0209578_10004047_pt1 | contig 10759 bp, 12 predicted proteins | sample tdAd472_FD_187127 | JGI IMG/M metagenome (GOLD analysis project Ga0209578, IMG submission 187127) | Marine sediment microbial communities from the Atlantic coast under amendment with organic carbon and nitrate - tdAd47.2 (SPAdes)... | ecosystem: Environmental > Aquatic > Marine > Coastal >...
GGGACAATTCCCAGCCAGGCCGCCAGTTGACGCCCCGATGTAAATTGCGACGCATCGCCAACCGTTGCAACCATCGCCGTGGCCGATATTACGCCGACGCCGGGAATAGCCGTTAGTCGGCGGCTGGCCTCGTTGCCTTGATGCCAGGATTTCAGACGTCGTTCCAAACCAACGATCTGCGTGTCGATGGTTCGCAATTGCTCGACAAAGGTTTGCAACGTTTGGCGCGCCAACGCCGGAAGGCGGTCATCCGCTTCGTCCTGGATAATGGCGATCAATTTGTCGATGTTGCGGCGTCCCTGCGCGACGACGATACCGAATTCACTTAGATGACCCCGCAAAGCGTTGATCAACTGGGTTCGTTGACGCACCAGAAGATCGCGGGTGCGGTGGATCAACAACACCGCCTGCTGGTCCCGGCTCTTGATCGGTGCAAAACGCATGGTCGGGCGCTGGGCCGCCTCGCAAATGGCCTCGGCGTCGGCGGCGTCGTTCTTGTTGGTTTTGACAAAAGGTTTGACGTGTTGTGGCGGAATTAGGCGCACATCATGCCCCAACGCTTGAAGTTCACGGGCGAAATGGTGCGCGCCGCCGCATGCCTCCATCGCCACAAGACAGGGCTCAAGTGTGGCGAAAAACCGCAGAACCTGATCGCGCCGCAGCTTTTTGCGCAAAACCGGACGGCCATCAATGTCAGAACCGTGAACCTGAAAAACCGACTTGGCGAGATCCAGGCCGACTGTGGTAATCTTGGTCATTGGACGCTCCCTTGACTGGAAAGTTTCGACACTCACCAGTATGGCTCATTCAGAAGCCGTCGGGGGCGTCCATGCCATTATCGTAACTCATCAGTTTCTCTTGTCGGCAATAAAGTCATGAGGCCCTAAGGATGCAAAGACCCTTTGTTTTGATCTCCACCCCAACACCACTTCACACGCGCCCTAGAGAGTTTGGAGAACGTTATCTCAAGGTGTTTTTTGACGAGTTTCCCGGCCTTAAACCGCAGACCGTCAACTATACGGAACCCATTAATAAGCCCGTCGAAACCATAGAAGATGCATTGGAGTACTGGGGGCAGTTAACCTTCTACTGGCGAAGGAAAAATGCTCCACGCACTTATGGCTCAGTTTCAGAATCTGGAAATTTTGGTTCTGACGGTGTGCGGCTAAAGTGTGACTGGAAAAGCACAATCGACTGGTTTAGCTTATTTAAAAGGTTAGTGGAGACTACCAATTCTAACGCTTCTTATCTTCACCTTTTTTGTGACCATGAACTTCAGCCAGTTACATTTGGAAGCCCCAACCACGATTTCCGGCTTGGTGCTGCCGGAGCCGCTCTGCGCAACGGCATTCCCGGCATCGGCTGGGCAAACTACTTTGGCAGTGACTACGCCAAAGAGGTCGATCCCGCTCTCTTGCGTAAAAACGGCTTTGAGGTTGAACCCTTCGAGAACGGCTATATTTTCAAGGTTTCTCCCGACATAACCGATGTAAAAACCGACTACGAAGCCTTCGACAAACGCCGCCAATTACTACGAAGCCTATTCCGTCAAGAGGTTTTCCAAAAACCATCACAAGAAGCCTAAGCGACTAAACGTCTAGACGGCGTCACCCTAGAGTTAAGTGCACTGTCACCGCAACCACATCGCCTTTACTTTTAAATTAATATAAATTAAGCAATTTATTCTTGTGACTTTGCTTCTTTTATTTGACTTTTCGTCATTTTATTTTCTAGCATCCAAATTGATGCACCTGCATGCTTCCAACCTCGCTGTCCAGCTTGGTGAAAAAAGATGTGTGCCTTTACTTTATTGACCTCGACCCCAGGAACCATGAGCATCCCACTATAGATATTTCCTAGATAGCCCAGCGCCACGGCATCTCCTGCTTCACCTGCTTTGAGTAACCAAGGAATTCCTTCACTTGAATCTAGTTCGAGCTCGTTTCCTGGCGGAAGATGAAAAAGACCAAAGTCCCTCTGAGCTGATGAGTTGCCTTGCCGTGCAGCGTTGGACAACAGATCAAAAGCTTTTTTGATGTCCCTTTTTACACCAAGCCCTCTGCCGTAAATTTCTGCTAAAGCAACGGACGCTTCCAAATTTCCGGCATCTGCGGCTTCTGAAAATTGCTCTAAAGCCAATGCGTAGTTTTTACTTTTAAGCGCTTGAACACCCTCATCGTATCCTGCGTAACTAGATGCAGGCACAAATAGAACAAGCAAAAAAGCAACTAATAATGGAGTAAGCTTCAACCTCATCCTCCCTACTCCCCCTTCAACTCGACGACTTCGCGCTTCCCATCAGGTGTGGTGCGGTGGAATTTGAGGGTTTCGCCTTTGAGTGCTGATCCGCGCAGTTCGTTGAGCATGTCGTCTTGGCGGCCGAAGGGAGCGACCAGGTCGACCAGCCAGAGGGTGTCGCCGGAGTTCCAGTCTCCGGGTGCGGCAAAGCCGCGTCCTCGCTTTTCCAAGCCAATCGGAGATTGGGGAAAACCGGGATTGAGCTTGTTGGCGCCCGAGTAACATCGCCACAAATTCGGGCTGCCGGTTCCGGTGCTGGCGGTGGTCATGGTCGTCATTTCTCCTGTCCTCCTAGTCCGCGCGCACCATACGACGGGCGCACGTCACCCGCTGACGGTATTCAGATGAATACCGTCTGTTCCTGTCTCGGCTGTTATCGGTCGATGGAAACGACCCCCTTTTAAACTAGGCGCGGTGTGGACTGCGCCTTCCCCTTTGCGCCACCCTTATGACGGGCGGTCCCCAAAAAGATACGCTAGGATAAAATTTCAGAGTGAGTCAACAACGCATAAAGGGGACAGGTCACGAGGACATGTCCCCTTTTTGCTCTATGGGTTCTGGATCCTTCGCTTTGCTCCGGGGCCTCAGAACACCTAAAGCGGCAAAGCCGCTAAGGGTTCTGGGCTCAAGGAATCAGCGGCGACCAAGCCGGGTCGGAGGCGTCGACCGGGGTTTTCATTTCCCGCTCGTTGTAGCCGGTCAGGTCGATGGAGAAGATTTTGGTTTTCACCGCGCCCTTGTCGCCGACCGGGGTTTCGCGGAAGAACATCAAGACCCGTCCGTTGGGCGCCCAAGTGGGCGATTCGACCAAAAAGCCCTTGGCCAGTAGGCGCTCGCCCGAGCCGTCCGGCTTCATGACCCCGATGTAGAAGGTGCCGTTGAGCATTTTGGTAAAGGCGATCAGATCGCCGCGCGGCGACCAGACCGGCGTGGCGTAACGCCCCTTGCCGTAGCTGATGCGCTTGACGTTACGACCGTCGGAATCCATCACGTAGATCTGCTGCGAACCGCCGCGGTCGGAGTTGAAGGTGACCTGCGAACCGTCGGGCGCGTAGCTCGGTGAGGTATCGATGGCGGGATTGCGGGTCAGGCGCTTCACCGAGCGGGTCCGCAAATCCATCGAATAGATTTCCGAGTTGCCGTCCTTGGCCATGCTCATGATCACCCCATTACCGTCGGGCGAGAATCTTGGGGCAAAGGTCATGCCCGGAAAATCGCCCAGCAACTCCTGGCGGCCCGTGTCGATATTGAAGATATAGACCCTGGGCACGTTGCGGTAATAGGACATGTAGGTGATTTCCTGGAGCGTCGGCGAGAAGCGCGGCGTCAAGACCAGCGACGTCCCGTCGGTCAGGAAACGGTGGTTGGCTCCGTCCTGATCCATGATCGCCAACCGTTTGACCCGGCGCTGGGGCGGGCCCGACTCGGCGATATAAACGATGCGGGTATCGAAATAGCCGTCCTCGCCGGTCATCCGCTTATAAATCGCGTCGGCGATGATGTGGGCGACGCGCCGCCAGTTGTCGGGAATGGTGAAATAGGCGAGCCCGATCATCTGCTGCTCGGCGAACACGTCCCACAGGCGGAACTCGACGCGCAGCCGCCCGTCTTCGACCATCTGGGTACGGCCCTGGACCAAGGCTTGCGCGCTGATCACCCGCCAATCGCCGAACCGGGGCAACGCGCCGATGGCCGTTTCGTGCTGGATAAACGCCCGCCGGTCGATGGGACGGAACAGGCCGGAGCGCTCCAGATCGGCCGCCACCACCGAGGCGATGTTGGCCCCATAAGCGCTTTCAGCCGCTTCCGACCCGATGAAGTTGGTCACCGCGATGGGCAGCGGCTCGACCTTGCCTTGGGTGATATCGATCTTGAGCTCGGCGCGCGCCGGGGCCGCGGCAACGAGCATGGCGGCAAACAAGGCGAAAGCGAGGGCGCTCAAACGGTTTCTTGACGTCATCATTGACCGAACATCTCCCTGGGATTGAAACTCAGCGTCATGGTCTTCCAGCGTTCATACTTCTCAAGCGGCAATTTGAACGGTTGGCAGCGCGGATTCAAGACCGCTCGCATGGCGCTCTCCGCCGCCGTCCGGTAAAAACCGTCCGACAACATCCGGGCCGAGCTTAAATGATCGGCCTTGCGCACCGTTCCGTCGGGGTTCATGAAAACCCGGATATCGATCACCAGATTCTCCGCATCCTTCGCCCCGGCGGGGACGTTCCAGCATTGCTTGATCTGCTGACGCACCGCGTCGATTTCGCTCAAGGTCAGCGGTTTCGACGAGTCCATCGGCTTGCTCGACGAGGCCAAAGCCTTGGCGATGGAATCCTCGAACGCGTCCTTCTTCGCCTCTTCCTTTTTCTCCGGTTCTTTCTTCGGCGCGGGCGCTTTCTCCTTTTTCTGGAGGTCTTTCAGCACCGACGACATGGAGGAGAGGAAATCGGGCGGCTTCGATTTTTTCTTCGGTTTCACCTGGGCCAAACGGTCCGGGGCCTTCGGCTTCGGCGCCGGTTTGGGTTCCGGCTTCGGCTCCGGCTTCTTTTTCACTTCTTTCTTGGGCTTGGGCTCCGGCGGCGGCACGGCGGCGATTTCGGGCTCGGGCTCCGGCTCGGGCGGCGTTTGCGGCGCTTGTTCGGGCACCTCGGCTTTTTCAGGCGCTGGGGGCGGCGGAGGCGGCGGTGGCGGCGGCGCGGGTTCCGGCTCCGGCTTGGGCTCGGGTTTCGGCTCTTCTTTCGCCTGTTGTTTTGGTTCCGGCTGGGGCGGCGTCTCCGGCAGGTTCGTCTCTTCGTCCACGGTCACCAACTCGACGATAATCGGCGGCTCGACCAACAGTTCGTCGTTTTGGAAAAACGGCAAACCGAAGTAGGCGATGACGACGATCGCGATGTGGAATACGGATGAAACGAGGACCGCCGCTCTCATGACCTACTTGCTCTTCCCGCCTTTTTCTTTCGGCAGTTGGGCGACCATGGCGACCTTGTTGAAACCGGCCTTATTGACCGCTCCCATGACGGCCATGACCCGCCCGTAGTTGATCTCCTGATCGCCCCTGACGAATATCCGGACGTCGGGGTTGTTGCCGGTAATCGCAATCAGACGCGGCCCGAGGCCCGCCAGGTCGATCTGGGTGTCCTGGATGTAAATCTTGCCGGTTTTGTCGACGGTCACCGAAATCGGTTCGTCCTGGCCCTGGATGACCGACGCCTTGGTTTTCGGCAGGTCTACCTCGACCCCGACGGTCAGCAACGGGGCCGTCACCATGAAAATGACCAGCAGCACCAGCATCACGTCGACCATCGGAGTGACGTTGATGTCGGCCATGGGACGGTAGGCCCTACGCTGCCCGATGCGCCGTCCGCCCCGTCCCTGCATTGACGCGCCCATGGCTTACGACCGCTCCCATTCACGGAAGCCGCTCTGGCCTTCCCGGTCTTGCGACGGCAACCGGCTGCTTTCGGAGATTTCCATTTGCCGCGACAGGATGGCGGAAAACTCGCCGGCGAAGGTTTCGAGCCGCGAGGCGTAGCGGTCCAGATCCCGCGAAATTTTGTTGTAGGCCACAACCGCCGGAATGGCGGCAACCAACCCCAAAGCCGTGGCGAACAAGGCTTCGGCGATGCCCGGCGCGACAACGGCCAGGCTGGTGTTTTTGGTCGTCGCAATGGCCTGGAAGCTGTTCATGATCCCCCAGACCGTACCGAACAGCCCGATAAACGGCGCGGTCGAACCGGTGGAGGCCAGGAAGGTCATGTAACGTTCGACCGAATCCATTTCCCGCGCCACGGTGATTTGCATGACCCGGTCGATCCGGTCGGACAGGCCCGCCCGCATTTCGCTCGACCCGCTTTGATGGCCGCGCCGCCACTCGCGCATGGCGCGGGAAAACACCGCCGACATCGGGTCCTTCGGCGCGCCGCCGATCCGCTCGTAAAGCTCTTCCAGCGGGCTGCCCGACCAGAACGAACTTTCGAATTGCGAGGCTTTGGCGTTCAATTTGCGCAGTTTGACCGTTTTGTTGAAGATGATCGCCCAGCACCAAACGGAAGCGAGCAACAGGATCGCCATCACCGATTTGACGACCAGATCGGCCCGGAGAAACAGTCCGATCATGGAAAGGTCGCCATTCGCCACCGAACCGGCCAGATTGGCCGCTTCCACTACGTTATTTTCCATGTGTTCTATCTGCTCCTCATCTTCGAATTCCCAAGGCTGACTCTTTTACGTGTCAGTCCTCCGTAATCAGTTCGTCCAGCGGTCCCTTGACCGTTTTGGGGATACGCACCGGCTTGCCGCTTTCGTGCATACAAGCGACCCGCACCTTGACCCGCACCAATTCGTCGGCTTCGCGGCAAATGGATTGTTCCATAAGAAGCGACGCCCCTTTCACGCCGGTTACCCAGGTACGGACGGTCAAAAAATCATTGAGACGGGCCGGTTTCATGTAATCGATTTCCGCATGCCGGATGGCGAAATCCACCTGATCGCTCTCTTTCAAGTCCCGCAGATGAATGCCCGCCTTGCCGAGCATTTCGGTCCGTCCGCGCTCGGCGAATTTCAGGTAATTGGCGTAGTAAACGATCCCGGCGGCGTCCGTGTCTTCGTAATAGACGCGGAGCGGCATAACGTGCACCTTGCCTTCCATCTGGCCCCTAATCGGCATCGAGGCCTCCGTTGCCGTTGAACAGATCGGGGATTTCGCGGGATTTCGGCGGCGTCAGCCCCAGATGTTCGTAAGCCTTATCGGCCAGCATGCGGCCTCGCGGCGTGCGCATCAAAAGCCCCATCTGGATCAGGTAGGGCTCGATCACCTCTTCGATGGTATCGCGCTGCTCCGACAAGGCAGCCGCCATGGTTTCCACGCCGACCGGGCCGCCCCGGTAGTTCTCGGCAATGCAACTCAGGTAGCGCCGGTCCATGGCGTCGAGGCCCAGTTTGTCGACTTCCAACCGGTTGAGCGCGCCGTCGGCAACGTCGGAATCAATGGGCGTATGACCGGAAACGGCGGCAAAATCGCGCACCCGGCGCAGCAACCGGCCCGCCACGCGCGGCGTCCCGCGCGAGCGCCGCGCCACTTCGTGGGCGCCGTCTTCGGTCATTTCGGCCCCCAACACGTCGGCGCCGCGGCGCACGATGCCGACCAACTCTTCCTCGCTATAGAAGTTGAGCCGGGTCGGAATGCCGAACCGGTCGCGCAACGGCGTGGTGATCAGGCCCGACCGGGTGGTCGCGCCGACCAAGGTAAAAGGGTTGAGGTCGATACGGATCGACCGGGCGGCTGGCCCCTCGCCAATGATGAGATCCAACTGGAAATCCTCCATGGCCGGATAAAGCACTTCTTCTATGGCAGGACTAAGGCGATGTATTTCATCGATAAACAGCACGTCGCGCGGTTCCAGATTGGTCAACAAGGCGGCCAAATCGCCCGCCTTGGCCAGCACCGGCCCCGAGGTGGCGCGGAAGTTCACGCCTAATTCACGGGCGACGATCTGCGCCAGCGTCGTCTTGCCCAGCCCCGGCGGACCATAGAGCAACACATGGTCCATCGCCTCGCCACGGGTCCGGGCGGCTTCGATGAAGACCCTTAAGTTTTCGCAAGCCTTGCGCTGGCCGGTAAAGTCGTCCAGCGACAAAGGCCGCAAGGAGGCCTCTCCGGTATCGCTCTCACCTTGTTGGGGTGTGATAATGCGATCTTCTTCCATGGCCTACTGTCCTTTGGGGGCCAGCTCCTTGAGCCCCTCCCTGATCAGCGTATTGACCGTGGCATCCTCGCCCAATCCTTGGGCGACTTTAGCGACCGCGCTCAAGGCCTCACTGCGGCCATACCCGAGATTGACCAGCGCCGACGCGGCTTCCGCCGTTACCCCACCCTGGAGTCCACCGGCAGACGCCGTACTTCCTTCGCTTGGCCCAGAAACGGCGACGGTTCCCAGCGCCATCGCTCCGACCTTGTCTTTCAGTTCATTCAATATCCGGGTCGCGACTTTCGGACCGACGCCGTTGGCCCGGGTGACCGCCGCCTTATCCTGCGCGGCAATCGCCTGCATCAATTGATCCGGCGTCAAAATGCTCAAAATGGCCAAGCCGACCTTCGACCCGACGCCCTGGACGGTGGTCAACAGGCGGAACCAATCGCGCTCGGCGGCGTCGATGAAGCCGTAAAGATGAATGTGGTCTTCCCGCACATGGGTTTCGGTTTCGACGGCAACCGCCTCACCAACGCTTGGCAACCGGGACAGGGTGCGGCTCGAACAAAAGACCCGATAGCCGACGCCGTTCACATCAATCACCGCCCAATCTTCTCCGGCGGAATCGACAATCCCTTTCAGCTTGGAAATCATGACGTTCCTCCCGCCGCAACCTTGGCCGCACTCCAGACTGAGTTGGTCGCCCGGTGGTGCGCGTGACAGACGGCGACCGCCAGGGCGTCCGCGGCGTCGGCCGTCGCCAGCTCGCAGCCGGGCAGGAGCGTCCGCATCATCATCATCACCTGCTCTTTGTCGGCGTGGCCGGTGCCGACCGTCGATTTCTTGATCAGGTTGGCCGAATACTCCGCCACCGGCAGCCCCATTTTCGCGGGCACCAGCAAAACGATCCCCCGCGCATGCCCCAACTTCAACGTCGAGCCGGGGTTTTTGTTGAGGAAGGTCTCTTCGACCGCCGCCTCGTCGGGACGGTAGCGCTCGATAACGTCGGTGAGGCCGTCGTGGAGTTGAACGAGACGTTGGGCGAGCGGGAGCTTACCGTTGGTTTTGACCGCACCGTCGGCGACATGACGCAGGCGGTTGCCATCCACGTCGATGACGCCCCAACCGGAGACTTGCAGTCCAGGGTCTAGACCTAAAAGCCTCATACCTCGCCGATGCTCCCCTCCCCTAAAACGTCTTTAAGAACTGAGTTTCGCCATAACCTCGTCGGACACCTCGAAGTTGGAGGCGACCCGTTGAACGTCGTCGTTGTCTTCCAAAACGTCGATCAGCTTGAGCAAGGTCGCCGCCTTTTCCTCGTCGACCTCGGTCATGGTCTGGGGTTTCCAGTCCAACCGCGCTTCTTCGGGGTCGCCGAACTTCTCGACCAATGCTTCACGCAACGTATTGAGATCGTCCGGTTCGCAAATGACTTCGTGGCCGTTGTCGTCGGACGTCACGTCGGTTGCGCCGGATTCCAAAGCCACTTCGAACAAGTCGTCATGGTCCGCCTTGTCCGCCGGATAATAGACCAAGCCCACGCGGTCGAACATGAAAGCCACCGAGCCGCTTTCGCCCAGGTTGCCGCCGTGCTTGGTGAAGGCGGCGCGCACTTCCGAAGCGCTGCGGTTACGGTTGTCGGTCAAAACGTCGACGATGATTGCCACACCGCCGGGGCCGTACCCTTCGTAGCGGATCTCGTCGAAGTTGGTGCCGTCGTCGCCGCCGGCTCCTTTCTTGATCGCCCGCTCGATGTTGTCCTTCGGCATGTTCTTGGCGCGGGCCGCCGCGATGGCGCCTCGGAGCCGCGGGTTATCGTTGGGATCGGGAATACCCATTTTGGCAGCGACCATGATTTCGCGCGCCAGTTTGGCGAATTCCTTGGCGCGCTTTTTATCCTGCGCGCCCTTGCGATACATAATATTCTTAAATTGGGAATGACCGGCCATAACTCTATCACTTAAATTTTTGATGATGATGGCGACGCGAACGCCGCACAGTCGGCGCATCCGCCGACGTTAGGCGCAACATAAATGAGTCGCTGCCGAAGGGAAAGCCCCGCTTCGCCTCAATTCCGGATAAAATCGGGAACCGACGCCAGCGGATCTTTACGCGGTTTGGGCACGGCATTCTTGCCACGTTCCATATAGCGCCACCGCTGAACGGTTTCCTCAATCAAGGCGCCCGGGTCCAGATCGTCCGACCAGTGCTTGGAAAATGCCGCCGTATCGCTGGACGGGCAACGGTTCTCGGAGAGCCTGTCGAAACGCATCCGCATGGGAACCGGCAACCCCTCACCTATCGCGACGGCTTCACCGGTTTTCAGCGCCGGCAGGGCGGCGAAAAGGTCTTCGGAGCCTTCCGGCATTGCGTTGTAGACAAACGCCAAGTCCCGTTCATTGCCCATACGCATGGCAAACAAGGTATTGCATTGAGACAGGATCGGCACCGAAAGCTCACTCGGCCGTTGACTGACCAGCCCCAAGGAAACTCCGTATTTACGGCCTTCCTTGGCGATCCGCCCAATAGACCGCTTTGTCGGCCCGAAGACATCGTCGTCGCCGCAAGGAACATACCGGTGCGCCTCTTCGCAAACAAAAAGTATGGGAATGCGCCGGTCCTCTTGGGTCCATAAGGCGAAATCAAAAACCGTTCTACTCAACACCGACACCACCACATCGACGATTTCCGAAGGAACGCCGGAAATATCGAAAACGGTCATGGGTTTGCCGGAAACGGGAATTCGTAAAAGCCGTGAAAGAATTTCACCAAGA
>Ga0209578_10004048_pt1 | contig 10756 bp, 7 predicted proteins | sample tdAd472_FD_187127 | JGI IMG/M metagenome (GOLD analysis project Ga0209578, IMG submission 187127) | Marine sediment microbial communities from the Atlantic coast under amendment with organic carbon and nitrate - tdAd47.2 (SPAdes)... | ecosystem: Environmental > Aquatic > Marine > Coastal >...
GACGAGCGGCAGCAGACGGTTGGCGAGGTGCGGGAGCGAGCGCGGAAGCGCGACAGACTGGTACCACTCGTTTTTGGTCATGTGCGCCTTCGGATTTGGTTTTGATCCAGGATGATAAACTTACTCTATTGTGGAGCATGTGATTTTCATTGATGTGCCGCAAACCGATGGGACGTGGGAACGATGCGAACCGAAAAATACGAGTTTCTGGGCCATGCCGGCGAAAAGCTTGCGGCGCGCCTGGATTTGCCCGATGGCGTGCCGCACGCCTATGCGCTGTTCGCCCATTGCTTCACCTGTACCAAGGATATCTTTGCCGCGTCGCGGATCGCACGGTCGCTGACCGAGGGCGGCATTGCCGTCCTGCGTTTCGACTTCACCGGGCTCGGGCATTCGGATGGCGAGTTCGCGAACACGAACTTTTCCTCGAACGTCGGTGATCTTATCGCGGCCGCCGACCATATGCGCGGCGCCGGGACGCCGCCGCATCTGATCATCGGTCACAGCCTGGGCGGCGCGGCGGTCCTGGCGGCGGCGGGGCGGATCGATGAGGTGAAGGCGGTCGTTACGATCGGGGCACCCGCCGATCCCGCCCATGTCGCGCATCTGTTTGCCGACTCCGAGGCGGAGATCGCGGCGGTGGGGGCGGCGACGGTGTCGCTCGCGGGGCGGGAGTTCACGATCCAGAAGCAGTTTCTCGACGATATTCGCGGCCAGACGATCGATGATTGCGTTGCGAATTTGCGCCGCGCCTTGCTCGTGGTCCACAGCCCGCGCGACAACACGGTCGGCATCGACAATGCCGCGGCGATCTTCGGTGCGGCCAAGCATCCCAAGAGTTTCCTTTCGCTCGACGATGCCGACCACCTGATCTCGAAGAAGGAGGATGCGGAATATGCGGCGACCGTGATCGCCGCCTGGGCGAGCCGGTATCTTCCGAAACCCGTCGCCACGGATGCGACAGAATCAGCCGACGAAGGCGAGGTCGTCGTATCGGAGACCCGTGAAAATCCTTTCGCCCAGTCGATCAGCGCAGGGGTGCACAGCCTGCGCGCCGATGAGCCGATCAAGATCGGCGGCGGGAACACCGGCCCCACGCCCTACGATCTGCTGCTGGCAGGTCTCGGGGCGTGCACGTCGATGACGATCCGGATGTATGCCGATCGCAAGAAATGGCCGCTCGAGAAGGCGACGGTGCGGCTGCGGCACGACAAGATTCACGCCGAGGATTGCGCGGCCTGCGAGACCAAGGACGGACGGGTCGACCGGATTGAAAGAACCATCGAGCTCGCCGGTGATCTCGATGAAGAACAGCGCGTGCGCCTGCTCGAGATTGCCGACAAATGCCCGGTCCATCGAACGCTCGAGAGCGAGGTTCAGGTGGAGACGCGTCTCGTCGGTTGATATCGTTCAGGCGGCCTACGTCCACCAGCGGCCGCTGGCGCCAATCACCACGACGATCAGGCCGAGGGGCAAGTTCACCGCGATGATCTTGCGGATGCGGTTCAGGTCCTGGCCGGCCTGCGGCCAGTTCTCCCCGTCGACCGCCTCGCGGAAATCGGACCACGCACCCCAGTAGAGCCAGGCGTAGAGCAGGGCCATGATCCAGGCGACGCCATGCATGATGTGGACATGGGTGCCCGCGAAGGCGAATCCCCCCTGTTCGGTGAACAGAACCACGTAGCCCGAGGCGAACAGAAGCAGGATCGACAGCCAGACCCAGGGGAAGAACTTCTGAAACGTCGCGCGCATAAGCGTCAGCCGGTCGGCCGGTTGGGCGAGGGTGGCAAGCGCGGGGCGCAGGCAGACATAGATGGCGAACATGCCGCCCACCCAGATGACGGCACCGAGAATGTGCAGGGAAAGTGCGAGTGTGGTCATGGTTGCCTCAATAAATGTTTGTCATCCTGGTGGTTTACCTATCGCTGAAACCGTCGGCCCGTTATCTTCGTATCCGCATGACGAATAACCGCACAACTAATCCGGCAAAGCCAGCCAACCCGTTCGATGCATATGATCAGGGCGAGTACTTCTGTGAAATGTTCGGTCGCAACGGGCTGTCGCATACACGGCGCATCCGCGAACAACTCACATCCATGGACAGCGCAACCTTTCGCCGACGCTCCAAAGATGCCGAGCGTGAACTGTTCAACCTCGGCATCACCTTCACCGTCTACACCGACCGCGATGCGATCGACCGGATATTGCCGTTCGACGTGATCCCGCGTGTCCTGTCACGGAAGGACTGGCGGACGATCGACGCCGGGGTAAAGCAGCGTGTCGCGGCGTTGAATCTGTTTCTGCACGATATCTATCACGACGGCAAAATCTTCAAGGACGGCATCATCCCCGAGGCGCTGGTCCGCGGGAACAAGAACTACCGCCCGGAGATGGAAGGATTCTCGCCGCCGCAAGGGACGTATGTGCATATCTGTGGCACGGATCTGGTGCGTGACGAGAAGGGCCGTTTCCGGGTCCTCGAGGACAATGCCCGCACACCGTCCGGCGTGTCCTACGTTATCGAGAACCGGCATCTGATGATGCGCGCGTTCCCGGACCTGGCCGATGGGGTGCCGATCATGGACGTGGATGATTACGGCCGTCGCCTGATGCGGGCGATGTCGGCCGTGGCGCCGGCCGGCGTGTCGGATCCGAATGTCGTGATCCTCTCACCCGGCGTGTTCAATTCGGCCTATTTCGAGCATGTCTTCCTGGCCCGGGAGATGGGCGGGCCCTTGGTCGAGGGGCAGGATTTGGTCGTTGAGCAGGACAAGGTTTATATGCGGACAACGCGTGGTCTTGAGCAGGTTCATGTCATCTACCGGCGCATCGACGATGAATTCCTCGATCCCACGGCGTTTAACGCCAAAAGCATGCTCGGCGTACCGGGGCTGTTCGAGGCCTATCGCAAGGGGAATGTGACCCTGGCGAACGCGGTCGGGACCGGTGTGGCGGACGACAAGGCGGTCTATGCCTATATGCCCCGGATCATTCGCTACTATCTCGACGAGGACGCGATCATCGAGAATGTCCCGACGAATATCTGCCGCGAAGCCGAAGGGTTGTCGAAGACGCTCGACAATCTCGACCAGCTCGTCACCAAGCCGGTTGGTGAGTCCGGGGGCTATGGGGTCGTGATTGGGCCGCGCGCGAGCAAACGGGCGCTCTCCCAATTGCGTGCGAAATTGAAGGCCGATCCGAACAATTTCATCAGTCAGCCTCTCGTCAGCCTGTCCGTATCTCCGACGCTGATTGGCGGTGCCGTCGAGCCGCGCCATGTGGATCTGCGCCCCTTCGCGCTGACGGGCGACAGCACCTGGGTGTTACCGGGCGGGCTGACCCGGGTTGCCATGAAACGAGGTTCGTTGATCGTCAACTCGTCGCAAGGCGGCGGATCAAAGGATACCTGGGTCCTTGGCTAGTCTCGTCGCACGCTTTGGCTGGAACATCTTCTGGCTCGGCCGCTATGTTGAGCGGGCCGAGGCTCTGGCGCGCATTCTCGATATCAACGAAACCTATGCGCGCGACAAACCAGAGGGCCCAGACTGGCTTCGGGTGTTGGACCTCTATTCTGATACGAAACGGTTCAAAAAAACTAACGGCGTTGCTGATGCGGCATCGGTCTCGAACTTCTACGTGCTCGACACCAACAACTTCACATCGATCGCATCTTCGATTGCGGCAGCCCGCGGGAACGCACGCTCAGTCCGCCATCTGATCAGCACCGAGATGTGGACCCATCTGAACATGTTCCACAACCAGATCGGCAAGTTGACCCAGAACGATATCCGCCTGAGCAATCTTTCGCGGGTCTGCACCGATATCAAGTTCGACTGCCAGTCCTTCGAGGGGATCGCCGAGGGGACCTTCTTTCGGGGCGAGGCATGGTGTTTTTACCAGATGGGTAAGTATCTCGAGCGGGCGGATCAGACCACGCGCATCCTGGATATGGGTTACGACCGTATTACCGATGTCGAAGACGATGGGCGCGACTCCATCCATTGGAGCGTGTTGCTGCGGTCGGTCGCGGGATATCACGCCTTTCGCAGCCTTCACCCCGCCGGCTCAAGCGCCCGCGATATCGCTAGCTTCCTGCTCTACGACCAAGAATTCCCGCGTGCGGTGGCCCTTTGCGTTGATCAGATCAGCAATCGCTTGCAGGATCTGGAAAAGCGCCACGATCACTCCCGCCATGCACGGGTGGAAGAGGCGCGTCGGTCGCTGGCTTTCACGCTGGAGACGGGGCTCGGACAACGGGTGACATCAAGACGGCTGCATAAATTCATCGATGATTTGCAGATCGCGCTAGGCGATGTCTCGGCCGAAATCGGCAAGGGGTATTTGCTGTCCGGTTAGGCCACGAGCAGAATTCTGACGCAGAATAGCGAGGCATAGATGGACTTCGGAGAAGTTCTCCAAGAGATCGCTGCCGAAGCGCCCCAGCATGTCGGTCGGGGGAAAGTGGCGAGCTACATCCCAGCATTGGCGAAAATTCCATCCGAGAAATTCGGTATGGCGGTCCATACGGTGGACGGAGTCACGTTCTCCGTCGGCGATGCGTTGGAGCCGTTCTCGATCCAGAGCATCTCCAAGGTGTTCTCGCTGATGCTTGCCATGCGGATCGTTGGCGATGAGCTCTGGGAGCGGGTCGGACGCGAGCCGTCAGGCAATGCGTTCAATTCGCTTGTGCAGCTGGAGTACGAAGAGGGCATCCCGCGCAATCCGTTCATCAACGCTGGTGCGTTGGTGGTGATCGACGCGCTCGTTACCATGTTGCATGAAGCAAAGATTTGCTTCCTCGAGTTCGCGCGGGGTCTTGCCGGTGATCCGTACATCGCATTCGATGAAATCGTCGCGCAGTCCGAGGACACGCATGGCCACATTAACAAGGCGCTGGTCAATTTTCTGAAAGCATACGGCAACATCGAGAACGACATCGACGTCGTCCTCGATGCCTATTTCCATCATTGCTCGCTGGCGATGAATTGTGCCCAGTTGGCGCACGCTTTTCTACCGCTGGCGAATAACGGCGTATCCAGAAGCGCAGAAGACTCGGTTCTTACGGCGCGCCAGGCACGTCAGGTGAACTCGCTAATGCTGACATGCGGACTTTACGATGCGGTCGGTAAATTTGCCTATCGTGTGGGATTGCCTGCGAAAAGCGGTGTCGGCGGTGGTATAGTTGCCGTTGTGCCAGGTGAAATGACGATCGCGGTCTGGTCGCCTGAGCTCGATGATACTGGAAATTCGGTGATGGGGACGCGCGCGCTCGAGCTGTTTGGTCAGATTACGCAGCGTTCTATTTTTTAGGAATTTGTTGAGTCGTGGGTCTATACGGTTTTCGTTCCGATATTTCGGCTAGCCACGTGAGGAGTGCACGAAGGTGCAGCGATTAACGGTCAATCATGTGACGACCTACCGCTATTTGCGGCCGGTGAAGTTTCACGATCACCGGATGATGTTTCGGCCCCGCGACAGCCATGATCTGCGCCTGTTCAACGCTTCCCTGACCATCACGCCAGCGGCGGACATTCGCTGGTATCATGATGTTTTCGGAAATTCCGTTGCAGTTGCCAGCTTCACCGAGATGGCGGACACGCTGCATTTCGAGAGCCAGATCGTGCTCGACCGGTATCCGCTCGACGCGGAGGATTTTCCGATCGAGGAATATGCCCGCCAGATTCCCTTCAGCTATCCGGCGAGCGAAGTGCCCGACCTGGGGCGCACCATCGAGCGTCATTATCCGGACCCGGAACGTCGGGTCACCGAATGGACTCGTCGGTTCCTGGGGAACGGCGCGGGCGGCATCGATACCGAGGGTTTCCTGGTTTCGGTGACGCAGGCGATCCAGAACGAATTTGGATATGAGGCGCGTTATGAGCCCGGCGTGCAAACGCCGGTCGAGACCCTCGACCGCGGGTCCGGCACCTGCCGTGACTATGCCCTGTTCATGATGGAGGCCGTGCGCAGTGTCGGTCTCGCGGCGCGTTTCGTCAGCGGCTATCTCTATGACCCGAGCATCGACGGCGGCACCGGTGAGGTGACCGGCGCGGGGGCGACCCATGCCTGGGTCCAGGTCTATCTGCCCGGCGCGGGCTGGGTGGAGTTCGACCCGACGAACGGTTCATACGGAGGGCACAACCTGGTGCCGATTGCGTTTGCCCGGGAGCCGCAACAGGCGATCCCGGTGTCGGGGTCGTTCGATGGCACGGCGGAAGATTTTCTGAGCATGTATGTGGATGTCCAGGTGCATGCCCTGCAGGTCTTCGACCAGACGGGCTAGTCGACGTGGCGCATCTGCGCTGCCTTCAGTGAAAATTCCGTGACTTGATCGCGATGTGGGTGTTGCGGGGGTGACGCCAGAGCGAGGGCTTTGCGAGCTTGCGGCCGCTCTCCTGTGCCTGACGCGGGTCGGGCCGGGTGCCGTATTTGATCTCGTCGGCGCGGGCCCAGTCATTATCGAATGCCTGCGGCGCGGTCGTGCTGCCATCGCCCAGCGCATCCAGCCGTTCCGACAGGTCGACGATCTCCTCGGCGATCAGGTGGGTGACGATGCCCTCGCGCTGAAGTTTGCCCTGAATCCGCACCAGGCGTGACGACAGCACCACCTTGCGGAACTGCTCGAAGACGTCGGGCCAGACGATGACGTTGGCGACACCGGTCTCGTCCTCCAGGGTGAGGAAGATCACGCCCCTGGCCGTCCCGGGGCGCTGGCGGACCAGGATCAGCCCGACCGTGGTCAGGCGCTGATTGTTGGGGCGTTCGCGCAGCTCGCGGGCCGGCACGGCGTTCATCGCGGCGAGCTCCGCGCGCAGCAAGCCCACCGGGTGGTGGTTCAGGGACATACGGATCGCGGCGTAATCATTGGCGACGACCTCGCCGGGGGTCTCGTCGGGCAAGGCGATGGGGGGCTCGGGGACCGCATCGCGGGCGTCAGCTGCGGCGAACAGGGGCAGGGCCGCGGCCGTCTCGCGGCCATTATGGCCGAGTGCGCGGATCGCCCACAGGGCCTCGCGGCGGTCGAGCCCGAGGGAGCCGAACGCGCCGGCCTCGGCGAGCGCCACCAGTGCGGCCGTGTTCACATTGGTGCGGCGCCAGACATCCTCGACCGAGACGTAGCTCCCATCCGGGCGCGCCTCCGCGATGGCTAGGGCGGCCTCCCGGTTCAGGGACTTGATCTGTCGGTAGCCGAGGCGCAGCGCGTGGGTGACAGCATCCTTCGAGACGCCCGCTGGCGCGGGCTCCTCAGGATGAGGGCTTTCCTGTCCGGCCCTGGGATGAGGATTTCCCCCTGTGACCTCATCCTGAGGAGGGCCGGAGGCCCGTCTCGAAGGGTGATCCTCAGTCAGCGCCTCCAGCCGGTTGTCCCACAGGGAATGGTTCACGTCGGGGCCGCGCACCTCGACGTCATGCTCGCGGGCGTCGCGGACGATCTGGGCCGGGGCGTAGAAGCCCATGGGCTGGCTGTTGAGCAGGGCCGCGGCGAACACGTCGGGGTAGTGGCATTTGAGCCAGGAGGAGACATAGACCAGCAGGGCGAAGGAGGCGGCGTGGCTTTCGGGGAAGCCGTACTCGCCGAAGCCCTCGATCTGGCGGAAGCAACGCTCGGCGAAATCACGGTCGTAGCCGCGCGCGGCCATGCCCTCGACCATCTTGGCGTGAAAGGTGTGGATCGTACCGGTCTTGCGGAAGGTCGCCATGGCGCGGCGCAGCTGATCGGCCTCACCGGGGGTGAAGCCGGCGGCGACGATGGCGATCTGCATGGCCTGCTCCTGGAACAGGGGCACGCCGAGGGTCTTGCCGAGGACGTCTTCCAGTTCCTGGGAGGGGAATTCGACCGTCTCCAGCCCGTCGCGCCGACGGATATAGGGGTGCACCATGTCCCCCTGGATCGGGCCGGGACGGATGATCGCCACCTCGATCACCAGATCGTAGAAGTTGCGCGGCTTCATGCGGGGCAGGAAGGCCATCTGGGCCCGGCTCTCGACCTGGAACACGCCCAGGGAATCCGCCTGACCGAGCATGTCGTAGACTGCGGGATCCTCGGGCGGCACGCTCGCCAGTTCGAGCGGGCGGTCATAATGATCGGCCAGCAGGGCGAAGGCCTTACGGATGCAGGTCAGCATGCCGAGCGCGAGCACGTCGATCTTGAGAATGCCCAGCGCATCGAGGTCATCCTTGTCCCACTCGATGACCGTGCGGTCGTCCATCGCGGCATTCTCGATGGGCACAAGCGCGTCGAGCCGCTCCCGGGTGATCACGAAGCCGCCGACATGCTGGGACAGGTGGCGGGGAAAACCGATCAGCTCGCGGGTCAGGCGCAGGGCGAGGCCCAGCCGGTTGTCATCGGGGTCGAGACCGAGGGAGCGCACCACGTCGTCGGGCACGCCCTCATTGGACCAGCCCCAGACCTGGCCCGACAGGGCGGCGACCGTGTCTTCGGTCAGGCCGAGCGCCTTGCCGACCTCGCGCAGGGCCGAGCGCGAGCGGTAGCTGATCACCGTGGCGGCCAGCCCGGCGCGCTCGCGGCCGTACTTCGCGTAGATGTACTGGATCACCTCCTCGCGGCGCTCATGCTCGAAATCCACGTCGATATCGGGCGGTTCGTTGCGTTCGGCGGAGATAAAGCGCTCAAACAGCAAATCCAGGCGATCCGGGTCCACCGCGGTGATGCCCAGGCAGAAGCAGACCGCGGAATTCGCCGCCGACCCGCGTCCCTGGCACAGGATATCCTGTGAGCGGGCAAACCGGACGATGTCGTGGACGGTCAGGAAGTAGGCGGCGTAACGCAGCTCGGCAATCAAAGTCAGTTCATGCTCAAGCTGGGCGCGGACTTTCGCGGGAATGCCGTGCGCATACTTCGTGGCGGGATAGCGCACCGCCGCACCGCGCCAGGTCAGGCGCGCCAGTTCGGCATCGGGGGTGCGCCCGGCGGCGACCGGCTCGGCGGGGTATTCGTAGCGCAGTTCATCGAGGGAAAAGCGGCATTTTGCGGCGATTTCGCCCGTCCGCGCGATCGCGTCGGGATAATCGCGGAACAGCCGCGCCATCTCGCCCGCCGGCTTCAGGTGGCGTTCGGCGTTGACCGCCAGGCGGCGGCCCGCATTGTCGATGGTGCAGTGTTCGCGAATGCAGGTGACGACGTCGGCCAGCGCGCGCCGTTCGACCGCGTGATAACGCACATCGTTGGTGGCCACGAGGGGTGTGGCGCAGGCTTGCGCGATGGCGGCCAGGCGGGCGAGGCGGCGCGTGTCGTCGCCCCGGTAGAGATGGCTGGCGGCGAGGTAAGTTTCCGATTCAAGGTCGCCGGATAGGCGATTCAAAAAGCTGGAAAAAATGCCTGCGGCGCTTTCCGCCAGGTCGTCGGGCGGCAGCGTGATCAGGATTTGCCCCGCGCCGCGCAGAAACGCACCGTCCGGATTTGTGAGATCGGCGATCGTCAGGTGGCACTGGGCCTTTTCCGCACGCCGTTTGCCCAGGGTCAGGAGCCGGGACAGGCGCGAATAGGCGGCCTTGTCCGTCGGCAGGCAGAGCAGGGACGGGCAATCGTCCATGAAATCCAACCGCACGCCGACAATCACCCGGACTTCGGCCTGTTTGGCCCCCAGATGCCCGCGCACCACGCCGGCCAGCGTGTTGCGGTCGGTGATGGCGACGGCCGGATGCCCCAGTTCGGCAGCCCGCGCGGCGAGTTCTTCGGGGTGGGCCGCACCCTCCAGGAACGAGAAATTGCTCGTCACCTGCAGTTCGACATATTCGGGCGTAATCATCCGAACAGCCCGTGGAGGAACCAGCGCGGCGGCGTGTCGGGGGTATGGCGGTCATACAGCCCCTCGCGATAGAGCCAGAAACGGCGGCCGTCTGCGTCCTCGACCCGGTAATAGTCGCGGGTGTCCCGGTCGAGGGCGGTCGTGTTGCCGCCGGCCTCGGGCGGGCGCCACCATTCGGGTTCGATCCGTTCCGGACCCTCGGCGCGGGTGATCCGGTGGGTGCGGCCGCGCCAGCGGAACAGCACCGGCGGGTCGTCGGGCACCGGCGCCATGGCCTCGACCGGCTCGGGCCGGGCCAGCAGGCGCGGCGGCCGTGGCTGGGGCGGTTGCCAGGGAGCTTCGGGCGCGCCGGACGAACCGGCCAGCGCGGGGGCGGCTTCCTGCACCCGCTCGGGCAGGTGGGTGTCGCGGGCACGGAAGCGCATCACATTATCGGGGCCGAGACGCCCGGCCAGCCGGTCCACCAGGCGTTCCAGGGCCGCAGGATCGCTGTCGCGGCCTCCCATCAGTTGAGTTTGGGCGGCGCGCAGCGGCTCGGTGACCAGCGCGGCGAGGGTCAGGGTCTCGACCATGGCCTCGGCGGCCGCACTCAGCGGGTCGGGCGCGGATGTGGGCGGCGCGGGCAGGCGATCGAGCTGTTCGGCCAAGAGTCGCATCAGGTGATCGGGGTCGTGGCTCGCCCGGCTGGTGCCGGCCATGATCGTGTCGACCCGCCCGCCGACCCGGTAGAGGCACAGTTCCAGCCGGCGGGCACCGCGTTCGGCCCGGGCGAGGCGGTTGCACAGGGCCTCGGTCAGGTTGCGGGCGGCCGCAGCGATATGTTCCTCGCGCCCCAGCGCCTCGGCGAAGGCGGTGCGCAGCCGCCAGACCGGCGCGGGCGCGCGGACCGTCGTACGAGCCCCAGCCGGGCTCGACCCAGAGCTCGAGGCTCGGCAGCTCGACCAGGTCGAACACCAGGTCGCGCTCGGTCCCGGTCGTCGGCTCGA
>Ga0209578_10004054_pt1 | contig 10753 bp, 7 predicted proteins | sample tdAd472_FD_187127 | JGI IMG/M metagenome (GOLD analysis project Ga0209578, IMG submission 187127) | Marine sediment microbial communities from the Atlantic coast under amendment with organic carbon and nitrate - tdAd47.2 (SPAdes)... | ecosystem: Environmental > Aquatic > Marine > Coastal >...
GAGGGCGTTTCCGGCGGGGGGCCGGAGAGCCAGGCGCGTAACGCCTGGGCGACGTGTTGGGCGCCAGGCGAGCGCTGGGCGGGGTCGCCGGCCAGGCACGTCAGGCACAGCGCGACCAGCTCGCGGTCGAGGTCGGGGACGTGGAAGGTGGGCGGATCGACCGCCTGGTAGGCCGCTGCGTGGGCGAGCTCCTGGATCGAGGTCCCGCTGTGCGGCGGGTGCGACGTGAGGCAGGCGTAGAGCAAGGCGCCCAGCCCGTAGACGTCGGTGGCGGGCCCCACCGCCGTCTTGTCCCCGCGCGCGAGCTCCGGCGCCCAGTAGCCGGGGCTGCCCATGAGCGCCCCGGTGCGGGTCAAGCGCTCGGCGGCGTCGCGCTCGAGGGCGAGGCCGAAGTCGATCAGCCGCGGACCGGCGTCGCTGAGCAGCACGTTGTCGGGCTTCAGGTCGCGGTGCAAGACGCCCACCGCGTGGCACGCGGTGAGCCCCTCGGCGAGCTCGGCGATCAGCTGGGCCGCGTCGCGCTGGGGCAGCGGCCCCCGGCGCAGGCGCTCGCTGAGGGGCTCGCCCTCGAAGCGCTCGAACACGAGGTAGGGCAGACCGTCCGAGGTCTGGCCGCGGTCGAGCACCCGGGCCACCGCCGGGTGGCGCACGCGGAGCTGCGCCTGGTACTCGACCTCGAACCGCTCCCGGGTCTCGGGCGAGGCGCCCGGGGTCAAGACCTTGACCGCGAGCTTGGCGCCGCTGCGCGGGTCGGACGCCGCGAGCACGATCCCCATGCCGCCGCGACCGAGGGGGCCCTCGATCCGGTAGGGGCCGATGGTTCGCGGGAGCGGCCCGCGGGGTTCGAGGCTCATGGCGCCACGATAGCCAGCGAGCTTGCTCGGCGCGCGTCAGCGGCCGAGGTGTTGCCGCATTCGAGCGAGCAGGGCCTTGAAGTCGTCGCGGCCCGGCGCCAGGCGCGACGCCTCCTCGATCGAATCCAGGGCCTCCTCGTAGCGCTGCAGCTGACAGAGCAACACGTAGCGCTGGTAGTGCATGACCGACTGCTCCGGGTGGTCCCGCAGCAGCGGGGCGAGCACCTGCAGCGCTTGCTGGGGGCCCTCGAGGTCGCGCACGCAGTCGACGAGCAGCCGCCGGTGACGATACGACCCCGGGTAGCGCGCGAGGCTCGCGCGCGCGAGCTCGCGCGCGCGCTTCACCCAGTCGAGCCCCGCCTGCTCCTGCCCGTTGGCCCGGTAGCACTGACCGAGGACCTGATAGCGGCCGGCGACGGTCGCCGTCACCCAGGGGTCGTGGGGCGCCGACTCCAGGGCCCGGGCGAGCAGCGCCTCCACGGCGGCGACCCGCTCGGGGTCGACGGAGCCGTGGTACTCCAGCCACCCGGTGTGCGCCCCGGCTGCGGTGAGCTGAACGTGGACGTCCTCTGGGCCGGCCCTCAGCGCCCGCTCGCCCCACTCCACGGCGTCGTCCCAGCGGTGGGCGTGCCCCAGCCGACCCACGACGGCGCAGAACACCCGGGCGTCCGGGCGCCTCGCGGCGAGGGCCTCACAGGCGGCGAGCCACTGCGCGTTGGGCAGCCCGCCCGCCTGCGCCCCCACGACCCGGGACTCGGTGTGGGCGCTGGGGTCTCCGGCCTCCCGCGCGCGCGTGAAGCGCTCGGCGGCCAGGTCCTTGCTCGGGCGGTGTGGTTGGAGCGTAGCCCGCGCCTCCGCCGCGAGGCCCAGCAGCCGCAGCACGAGCCAGTCGTCGGGGGCCGCCTCCAGCGCAGCCTCCTCCGCCGCCAGGGCCTCGCCCCACAGCAGGTGGGTGCTCGCGGCCAGGGCGAGCAGCGCCTGGGCCCGCGCCTGCAGCGCCCCTTCGCAGCGACCGACGAGCTCCCTCAGCCCAGGCAGCGCGTCGTCCGCGTGCCGTCGAGCGACGCGGAGGTACGCCGCCTCGAAGGCCAACTCGGGAGGCAGCGCGCCCTCGGCCGTACGCGGCGCCGTCTCCAGCAGCGCCTGGCCCTCCGCATACCGATACGCCTCGCGCGCCGCCGCGATCTGCCGCGCGAGCTCGGCGACCTGGGCGGCGTCTGGCCCTGGGTCGGCGACCGTCGTTGGTTCGACCGGCGGCGCGCCCCCTCCCCGGAGCCCAGCCCACGCAGTGAGCGCACCCGCGAGCAACACGGCGAGCAACACGCCAACCGGCAGCCACCGCGACGTCCGGGGTTCGCGCGCGCCCGCCAGCCACCCCCGCAGCCGGCGGGCCACGTGCTGAGCCCCCTCGGGCCGCTCGCCCGGGTCGCTCGCCAGGCACTCGAGGCAGAGCGCGTCGAGCCCACGGTCCAGCCCGGGGACGTGGGACGAGGGAGGATCCGGCGTGCTCGTCGAGCGCCGCACCAGCTCCTGGAACGAGAGCGCCGAGTGCGGCGGACGTGCGGTCAAGCACGCGTAGAGCAGGGCGCCCAGCCCGTAGACGTCGGTGGCGACCCCCGCGCCGCCCTTCTCACCCCGGATCAGCTCCGGTGCCCAGTAGCCAGGAGTCCCGATCAACACACCCGTGCGGGTCAGGCGCTCGCTGGCGTCCTGCTCGAGGGCCAGGCCGAAGTCGATCAACCGCGGGCCGGCGGCGGTGAGCATTACGTTCTCGGGCTTGAGGTCCCGGTGCAGGACCCCCACCGCGTGGCACGCGGTCAGGCCCTCCGCCAGCTCGGCCACGAGCTGCGCCGACTCGCGCTCGGTCAGCGGGCCTCGCCGCAGGCGGTCCGCGAGGGACTCGCCGACGAAGCGCTCGAACACCAGATACGGCTGCCCCGCGTCGGTGACCCCGCGGTCGAGCACCCGCGCCACCGCCGGGTGCTGCACCCGCCGTTGAGCCTGGAACTCGACCTCGAACCGCTCGCGCGTCTCGCGCGTGGCCTGGGCGCCGAGCAGCTTCACGGCCAACTGGGCGCCGCTGCGCGGGTCGACCGCGGCGAGCACGACCCCCATGCCTCCCCGCCCGAGGGGGCCCTCGATCCGGTAGGGGCCGATCGCGCGCGGGAGCGGACCGCGTTGTTCGAGGCTCATGCCGCCACGCTAGCGGGCGCCGCGCTCACCGACCGAGTTGCCTGCGCAGGTCGTCCCGGATCCTGGTGTAGGCCAGGTTCTGGGGGTCGAGGCGCGCGGCCTCCGTGATCTCGGCCAGGGCCTCGTCGTATCGTTTCAGGCTCCTCAAGAAGACGTAGCGTTGGTAGTGCAACACCGACTCCTCGGGGTGGGTGCGCAGCAAGGGCGCGAGGGCTTGCAGCGCTGCGTCCGGCCCTTCGAGGTTCTTCAGGCACTCCACCAGCTCGAGCAGCAGCCGGTAGGCCCCCGGGTAGCGCTTGAGCCCCTCGCGGAGGACACCTCGCGCACGCTGGAAGTGGGCGACCCCCTGCTCGCGGTCGCCGTTGTGGAGGTAGCACTCGCCCAGGATCCGCCAGCCGTAGCTAAATGCCTTCAACGCCTGGGGGTCCTCGGGAGCGAGGGCGAGCCCACGCTCGAGCAGCTCCTCCGCGCGCGCGACGTAGTCGGACTGGACGGAGCCAAAGCACTGCAGCCTGCCCACGTAGAGGCCGCCAGTGAACAGCACGATCTTGGGGTCCTCGGGCGCGAGGGCGAGGGCGCGCTCCGCGCACTCCAGCGCCTCGTCCCACTGCTCGATCCGCTGCTGCCGGCCGTCTTCGCCCGGCGCCAGCGGGAGTGGAGCGTAGGCAAGGTTGGCCGCCAGCGACGTGAGGGCATACACGCCGGGGGAATCCCGGAGCTGCGCCCGCAAGAGCTCACGGCGGGCGACGAGGTCGCTGACCCCGAACGAGCGACGGTAGGTCAGTCGTGCCCGGGTGTCAGGGCTCGGGTCGCCCGCCTCGATCGCCTGCGCCAGGCGCTCGATCCCCAGGGCATTGGCGCTGGCGTCCGGCTCGTAGGTCAGCCGCTGGAACGCCGTCAGCGCGAGCAAGCGCGAGACCAGCCAGTCGTCGCGGGCCGCCTCCAGCGCGACCTCCTCGGCAATGGTCGACTCGTCCCAGCGCAGCTCGCTGGCGGTAGCCAGCGCGCGCAGCGCCTGCACGCGCCCCAGGAGCACTCCCTCGCAGCGCCGGGCGAGGGGGTCGAGCAGCTCCAGGGCAGCGACGTGAAAGCCGCGCTTGACCCGCAGGTAGGCGGCCTCGAAGGCCAGCTCGGGGGGGAGCTTCCCGTGAGCGTCACGCGGCGCCTCGGCGAGGAGCGCCTCGGCCTCGTCCCAGCGGTAGTCCTCGCGCGCCGCGACCACGCGCGCGGCGAGCTCGCGCACCGCCTCGGCGTCGGGTTCCTCCCGCGAGCCGTCGACGACCTGGATCGGCGCCTCGCCGGGGTCTGGCTCGGGCTCACCCCCGCGGAGCAGGACCCAACCGGTCACCCCAGCCGCTACGAGCAAGGTGCAGGCGGAGACGACCAACGGCCAGCGCGGGCCGGTGGTGACCGCGGCGGAGCCGCGGGCGGCCGCGCCCCCCACCGGCGCGCTGGCTTCGTGCAGCCAGCCCTCGAGCTGCCAGGCGAGCTGCGCGGCCGACGGCCGGCGGGCCGGGACCTTGTCCAGGCACTGCTCGAGGAGCGTCTGCAGGGGGGCGGGGATATTGGGCAGCGGCTCCGGCGGGTCGTTGATCACCTTGCGCAGGATCGTGATCGCCGAGTTGGCGAGGAACGGCGGCCGACCGGAGAGGCAGCGGTAGAACAGAGCCCCGAGGCCGTAGACGTCGCTGTGCGGGCCCACGCGAGCGGCCTCGCCGGCGGCCTGCTCGGGGGCCATGTAGGCCGGGGTCCCCATGACCGTGCCGGTCTGGGTGTGCTGGCGTTCGCCCAGCCGCGCGAGGCCGAAGTCGGTCAGGCGCGGGGTCTCGCCCACGAGGAGCACGTTGTCGGGCTTGATGTCCCGGTGGATCACGCCGCGCTCGTGGGCGTGGGCCACCCCGCGGGCGAGCGCTCCGATCAGCTTCGCGGCGGGCTTGGGGTCGAGGGTCCCGCTGCGCTTGAGCCGCTCGGTCAGCGTCTCGCCTTCGACGAACTCCAGCGCGAGGAACGGGCGCCCCTGGTCCTCACCCGCGGAGAGCACGCGGACCACGTTGGGGTGGTCGAGCTGACCGGCCGCGCGAGCCTCGGCGTGGAAGCGCCGCAGCACGCTGGGCCCGGGATCGCCGAGGATCACCTTCAGGGCCACCGGTCGACCCACCCGCGGGTCCCGCGCGAGGTAGACCACGCCCATGCCGCCGCGACCGAGCTCGCGCTCGACGACGAAGCCGCCGATTCGTTGGGGAGCGTTCACGGCCCGATGCTAGCGGACCAAGCGCGCGGCGTCGCGTGCGGGGAGCTTACTTCCCGCCGAGGGCCTGGAGGTCGGCCTTGCAGTCGGCGCAGAAGTCGGGATCCACGTCGCGGCGCAGGCCCCAGTTGTTGCTGCGCGAGGTCATCAGGCAGCCGTTGTTGCGGCAGTGGACCAGGTTCAGCGGGTCGGCGTGGGGCGCGGTCAACGGCGCCCCCAAGTTCACCAACCCCAGCAGGTGCCCGACCTCGTGCAGGGCCACGGCGGCCTCGAGCTGCTCGGCCCGGGGCGCGTGGTTCGCCACCGTCTCGGAGAACACCGCCACCTGGTGCGCGCTGAACGCAATCCCCAGGCGATCGTCTTCGTGCTCGCTCTGCTCACCCGCTCCGTCGACGAAGATCAGCTGGAACTCCAGCGCGTCGAGGGGAGCCGCCTCCCGAGGGGGCGCCGTGCGCGCCAGCGCCTCGAGGTCGGCCTCGCTGTAGACCGCCTTGTTGACCCCGCTCAGCGGACCGCCGAACTGCACGCTCACCCCGCCGGGCTTGTTGAGCCGCTCGCTCAGCCGGCGCTCGAGCAGGTCGAGGGCCGTGACCGTGGGCTGGTAGCCGGCCACCCAGTCGACGTAGACGATCAAGGACTCGTGGCCGGGGCCAGACTGCGCCGCCTGGGCGGAGAGGGACCCGGCGCCATTGACGGCGGGCACGGAGCTCGAGGACGAACCCGACGAACTCCCGGAATTGCAGCCGGCGAGCGCCAGGGTCAACGCCCCAAGAACGGCCAGGCTTCTCTGTCGCATGCTGAGCACCCTCACTTCAGTCGCCCCTCCCTCTGCACCTCGCGTGCCGCATGACGCGTCGCGTAAGCCTCGCATTGGTGGTGCTCAGAGGGTCGATTTCACAAGTGCCGATAAATCAGCGCCGTAGGGTCGGCAGTGACGACATATCGTCGCAAAATGGGGAGCGAATCCTCACCGATTGTGCGGGGTTTGCGACTCGCAGTCACTTCAAGATGACGGAAAACCGCCATTGGGCACCGAGGATCGGGAAAGCTGGCGTGAAATCGTTTCGCGTCACGACCACGACTCCAGCGGGTGGTTCAATGTGGCCCATGACCCCGCCCCGCGACCTCGAGGCGCACCTCCTCTCCAGCTCTCCTCTGATCGCCGAGCTCTGCCTCTTGCCGAGCGAAGGCCGCGACCCGTGGGACGGGTGCCGCGCGGTGGTCGTGCCCTGCGCCGAGACCCTCAGCGAGCAGTGGGTGTTCATGGCGCGCCAGCGCATGGAGGAGCTGCTCACGGTGGGCAGCGTGTTGGCCCCACGCCCGGTGCGGGTGGAGGACGTGGTCCTGTTCCGCGAGCCGCTCCCGCGCAAGGACGGCGACGTCGACCGCGGGCGGGTGGCCGAGCTCGTCGAGCGCTCGGCCCGCGCGCGGAGCGCGCTCCTCGGGCCCCGCACCGACGGCGTCGCGCAGCTCCTCGCCCGGCTGCGGGAGGAGCTCGAGCTCAGCGGCCCGTTCAGCCCCGCGTCGCGCCTGGAGGCCGACCTCGGGATCGACTCGCTCAAGCTGATCCAGCTGCGCGCGCTCCTCGCCGAGGAGTTCGAGGTCACGGTGCCCGACCGCGAGTGGTGGTCGCTGCACACCCTCGACGACCTGGTGCGGCGGGTGGCCTCGGCGCGCTGGAGCGGGGACGCCCGCGACTACGGTTGGCCGCAGCTCCTGCGCAGCGAGGTCGACGCCGAGCCCCTCGACGTGCGCTTCAACCTCACCCGCCGCGGGATCCACTGGTGGGCCGCGCAGTTCGGCATGTACGCCTTCCGCGCCACGGCCAAGCTCGCGTTCAAGGCTCACCTCGTGCACCCCGAGCGGCTCCCCCGCCGCGGGCCCTACCTGCTCTGCCCCACCCACCAGAGCCGGATCGACTCGCTCTTGATCTACGCGCTCTTCCCCTACGCCACGGTGCACCGCTTCATGACCCTCGCCTACGGGCCCTACTTCCGCGGAGGGCTCGGCGTGTTGGTGCGCATGGGGCGCGTGATCCTCACGGGCGAGGCGAACACGATGAGCGACTCGCTGAAGCTCGCCTTCCAGGGCCTGCAGCGCGACTACGTGGTCACGGTGTTCCCCGAGGGCAGCTGCTCCCCCAGCGGCGAGATCATGCCCGCCAAACCCGGGGTGGGGGTGCTCGCCTGCGAGGCGCAGGTGCCGATCGTGCCCATGGTGTTCCAGGGCTCGCACCGCCTGCTCTCGCCCAAGTCCCCGGGCGTCAAGCTCACGCCGATCCGCGCGGTGATCGGCGACCCGATCCCGCCCCCCGCGCCGCGCCGCTTCGAGCGCGTCGACTACCAGGGGCTCGCCGACGAGTGGCGGGAAGCGGTCCTCCGCCTGCAAGCCGACCACCCCTGGGAGTACGAATGAGCGACTGCGCCGACGAGCCGGGGACGACGATCCCCACGGTGAACCACGGCCGCTGCGAAGCCAAGCGCGCCTGCGTCGAGGTGTGCCCCTACGACGTGTTCGAGGTGCGGCGGATCGAGCCCACGGACTACGCGCCGCTGGGGCTGCTGGCCAAGCTCAAGGTCCGCGTGCACGGCATGCAGACCGCCTACACCCCGCGCGCCGACGCCTGCCGCGCGTGCGGCCTGTGCGTGACGGCCTGCCCCGAGCGCGCGATCACGCTGGCCTCCGACTAGCGCGGTCGATTCGACGCTTGCGGCCCTGAGCGAGCGCCACTAGGCTGACGACGTGGCCGCAGGGATCCGACGCACGCTGACCCCGTCTGCCCGCCCTCGCGGCGGTGCCGCGCCGCGGTCGTGGCGTGTCCTGGCCTGCGCGCTGGCGCTCGTGCTCTGCCAGCTGCCGCTGTCGGCCTTCGCCGCCTTCGAGCCGCCCCCAGCGGCCCTCGTCGTCGCCAGCTGCGCTGACGACGCCTGCGCCGACGCCTGCTGCGACTGCTGCGAGCCTCCCCCTCCCCGCGCTGCAGAGCCGTGCTGTGCGCCCGGGGCAGGCGACGACGGCGAGCCCTGCTGCCCCGACGGTTGCCCCACCTGCCCGCGCCCCTGCTGCTCGGGTCCGCCCGCTGTCGTCCCCTGCGAAGGCGACGCGCCGCCCGCAGCCCCCGGCGCCCCAAGCCTGGAGGCGACCGAAGGCGAGCTGAGCTCGAGCCCCGCCAGCGGGGTCTTTCACCCACCCCGGAGCTAGCGCCTGTTCGAGCGCTGAGCGCCGCACGCGAGAGCCGCGTGCCGCGCCAGGGCTCGGTCTCCGCTCGTCCTCCTCCCCCCCCCGCCGTCGACGGTTCGTCATCGGCGAGGCGATCCGTGGTGGCTTCATGTTCGTTCGCCTCCTCTCTGCGTGCAGCGCGCTGCTGCTCTCCGGCTGCGTCAGCGCCGGCTTCGCGCCCCCTCCCTACGTCGACCTCCCCGAGCTGGTCGCCCCGGCCCGGGACGAGGCCGCCGGCAGGGTGCAGGAGCTGTTGGCCACCCCCGACCTCGGGCTGCAGCGGCTGCTGCAGGCCGCCGAGCTGGGCAACCCCCGGATCGCCGCCGCGCGCCACGCCGTGGGCGCGGCCGCGGGCCTCGCCTGGCAGGCCGAGCTCTACCCCAACCCGACGGTAGAGTTCGAGACCGAGCAGGTGCCGGCGGGAGAGCCGGGGCTCGAGCGCAGCGTGAACACCGTCGGGTGGACCCAGCCGCTGGTGATCGGCGGTCGGCGGACGGCGGGGGTGGCCGCCGCCCGCGCCGCCGAGGACACCCGCCTGCTGGAGCTGCAGCAGGCGCGCCGCGACGTCGCCGCCGCGGTGCGCGGGGTGCGCGTCGACCTGCTCTACCTGCAACGCGCAGAAGCGCTGTTGGCGACCCTGGTCGCGGCCGCCCAGCAGACCTACGAGATCGCCAAGGCGCGCCTCGAAGCGCGGGCGGTCCCCGAGTCGGAGCTGCTGAAGGCCGACGTCGAGCTGCGTCGGCTGCAGCTCACCCAACGCCGCCTGCAGCGCGAGCGGCGGGCCGCCCTCGTGCGCCTGGCCGCCCTCGTCGGGCGTGAAGAGGTCGGCCTGCTCCAGCTGAGCGGAGCGCTCAGCGCCGAGCTCCCTGCCCTCGAGCTGGCGAGCTTGTTCCAGCGGCTCACCGAGCACCCCGGGCTGCTGGCGGTCCACGCCAGCGCGCGAACGGCCAGTCGCGAAGCTGAGCTGGCGCGAGCCCAGCGGATCCCCGATATCGGCCTGCGCGTGGAGTACGGGCGCAACAACTTCCGCGACCTGCAGATCCTCAACGGCGGGATCAGCATTCCCCTGCCCCTCTTCGACCGCAACCAGGGGCGAATCCACGCGGCCGAACAACGCCAGCGCGAGCGCTCCCGCAGCGCCGAAGCCCTCGAGCGGCGCCTGCAGCGCGACGTCGCCCAGCTCAGCGCCGACTACGCCTCGGCTCGCGACGCCGCCCTGACCCACGCCGAGCGGATCGTCCCCGCGGCCGAGCGCGCTTTCGCCCAGATCAGCGCGGGCTACCGCGCCGGCCGCGCGGCCTTCCTCGACCTGCTGGACGCCCAACGAACCCTCGCCCAGGCCCAGCTCACCCAACTCCAGGCGCTGCGCGACGCGCACCTGACCCTCGCGCGCCTGAGCCAGATCACCGGACCCCTGGAGGCCCAATGAACGACCCCCGAGAAGCGAGAGGAGTTCCCATGGACACCACCAGCAAGGCGATCATTGCGGTCTCGTCCCTCGTCGCCGCGTTCGGTGTGGGGCTCGCCGTCGTCGGCTACCAGCGCCACGCGGAGCACGCGACCCCGCCCCCGGCGACGCCCACCGAGACCGGCGAGTTCTGCGAGCGCCACCAGATCGCCGAGGCCCGCTGCCCCTGGTGCGACCCGAGCTTGATCGAGTCCCTCGGCTGGTGCGACGGGCACGGCGTCCCCGAGGCGCTCTGCAGCCGCTGCACCCCGGCGCTGATCCCCGGGTTCAAGGCCGAGAACGATTGGTGCGCCGGGCACGACGTCCCGGAGTCCCAGTGCGACCTCTGCGATCACGCCCCGGGCGAGACCGCGCCGCCCCCGGCCCCCGGGGTCGCGGTCGTGCCCCGCGAGGAGCTCCCGCGCAGCGCGCGCACGCCCTCCCCCCGCTGCACGACCGAGAGTCTGCGGGTGCGCTTCGACTCTCCCGAGACCGCCCGCGACGCGGGCCTGGGCTACGCCACCGTCGAGGAGCGCGAGGTCGCCTTCTCCCTCACCTGCACCGCCGAGCTGGAGTACGACCAGAACCGCTACGCCCACGTGGCCGCGAGGGCTCCCGGAGTCCTGGAGGCCGTGCTCAAGGACCTCGGCGAGACGGTGGCGGAGGGCGAGCGCCTGGCGCTGGTGACCTCCAGCGAGCTCGGCGCGGCCAAGGCCGAGCTGCTCCAGGCGCGCACCCTCGCGGCCCTCTGGGAGCGCAACACCGCGCGCGAGCAGCGCCTGGCCGAGCAGCACG
>Ga0209578_10004055_pt1 | contig 10753 bp, 9 predicted proteins | sample tdAd472_FD_187127 | JGI IMG/M metagenome (GOLD analysis project Ga0209578, IMG submission 187127) | Marine sediment microbial communities from the Atlantic coast under amendment with organic carbon and nitrate - tdAd47.2 (SPAdes)... | ecosystem: Environmental > Aquatic > Marine > Coastal >...
GAAATATGCGAAAGACAAGAATAGATACAAGTATTGCTGCGTATTCAACGCCCAATGAGCGAAAACAACATTAAAAAAACCATAACCATAAAAGAGGAGGCAAAATAAATTGGTTTTGACATCTAAAGAGAAAAAGGATTTGATTGAGCAGTTCAAACTGCACGAAGATGATACCGGCTCCCCCGAAGTACAGGTCGGGCTGCTGACGCATCGGATTTCTTACCTTACAGAGCACTTAAAGGTTCACAAAAAAGATCATCACTCCCGGAGGGGGCTCTTGATTCTCGTCGGCAGAAGGCGCAGGCTCTTAAACTACGTAAAAAATAAAGATGTAAAACGATACCGTACCATCATCGAGAACCTGGGGATAAGAAGATAAATCATATTATATACCGGAATATCTCAACAGCAGTCGATAAATGTTTCAGGTTGGCAGATTCCTGTATTTTCAATCAAGCACAAGATAGTATCAAAGAACTTTACCTTTATAACGGCACAAGTTCAATTAACCCTGCCATCGGCAATCGAAGGAACGAAAATTTTTCGTGAAGAATTTTACGATGCCTTGAAAATGAACACGTAGAACTCATGAGAAATCCGTGCTAAAAATTTGTAGTCTTTTCCCGCGGAAAGAAAAGGCTCAGATTTCTGTACGGTCATAGATTTGAAGCTGTTTGGCTTTTAGGAGACATTTATGGAAACTTTATTTAAAGCAGAAATCGGAGGCAAAACTCTGAGCATCGAGACCGGCAAACTTGCCAAACAGGCTTCGGGTTCGATTGTGGTTCGATATGGAGACACCATGGTACTTGTGGCTGCCGTATCTTCTTACGAAGAACGCCCGATGAGTTTTTTACCCCTTACCGTCGAATATCAGGAAAAGGGTTATGCGGCGGGCCGCATTCCCGGGAATTATTTCAGGCGTGAAATCGGCAGACCCAGTGAAAAAGAGACCCTGACCGCCCGTCTCATCGACCGACCCATCCGGCCGCTCTTCCCCAAAGCGTATCGCAGTGAAACTCAAATTATTGCAACGGTACTGTCCATGGACAAGGAAAACGATCCCGACATTCTGGCAATGATCGGCGCGTCTGCCGCACTTGAAATATCAGACATTCCGTTTGCAGGACCGATTGCATGTGTACGTGTCGGTCGGATAGACGGTCAACTGATCGTCAACCCCACCGTCGACCAATACGAAAATTCTGACATCAACATCATCGTTGCCGGGTCAAAAAGCGGTGTCGTTATGGTAGAAGGCGGTGGTAATATTGTGAATGAGTCAGACATGCTGGAAGCCATCTTTTTCGGCCACCAAGCGATGCAGCCGATTATAGATATGCAGGTGAAACTCAAGGAAACCCACGGGGTGCCGAAACGGCCCTTTACACCGCCTGAAAAAGATTCAGAACTTGTCAAAATAGTTGAGGAAAAAGGATCTTCGAGGATATATGAAGCCCTGACGACATCCGGTAAAGTTAAACGCGTTGCTGCGCTTCGCGCCGCCAAATCGGATATATTCGAAAAGTTGGGAGAAGCGTACGCGGATCGGAGGGACCAAGTAAATGACATATTAAACGACCTCCTGAAAAAATTTAGCAGGAACATAGTCCTTGAAGAAAGACGCCGTATCGATAACAGAAAATTCGATGAAATAAGACCCATTGACTGTGAAATCGGCATATTAAACAGGCCCCACGGCAGTGCCCTCTTTACGCGGGGAGAAACCCAGGTGCTCAGCGTGCTGACCCTTGGATCGGGTCGGGACGAGCAGCGGGTGGAAACCTTAATCGGAGAAGAACTCAGGCCTTTTATGCTCCATTACAATTTTCCGCCATTTTCGGTTGGAGAAGTGAGGCGCATTGGGGGACCGAGCCGGAGAGATATCGGTCATGGCGGACTGTCCACTCGGGCCATAGAAAAAGTTCTGCCGGACAAGGAAGATTTCGATTATACCATCCGCCTTGTCTCGGAGGTTTTGGAATCCAACGGTTCTTCGTCCATGGGTACCGTATGTTCGGGCATCATGGCGCTCATGGACGGCGGTGTTCCCATCAAGGCGCCGGTATCCGGCATTGCAATGGGACTCGTAAAGGAAGGAGACGATATCGTTATCCTGTCTGATATTCTTGGAGATGAAGATCACTCGGGTGATATGGATTTTAAAGTTGCCGGCACAAGCGAAGGCATAACTGCGCTCCAGATGGATATCAAAATCCTTGAACTCACCAGAGATATCATGGAAAAAGCCCTTGAACAGGCCCGTGTCGGCCGGCTTTTTATCCTTGAAAAAATGATAGAAGCCATTGATGTACCTCGTGAAGAAATTTCTCAGTATGCGCCTAAAATAATTACCATCAAGATTAATCCCGATAAGATTCGCGAAATCATCGGACCGGGTGGTAAAATCATTAGAGCCATTCAAACTGAAACCAATACAAAAGTTGAAATAGATGATTTGGGCCTGGTCAAAATTGCCGCTTTATCCCAAGAAGAAGGAGACGCCGCTTTAAAGATGATCAATGAAATTATAATTGAGCCTGAAGTTGGGAAGATTTACGACGGCACCGTTGTAAAAATCATGGACTTTGGGGCCTTTGTCCAGATACTCCCCAACGTTGACGGTCTTGTACATATCTCACAACTTGCCGCGCAGCGCGTAAACAAGGTGACGGATATTGTTAAGGAGGGAGACCAAATTAAAGTCAAGGTTCTCGAGATCAGCAGAGATGGAAAAATCCGGCTGAGCTACAAAGCCGCTCTGGAAGAAGAAAAACAGGCCAAATAAAATGCGTCGTGAAATTCATAAAACCACCCTCAATAACGGCATCAAAATTGTATCCCAAAATATGCCGCATTTTCATTCGGTATCCATGGGCGTATGGGTGAATGTCGGTGCCCGTGAAGAATCGCCTGAAGAAAGCGGCCTTTCCCATTTTATCGAACATATGATTTTTAAAGGGACCCAACGAAGAACCGCCTATCAGATTGCCAAAGCGTTTGATTCCATCGGAGGTCAGACCAACGCTTTTACCAGTGCTGAAAATACCTGCTACCATGCAAAAGTCATGGACACGCATCTGGACATCATGGTCGACATCCTTTCAGATATCTTTTTAAACTCTGTGTTCAATGAAAAAGAGGTCGAAAATGAGCGAGCGGTCATTCTTCAGGAAATCGGAATGATGGAAGACAGCCCGGATGACTATATTCACTTTCTTTCCGGAATTAATTTCTGGGGTAAAAATTCTTTGGGCCGCTCGGTTCTCGGCAATCGTGAAAACATAAGAAATTTTGATTCAGATGCCCTTAAAGGGTTTTTCAGCCGCTTCTATCAGCCTGAACGTATTATCATTTCAGCTGCAGGAAACCTGGAGCACAACCACTTGGTCGATATTGCCGGACCGGTTTTTGAATCGATTCGTCCAGGCAACGGTTTCCCCGATCGAATGACATCTGACGGACGCTGCCAGGTCGATGTTCACTACAAAGATCTGGAACAGGTTCATATCTGTTTGGGAACAAAAGGGATGTCCATAACCGATCCGAGAAAATATGAATATTCCCTTTTGAACACGATCCTGGGCGGCAACATGAGTTCCAGGCTGTTCCAAGAAATCCGGGAGAAAAGAGGATTTGCTTACGCTGTCTACTCTTTTATATCATCTTATGTCGATACCGGTATGTTCGGGGTCTATGCAGGCGTCCATCCTGACAATGCTTTTAAATCCGTTGAACTGATCCTCAAAGAAATATTTAAGATTAAAAAAGTGCGGATCGATCCGGACGAGCTGCGTTATGCAAAGGAATTCACAAAGGGCAACCTCATGCTTGCATCGGAAAGTAACGACAATCAGATGGTTCGAATGGCACAGAACGAGACGCACTACGGACGTTATATCCCTCTGGAAGAGGTTGTTAATAAAATCGAAGCGGTGACCGAAGATGATATCTGCAATCTGGCTGAAACTCTTTTCCCGGCCCATCGATTTGCACTGACCCTGTTGGGACCGGTAACCGATAAAGATGAATTCGATGATATGCTGGGACCCTCTGATTTATGAACACGCCCCCGCCCCCCGCCATCAAATTTCTTCGTTTAAGACCTGACTCGGATGCAGATATGCCCCTGCCCTGCTACATGACGCCCAGGGCCGCCGGGATGGACATATGTGCTGCAATAGAAACGGATTTTATACTGGAAAAAGGGGCGATTGCTTTGATACCCACCGGTTTCGCCGTCGCTATTCCAGAAGGGTTTGAAATTCAGATCCGTCCCAGGAGCGGACTGGCGGTAAATCACGGAATATCGATCATTAATTCCCCCGGAACCATAGATGCCGACTATCGCGGAGAGATAAAGATTGCGGTGGTAAATCTTGGAGAAAAAGAATATGTGATTCACCGGGGAGACCGGATTGCCCAGATGGTGGTTAAAAGGGTTTATCAGGCAAAATTAAAGGTTGTGGAACAACTCGATGAAACCGACAGAAATACCGGCGGGTTCGGGCATACCGGGCGTTAACATGAAAAAATCTCCATTCTCTGAACCCTATCAAGCAGCGCCTGATTACAACCTTGCCGTATGCATACTGGCCAGCGGAAGCAGGGGAAACGCCACTTTTGTTTCCAGCGGTTCCACCTCCATACTGATCGATGCAGGCCTTTCAGGAATCGAAATTGAACGGCGGTTAAAGTCCAAAGGACTTTCCCCGAAAGATCTCGATGCCATTCTCGTATCCCATGAGCATACGGACCATATCCAGGGTGTCGGTGTTCTTTCGCGGCGTTTTAATCTACCGGTATATATCAACTCAAAAACACAAGGCGCCGCCTTTCCACAGATCGGAAAGGTCCATGACGTCAAAAACTTTGCGTGTGGTTCGACTTTTCAGATCAATGATCTGGCAATACATCCTTTTTCCATATCCCACGATGCAGAAGATCCGGTGGGGTTTACCCTAAATCAGAACGGAACAACCATCGGAATTGCAACCGACCTTGGCATCGTAACGGCTATGGTCAAAGAACATCTTAAAAGGTGCGATCTATTGATCCTTGAAGCCAACCATGACGAAGACATGCTCATCAACGGTCCCTATCCGTGGTCGGTCAAACAGCGAGTAAAAAGCAGAACCGGTCATCTGTCCAACGCGGCATCGAAACAACTCCTCAATGAAATTCAACACGACCGGTTGAAGCATGTCATTCTGGCCCATCTTAGCGAAACGAACAATACGCCCCAAAAAGCCGTCGATGAAGTCGGTAAAGCCCTAAACCCCAACAACGTACAACTCGATGTTGCCGTGCAGCATGAATGCAGTGCCCTTTTCCGTATCAAATAACTCGGCACCCACCCGTATTCTTGGGAAAGCCCTGGCTTCCGTCACCCGGTACAAAGTCTACCCATCCCATGTCCTGAGCTATACTTTTTGGGCAAAATCGGTAAGAAAGTAACAGCTTCACCTGTTTTAAAAAAGATTATCCATTCCCCTGATATATATCTTTTTACAATAAAAACTCCCGGACCCCACATTTATTCCATTATACTTAATACCGCTACCAAAAGCTACAACGGGCAATGCCCTTTCCATAAAGGTGGTCCGGGTGATGCTGGTGAGATATTCCAGCGAGAACGGTTCTTTCATGTTGCCGATTTTGACTTTTTCAAGAAAGGGGTTTTTGAGATAGCGAATCCAGACGTCCTGAATATCTCTTACATTGGCAAAATCGATTCCAATTTTAAAATCAAAGGTATTATAGATATTTCCATATGTAGAAACGGTCAATTTGCGAAAAATTATGTTGCTGCCGTCCAGATCAGAAAAAGCGTTTTGGAGTTCATCATCGGCATCAATATCACCACCATCGACTAAGATTTGTCCGTTGATCCTAAACTTTATGTTTTCCTCGCGGCTGTCGATACTAAAAGAGCCGTCCTTCCAATAGTAGTGCCAATTTCCAATGGGCCCCCTCACTCCTTTTTCGACGCTTTCAGACAATGTTTTGTAATAGGAATCCATGCTTTTGGTTTGCGGGGAGTCTGCCAGGGAACGGCCGCCTGAATTTAAGATAAAAAACCACGATAGAAAAACAATCACAAGAATAGAAAATTTTGATTGCGTCCCCACAAATCTGCGTGTGTCCGTGGCTGATTTTTTACATTTTTGGTTTCGCATATGAGTCGATACGTTTTTCTTCCGGCAATTCCAGGCTGGTGATCTTCCAAGCGCCGTCCACGGGTTCCACGGTGATGTCGGCCTCGTATTGATTTTTACGGATGTGGATGTGCCCCCGGTGACCCACCGAACCCATAGCGGTCCGTTTGGTACAGAATAGCAGCCCCAGGAGACACCCGTCGAGGTGGTTGACGGGGTAAACGACACGAACTTATTATGAATGGGAATTACAGATTAAGCAACCTGGCCGCATTCTTGCCGCAAATAGATTCGATCTGATCTTTTGACAGTCCCGTATTTTCGAGTGCTTCAAAATATCTTGCCGGTTTTAACAGCGGAAAGTCACTGCCAAATAGAATCTTGTCCAGGCCGGCAATCTCCGTTGCATATCTGTATATCTCCGGGCGGTACAGAAACGGCGATGCGGCGGTATCGAAATACACATTTTTTAGGCGCTCTTGGACGTCCTTCTTGAGAAGATTGAAAAAAAAGATGCCCCCGCCCCAATGTGCCAGAACAATTTTATTTTTGGAAAATCGAGTGACCAGGTTGTAAATCTGCTTGAGGGTATTGGGTGTCTTGCCGGGATACATATGTCCCACCGGTTCATTGGTGTGGATCAAAAACAAAAGGTCTTTATCCAGGCAGATTTCCATCAGGGGGGTCAGCTTGTCCAGAACAGCGTCATCAATGCCGGATTCATAAAAAGCAATTTCACCGATCCCTGAAAGGCCGGCCTCCAGACACCGGACGGCTTCGGCAGCAGCGGCGCTGTTCAACGGATCGAAGCAGCACAAACCGATCAGGCGGTCAGGATATCTTTCTACCGCTTCCATGATATAATCGTTGTGGCGTTGAAATACTTTTTTTTTCGTCCAGGGGAAACCAAAAACAACGGACTTATCAACACCTTGCTCATCCATGGCATTGACGATATCCCCGGCGCCCACAAGTTTTGATCCAGGCACATCGTATAGTAGCTTAAAAGCCGGTTCGGAAGGGAAATACTTTCCTCTGTTTTTACGTATGTCTTTTGGGAAGATATGCGTGTGAAAATCAATGATCATTTTGGCTCATCGACAGTTACATGAACAGTGCACTTTTGATTTGGGCATACAGCTGATTGTTGTCAAATCCCATCAAAGCCGGAGCTTCGGACGGGCACACCGCCGAGCAGGCGCCGCACCCTTTGCACAAGGCCGGATTCACTTCAGCCACAAACGCTTCACTGTCAAAGGAAATGGCGCCAAAGGGACAGACATTGATGCACCCCAAACATCCGGAACATAACTCGGGTCGGATATGCGTGATGATACCGCCCAGTTTGACGTTTTTCATTGCCAGAACCGTAACAGCCCTTGCGGCTGCGGCCTGAGCCTGTGTTATGGATTCATCGATGGTCTTGGGGGCGTGAGCCAGCCCGCACACAAAAACACCGTCCGTAGCGAAATCCACCGGCCGGAGTTTGACATGCGCTTCGGCGAAAAAACCGTCGTCATTGAGTGGAACTTTATACAGCTGGGGCAAACGGATCTCGGAATCGGGAACAATGGCGGAAGCCAGAACCAAAAGATCGGGATTTATGTCCATGGTTCTTCCAAGGATCCGGTCGGTGAAGGATATCTTAAGTACATCCTCCTCGGAGACCGCGGTCAAACCCATGTCTGAATCGTAACGGATAAATACAATACCGGCACCCCGCGCCTGACGATAGAGATCCTCCCGCAGACCATACGGGCGTAAATCCCTGTAAAGGATGAAAACATCCATATCGGGGTTGATCTCTTTGAACTTCAAAGCACTTTTGATGGATTGGGTGCAGCACACTTTGGAACAATAGGGCCGATCCGGTATTCGGGAACCGACACACTGGATAAATACCGCCGTGTTGACCTGACCCACTGATGGATCGTTGCCAACAAACCGCTGCTGCAACTCCAGCCCGGTAACCACCCGTGAATCTTGCCCGTATAAATGTTGGTCGGGCTTAAACTCCGAAGCCCCTGAAGCGATGAGGGTCACCCCGTGCTCAAGGACCCTGCTTTTTCCGTTGCTGGTGACGGTTGTATTAAAATTCCCCACAAACCCGTCCACCTGCGTAATGCGTGCATCCAGAAAAATGTCAATGCCCGGATCGGACTCCACCGCATCGATCAAGCCTTTCAAATATCCCTGAATGTCCTCGCCGCGCCAGGTTTCATGAAGGTTCCGCGCCTGGCCGCCGAGAACATCCGACTTTTCAATCAGAAAGGTCTGATACCCCTGATCCGACATGTTTTTGGCCGCCGCCATCCCGGCGACGCCGCCCCCGATCACCAGAGCCGACTGGGTGACCGCCATGGTCGATTCTGTCAGGGGCTGGAGCAGAGCCGCTTTGGACACGCCCATTCTGACCATATCTTTGGATTTTCTCGTGGCTTCTTCAGGATCGTCTTTATGGACCCAGGAGCACTGGTTGCGGATGTTGGCCATTTCGAACAGGTACTTGTTGACCCCCGCATTGATTAACGTCTCTTGAAACAGCGGTTCGTGCGTTTTGGGTGTACAGGCGGCAACAACCACCCGGTTCAGCCGATGCTCTTTGATTACCTCGGTCATTTTCTCCTGGGTGTCCTGGGAGCAGCTGAACATATTTTCCTCCACATAGACAACACCGGGCAGGGTCTTTGCAAATTTTACCACTTCGGGAACATCGACGGTCCCCGCAATATTGGTGCCGCAACGACAGACAAAAACACCGACCCGAGGCAGCTCACCGCGGACGTCCACTTCTTCGGGAATTTCTTTTGTCTTCGTAAGGGTCCACCTGGATTCGGCCAGACGGCTTCCCACCACACCGGCTGCAGCGCTGGAATCGACCACCGAAGCCGGGATATCTTTGGGCGCCTGAAAGGCGCCACAGACATAAATTCCCGGAACGTTACTAACCACCGGTTCAAAGCTGTTGGTTTTGGCAAAATTATAGTGATCCATGTCGACGCCCAGTCGCTTGGCAAGTTCCACACCTTCCGGACTTACCATGAGCCCCACAGACAGGACCACAATGTCAAACTCCTCTTCAACGCGCTTGCCGTCTTCACTCACATAGCAGATGAGCAGTTTCCCACTGTCATCGGCAGGAATTACGTTGGTGACCTTGGATTTAACAAAACGGACGCCGACTTCATCCTTGGCGCGATTGTAATATCTCTCAAAATCTTTTCCGTACGTGCGGATGTCGATATAAAAAATAGCCGTGTCCAGATCTTCGGTGCTGTGGTCTTTGGCCAGCATGGCCTCCTTAATGGCGTAGGTACAGCAGACGCCGGAACAGTAACCATGTGCGCCCAAGTGTTCGTCCCGTGACCCGATACACTGTAACCAGGCAATCTTTTCAGGTTCTTTGTGATCCGACGGTCGAACCAGGTGCCCCCCGTAAGGACCGGATGCCGAAAGGATCCGTTCAAATTCCAGACTGGTAACGATATTGGGATGTTTTTTATAGCCGAAGGTATCATGGATCGCCGGATCAAAGGACTGGGTCCCTGGCGCAATGATAACGGATCCGACGTCGATTTCTATGATTTCATCCTCTTGCATGTGGTCAATGGCATTCACCCCGCAAAACTCGGTACATATCCGGCATCCGCCGGTCTTAAAGTGTACACATTGGGTACGATCGATAACCGGCGTATTGGGCACCGCCTGGGCGTAAGGCACATAGACCGGTTTGCGCCCGGCCAGTCCCATTTCGTATTCGGAGGGGATCGCTTGAACATCGTCTGTTGAAATATGGGATTGAATTTTCTCATAGCTGATATGCCCGGTGGGACAAACCGAGGCACAGGCGCCACAGGACAGACAGGCTTCTGTCTGGATATGAAAAGGGGTGTCGACTCGCATTTCCGTTCCCCGACCGGTCAGATTGATGGCACTGTTTCCCATGCGCTCGCAGATGCGGGTGCAGAGTCCGCAAAGAATACAGGTGTCGTCTTCCTTGGAAAAACGCGGCTCTACAATATCATATTTATCAGCCAACTCTTTAAGAAGTTTTACATCCGGACAGCGGGCATACAACAATTCCACGATGAGTTTGCGAATTTGATGAATGGCCTCGGTATCTGTCTGTATCTCCATACCTTCCCAGATGGGATAGTTGCAGGCGGTCACAAATTTCGACCAGCGCCCTTCAGAAACCAGCACAGTGCACAAACGGCACATGCCGGCCGGTTCCAAGGCTTTGTGATGACAAAGAGTTGGAATTTCAACCCCGTATCTTTCGGCAACCTGAAGAACATATTCCCCTTCTTCTCCCTGGACTGTTTTACCATCGAGTATGAAACTGATCATGGGCTAACCTTTATGGTCTCGTAAAAAGTGAGAAACAACTTTTTGCGGACGTTTTAAATGTAAGTTTTATGTTTTAAGAATCTGTAAGTACGGTAATAAACTGCAACTTAATACCTAAAACCTAAAACGTGATGAATTCATCATTTTATGACTACGGCATTAAACTTACAGACTTCATAACAGATGCTGCATTTGATGCATAGCTCCTGATCCAGATGATGCGCCTCTTTTTTCTCACCGGTGAT
>Ga0209578_10004056_pt1 | contig 10748 bp, 4 predicted proteins | sample tdAd472_FD_187127 | JGI IMG/M metagenome (GOLD analysis project Ga0209578, IMG submission 187127) | Marine sediment microbial communities from the Atlantic coast under amendment with organic carbon and nitrate - tdAd47.2 (SPAdes)... | ecosystem: Environmental > Aquatic > Marine > Coastal >...
CGGCGGCGGCGGCGGGCGCGGTGGCTTCGGCGGCGGAGGCGGTGGCGCCGGCGGCTTCGGCGGCGGCGGCGGGGGCGGCGGCGGCAGCGGCATGGTCGGCGGCTTTGGCGGCCTCGCTGGAGTCCTCGGCGGGGTCGGCGCCAATGGGTTTGGCCTCGGCGGCGGCGGCGGCGGCGGCGGCGCGGGCCTGGGCGGGGCGCTGTTCGGAACCGACGCTTCGCTGGTGGTCGTCAACTCGACGTTCTCGGGCAACTCGGCGCTGGGCGGGGCGGGCGGAGTGGGCACGGGCGGCCTCGTCGGCGGCAGTGGACAGAGCCACGGCGGCGCGATCTTCGTGCGCAACGGCACGCTCACGGTCGTTGGCTGCACGCTGCGGGAGAACTCCGCGACCACCGGCGGCGGCGCGATCCGCGTCTTCGCCCAGGCAGCCGGGGCCACGGTGACGATCGAGAACACGATCCTGGCGGACAGCCTCGTCGCGCCGACCGACTACGAGGCCAGCGCGATCAGCGGCGGCGTCGTGACCGACGGCGGCGCGGGCAATGTGATCGAGACCCAGAGCGGCGCGGTGGCCCTCGCCTTCAGTACGACCGACCCCGCGCTCGACCCCGGCACCAGCACCAACGGCGGCCCGACTCCCACCGTGGAGATCGACTCGGCCAGCGCGGCCTTTGGCCTGGGCGGCGCGGCGGCCTGCGCGGCCGCGTTCCCTGGCGGGTCGGGGGGCGTGGACCAGCGCGGGTTCCCCCGCAAGGTCGGCGTCCCCTGCGACGCGGGCGCCTTCGAGGTCATGCCCACCTCGATCGTGATCGTGAGCGGCGACAACCAGAACGCGGACACCGGCGACGCCTTCGCCGTCGAGCTGCGCGTGCGCCTGCTCGACGCGGACGGCATTACCGTCATGCCCGACTACCCGGTCACGTTCAGCGCCCCCGGCGCTGGCGCCGGCGCCACGTTCTCGGCCAACCCCGTGGTGGCCGACACGAACGGCGAGTCCGCGGTCACCGCGACCGCCAACGGCACGGCGGGCGCCTACGTCGTCACGGTCAGCGTGGGATCGACGTCGGTCGACTTCAACCTCACCAACGACGGCCCTGCCGGCGGCGGCGGCGGCGGCGGCTCGGTCCTGAGCGGCAACCGGACCGTGATCACGATCAAGAAGGGCGACGGCTGCGCGCTCGGGCGTCCCGGCAGCCCCGGGCTGCCTCCGCTCGCCTTCCTCGCGTTGCTGGGGCTGGGCATGCTGGCGCGCTGCCGGAGCCTCCACTCGAGGGATCGCTGCGGACCGTCAGGGTCTCGCTGAGCTGCTCGAGGCGACAGCGGCGAGGCGAACCCAACCCAGGGGAGCGACAAGCGCCTGGGAGAAAACGCCTTCCAGCACGCCTCCGCGCGCATGGGAGGGTGCGACAGGTACCCACCGCCCAGCCCCCCCCCGCGTCGCGCGAAAGGCGATCGAGCAGTTCGAGCTCAAGCTCGAGCAGTATCGGAACGAGTAGTCGCTAGGCGCTGCGGGGCCACGACACGTCGTGGATCCGCTCACGATTCGAGAGGATCGCTTCTCTGTGCAGGTGGAGCTCGTCCAAGGCCACCTGCCTCGACAGGAGGCGCGAGAGGAGGGCTGCTCTCCGTTGCGGCTGAGTCAGGCCCTCTGTGGGCGGGCCCGAGGCTACCTCAGGGCTCTCGCCCAGCAGGAGCCCGTGACCGTCGAGGAGGGTGGGCCCGAAGGCGCGGGTCGGTTTGTCGTAGATCAGGGCCGCCTCCGTGACCATGGTTGAATTGAAGCCCCACACCTCGTGAGCCTGGGAGACGAGGCTCGCGTTCACATGGCTCAAGACCTCCAGGGGGAAGGCGGCCTTGGAGAGAAAGCACGTGCGAGCGCGGTCGACGTCGTAGGCGTCGGGCTCGACGGGGTCAAAGGGGTGTTGCTTGACGACCAGGTCGAACCCCTCGCGGCTGGCGTAGTCCTGGGCAAGGTGGATCAGCCATTGGCTGTCTCTACCCTTCGGCCACCAGCGCGCGACAAGGTCCGTCTCGATCTGGAGCACCACGAACAGGAACGGACGGGCCAGATCGGGTGCACGCCATGGCTCGTCGCCGAGTCGTTGGTCGCGATAGTCCGCGGCCCAGCGCTCCACCCGGGTTCGTTCCTCAGCCGAGACGGCCACGAGCGGCCTCTTGGGCCACTCTGCTGTCGCGACCCACCCTTGACGGTCCCAACTGAGGGTCGAGTAGTGAGGGAAGAATCCGTTGCTGACGACGAGGTCGGGCTCGCCCCAGGCCTCGAGAACCTCGTCTGGTGCCCATTCCCAGAGCACGAAGCGCGCACCGAGGCGGCGCAGCGCTCGGACGTGACCTGCTTCAGCCGTTGCCAGCTCGGGGCGGGTGTGGATCAGGGTGTCGGAGCCACACAGCGACCGGAGGGCCGGGGAGTGGGGGGCATAGCGGGAGTAGGCCACGAAGCCTGGCTTCGTCCAACTCCGACTAGGCACGGGGGAATGGGTCATGGCGTCCTCCTTGGGCGCGGCGGCGGTGGAGTCGATCAGGCACGGGGTCGCACGAAAGCCATGCCGGACTCCTGCACGAACTCGCGGCGCATGGTCGAAGCACGCCGCAGGCGCCGGGTGAGCTCCGGCTCGAACTCCCAGCCGTACGCAGCGAACACGCCCAGCCAGTAGTCCTGATCGCGGCAGTTCACGTGGTGGTGTCCGGGCTTACCGGGCGGGGCCGCGGTGCAGAAGACCCGGTCCGCGGAGGCGAACGTCGCCATGTAGTTCTCCTGGTAGCGCTCCTCGACGTGCTCGAGGAACTCGACGGACCAGGCGAGGTCGAATCGCCGGGCCAAGTGCAGGGGCCCACGGGTGTAGTCGTGGACGAGCACGGGGACGTCGCTGCGGGAGACCGACGGATCTCCGTCTACCCCGAGCACCCGCAGCCCGCGCTGCCGTGCCTGGCGAAGCACTCCACCCGGTCCGCAGCCCACGTCGAGCAGCGATCGGACGCCGTGGTCTTGAATCAGGAGGTCCAGGACTCCCTCGTCGACGTGGGTCACTCCGCAGTGGCCACCGAGGTGACCCGGAAGTCGTGCTGATTCAGTCATGGGAGGGCCGAGGTGAGCGAAGCTCGGGCCCTTCCCGAGGATCAACCAGGGACGCGTGTCCTCGGACGTGCTGGCCAGATAGCGGGCCACGTTGGCTAGCTCGTAGGGGGACTTCGGCGAGTGGGTCATGGTCTGCCTCCACGGAACAGCCTCGCGAAATCACTCCTCGAGGTATGTGGACAGCCCAGGACGAAGACGTGACGCCGGTGTGCGCTAACTCCACACGTGGTGGCCAACTTCAGGAGAGACGTGACCTCTGCCTGGCTAGACGTGACGCCCGCAGCTCGACCAACCGTTAGCTAGGTCGGTCGAGTCGAGTGGGCAAGCCTTGCCCGTTCAATTCAACCAGTGTGAGGCGCACCTGGGATCCGCTCCGCGAGCAAGGGAGTTGAGCCCTGGATCGCCCTGTGACTGGAGCCCCGCGGAGGGCTCATGAGCGATCCCCGACGCGTGTTGCCTCAACAGGTCCATATGGTGACTGCTCGCTGCAGCGAGCGTCGGTTCTTCCTCAAGCCAGGGAAGGCGGTGAACCAGATCGTGCGCTACGCGCTCGCCCGTGCCCTCCAAGTGACCTCGATCGAGCTCTACGCCTTCGTCGCCGAGGCCAACCATTACCACGCGATCGTGGGCGATCCCCAGGGCGAGCTGCCGAAGTTCATGTATCAGCTGAACGTGCTGACCGCCCGCGCGCTGAACGCGCACTACGGGCGCGGTGAGAACTTCTGGTGCCCGGCTCCTTACAGTAACGTCGAGATTCATGACGAGGAGACGCTGATCCGCGAGTTGGTCTATGTCTACACCAACCCGGTGAAGGACGGCCTGGTGCGCAGGCCCGAGAAGTGGCCGGGGCTCATGACTCGACCCGAAGACATGGGACGCCGGTCCGAGATCGTCCCGCGCCCCGACAACGCCTTCTTCGGCGTCAGGAGGCCGGCAGACTGGATCGCGCGGGGAACGCTCAATCCACGCGAGGTCAGACAGGCTGAAGCCGAGCTGCGTCAGGCCAAGCGCCGAGCCTGCGCCGAGGGCGTGCGTGTGCACCAGCGGAAGTCCACGCTCCCCGTCGAGATCCCGCTGGAGGTCAAGCTCCCGCTGTTGGTCGAGGACGACGAGCGGGATGCCTTCGTGGGGCGGGTGCGTCGTGCGCTTGAGCGCGAGCTCGACGCGATCTACCGCCAGCGGAGGGCCGAGGGGAAGACCGCGTTCCTGGGCATAGCCAGGATCCGGGCCCTGGACCCCTTCGCCTCGGCCGGTGACACGTTCCCAAAGTTCTCCCTCAACCCGCGGATCGCGAGCGGGAACCAGGACGGCGAGCGGCAGGCGCTACTGCGCGGACTCATGGCTTGGCGCGCGGCCTATCGTGCGGCCCTCGAGGAGTGGCGAGCGGGGAAGCGAGGCGTTGTATTTCCGCTCGGAACCTACCGCATGTCGAAGTTTCACCGGTGCAAGGTTGGTGAGGTGCCGCTCCTGATCGGATAGAGCTTCAGTTCTCGCGAGCATGTCGTGATCGCCGCGAACGACTAATCGGCCCCAGTGGGGGGGCCGGTGTAGCACTGTGTACTCAGGGGAGTCGATGGGCGCACTGGAGCGCGGCTGCGGGACGCCAGATAGCGACAAAGAGACTCCCTCGGAAAGGCCAGTGAGCGCCTCGCCGAGGGAGTCCCCGCCGTCCATGTTCCCTACCCCCGGACCGGAGGCGGCTTCTGCCGCCCCAGGGAGGGTCCGCAGGAGGAGACCGAAGACCTTGCCGAGTACGTCCGTGCCGCCCTGCAGCTACTGAGGCAACATGCTCGGCCGGGACGCTTGCCTGGTGGACCCGGTTACTTGTTCCCTCCGAGTCTGTGGAGGAAGTTGCGGGCAGCCTGATCTTGCGTCCGCCCGCAGCCAGTGGGCCGGCCGGCGGTAACCTCGTGCCTAGTCCTCGCCTCTCCCCGCAACCAGGTAGATGCCGTCTTGTGCCCAGAGGACATGAAAGTCGACGTAACCAGGCTTCCGAATCATGCTCAGCAGCAAGCGAAGCTCGAACTCGCCTGAATCGCCGAGAAACGACTCCTCTGGTCTATTGCGAGCGAGGTCAGCTGCTGTTGCTGCATCCAAGTAGAGAGGGACAGGCAACTGGAGTGCAACGCCATTCAGTTCTTCCAGCAGATTCTTGCCCTGCGAGGTCTTCCTCAATCCAGCCAAATCGATTGTCAACACTCCGTGTTGGCTCTCGAATGTGGCGTAGTCTGTTCCCGAGCTACCTCGATCGTCCCTGACACAACAGCCCGTAGCAAAAAGGGTTGTGCAGAGGACCAACTGGAAAACCCGACTCATTTGCTCTCCTCCCACGACTTGTTGTTCCCCAGCCGTCGGTCAGTGGGATTGCGAGCGATAAACCTGTCCAGCCAGTACCAATCCCTGTAGGTGGCTTGGAGGCCAAAGGCGTTCCCCTTCAACCTTGCTTGAACGAGTCTACGCAAGAACGGAGCGCTGATGTAGTTGGGAGCGACCGGCTTCTCTGAGTTGAGCGCCACGTAACTCATGAGGAAGTCCAGTGCTTGACTCCCTTCGGAGATTCCTCGAGCGATTGCGAGCGATCTCCAAGCCTGGATCCGGTAGTACCTTGTCCAGAGTTCCCAGCTCTCGCCCCAACCCCCGTAGGCCATGAATCCGTACTTCGGGAAGACCACCCCATCATCTTCATGAGCGGTCGTCCCCATGAAGTGGACGAACTCGTGCAGAACTGTAGCGAGACCAGCCTCTTGAGGCATTGTCGATATCGTTGCATGGGCAATCCTGTTCTCCCGGTTTGTGCCGCTATCGTCATAGACCGTGATCGTCCGATAGCCTGCCCTGGCTGCGGCCGAGACTGTGAATTGGTCAACAAACCTCAGCCTGAACTTCTCGCCGGTCATTGGGTCGATGAACTCAGGGCTGTACCTGTTGAGGATCGCAACCGCTTCGTGGAACTTGTCCACCAGCGCTTCTGCTCCTTCGACTGTCCCTGCTGGGAATCCCCCGCCATTGGCCTGTATTCGGCGCCCTGGAACAAGGTTGAAGCGCAGGGTCGTCACGATCTGGTTGCCCTGCATCTCGACACTGAGCCAGGGGGGAAGCTCTGGCCTGGCACTGCTCTGGTAGGCCTCGCTCTCGCCCCTGACTCTAGCATCACCTCCGGGATCGAAGTTCCTGCCCAGCGCAGCTTGCTTGACGGCCCCGGGCATCAGGAGCCACCAAGGCAGGGGTGCGCTTGAGATTTGCGGTCCGAGCTCTCGATCTTGCCCAGCCAGCAATCCCTGCGCATGGCTAAGGAGAGCGAGCCTCGACATATACACTTGCCCGCCTTGGGTGAGGTAGAGGGCTGCATTGAACGCGTTGAGCGCTTTCAGTCCCGGCACATGAGCTCGGTCAGTCTGGAAGAGAAACGGAACGCCATTCGAGACGAAGTTGATTCCAGTCCCAGTCGAGTCATGGAGGTAGAAGGAATCGACGAACGGCGGGAACTCGTAGCCCACGTGGGCAAGCATGCCCCCGGTGTTGAAGGCGGGGTAGAACAGGTAACCATTCTCCAGCAGCTCGAGTAGCGAGGCGCCCGCGAGATTCTGCGGGACCCCCTGCGGCATGCCGAGCATGTTGTGGCGATACGTGCGCAGCGCACTGCCGTCGGGCTTGCCCTGGCGCAGTACCTTCTCGCCGTCGTAAGCCCAGTAGGTCTCGCCTTGGCCGTCGACCACACGCACCCGCTCGCCGAGGGCGTTGTAGCTGAACTCGCGGTCTGTGTCGGGGCTGCTCGCCTTGGCAAACTCGATCAAGGTGGCGCGATTCAGCTGGTCGTGGGTGTAGTAGCTGGATTGATCAGCACCCGTTGCCTTCTGGCTCGCCAGCCTCTGGCTGTCGTCATAGCTGTAGTAGCGGGTGGCACCAGTCGTCTTGTTCCATTCCTCGGTCGGAGTGTTGCGCTCGTCGTAGGAGAAGTACGTCGTCTCCCCAGCCTTCGCGTCGTGCTTCTTGGTCCTGTTCGAGGCCAAGTCGTAGCTATGCTCCAAGTCGTAGGCGTAATAGCTGCCAGCGAGATCCGCTAGCACGTATTCGTGGGTCAAGCGCTCCTTGGCGTCGTACTCGTAGTAGCGCGTGAACACGTCCGGCCGGAAGTAGGTGTTCTCCTCCAACACCTGCCCCAGAGCGTCCCGGGTGTAGCGGTAGACCGAGATATCGCCGTCGGCGTGGTGTTGGTTGTGCACCTCGGACACCCGCCCAGCCACGTCGTAGGTGTAGGCCGCGACGTTGATATCGTTCGGACTCGCCCGCTCCGTGAGCTTGCCTGACCTGTCGTAGTCGAAGTACGCCGTCCGCCCCGCAGCGAGCTGGATCTTCTCCAACCGCCCCCGCGAGTCCCACACGTAGTCACTCACGTTCAGATCCGGATCCTTGAGCTGCGTCCGCTTCCCGCTCTTGTCGTAGGCGAAGTAGACGGCCCCAGCCAGGGTGACCTTCTTGGTCACGCGATCCAGCTTGTCGTATTCCACGACCGTGTCGGCCCCGCTGTCGTCCTCAGCCAACACCACGTTCCCGACCTGGTCGTAGCTGAAGTAGTGCGGCGCGTCGGTGGTGAACCACCGCGTCTCCAACCGTCCAGCCGCGTCGTAGGCCATGTAGGTGGACTCGCCCCCCTCGGCCTGGACCTTGAGCACCTGGTTCGAGCGCGCGTCGTAGCCGAGGTAGGTCTCCTTGAGCTCCGCGTCGATCACCCTCGAGAGCCTGCGCAGCCCGTCGTAGCGGAAGTAGGTCGGATTCTCGAGCTCGTCGAGCTGCAGGACCTGATTCCCGACAGGGTCGTAGCCGAGGTAGACCTCGCCCAAGAGCGCGTCGACACGCCGCGACTGCCGACCGAGGCGGTCGTAGTGGAAGTAGGTCGAGTTCCCTTTCGGGCTCAACTCGAGCACCTGCTGGCTCCGAGCGTCGTAGCCCATGTAGGTCACCTGGCCCAGGAGGTTCCACGTGTGCGTCTTCCGGCCCAGGTCGTCGTAGCCCATGTAGCTGTAGCGGTTCTCGGGGTCGATCTCCTGGATCACCTGACTGCGCGCGTCGTAGACGGTGCGCCACTCGTCGGCGACGACCGAGTCCGTCCGGATCTCGACTCGGTCGAGCACGTCGTAGGCCAAGTAGGTCGGGCGTTCCTCAGCGTCCACCAGGAGCGTGCGGTTCCCGGCGAGGTCGTAGCCGAAGTAGGTCTCGCCGCTGAGCGCGTGGAGCTGCTTCTGTACCCGGTTCACGGCGTCGTAGGTCAGGTAGCTCACACGCTGCTCGCCGCCCGCACCGAGGTGCACGTGCCGGCGCACCGGGTTCCCGACCCTGTCGTAGTAGCTGTAGGTCAAGGCTCCGGCGCGATCGTGCACGAACGCCACGCGATTGAGCGCGTCGTAGCTCATGTAGCTCGCGTTCCCGGCCTGGTCCACGTCGAGCACGGCGTTTCCGGCGAGGTCGTAGCCCATGTAGGTCGAGGCGAAGTGTACGCCGTCGGTGGTGTGGCTGAGGCGGTTCAGCACGTCGTAGCGGTGGTAGGTCGTGAATCCCAGCTCGTCGATCTGGCGCGTGACGTTGCTCGCGCGGTCGTAGACCGTCTTGGCCGCGTTCCCGTAGGCGTCCTCGGTCTCGGTCCGCCGATTGGCTGCGTCGTAAGTGTGGGTCGTCGAGAATCCGAGCTCGTCGGTGCTGGACTCCAGGTTGCCCGCCAAGTCGTAGGCGTAGACCTTCTCCTCGCGGTAGGCGTCACGGCTTCGCACTTGGCGCCCAGCCAGGTCGTAGAAGTAGTAGCTAAACGCACCCAACTGGTCACGGCGGTAGTAGACCTGATCGGCCGCGTCGTAGCCCACGTAGGTGTTCTGCTTGAGCTGGTCGGCGATATGGACCTGGCGCCCCTTGAGGTCGTAGGTGTAGTAGGTCGTGTTGCCCTTGGGGGCGATCCTGCGCAGGACGTTGCCCTCTTCGTCGTAGGTCGCGCTGCGCACCGCCCCGATCGCGTCTGTGCTCGAGGTCAGCCGGTCGAGCGCGTCGTAGGCCCGAACCGTGCTGTTCTCGCGGGCGTCGGTCTGCTTGACCAGGCGACCCTTGAGGTCGTAGCCGAAGTAGGTCTCCTCCTGCAGCGCCGTGGTCTGGAATTGGACCCGACCCGCCTTGTCGTAGGCGAGGTAGCTGGGGTTATCCAGGGGGTCGAGCTGCAGCACCGGCTGGTGCGCGTCGTCGTAGACCACGCGACTCACCGCACCGAGAGCGTCGGTCTGAGTCTCCAATCGACCCAGGGTGTCGTAGGCCATGTTGGTCTTGTTGTCGAGGGGGTCTGTACGCCGGCTGACGCGGTCCTCGGCGTCGTAGTCGAGGTAGTTGGCGTTGCCCAGGGCGTCGACCGAGCGCGTGAGGTTCGAGTTGCCGTCGTAGGAGTGGAGGGTCTCCTGCAGCCGAGGATCCTTGGTGCTGACCAGGTTGCAGCGTCCGTCGTAGGCAAGGTAGTTCGCCCCACCGGCAGGATCCACGCGCTTGGTCAGGCGGCCCTTGAGGTCGTACTCACGGACGGTGACCCGTGAGAGGGGATCGGTCACGCTCGTGGGCTGGCCCGCCGAGTTGTAGGCGACGGTGACTTCCTCGCCGTGGGCGTCGCGGAGCTTGGTCTGGTTCGCAGCGGCGTCGTAGAAGAGGTAGGTGAACGCGCCCCGGCGGTCGCGGGTGTAGTAGAGCAAGCCCTGGGGGTGCCAGCCGTGCTGGCTGATCTCCCCCAGCGCGTCCTCACGCTGCGTGCAGTTGCGCACGGCGTCGTGGGACAGGAACGTTTGCCCGCCCACGGGGTCGTCGTAGCGCTTGAGCAGGTCTTGGCCGTCGTAGGCGAAGTAGCGCACGGCACCCAAGGGGTCCGTGCTCTTGATCCGGTTGCCGCGGGGGTCGTAGACGTAGTCCCAGGCCTCGCCCTTGCGGTTCGTGCTCTGGGTCAGGTTGCCGTGGGCGTCGTCGTAGACGAAGTAGTCCCCGGGCGTGCCCACGTTGAACACGGCCTCGGGGAAACCCCAGGCGTTGTAGCGGTAGTAGGTGGCCTTGCCTACGCGATCCCGGTGCGTGGTCAGGGGCACGGCCGTGTCGTAGGCGAAGTTGGCGCTGTTGGTCCGGGGGTCGGTGATCTGACTAACGCGGTTGCTGCCGTCATAGCTCACGGACCAAGCGTAGTTCTCGGCGTCCTCGACGCCGCTAAGCCGCGGCCCACCGGTTCCGGCATAGCTGAGGCTGGTCACGCAGCCTTCGGGGCCCGTGATCTTGGTCAGGTTCTTGTCCGCGTCGTAGTCGAAGTAGGTGGTCCGGTTGTTGGCAGGAGTATCGAGATCCTCGAGCACCAGTCGCTCGAGCAGCCCGTTGCTGTCGTAGCTCAGATACGGCACCAGTCCGCTGGCGTCGAGGCTGGCCCCGCGGACCTTCTGCAGGCGACCGTTGGCGTCGTAGACGTAGGTGACCTCGTTGCCGTAGCGGTCCTCGACGGACTCAAGCACCCCGTCACCGTCGTAGGTGTAGACCCGGCCGGAGGGGGTGGTCTCCTCGAAGCTTGCGCCACCACCGTAGGCGCTCGTGCCCCAGGGGGCCTCGCCCCAGCCTCCCCCCTGAGTCAGCTCGGACTGCAAGCCTGCAGCGG
>Ga0209578_10004057_pt1 | contig 10747 bp, 9 predicted proteins | sample tdAd472_FD_187127 | JGI IMG/M metagenome (GOLD analysis project Ga0209578, IMG submission 187127) | Marine sediment microbial communities from the Atlantic coast under amendment with organic carbon and nitrate - tdAd47.2 (SPAdes)... | ecosystem: Environmental > Aquatic > Marine > Coastal >...
GGCCATGATAGTGGTCAAACGGGCATCGACGACCCCGGCTCTTGCCCGCTCAGGCCGGTTTTCGTATCCTCTGCGGTCCCTGAGGCGGTGTACCCAAGTGGCCAACGGGGTCTGACTGTAAATCAGATGGCAATGCCTTCACAGGTTCGAATCCTGTCACCGCCACTTCGTATGAGAAGACGCCGATCCACGCGGATCGGCGTTTTTCCTTTTTGGTGTGGGAAATCGCTCAGGCGCGACGCGTGGTCGGTTGCCGGGCGTCGGGCGGCTGCTACGCTCATGGCATGCGAAACGAACGGATTCGAGAGCCCCGGCGGGGTTTCACGCTGATTGAATTGCTGGTTGTGGTGTCGGTCATTGCTCTGTTGATCGGCATCCTGCTGCCCGCGCTCGGTGGGGCGAGGCGCCAGGCTATCGCGGTGAGTTGCGCGTCGAACCTGAAGCAACTCGGCCTGGGCATCGGGATGTATTACAACGACTACCCCAGCACCTTGCCGCAGGTCCGAGTGAACAGCGCGGGGGACATGGTTCGTCCGGGCGATGCGGACCGTGGCGAGAACATCGGGGCCCTGTTCGGGGGCAAGAAGGGGTTGCTGCCGTTCATCGGGATCGACCGGATCGGTGCGGAGCGTCGGCCCTTGAACGAGTACGTGTACGACGGCGAACTCCCGCCAGACGAGAGCACCGAAGCCGATGAGTTCGAGCTCGAGGTGTTTCGGTCGCCAGCGGACCAGGGAACTTCGGACCCGTTCGTCAAGGGGCTTGGGGTGCCGACGACGAGCATGTACGAGCTGCTCGGGTCGTCGTACACGCTCAACGACCATGCGCTCGACGATACGCCGTTCGCCGAGTTGTACCCGACGCTGATCCCCCGAGAAGGGGGGCGGATCCCGCGGGTGCGCCACCCAACGAGGGTGTGGGTGCTGGGTTCGCACCCGATCTACAACTTCGATGACGGGGCGGAGCGCGGCCAACGCTGGTATCGGCCCGGCTCGGTCGAGGCGGGGCTGCTGTTCTTCGACGGGCACGTGGAGGCTTCGGTTCCGGTTGAAGAGGGCGTGACGCAGGAGACCGCGGATTACACGTTTTTGCCTTCGCCGGACTGGCTGGAACAGTTCGAAGAGCCGCTCGGCGCGTAGAGTCTGCACAGGAGGTGGCGCGACCATGAAGGGCACTGCGTTCGAATCGGGTGATATGCGGATCGCAGAATATCTGGATCGCGCGGCTTCGAAGGAACCCACCCCCGGCGGGGGCGGCGTCGCCGGCGTGATCGGGGCGATGGCGGCGTCGCTCGGCGAGATGGTCTTGGCGTATTCGGTCGGTCGGAAGGATCTTGCGCAGCATGAACCTCGCCTGAACGGGTGCGTCCGCAGCGTGCACGCCATGCGCGAGCGCCTGCTTGAACTGGCCGATGCCGACGCGAAGGCCTACGCGGTGCTGAACGACGCGATGAAAATGGACAAGTCGGACCCGGAGAGGAAGACAGCGCTCCCGAAGGCGGCTCTCGCAGCGGCGCGGGTGCCGCTGGACGTGATTCGGGTGATCTCGGAGTTGATGCTCTGCTTCGAAGAGATGTCCGGGATCACGAACCGTTGGCTCCGCAGCGATCTGGCGATGGCGACGATCTTCGCGGAAGCGGTCGCGCGAGCCAGCCGGTGGAACATTGTGGTGAACATCGCCTTCCTCGATGGTATGAGTTACGGGTTGTTGGATGATGCCGACGGCCTGCTGGAGCGGATCAGTGCGGGGGCGTCACGGACGGTCGAGGCGTGCGGCTGAAAGCGCCGGGGTCGGCGATGCCGATAGAGATCCGCATGAGTCAGAGCAGAAACCCCACACACGCGAGCAAGTCCGGGGCGGGGCCGGCCCCCGGTCGGGCGTGGCTGGGCATCTTCTTCCGGTGCTGCAGCCAGTACGGGCGGATCTACAAGAACGCCGCGGGCACAATGTATGTCGGCCGATGCCCGCGCTGCGGGTGCGAGGTGTCGGCGAGGGTCGGCGAGGGGGGGACCGACCAACGGTTCTTCGAGACGACCTGAGGCACGTGGCTCCTGCGAGCCTCTTGGATCGCGGTCGCGGCGTGCCGGTACACTGTGGGCATGTCAAGGATGGCCACATCGGATTATGAGATCGGACGCCCGGGGAACCGGTGCGCGGTGAGCGGTCGCGAACTCGAAGTGGGGGAAGCGTTCGTCGGCGCGCTTCTGGATGTGCCCGAGTCGGACGAACTGTCTCGGGTGGATATCTGCCCGGAGGCCTGGGTGGCGTCGCGCGGGCCCGAGACCCACGTCGTAGAGGTCCACGAGACCCGCGACGGCGACGATGTGAAAGTCCGTCGTCGGGTGTTCGCGTATTGGCACGGCGTGATCCCGGCGTCCAACAAAAAGTCGGACCCGCTGGTCGGCGCGGACTCGCTGATGGGGATCTTCGACTCGCTCGAAGGTTCTGACGAGGCGAGGCGCATCGCGTTCCGGTACGTGCTCACCCTGCTTCTGGTTCGCAAGCGTCTGTTGGTTCTTGAGGGGCAACGACCGGCGGACGGCGGCGAGCCGGCGGTGCTGCTGGTGCGGAGGAAAGCAGACGGTCCTGAGGGCGAGGCCGTCGAAGTTGTCGATCCGGGGCTTGACGAGTCCTCCATCGTCGAGGTGACCGAGCAGTTGCAGTCGGTGCTGAACACGGAGTCGGAATGACGAATCGTCGCGGGAAGAGACTGACGCGCTGGGCGACTGCCGGTGCGGCGTGCGCCGGCATGTTCGTCAGCGGATGCGGCAAGGGCGGCGACGGCCCAGCGGTCGAGATCGACTCGAACGGAATTTCTGCGATGCTGGAGGCGGCGGAACCCGTGCGCATCGCGCACAACGCGAGGGTCGAACGCCTCGGGGTGCTCTGGTCGCGCGGGATCGTCGCGTTCCGGTATCGCGATGCTGAAGGAAAGTTGCGCGACGACCAGGGCAACGCGAACGTGCAATTGATCCTCCCCGACCGATTCGCCATGCGGATCCACAAGGTCGGCGAGACGCTGCTGTGGATCGGCTGTGATGCCGAGCGGTACTGGATGATCGATCTGCTGACCGAACCCAGCCGGGCGTATGTCGGGCGTCACGACGATTTCACCGGCGAGAAGGGCGAGCGGGTCGGCTTGCCGGTGCCGCCGCGTGAGTTGTCGCGGCTGATGGGCCTCGAGGAATTGCCGCCGTTCGAAGCGGGGGGGGCGCGGCTTCGCAGCGTGACCGAACGGGCGGTGGTTATCGATGTCCCGAGCCGGTGGGGCTGGTGGGTGTACCGGCTCGACGGCGAGGGGCGTGCGGAAGCGATCCAACTCCGGAACCTGGAGGATCGGGTGTTGCTGGAGGCAACGCTGGAGAACTACACCCCTGTTGAATTGCGGGGCGTGGGCGGAGCGCGGCCTCATACGGCGGGCCGCGTGCGCCTCACGGCGCCGGGGACCGACTGGCGGATCACGGTTGAACTGGATGTGCCGAACAATCGGCTTCCGAACGACGAGGCCTTCGACTTCGATGAGCTCGTGGACATCCTTGGGCCCGATGAGGTGATCGATCTCGATCTGGCGGAGCCGAGCACCGGCAGCGGGATCGAGCCGGGCGGAGCGGGATCGTGAGGTTGGTCGGTCCGGGGGCCTGGAGCCGAGCGGCGAACTGCATGGCTGCGCTGTGGATCCTCTGCGCGTCGGCGAGCGCACAGGACGCTCGCGAGAACGCCTCGACGGATGAAACGTCGGCCGAATGGCAGGTCGTCGGGGATGATCTGGGGGTGTGGCTCGCTCGGAACGAGGGCGAAAAGTTCGGGTTGCTTTTAGCCCAGCGGGATGAGTCGACGGCCGGGCTGCGTCGCGTCACGATTCTCGGTGAGATGCCGCAACTGCTGGTCGGTACGCCGAGCGGGCCTCTGCTCTTTTTCGAGGCGCGGGGTCGGGGCGATGAGCGGATCTACCCGGTGCGTCTTGGGAGCTATGAAGACCGAGCCGGGCTCGCGATCGTCGGTTCTCTGGAGGCGTCGACGCCGCTGCGCACGACGGACGAACTCGTCGCCGGAGTGGCGGCGGACGACACGGTGTTCCTGCTGCTCGACAGCGCGGACCCGAATCGCGGTGCTGTTCTGCTCGCGAAGGATGGCCGGGACTGGAAGCCTGTCCGGTTGCCGGTGGAACTGGCCGACGCGTCGAGAGACGTCGCGGATGTGCGGCTGCTGCGTCTGGACGGCGGGCTCTCGATCCTGGTCGACGGTCTGGTGCGGGGCGAGAGCGTGCTGTGGACGCTGCGTTCGCTGGAATTCGGTGATGGCGAGGAAGCGACCAGCGAGTGGGAGAGCGTGACGCTCGGCGTTGATCTTCGCGATCGGAAGGCGTTCGCGGTCGGCCTCGGCGATGAGGCGATCGTGCTCCGCGAGGCGCAGGGCTCGGTCGAAGGGCTGGTCCTGCGCCGTCAGGGGGCGATCCGGTTCGCACTGCTCGAGGGCGAGCCGGCGCCGGAGGAGGTCGCGACCCACGACCGCGAGATCTGGCTGCTGCGACACGGGGCGGACGATGCCGTGCTGGCGACCGTGCTGTCGCGTGACGGGACCGTGCTCGCCTCTGGTGAACTGGCGGTCGGCGCGCTTCGGGGTGGCGAGGACGGCTTGCTGTTCCTGCTGCTCGTGGCGTGGTCGGTGGTGATCAGCGCGATGGTGCTCGTCCTCCCACAGAATCGGAAACTCCGGATCATCGTGCCTCCGGACGGGTTTGTGCTGGCTGAGCCTGCCCGTCGCATGCTCGCGTCGGTGATCGATCTGCTCCCGGGAATGATTCTGGTTTCGTTGGTCTGGCAGAAGCCGGTGGAGTGGTGGCTGAGCCCGCTGAGCGAGATCGTTTCGTCGGACGGTTCCATGCCGATCTTCACGCTGGCGTGGGCAACGTTCGGGTACTTGACGATCGCCGATGGGGTGTGGGGTAGGACGCTCGGGAAGCTGTTGGTCGGGTGCCGGACGGTGACGGATGACGGCGGATCGCCGGGCTTGCGACGGGGGGCGGCGCGGAGTTTCCTGAAGGTCTTCTGCCCGCCTCTGGTGGTGGTTCTGCTGCTGATGTCTTACGCGCCGGCGCCGTGGTCTTTCGGGACGGTTGTGGTCCGCAAGTCGGGGGATAGCGGGTCGGGTTCTGATCAGGATGCATGAGTCCGAGGTCCTGTAGGGGTGAATCCGCCGGAATCGGGCGTCGTCCGGTCGGGAAGTTTGGTCGCGAGCCGAATCTCCAGCCGATAAGCAATGCGGACCGTGCGCAGGGCGCGGTGATGTCGCATTCGCCAACCGGAGCGGGATAGTGGCCGACGAGGAACCGAAATCCGAGCCAGCTGCTGAGGCGAGCGCCGATGAGGCGTCGGCGGAAGTCGCGCCGAAGCCATCGCTGAAGGATCGGATCGCCTCATTGCGCGAGGCGATGCCGAAGTCGGGCGAGCCGTTGCGCGGCGGACGCGACCTCTGGCAGGTCCCGACTTTGCTGGTCGGTTTCGCGCTGCTCGCGATCGGCGTGACGGCTTGGGTGCGATCGGCACCGGAGCCGGACTTTGCTGCGGCCCTCGACGACGTCGCGCGACTGGTCGAGGAGCAGCGGTACGACGAAGCGATCGCGCTGCTCAATGATCCGCTCGGCCGGTGGATCTACCGGCCCGAGGCCGATCCCGAAGAGGTGATGCGGTACTACTTGCTCAGCGGCGACGCGATCAGCTCCGCCCAGCGACTGAAGCAGATCGATGATGCTCGCAATCACCAGAGCGTGATCGACTACTACACCGAGGCCCGCGACACATTCCTCGCCGAGCTCGATGGCCAGCGGAAGTTCAACCTTGCTGAGTCGCAACTCGCCCTCAAGGATGTCGAGGGCGCGATCAAAACGACGCGGGCGATTTCGGATTCCGATGCGGCGTTGCGCCATCGGATGCTGAAGCGGATGATCGAGAAGGCGCTCGATCCGCTCGACGAGCAACTCGGTGAGGCTCGCGGTCTTTCGATGCTGACGGAACTGCGTCAGGACCCCCTGCTCAGCGCCGACGACCGGCTGTGGGTGGTGGCTCGGCAGACCCGCTTGCGACTCGCGGCTGGTCATGTGGAAGAAGCGATCCAGCGCCTGTTGCCCGAATTGCAAGCTATGGAAACGCGTCGTTCGCCGGAAGCGGGGCATCTGTTCCTGCTGCTCGGACGGGCGTACTACGAATTGGGGCTGATGGACGCGGCGACCGATCACCTGCAGCGCGCAACGACGCTGCTGCCGGTTTCGGACCCGTTGTTCGGGGAGGCCGAGGTCGCCCTCGGCCGGATCGCGCAGGTGAACGGGGAAGTCGATGTCGCGCGGGACAGGTTCGCCGGGGCGGCCGAGCGAGTCCCGCAGCCGAGCGTCGCGGCGGAGGCATATCTCGGGCTCGCGGAGGTCGAGGCGGTGCAGTCGCGGCTCGATGCCGCTTTCGGCGCGTACGACCGTGCGATCGAACTGGTTCTCCGGGACCCCCTGAATTCGACGGTCTCGCCGGCCCAGGTCGAGGAGTCGATCGAGCAGCATTTCTCGCGGCTGGATACGGAAGGCGATTTCGCGAACGCGCTGCGGTGCGCGGCGAGGATCGAGCGGCTGCACGGGACGGAGCCGCCGCCGAGCGCTGTAGAGCGGATCGCGTACGCACACCTGAAGCTCGCGGGCAGCCTGCTTGAAGGCGTTGAGATGACGATCGATGGGCTTCCGGATTTCAGCACGGTTGATCCGGTGACGCTCGAGCAGGCACGGTCGAACTACTACCGGGCCGCGATGGAGTTCCGGCGACACGCGCGAATGACGACGCTGATCGACGCCGAAGCGTCGGCGCTTTCGCTGTGGGAAGCGGCGTGCGCGTTCGATCTCGCGGGTGATCAGGACCGGGCGAGATCGACGTTTGCGGAGTACGTCCAGACGCGTACCAGCGGCGATCCGCGCTGGGTCGAGGCCAAGTTCCGGCTGGCGAGGACATACCAGGCGCGCGGGGAGTACGACTCGGCGATCGAGCTGTACGAAGACATCCTGGCCAACCACGCCACTTCCGAGCTGGCCTACTCCAGTTATGTGCCGCTGGCCCAGTGCTACATGCTCCAGGGAGGCGAGAAGGCCGCCGAACGGTCCGAGCAACGCCTCCGCGCGGTGGTCGACGGCCGGATTCTCGCGCCGGATGCCCCGGAGTATCGAGAAGCGCTGATCGAACTCGGTCTGCTGTACCGTCGATCGGGGCGTCACGAAGAGGCGATCGAGCAGTTGACGGCCGCGATCGATCTCGAGCCGCGTCTCGGGCAGGACCTGCGTGTGCTTTTCGCTTTGGCGGACGCGAGCCGGCTGTCGGCGGCGGAGATCGCCGATGCCCTGCAGGTTCGCATGCCGCAGTCGGAAACCGACCGGCTTCATAGCCTGAAACAGGAGCGGCTCACCGAGGCACTCGAACTGTACGACACGGTTCAGGGGATCGTCGACTCCGGCGATCCTTCGCGCCGGTCCGAGTTGGACCGGGTCCGCCTGCGGAATGCGATGTTGTATCGGGGCGACTGTGCATTCGACCTTGCCCGGCACCACGAGAACGACCCGTTCCTCAGCGAACGGTACTACACCGAGGCGATCCGTCACTACGCCGCGGCGGCGCAGCGTTACCCGGACGACCCGTCGTCGCTTGTCGCGATGGTGCAGATCGTGAACTGTCACGCGGCGATGGGTCGCTGGCAGGAAGCGCGAACCGCTCAGGAACGTGCCCGTTCGCGCCTGGCGGAACTGCCCGGGGAAGCGTTTGAGCGAGGTGAGGTGCCAATGTCTCGCTCGCACTGGGAAAACTGGCTGGACACGAGCATTCGGCTCGATCAGCTCAGTTCGGCAGAATCGGCCCGATAATTCTGGACCCCTGAGGCAATTCTTGCCGAACTGAAAGCATCGGGCGGAGGAATCGCCTGATGAGAGCCTGTTCGTGCCCCTGAGGATCGGGGGCGGGCGTTGCGCCGAAAGGGTCAGGATGACCGGTCAATCCACTGGGAATCAAGCGTCGTTGCGTGCGGATGCGCCGTCGACGCACGAGCAGCCGAGCGTGTGGGCCCCGCGACTCGCCCGGGTGCTCGACGAGCAGTGCCGGCTCTACCAGCAACTCGACGAACTCTCGCTGCACCAGTCCGAGTGCGTAGAGAGCGGCGAGACCGAGTTGCTGCTCGATGTGCTGGCCCAGCGTCAAGGCGTGGTCGAGCAGGTGACCGAGGTCAACGGGCTGCTTGAGCCCTTCGTTTCGAAGTGGGATTCGCTCGCCGAAGCGCTGGATGAGTCGCAGCGAGAGAATCTGCGAGGCAAGCTCGCCCGGCTGGATGAACTGGTCGACCGAATCACGAAGCGTGACGAATCCGACCGCGTGAAGCTTGAAGCCCAGAAGGGCAAGGTCGCGGAAGAGCTCGGCAGCGCGGTGCGTCAGAAGAACGCCGCGGCCGCGTACGGCCGGAATGCCAATCAGCAATCGGGGCCACGGTTCCAGGATCGGCAGGGCTGATCCGTGTCATCGATCGCGCCGGCTCAAGTTGATGCGACCCCGGGGCTCTCGCCGACTGATCTCGCCGAACTGGTCGGCGCGTTCAATGAGGTGACGGCCCGACTGCAGTCAACGCACGAGCAGTTGCGGGGTGAGGTGGCGCGGCTCCAGCAAGAATTGACTGATACGCGCGGGCAGCTGCGTCGGGCGAAGGAACTGGCGGCCCTCGGTGAGATGGCGGCCGGCATCGCCCATGAAGTGCGGAACCCGCTGGTCTCGATCCGCCTGTTCGGGGAAGCGCTGGTGTCCGACCTGTCGGACCGGCCGGAGGAGCAGGGGCTGGCTGGCAAGATCGTACGCTCGGTCGATCGTCTGAACGCCGTGGTGGGGGATGTGCTGAACTTCGCTCGGGATCTGCGTGTTCAGAGCGATGTGATCGAAGTGGATGCGCTGCTGCGCGATGTGGCGGAAGTGGCTTCGGGCTACGCCCGCTCGGTCGGCGTGGATCTGACGGTTGTCGCTTCGCCGGGAACGCAAGTGTCGTGCGATCGCGGGCTTCTGCAGCAGGCGATCCTGAACGTGGTGCGCAACGGGTGCGAGGCTTCGGCGGATGTGCCGGACGGCGCGCGCCGGGTCGAGGTATCGGTGCAGGAGCGCCGCGGGCGGACTCCCGACGGTGCCTCGCGTCCGGAATTGGCGTTCTGCGTGGCGGACAGCGGCCCCGGGTTTCCGACGGAGGTTCGCGATCGCGTGTTCAACCCGTTTTTTACGACGCGCGAGACCGGCACCGGGCTCGGGCTCGCGATCGTGCATCGGATCCTGGATGCCCACGACGGGAGCGTCGTGATCGCCTCGAACGAGAATGCCGGGGCTCTTGTTGAGCTCCGCGTGCCGCTGTGTGTCTCGGGCGAGGACGCCGGTAACGAATCACCCCAACAAACTGTTCGGTCACTCGTGATGACTTCGGAGGCCTGATCGGCGATGGCAACTGTACTTGTGGTAGACGACAAAGAGTCCTTGCGCGACAGCGTCGGTTTCACCCTTCAGCGGGCGGGCTTCACCATTCTTTCGGCGTGTGACGGCGAGGGGGCTTTGGCGATTGTGGCCAAGCGTCGCCCCGACGCCATGGTGACGGACCTCAAGATGCCGGGGATGTCGGGCGTCGAACTGATCGAGAAGGTCCGCGAGATCGACGACGACCTGCCCATGGTGCTGATGACGGCCTTCGGGACCGTCGATACCGCGGTTCGGGCGATCAAGAGCGGTGCGTTTGACTACATCACCAAGCCGTTCGAGGGCGATGAGCTGGTCATCGCGGTGAAGCGGGCGATCGAGCATCGCGAACTCAAGCGCGAGAACCAGGTGCTCAAGGCCTCGTCCGGGCAGTCGCCCGCTCCGTCCAGAGGGGCGGATGCTTCGGGATTCACTGGTATCAAGCGCGTCATCGGTGAGACCGAGGTGATGCGCGAGCTCAAGGCCAATCTCACGGCCGTCGCGGAGAGTCACGGCACGGTGCTGATCTCCGGCGAGTCCGGTACCGGCAAGGAAGTCGTCGCGCGCGCGATCCATGAGATGAGCCCGCGTCGTGATGCGCCGTTCCTCGCGGTCAATTGTGCCGCAATGAGCGAGTCGCTGTTGGAGTCTGAACTGTTCGGGCACGAGCGCGGAGCGTTCACCGGGGCGGAGTCGCTGCGGAAGGGCCGGTTCGAACTCGCCCACGGTGGCACGCTGCTTCTCGACGAGATCAGCGAAATCAAGCCCCAGATCCAGGCGAAGCTGCTGCGTGTGCTCCAGGAACAGGCGTTCGAGCGGGTCGGGTCCTCGACGACGATCGGCGTGGATGTGCGCGTGATCGCGACGACCAATCGTCACCTCGGCGAAGAAGTCGCCTCAGGCGGCTTTCGGCAGGACCTCTTCTACCGGTTGAACGTGCTTCCCGTGCCGCTCCCGTCACTCAACGAGCGTCGGGAGGATGTCCGCATGCTCGCGCCGCATTTCGTGCGGATGACTTGTGCTCGCGAGGGGCGGCCGGAGAAAAAGATCTCTGAGGAAGCGATGGAACTGCTTGTCGCATACCCGTGGCCGGGCAATGTGCGCGAGCTCCAGAATCTCTGCGAGCGGGCGGTTGTGCTGTCGGCTGGCGACGAAATCACGCCGGAGCTGATCCGACTGTGGCTGACCGGCCCGAACGCCCCGGGGCGCGCGATGAAGGCGCGTCCGAAGGCGTCCCCCGAGGAGAACGGTGC
>Ga0209578_10004059_pt1 | contig 10742 bp, 8 predicted proteins | sample tdAd472_FD_187127 | JGI IMG/M metagenome (GOLD analysis project Ga0209578, IMG submission 187127) | Marine sediment microbial communities from the Atlantic coast under amendment with organic carbon and nitrate - tdAd47.2 (SPAdes)... | ecosystem: Environmental > Aquatic > Marine > Coastal >...
CCCGTTAAGTTGCACTGAAAATCAGGCAGTTATCCTCTTTTATCCCCTCTCCCCAACCCTCTCGGCAATTGCTCCATGCGTCGCCTAATGCGCCTACTTTTGGTGCCCTAGCGCTTACATCCCTGTAAGCGTCCCGGAGGGAGAGGGAGTTAACGGGACTGCAGTGGGTTCATGTCGCCATCCCGATCGCTAATTCGATCGCTGCAATCAGGCTGCCCGCGTCGGCCTGCCCTGTGCCGGCCTTATCAAGTGCCGTGCCGTGGTCAACCGAAGTCCGGATGAAGGGTAGACCCAGGGTGATATTCACCGAGCGACCGAAACCCATATGTTTAAGTACCGGTAAACCCTGATCATGGTACATGGCCAGTACTGCATCTGCCTTATCCAGGTAAGGTGGTGTAAACAGGCTGTCGGCGGGTAAGGGGCCGGTCAGGCGCATGCCTTCTTTTTTCAAGCGGGCAACGACCGGTTCAATGACGTCGATTTCTTCCCTGCCCAGATGGCCGGACTCACCGGCATGGGGGTTGAGCCCTGCCACCAGAATACGGGGATCAGCGGTGCGGAAATGCAGCCGGAGGCCGGCATGCAGGCACCTCAGTACTGCCTCCAGACCGGCTTGTGTGATTGCAGCGGGCACCTCCGCCAGCGGCAAGTGTGTGGTCGCCAGAGCGACGCGCAACCCGCTGGTCGCCAGCATCATGACGACCTGTGCCGTATCGGTCTTTTCGGCGAGGTATTCTGTGTGGCCGGTAAAGGTGATGCCGGCATCATTGATGATGCCTTTGTGCACGGGCGCTGTCACAACCGCCTGGAACTCCTTGCACAGGCAACCCTGGATGGCGCGGTCGAGCATCTCCAGCACGTAGCCCGCATTGGCCGTATCCAGCTTGCCGGGCGTTACCGGTGCCTGCAGCCTGATCGGCGCGACAGACATGCGTCCAGCTGCTACGGGCGCCTGTTGTCTGTAGTCAGGCAGGGCAAGTGTTTGGCATAAATCGCTTGCACGCTCTGCCAGTAACTGCGGATCACCGATGAGGACGATTTCGGCGGCGAAACTGTGATTGACCAGCGCCAGACACAGATCAGGGCCTATGCCCGCCGCTTCGCCAGTGGTGACGGCAATTCGGGGTGTCATTAGGTCTAGTCGAGGTGGTTCTCGACATAGGCTTCATCCCGAAGCCGCCGTACCCAGACTTCCAGTTGTTCGTCGGTTTTGCGTTGACGGATGGATTCACGTGCACGGGTACGCCGGTAATCTTCGGTTTCGTCCTGCTCCCGACGCTCCTGGACCTGGATCAGGTGCCAGCCAAAGCGGCTCTGCACCGGCTGACTGACTTCCCCGATGGCCAGTTCATTCATGGCCTGCTCGAATTCCGGTACCATCTGACCGGGTGTGACCCAGCCCAGGTCACCGCCCTCGCTGCCCGAGCCCGGGTCCTGGGAGTGCGCGCGTGCCAGGACGGCAAAGTCTTCGCCTTGTGCGATGCGTTCGCGTAATTGTTCCATACGGGTATTGATCTCTTGTTCGGAAACCAGCGTGTCCGGATGTAACAGGATGTGTCTGGCGCGGGTTTGCTTGATCAAGTGGCGCTGGTCACCGCGAATGTCCATGATTTTGATGATATGGAAACCGCTCGGGCTGCGAATGAGGTCACTGATCTGACCGATCTGCAGCTGTCCGACAACATCGGAAAACAATGAAGGCAGCTGGCCGGTTTTACGCCAGCCCAGGTCGCCGCCACTCAGGGCCTGTTGCCCGTCTGATTCGGCAATCGCCATCTGTTCGAAATCGGTGCCATCTCTCAGGCGTGCCAGCATATCATCGGCGCGTTTTTTAGCTTCCTGGATTTGCTCCGGGCTGGCCGCTTCCGGCGTCGAAACCAGTATGTGTGCGAGGTGATACTCTCGGTTCTGATCATTGAAGGTTGCGGCTGTGGCCAGCAAATGGTCGACTTCCTGTTCTGTGACCTCGACCCGGTTCTCCACCATCTGCTGGCGAATCTGGTTGATGGTGATCTGATTACGGAACTGCTCACGAAAGGCAACATAATCATAGCCGTCCTGTTCCAGCGTCTCGCGGAATTCAGACAGGCTCATGTCATTTTGTTTGGCCATCTTGCGCATGTTGTTATTGAGTTTCTCGTCATCGATACGAATGCCATTGCGCTCTGCCAGCTGCAGCTGCAGGTTTTCCAGAATCAGCCGATCGAGGATCTGTTTCTGCAATGCTGAACGAGGCGGTAGTTCCGCCTGCTGCGTTTGCAGCTGGCTGAGGACCATGACCGATCTGTTTCTGAGCTCGCTTTCAAGGACCACGTCATTGTTGACCGATGCGACAATGCGGTTCAGTACCTGGTCGGCCAGGCTGCTACCGGCAAACAATAAAATCAGCGGCAAATAAAGGGTTTTTGCTTTCATTTCAATCAATCTATCGGTCTTTCCGTCCAGCCTAGGATACCATCTTCCAGCAGTGATTCGATGTTACTGCCGAAACTGCCGAGTCCCTTGAGGACGATTTGGGCCAGGAAGATGCGGTTTTCCTCATTTGCATCGTCAATGTAATCCCGCGTAACAAAACGGACACCCCAGCAACAGCTGTCGTACTCGAAACCGGCCAGGGTCTCGAGCTTCTGTTTCTCATCGATGTCGTAGTAGAAACGTCCCAGTACATGCCAGGATGGTGTCAATGGCCACAATATCGAGGCATCGACCTGGTTCTGTTCGCCTTTGATATAGCGGTATGACAGATTGGCGATTTTACGAAACCCTGGAGTGAACTGGATACGTGCATTGGCGCGGTCGGTCACATTGTCGCGCGTGTTCCAGATCATATCGGCTTTTCCGCTCCAGGAGCGTGACAGGGCGAGTTCCATATTACCGACGACATCGGATTCGTTGTCGTCTTCCGGTTCGGTATTGTTCAGTGTGACGTTGCGGTTCTCAAAATAAAACAGCTGGCCGATCGAGGCATTGAATTTTTCGGCGCCGGTATTGGGATCAATGAAACGGGTGGTGACGGCCAGTGCCGCCTGATTGGCGTCGCCCATGCGGTCGGCGCCGTTAAAGCGGTTCACCTCGAACAGTTCCCGGTAGCTGAAGGTGGGTTCGCTGCTGTCAAACAAGGGTATGTCATCCTGGTTCTGCCCCTTTACCCACAGGTAGAACAGGCGTGGTTCCAGGGTCTGGGTATATTGAGCGGAGCCGATAGCGAGCTCGCGCTCGAAGTACAGGATATTATCCAGGCTGACGAAAGGTGTTGTTCTACTGGGGTTTTCGGGGGCACCCGGAGCCTGGTTATCCAGCTTGTAGGCGGTATAGCGCGCGCCCAGTCTTGGTGTGGTCTCGAATGCGGCCCGGCGGATCGGCAGACTGATGTCGGGCCACAGGTCAACGCGGTCAGCGGTGACCTGCTCATCTGCATCGAAACGAACAAACTCCGAATACAGCTGTGTTTCGATGCCGAGCGGGCGGATTGGCGATACAAAGCCGAAGGTTGTACGCGGCAGGCGCTGGTATGGCCGGTCACTCTGGGCGATATTTTTGTCGACTGTCTGGTAATCGTCCACCTGTGCAGTCAGTTGCCACCAGCTGGTTGTGTATTGCACTTGTGCCGAGCGTTGCAGGTGGGTGATGCTGGCGAGGCTGAGCGAATCGCCCAGATCATTCAGATACTCCTTGTCTGAAACCCGGTCATAGTCGATATTGGTCACGAGGTGTCTGCCGAACCTGCCTTCATCACGAATCGTCACGCGGCTGCGATTGTCCTTGGTGATATTGTCATTGGGCAGGTATTCGACGCTGATGTTGCCTTCATTCTGAGGGCGCAGGTAACGAAAATCTGTGATGAGCTGGGTGCCACGATTTTCCAGATAACGCGGCGTAATCGTTGCGTCGTAGTTGGGGGCCAGGTTCAGGTAAAACGGTGTCCGCAATTCAAAACCCGAGTTGTCGGACGTGCCGAAACTGGGAATCAGAAAACCGGTTTTACGCCGATCGTCGATGGGAAAGGTAATGTAGGGTGTATACAGAATTGGGACGCCCTTGATCCTGAGTTGCGCATTGCGGGCGACACCTTTACCTTCATTATTGTCCAGGGTGACTGTGTCGCCACTGAGCCGCCAGTTGTTTGATCCGTCCGGGCAGGTGGTATAAGTGGCTCTTTTGTATTTGGTCACCCCTGGTTCAAGTAGAAAAGATTTTTTGGCTTTGCCGTGTGCGTGCCGATCATAGATACGGAAACGGGTTTGAAAAAATTCGCCCCGGTCCTCGTCCATCCATAGTGTACCGTGGCTGCCCGCTATGCTCATGTTCGGATCGTCAAAGCGAAATCCGCCTTCGGCTTCGATCGTGCGGCTTGTTTCATCGTAGATAATCCGGTCGGCCTGTAACTGTTGGGCACCGCGTTGAACCTGCGCGTCCCCGAACAGGGTGAGTGTACCGTCCGCATTACGTTCCGCCAGGTCGCCAACCAGGTAAGTTGGCGCCTGATCAGGGTCTCCCCCGAAGTGAAGATCGAAGTCCCGGGCCGGTGGCGGGGGACAAACGGCCCAGGCGGAAATCGGGGCGTAGGGGTCGATGTCCGGGGCCAGGCCATCACTTTCAGCATGGAGTCCCGCAGCTGTCATTGCAAGGCTGACGACGAGTAATGGATCTCTAATATTCACTGATTATTATGTATTTAAACGGCTATGCTGGCGGTGCTGACAGGTGTAACTATCGAAGCTGGCGGCTGGCGCGTAAAATCGCATAGAATGATTGTAGATTCAATGGTTTCGTAGGCCTGTGCTACAGCTGACACGTTCCCGGCAGGTATTGATTCTGCTCTTTCTGACAGCTATTACGCTGTTATTGCTCATCATTCAGCCCACTGAGGAGCCGGCGCTGCGATCGCTGGCGCCGTCCCCTGTTCTGGTAAATCCTGCCAGCCGGACTGATCTGTACCCCCAGGAACTGGTGTCTGGTCATTTGCAACCGGTACAGCGGGCCTGGTTACGTTTTGAAGTGGATGGCAGGGTGGCGGAACGCAGGGCTGAAGCAGGTCAGTCAGTCACGGTGGAGGATGTTCTGTTAGCCCTCGACGATCAGGACTACCGGGACGTGCTGATTCAGGCGCAGGCCGAGTGGCAGCAGGCAGAGCAGGATATTCAGCGTGATCGTAATTTATTGCAGCTCGCCGAGCGCAGCCGCAAGTTGCAGGAGGAGGAGGTCAGCCGACTGAACAGCCTGGGGGAGCGTTCACTGGCATCCAAAACCCGTCTCGGGGATGCACAAGCATTATTGGCACAGCGCCTGTTCTGCGGCCGCAGGGTGGGCCTGCCGGTGCTGATATTGAAATCGGCGTAGTGGGAGAAGATGCCGATCGATTGCTGCATCATGCCAACCGCATGCGCGATTACCTGCGCCAGTTGCCCGGCGTCTACGATGTCCGCCAGGACCTGGATGTGGGCAAGCTGGAGTATCAGTACAGCCTGAATGAGCGGGGCCGGGAACTGGGATTGACTCAACAGCAGTTGGCCGATGCGGTGCGTACGGGTTTTCTGGGCCTGGAAGCCGTACAGGTAAGCTGGGGGGATGAGCGCATTCCGGTTCGCGTCATCTATTTGTTGTTTCTGGGTGAGAAAAAGGAAGCCGCCGATTCAATGAAAGGTATGCGCCACGCCAGCTTGATTGCACTGGCTGTTATCTTTTTCATCCTGGCCTCGCTGTTTAAATCGCTGCTTGACCCCCTGGTGGTTATGTTAGCCATACCTTTTGGTTTTATCGGTGTCGTGGTGGGGCACATGCTGTTTGGCTACCATCTGCAGTTTCTGTCGCTGATCGGATTTCTTGCGCTGACCGGTATTGTTGTCAACGACTCCCTCATTCTGGTGGACTTTACCAAGCGCTTACGCGCGCAGGGCTGGGATCGGGTCGATGCACTGGTGGAAGCGGGCAGGGTCCGGGTGCGCCCGATATTGCTGACCACGGCGACGACGTTTCTGGGTATTTCCCCGCTTATCTTCTTTGCTACCGGGCAGACCGCGTTCCTGTCACCCATGGCGGTAAGTCTGGGTTTTGGCCTGTTGTTCGCAACGATGCTGACCCTCGTCGTGGTGCCCTGTTTCTATCTGATAGCGGATGATCTTCGCCACAGTGTGTCCCGCTGGATGCGACGAGGCGCCGGGCGTCCCGCCCATCGAATGTGATACCACGCTGTGGTAAGTCTGCTGGATCATGTGGGTAATACCTAAATAAAAGAGATCTAACCGCTAAGGACGCTAAGGACGCGAAGGAAACGCCAACTGGAGAATTGAAGATATTCGTTCAAGACAGCGTCTCGAGCAGCGTTGCCTTGCGTATCAGAAAGTAAGTTTTTCCTTCGTGTCCTTAGCGTCCTTCGCGGTTGGGAATGGGGATTAACCAGTCTCAAGTGGTTGCCGCTATAATGCAGCAATATTTTCAAGACAGGGGCAGGGAAGAGTTTGGAACCGTCTGAACGACTGGAGTATCTCCGGCAATGGACCCGGCAACAGCTGGACTGGCCGGATCTTGAACTCACGCCGGCCTCGGGGGATGCCAGTTTTCGCCGTTATTTCCGGGTGCAGCAGGCTGATGTCAGCTATATCCTTATGGATGCACCGCCGGAAAAAGAAGACTGCAAGCCGTTTATCCATGTCAGTGAGTTGTTGCTGGGGCTTGGCCTGCATGTACCGGAAATCCTGGCCAGGAATCTTGAACAGGGATTCCTGCTGCTCTCGGATCTAGGCAACCGTGTGTACCTGGATGAGTTGAACGAAAAGTCGGTCGCCCGTCTGTATGGAGATGCGTTGGGGGCGCTGGCTGCCTTGCAAAGCTGTGATCCGGATAACAGCAGTCTGCCACCGTACGATCGCGAACTTCTTTTATTTGAAATGTCCTTGTTCAGGGACTGGCTAATAGGGACGCATTTGAATATCCGGCTTGATCAATCGCAGCAGCAAGACCTGCAAAAAAGCTGTGAACTGCTCGCCGACAGCGCATTGCGACAAGTCATGGTCTGCGTCCACCGCGATTTCCATTCCAGGAACCTGATGGTGTCGGCTGACCATAATCCGGGTATTCTGGACTACCAGGACGCTGTGATCGGGCCCGTAACCTATGACCTGGTATCACTGCTGAGAGACTGTTACATCAGCTGGCCACGGCAACGTGTCGAAGACTGGGTAATGGGCTACTTCGAGCTTGCGCAGCAGACCGGAATTTTCCGTCAGGATCAGGTCAATGAACAGCAGTTCCTGCAATGGTTCGACTGGATGGGCGTGCAGCGGCATCTGAAGGCAGCGGGTATTTTTGCGCGTCTCAACCATCGCGACGGCAAGCCGGGTTACCTGGATGATATTCCGCGCACCCTGGGCTATGTCACGGATGTGTGTTCACGCTATAACGAACTTTCCGAACTCGGCAGTCTGACGGAGACCGTACTCAGCAAAATATGAGAGCCATGATTCTCGCAGCGGGGCGCGGTGAGCGCATGCGGCCACTGACCGATCAAACACCAAAGCCGTTACTGGAAGTCGGTGGCAAACCACTCATTCAATATCATATTGAAGCCTTGCGAGACGCCGGCTTCAGGGAACTGGTGGTCAACCATGCCCATCTCGGCAATCAGATTGTCGAGCGGCTGGGCGACGGAGCACAGTTTGGCGTTCATATCGACTATTCGGCTGAACCGGAAGGCGCATTGGAAACCGGAGGCGGCATAAAACAGGCATTGCCACTGCTGGGTGAGCAGCCCTTCCTGGTCATTAACGGCGATATCTGGACTGACTATCCTTATCAACAGTTGAATCGTGAGCCTGAGGGGCTGGCGCATCTTGTGCTGATCGATAATCCTGCACACAACCCGGAAGGGGATTTCCAACTGCATGGACGACGGCTAACAGCCGCGGGTAAAGGCAAGCTGACATTCAGTGGTATCGGCGTGTATCAACCGGACTTGTTTACCGACAGTCCGGTCGGGGCATTTCCCCTGGCACCGTTGCTGCGTGGCGCCATGCAGGCCGGGGAGGTAAGCGGGGAATATTTTCAAGGGCGTTGGCTGGATATCGGAACGCCGCAGCGGCTGGCGGAACTGAACAGGGAGTTACTAAGGCGTGCGTGAGTCAGCCGGCATACGTTTTCCGGACACGCTGTATATACATCCCTGTACGCTCGACGGCCGCGTCCTTCGGCAATACCTTCGCCCATCCCTGGGCTCGTGCCGCCGACGGTCCCGAAAACGTATGCCGGCTAACTTACGCACTCATTAGCAGCAGGAGCTCGATCGATGGGAGATGAAATTACACATAGCCAGTTCAGTGCTGCTGATTTTGAACGGTTCGACCTCCGCCTGAAAGAGGAAACCCGGCTGTTGGGGCAATGGTTCAAGGATGGTACGTTTTCCTCAAGTGTACCTGTCTGTGGGCTGGAGATGGAAGCCTGGCTGATCGATGAGCAGGCGTTGCCGGCGCCCCTGAATCAGCAGTTTCTGGACAGCATGAACGATCCGCTGGTGGTTCCGGAGCTGGCAAAATTCAATGTTGAACTCAACGTCAATCCCCAGGCGCTGAGCGACAAGGCGCTAAGTCGTTTGCACCAGGGCTTGCAACAGACCTGGGATGATTGCCAGCGTGTTGCAGCCGGACTTCATGCCCGCCTGGTGATGACCGGCATCCTGCCCAGTGTCTCCCAGCAGGATCTGACGCTGGCCAATATGTCGGAACTCAAGCGCTATCGGGCGTTAAACGAACAGGTGTTACGACTGCGTAAAGGTAAGCCTCTGATGCTGGATATCCACGGGCGCGAACACCTCACTCTTACTCACCAGGATGTCATGCTGGAGTCGGCGGCGACATCCTTGCAGTTACACCTCAAGGTCGCAGTCGAGGATGCAGTGCGCTATTACAACGCCGCGCAGATCGTCTCGGCACCCCTGGTTGCTGCATCGGGAAATTCACCGTTTCTGTTTGGCCGGCAGCTCTGGGATGAAACCCGTATACCTTTGTTTGAACAATCGGTAGAGGTTGGCGGATTTGCCGGTGCCAGTCGTGGGCCGGTGCGGCGGGTCAGTTTCGGAACCGGCTATGCCAAGGAATCGTTGTTCGAGTGCTTTGTCGAGAACGAACAGCATTTCCCGGTTCTGTTGCCTATCCAGTTTGACGAGCCCGACCGGGAAATGCGCCATCTGCGCCTGCATAACGGCACTATCTGGCGCTGGAACCGGCCACTGGTCGGGTATGACGATGACGGCACGCCACATCTGCGTATTGAACACCGTGTGTTACCCGCCGGACCTACTGTCATCGACAGTATTGCCAGCGCCGCATTTTTCTATGGTCTGGTGCATGCTCTGGCAAGCGGCGATGTGTTGCCGGAAGGTCAGCTGCCCTTTGCCACGGCTCGCGATAATTTTTATGCTGCAGCCCGTGACGGTCTGGATGCGCACATCACCTGGCTGGATGGTCGCAAATTGCCGGTACAGGCTTTGTTGCTCGATCAGTTGGTTCCCCTGGCCAGCTACGGACTGGGCTTGCTGGAGATCGCCACTGAAGACCGTGAACTGTACCTGGGTATAGTGAGTGGCCGGATTCGCAATGCCTGCACCGGTAGCAACTGGCAACGTGCCTACGTGACGCGACACGGTTGTGATATGCAAGCCTTGACCGAGGCTTATTATGAACGGCAGCAGACCGGCACGCCGGTGCATGACTGGGACAGCTGACGGAGTAGTGTATGGGTTCTTTGTTACGCCACTATGAGGAGTTGCCGGGTGATCTGCTGGAGGCCCGGCCGGCGCAGCTGTCTGACGTGCTGGGTGGTCCGTCGCTGATCCATTTGCCGGGACGGCGCTTGCAGCCTTTGTTTGTCTCCGTGCTGTTACACGGTAACGAGACCACCGGTTTTCTGGCCTTGCAGTCCTTGCTGGCGCGCTATCAGGGCAAACAGCTTCCGCGTGCACTCAGTATATTTATCGGGAATGTTGAAGCGGCACGAGATGGATTGAGGCGTCTGGCGGGACAGCCGGATTACAATCGCGTCTGGCCGGGAACTGAGCATCCCGACAGCCCGGAAAAGCGCATGATGGCTGAAGTCGTAGACATCATGCAGCGGCGTCGGCCTTTCGCCAGCGTGGATATTCATAACAACACCGGTATTAATCCCCACTACGCCTGTATCAATCGCATCGAGCACCGTTTTATGCATCTCGCCGCCCTGTTCAGCCGGACACTGGTGTATTTCATACGTCCGGCTGGCGTGCAATCGATGGCGTTCGCCCGACTGTGTCCGGCGCTCACCGTGGAATGTGGAAAGGTCGGGCAAACCGCCGGTGAGGTGCATGCGCAGGAATTTCTCGAGGCCTGCCTGCACCTGAGTCGAATTCCGGATCATCCCGTGGCTGCGCACGACGTGGATTTGTTTCACACGGTCGCAACAGTGCGGGTACCCGGTGCCTACAGCTTCGGCTTCGGCGAACAGCCGGTGGACATCTGTTTCATCGATGATCTGGACCACCTGAATTTCCGTGAGTTGCCGGTTGGTACGACGCTGGCCCAGCTCGATGGCGTGGACGGGTTGCCGCTGGAAGTACTTGACGAGCGGGGGCGGGAGGTTGCCGGCAGATTCTTCCGCGTGGAAGGCGATATGTTGCGGACCACCCGGGCACTGATGCCATCGATGTTTACCCTGGATGAACGGGTGATCCGGCAGGACTGTCTGGGATACCTGATGGAACGTTATCAACTGCC
>Ga0209578_10004061_pt1 | contig 10737 bp, 10 predicted proteins | sample tdAd472_FD_187127 | JGI IMG/M metagenome (GOLD analysis project Ga0209578, IMG submission 187127) | Marine sediment microbial communities from the Atlantic coast under amendment with organic carbon and nitrate - tdAd47.2 (SPAdes)... | ecosystem: Environmental > Aquatic > Marine > Coastal >...
GAAGGATCATTTTTAAAGCATCAATAAATTGGCCACCGGCTTCAGAACCACCATTTATTCCAAAACTCAGTATTCCTGACGCTCTACCGCCCGTTATTCTTTGACAAACCTCATGGTAAGGGCTGTCGGGTAACGCGGCGTATTTCACCCATTTAACTTTCTCGTGCTTATCAAGATATCTAGCAAGTTTCTCGGCATTTTCACAATGCCTTTCCATTCTAAGCCCAAGGGTTTCAAGTCCCTGCAGGATCTGAAAAGCATTGAAAGGTGAGATTGCGGCACCGGTATTTCTTAGCGGTACAACACGGCAGCGTCCGATGTAGGCAGCCGGCCCAAGAGCTTCTGTGTAAATAACACCATGATAAGAAGGATCCGGTTCATTCATAACCGGAAATCTATCTTTGTTGGCCACCCAATCAAATTTACCGGAATCGATAATTATACCGCCGATAGAAGTACCGTGCCCACCAATGTACTTAGTCAATGAATGTATGACGATATCAGCGCCCAGTTCAACCGCTCGGCACAAATAGGGAGTAGCTACCGTGTTATCTACAATCAGCGGAACTCCTGCTCTATGTGCAATCGCCGCTAATTTCTCAATATCTACGACATTACCGGCAGGATTGCCAATAGTCTCACAAAAGATCGCTCGCGTGTTCGCATCGATCGCCGTCTCAAATCCGTTAAAATCATCGTAAGAAACCATGCGCACATCAATGCCCTGTCTCGGCAAGGTATGGGCGAATAGATTATAAGTGCCACCATACAATTGGCTCGTGCTGACAATATTAGCGCCGACGTCACATAGACATTGAATAGCATAAGTAATAGCCGCCATCCCCGAAGCCACGGCTAATGCACCGATGCCACCCTCCATCGCGGCTAAACGCTGCTCAAGCACGTCGGTGGTCGGATTCATTATCCGCGTATAGATGTTCCCGGCGACTTTAAGGTCGAAAAGGTCCGCACCATGTTGTGTATTGTCGAAAGTATAGGAAGTGGTTTGATAGATAGGAACTGCTGCAGCTTTAGTTGTAGCTTCAGATTCATATCCGTGATGTAACGCCAGTGATTCAAGTTTCATAATTACACTCATTCATTATGGATATATTTACATTATACGTTGAAGCTGTGCTGCCTGGTGTTTCATCTGGATACAATACTATTGTAGTGTCTACCCTTTAAATGCATCTTCAGATGCCAGATACCTTATTTCTTCCTCGGTACTTTCCCGCCCTATAATTATATTACGGTGTGGAAAGCGGCCAAACCTCCTGATGATTTCTCTGTGGTGTTCAGCGAATCTGATATTTTCGTTCAGGTTATTATCCCTGAACAACTTCACTGACATATCCTGATCCTTTAAATCTTCACTATGCATAAAGGGCATATAAATAAACGCCCTCTTTTCCTTTTCTATTTTCTGGTCAAGTCCTAAATGTATAGCATAGCGCGCAATTTCCACTGATTTTCTTTCTGTTTCAAAACTTTTTGGTTGCCTCCTGAACATGTTCAATGGAAATTGATCTAATAATATAAGCAGCGCCAAACATCCATCAGAATCATTACCCCAATCATCTAACTCTCCTAGTTTGGCTTTTTCCGATAGTGCTTCGTACTTTTCTTCGATCTCTTTGTCCAATTCCGTGGTTGAAGCAAACCATTGTTTCTTAACTCGATCTGAAAACCAATATTCAATTATTTCTTGCGGCTTAATATTCATTATCTTTCTCTTCGATCTCGAACTCAAAGCCGCCTATATACTTAAAGAAATAGTTATAGATTGTGCACCAAATCACAATGAATATATAACCGAATATTAAGTAGAAGAATGGCATTATTACGAACACAAATATGGGGAATTCTACTGGGCTGACATTTTGATCCACTTGTGGCGCTACAAATGACATTAATATTGCCATAGGAATAAACATAAGCAACGCACCAACCGTCATTAAAATTGCGAATACTTTACCGTTTTGATGTGGGCTTAGCCGTTTAATCTGTTGCTTCATTATTCCCTCCCTGGTGTACAACGGTTGAATTGAGCCGCGCCGATTCCGGGCGAGTGCTCGAATGATTGGTTATGCTTCGTATTCGATATTGGTGTATGAGCACTTCATGTTTGTTGCCCTAGTCGTCTGAATGTTTAATAATGCCAGGCCAATTCACCAATTTAGTTTGTTTGAAAAATAACGTCCGGCTTCAGCGGCGCGGTTTTTGCATCCGATGGAAGTCGTTGTTATGCCCTTTTTATCCAATTTATATTTACCTTCCTGTTTTTGGCCACGCAGTCGCGAAGATAGAGGTTAATCAGGCTTTGATACGGGATGCCTGTTTCCTCTGCCATAGCTTTAAAATATTCAATCACATCCTCACCCATGCGTATGGTCACTTGCTTCTTCAGCTTCGATGCATAGGGATTCTTGCGGCTTTTCATTTTCGAAAAATCGTATTCTGCTTTCATAGCTTCACCCAATATAATATTTGCTTTCAGTTTTAGTTGCTTTCCGAGCAGAAATAATTCGAATGACGTTCCCTGTTTCTCGCTCACAGTGACATACAACAAGGATTCGTGAACGAATACTGAGACCGAGCATAATAAAACGATCTTCCTGCACGGAATGGTGTTCATCATAGAACTGAACCGCATTTTCATCGAAAAACACGGACTGGGCTTCTTCAAAAGAAACACCGTGTTTCCTTTGATTGGCGCTATCCTTCCTTGGATCCCATTCAAACTTAATCATACATACAATATATTTACATCATATGTATCTGTCAATGGGCCTAACGTTGTGCGCCAGGGGCGCGGCGATGTTTGCCGCGCCCCTGCCCCGAAGGGGCATACTGGGCGCAGTGGTTAGGCCCTATACGCATACATCGCTCCAATAGTTGATTTTGCATACATAGTAAAACGTTCTTTCGAAGACTATAAAGCAAGCCGTAATCAAAAGAATGGCGAAAGTGGATATCCACAACGGATATCCTCGCAATTTCTTCTGTGTCCAAGAATGCTTACACTCAATGCACTTCACACGATAAATGGAATATGGCATCACTATTGAGAAGAACATTACTCCCCAAAGAGCCAACTTCCAGGACCAATTAACTCGTTCTATTTTGGTGCTATCACACTTAGGACAACAATTAGATTCGAACTCCTCCACATCTGCCAAGGCAAACTCGCCAGCTTGGAGTTTTTCAATTATGGCAACGGAGGCATTAACATCTTCTGGCCTTACTTGGACTTTTACATATCCAAGCGCCAGAGAAATAGTCCATTTCGCCCAAATATGATGCTCATGCTGCACATAAGCCGGAACCCCTTCCGCTTCTATACGCCCTCGTACTATGTGAGCTTCGATTGGGTTTAGATACCGACCTATTGTTATTAGCAGCTCTTTCCTAAGGGCCTAACTACTATTAGACGCTGTAAGCGGTATAAGAACTAAGACGCCGCGCATGCCGTACAGTCACCTGTATCGGGTGGTTAAGCGGTGAGCGCCTTTTATTCCATCTGCTGTTCATACATAGCTTACCGGTTATATCCACCTGTTCTTTCTAAACAATTCTATTGGTATCTGCAAGCTGTTGTGGTTTTAAAGCGCACATGCTGTATTAACGACAGATTTAGCGATTTAATTAGTGTGCGCCGCATAACACAACCATTTCCGCACGCAGACACGGTTCAGCATGCAACTGAATATCAACGCCAATATGCCACCCGCCGTGATATCGGGAATAGTAGCAGTGCGCGTATTGTGACTGGCTGGATATTGATATGGTTCCTGTTACTGTATATATTAACAGGTGTAGCGTTCAAGGAGGAACCCGCTCATGGAAAAACCACGCTTGCTCGATCAGGTGCGCCATAACAAACGCGTTGTCAAACCTCCCCATAACGCACCGAGCGCCCCAGCCAGCGGCGGATGATCGGTTGAATATGATCGGCGTGGTTTTCGTTCAGGTAGGCGGCCGCCTGCTCGACCTTGTTCAACAGGCCCTGGTCGCGCAACAGGTCGGCGATGCGAAACTGAAGCATACCGGTCTGCCGGGTCCCCAGTACTTCGCCGGGGCCACGCAGTTCCAGGTCTTTGCGGGCGATTTCGAAACCATCGTTGCTTTCGCGCAGTACCGTCAGGCGTTTGCGTGCCAGTTCCGACAATGGCCCGCGGTACATGAGCACACAACTGCTTTGCACAGCGCCGCGCCCGACCCGGCCACGCAACTGGTGCAATTGTGCCAGGCCGAGGCGTTCGGCATTTTCAATAATCATCAGGGATGCGTTGGGCACGTCGACGCCGACCTCGATCACGGTGGTAGCCACCAGCAGATCGATATCACCCCTTTTGAAGTCGGCCATGCGGCCGGCTTTTTCCTGCTCTTTAAGGCGTCCGTGCACCAACCCGACATTGAGTTCGGGTAATGTTTCTGCAAGCAGCACGGCAGTGTCTTCCGCTGCCTGGCACTGCAGTGATTCAGACTCCTCGATCAGGGTACAGACCCAGTAGGTCTGCCTGCCCTCGCGGCAGGCTTCGCGAACGCGTTCGATGACCTCGGCGCGACGGCTGTCGGGGATCACAACGGTCTGCACCGGTGTTCGTCCCGGCGGTAATTCGTCGATGACGGAAGAATCCAGGTCGGCGTACAGGGCCATGGACAGGGTTCTGGGTATCGGCGTCGCCGTCATGATCAGTTGATGCGGGACCTTCTTCCGCTCCCGGCCTTTATCGCGCAAAGCCAGGCGCTGATGGACTCCGAAGCGATGCTGCTCGTCGATAATGACCAGTCCGAGACGCTCGAAGCTAACGTCCTGCTGGAACAGGGCATGCGTACCGATGAGCACCTGGATGCCGCCGTCGGCCAGACCTGCCAGCACCCTGTCGCGCGCCTTGCCCTTGATCTTGCCCGATAACCAGCCCACCTGAATACCGAGCGATTTGAACCAGTCGTTAAAATTACCGAAGTGCTGTTCGGCCAGCAGTTCGGTAGGGGCCATGATGGCCACCTGGCAGGCGCAGGCGACCGCCTGTATGGCAGCCGCCGCGGCCACCACGGTCTTGCCGCAACCGACGTCGCCCTGCACCAGCCGCATCATGGGGTGGGAGGCCGATAAATCGCGCAACAGTTCCTTGATGACACGCTGCTGGGCGGTGGTTAATGCAAAGGGCAGGGACTGCATGAACCGTGTCAGCAGTGAATGATTTCCGGTCAGCGCTTCCGCCCTGAGCCTGAGTGCCCGCTGGCGCACGCGCCGAAGGCTCAGGTGGTGTGCCAGCATCTCTTCGAAGGCGAGGCGTTGCTGGGTGAAATGGACACCCGCCTCCAATGCCTCAAGATCGGCGTGCGGTGGTGGTCGGTGTACATAGCGTAAAGCAGACGGAAGATCGGTTAACTTGAGCTTTGCCAGCAGCTCTTGAGGCAGCCAGTCCGGTAAGCGATTGTGTTCGAACAGCTGCAACGCCTGCTCGCTGAGCTTGCGCAGGGTAAGCTGGTGAACTCCTTCGCCGGCGGGGTAGATCGCCGTTAAGCGCTCTTCCGTCGGTGCCGGTTCGCCGTCGGCCAGACGCTGATATTCAGGGTGAACCATCTCCAGTGTCGCAGGTCCACGGCGCACTTCTCCATACATCCGCAACCGCGAACCCCGTGACAAACCTTGTTGTTGGGCTTTGCTGAAATAAAAGAATCTCAACATCAGCGAACCGCTGCCATCGCTGACCCGCACCAGCAGGCTGCGCCGTCTGCCATACTTGATTTCGGCCAGATCCACTTCGGCCTCGATCACGGCATGATCACCGGGCCGCAAACTTCCTATCGGCACAATGCGGGTACGATCCTCATAGCGGCGTGGCAGATGAAACAGCACATCCTGAACGGTCTCTATACCGAAAGCCGCCAGCTTCGCCGCTGATCTGGGTCCCACGCCCTGTAGCGTCGAGACCGGAAGTGTATCCAGTGTGGCCTGGTTATTCTGCAAGCTGTTCAGTCGTTGAATACCAGGATGGCGTCCATCTCGACTTTTGCGTCTTTAGGCAGCGATGCAACACCGACAGCGGCGCGCGCCGGATAGGGCTCCTGGAAATAGTCCGCCATAACCTGGTTGACCAGCGGAAAGTGTCCAAGGTCGGTGAGAAAAATATTCAGTTTGGCAATATCGGCCAGGCTGCCGCCCGCGGCCTCGCTGACGGCTGCCAGATTGTCGAATACCCGACGGATCTGAGCTTCCATATTGCCTTCCACCATCTCCATCGTTTCCGGGACCAGCGGGATCTGCCCGGAAAGATACACCGTTTTTCCGGTTTGTATCGCCTGCGAATAGGTGCCAATCGCCTGGGGGGCTTTATCCGTGTGAATGACTTTGCGCTGCATGTTGTCTCCTGTCAGGTCCTGTTAACATCCCTAGCTCTTGCTGCGGGTGATGCGCATAACCGCCGGCAGCTTGCGAATACAGCGCATCACACGCGCCAGATGCGCGCGATCGTGGACCGCCACCGTAAAGTTCATCGAGGTATCCAGACCGTCACGCTCCTCGATGGAAACGTTTTCGATATTGGAACCGGTCTCGGATATCTCCGCTGCAATGGTGGCCAGGACACCTTTCTGGTTGCTGACATCGACACGTATTTCCGCTGGAAACTCACCCTTGATACCCGGCTGCCATTCAACATCAATCCATTTTTCCGGCCGTCTGCGAAAGTCGGTCAGATTTTTGCAGGTCTCGGTGTGAATGACCAGCCCGCGACCCGAGCTGATGAAACCGACAATAGCGTCACCCGGGATCGGGCGGCAGCAGCGTGCGAAGTGCACCACCATGCCTTCGGTGTCGCGAATGGCCAACGGTTTGCTGTGCCCGGTTTCGCGGAATTTTTCCTCGCTGCCTTCTTCCACGGGTACCAGCCGGCGAGCGACCAGCATCGCCATGCGGTTGCCTAAACCGATATCGGCATACAGGCTTTCTCTGCTTTTGAAGCCACATTCCGCTATCACCTGGTCAAACGGCTGATCCTGAATATCCGCCAAAGCGCTGTTGATGTTGTGCAACGCCTTGTCCAGCAGGCGCTGCCCAAGTTCCGTGGCTTCATCGTTCTGCAGATTTTTCAGGTAATGACGGATGTTGCTTCGAGCCTTGGCGGTTGAAACGAAATTCAACCAGGCGGGATTGGGATGGGCGCCGGTGGCGGTAATCACTTCCACCGTTTGACCGTTTAACAACGGCGTGCGCAGTGGTGCCAGGCGCCGGTCGATCTTGGCGGCAATACAGGTATTGCCAACATCGGTATGCACGGCATAGGCAAAGTCCACCGCGGTAGCACCGCGCGGCAATTCCAGGATATCGCCGGCCGGCGTGAACACATAAACTTCATCGGGGAACAGGTCAATTTTTACACTTTCAAGAAACTCCAGCGAATTACCCGCATTACGCTGCATCTCCAGTAGCTCACGCAACCACTCGCGCGCACGGGTCTGTGCATTGTTACTCCCGGCCTTTTCGCTGCTCTTGTATAGCCAGTGCGCGGCGATACCGACCTCGGCAACCCGTTCCATGTCTTCGCTACGGATCTGGACCTCGATCGGAACGCCGTAAGGACCAAACAGCACCGTGTGCAGGGACTGGTAACCGTTGGTTTTGGGGATGGCAATGTAGTCCTTGAACTTGCCGGGCACTGGTTTATACAGGTTATGCATCATGCCCAGCACCCTATAACAGGTATCCACATTGTCGACGATGACGCGAAAGGCATAGACATCGAAGACTTCTGTAAACGACCCCACCCGGTCACGGATTTTTTTATACAGGCTGTAAAGGTGTTTTTCCCTGCTCAGCAAGCGGCAGCTCAGCTGTTCCTCGTCCAGCCGCTGCTGAATGGCCGATTCAATCTTGTTGAGAATCTCCTTGCGGTTACCGCGTGCTTTTTTCACCGCTTCGGATAACACCCGGTAGCGCATCGGGTACAGCGCGGCAAAGCCCAACTCTTCCAGTTCCAGGCGGAACTGGTTCATGCCCAGACGGTTGGCAATGGGCGCATAGATTTCCAGCGTCTCGCGGGCAATACGGCGACGCTTTTCCGAGCGCATCACGCCCAGGGTGCGCATGTTGTGCAGGCGATCGGCAAGTTTGACCAGGATGACGCGGATATCGCGCACCATGGCCAGAATCATTTTGCGGAAATTTTCTGCCTGCGCCTCGGCCTGACTTTCAAATTTGATCTGGGTGAGCTTGCTGACGCCGTCGACCAGCTCGGCCACGTCTTCGCTGAACTCGCTCGTTACCGTTTCCTTGGGTGTCCCCGTATCTTCGATCACATCGTGCAAAATGCCGGCGATGATGCTTTCTGGATCCATGCGCATTTCAGCCAGAATGTGCGCAACTTCAATGGGATGGTAGATATACGGTTCGCCCGATATGCGCGTCTGGCCTTCGTGTGCTTCGGCACCAAACAGGTAGGCGCGATAGATCTCGCGGACCTGCTCGGTATCCAGATAGGATTCGAGCAGATCCAGCAGATCACTGATCAGGAATCGCGATGCCTCTGGAGCAGGAATGGGTGCCGGACTAGCCATGCCGCCAAATCATAGGCGAAATCCGCCTAACAGCAAACAAAAAACGGCTTCAGGGATATGCTGACAGGGTCCCGCTATGGCGTGGTTTGCCAAGGGCCTTGCAGACTTGCCTTCCGGCTAGCCCGCCGGTATCTGCACAACTGCCTCTGCGCCTTCAGGCATGGCCAACTCTTCGATGGCTTCGCTTTCCTGTTCAGGTTTTTCGTTGAGGATCTGGGGGGTTACATAATTCTCTTCGATTTCGCGCAGTGCCACCACAGTAGGTTTGTCATTTTCCCACGCCACAAAGGGTTCGGCCCCCTTGGACAGTTGACGCGCCCGCTTGGTTGCCACCAGCACAAGCTGGAACCGGTTATCTACCTTATCAAGACAGTCTTCTACAGTAACACGTGCCATATCGGGTCCATTGCAGTTCGGTTGAGCGGACGCGCAAGTTTAATCGAATCAGCCGTCAGGTTCCAGTAACCCCTTCAATTGACTGGTATAGCGTTGTTGCTGAGCCTCGCGGCGCAGGCGCCTGGCTCGAAACAGGGCGTCCAGCTCAAGCAGCGCAACATCAAATTCATCATTGAATACAAGGTAATCATACTCGTTGTAGTGCTTCAGTTCGTCGAACGCATCGGCCATACGGCGGCTGATCACATCTTCACTATCCTGACCCCGCGTCGCCAGACGCGCCTGCAACGCCTCACGGCTGGGTGGCAGAATAAAGATTCTAACCGCCTGGGGAAAGGCTTCCGACACCTGGCGTGCGCCCTGCCAGTCGATTTCCAGTATCACATCCTCATCCGCCTCCAGGCATTCCAGGACGGTCGCCCGGCGGGTGCCGTAATAATTATCAAAGACCTGGGCATACTCGAGAAATTCACCGCTCTCGACCAGCCGTTCAAACTCAGGCCTGGCGAGAAAATGATAATCAACCCCGTCTTCTTCGCCCGGACGCGGCGCCCGGGTGGTGTGCGATACCGATACCACCACTCCTGACAAGCGCTCCAGCAGCGCCTTGACGAGACTGGTTTTTCCCGCACCGGACGGTGCCGAAATGATATAGAGCGTTCCCAGCGACATTCAGTGCCTCCATGTTTTTGATTGGCTGCTATTCTACGTTCTGAACCTGCTCACGCATCTGCTCGATCAGCACCTTGAGTTCGACCGACACCCCCGTCGTTTCGCTGTCGGCTGATTTGGAACCCAGCGTATTCGCCTCGCGGTTGAATTCCTGCATGAGGAAATCCAGGCGCCGGCCAACCGGTTCATCGCGCTCCAGCACCCGCCTGACCTCCATGACGTGCGTTTCCAGCCGGTCCAGCTCCTCATCGACGTCCGTTTTCTGCACCAGGAACACCAGTTCCTGCTCGAGGCGATCAGTATCGACCCGGGCCTCCAGCTCAGCCAGCCGGCTTTCCAGCTTCTCACGAATCTTTGCCTGCACCTCCGGCAGGCGCTGACGGGCCTTTTCGACCTGCTGCTCGATGCCGTGCAGACGCGCGGCCAGGAGTTCCTTGATCTTTTCGCCCTCCCGCTCACGCGTCGCCACCAGTTCCTCCAGCGCCTGATCCAGCAGCGCCAGCGCCTGCTGCTGAACCTGACTGGTATCGGGCTCCGGTTCGCTCACCACACCGGGCCAGCGCAGCAGATCCATGACCCCCGGCGAAGTCGCTTCGGCTGAGCGCTTTTCAACCCGCCGGCAAGCATCCACAACCGCCTTGAGTCGATCCTGGTCCAGCTCCAGCGCCGTCGCCATCTGCGCTACCCAGCGGCAACGCAGGACACATTCCAGCTTGCCACGCCCCAGGCGGGCATTGACTCGCTCGCGGACCCGCGGTTCCATGGTCCGCAGCTCGTCAGGAAGACGTACAAAGGCCTCCAGGTACCGATGATTCACGGATCTGAGTTCCCAGGTCAATTCGGCCTCAGCGTTTTCAACGCTGATACGGGCAAAAGCCGTCATGCTACGGATCATCTTAAGTCCCCCTCTTTTCCTGCCGTTAGATACATATCCCAACAAACTGTTTTCATGAAGGATTTCACTATCAGGCCACAATCGCTACAGGCCGACAGTCTAGAGGATCATGCGTAAAAAGCTAGACAGTTTAAAACCGGGCACCTGCCTGGATGGTTATCGGCTGGAAAAAACGCTCGGTGGTGGCGGTTTCAGCGTGGTCTATG
>Ga0209578_10004062_pt1 | contig 10734 bp, 10 predicted proteins | sample tdAd472_FD_187127 | JGI IMG/M metagenome (GOLD analysis project Ga0209578, IMG submission 187127) | Marine sediment microbial communities from the Atlantic coast under amendment with organic carbon and nitrate - tdAd47.2 (SPAdes)... | ecosystem: Environmental > Aquatic > Marine > Coastal >...
CCCGCCCTTGGTTATGCCGTGGAGGTGAGCCTTCGGATCACCCTCGACAAGACCCAGACCACCGCGTTCGACGCGTTCATTGGGGCGGCCCGTGCCGTGCCGGAGGTGATCGAGATCCAGACATTTCTGGGACGGGTCGATGTGCGCCTGAATGTCATCGCCCGCGACATGGCGCATTACCAAGAGGTCTATCGACGCCAAATCCTGACCTTGCCCCATATGGCGGATATCGAGGCCTTGATGTCCGTTTCCACCATTCAGGCCCGCGATGCGTTGCCGATATGATCCTGCTGGACGACATGGATCGACAGGTATTGGCCGCCTTGTCCGCCGATGCGCGCCTGTCGGCCGGGGCGCTGGGGCGGCGGTTCGGATTGTCGCAGCCGGCGATGTGGCGCCGGGTGCGGCGTCTGGAGCAGGCTGGCATCCTGGCCGGGCGCAACGTTCGGCTGAACCGCGAGGCGCTGGGATTTGGTGTGACGGTGTTCCTGGGCGTCAAGCTGGCCACCAAGGGGCGGGTCAGCCTGGAGGATTTCGAACGCGCCGTCACCGCCATCCCCGAAGTGCAACTGGTCCAGCATGTTTTGGGGCTTTACGATTACCGCCTGCGGGTCGTGGCGCGGGATCTTGCCGATTTTGAGCGGGTCTTGCGGCGGCGGATCATGACCTTGCCGGGTGTCGGCAATGTCGAAGCCAATGTTCTCTTGAGCGAGGAACGGCGGCCAGGTCCCTTGTGATGCATCCGGCGAGGACGGCTGGCTGACCACTCGGTATTATTCCACCAGGATATCCTGCCGGGCGATCACGGTGTCGTCCGCCTGCATAACATACCAAAGCTCATAGGCTCCGGATTGGTCGGGCAGGCGGATTTCGACATTGTCTGTATCGTTGAGATACCGGTAGGCGGCATAGCGTTTCGCGCCTTTCAGACCCACGGCGATATAGTCGCCCTTATAGGCCGGGCCGGTCCAACTGACGCGGATCGTCTCGCCCGTTTGGCCGCGCGCCGGGCCCGTGACGCTGGCCGTGACCGATTCCAGACGGATCACACGGCGTTCCAGAACTCGGTCTGGTGAGCCATTGGCGACATAGCGGATTTCATACGTCCCTTCTGCTCCGGGCATTTGCAGGGTCAGCGGCTGGTCTTTGCGGGCATAACTGTAATTCAGATAGGCGCTGTCGCGGCTGTCAGGGGTGGCGATGGAGATATAATCCCGCGCATAGCCCGGTCCGCTCCAGCCGATTGTGACCTCGGCGCCGACTTTGGCGGTGTCAGGTGTCGCAAGGGTGATCTCCACCGGTTCTAGGGTGATGTCGCGGGTTGCGATGATCTTGCGTCCCGTCCCAAGGATATAACGGACCTCGTATCGGCCGGGCACCAGCGGCATGGTCAACTCTACCGGATTGCCTTTTCTGGCATAATCATAGGAAAGGTGTTTCCGCGACGGCGTCTTTAGTTCGGCAATGGCGATATAATCCTTGCGGTTGGCAGGGCCGGACCAATGCACCGGCACGCTGGCACCAACCAAAGCAGTTGTGGGCAGCGACAGGGTTGCCTCGGCCACTGTGACTGTAATTGGGCGTCGGGCCAGAACGGTACTGCCCTGGCTCATGACATAGCGGATCTCATATGTGCCGGGCAGCGCGGGCATGGCGATGCGGGCCGGCGTGCCTGCCTTTGTATAGGCGAGGTGGCCAAGCGCGCTGTCACGGTCACCCGGTTTTGTCACCGTCACAAAGTCCCGTTCATAATTCGGGCCAAGCCAATCAACCGAGATGGTCGATCCGGCCGTCGCGCGCTCGGCGGCTTCCAGACTGGCGGTGACGGGTAAAACCTCGATCATCCGGCGCGCAAGGACGGCGTTTTTTTCACTGAAATGATAGCGGATTTCATAGGTCCCGGGGGTCGACGGCATTCTCAGGGCCAAAGGTGCGCCGGTGGATGTATAGGCCGAACTGGCGAATTTTCCTGGCCGCGCGTCGGGCTGGGCGGTGACGATCTGGTCATGGTTGCCGTCCGGGCCCGTCCAGGCGATCTCGACCAGGGCGCCGGCCATGGCCTGATCCGGGGCGCTGAGGATATCGGCCTCTGGCAGGGTTGGGGGCAGGATCAGCGCGATCCGGGTTCCGGCCAGTTCAGCCAAAACAACCTCGCGCGCGGAACTTGCCCCGTCTTCGGGGCGCACGACCCCGATCCTGTAGCGCGACGTGCCAAGGGCGATGGACAGGGTCGCGGCGACCTCATTGGTGACAAGCGCGGTGCCGGTCTCAAGATCGGTGACCTGCCAGATCAGATCTTCGGTGATCTCCGGGCCGCCCTCGCCGTCCAGCGCGATCAGGCGCATCTGACGCGGCTTTGCTGCGGCGACATTCGCCAGGGCTTTGGTGAGGTCGGTGGCGTTGTCCGCGGTCAGAAATTGCCCGCCGGTGTTTTTGGCAAGGCATTGCAACTGGGATTTGTCCTCGGCCTTTGCCACATTGAAGCCAATCACATGGGCGGTGAAATTCACGCCGAGTTCGGACAAGGTCTGGCCGACTTCGCACGGGTCATAGCCACAGGTTTCCTTGCCATCGGATATCAGGATGACGGTGGCGGCCTTGTCCTGATACTTCAACGTCTCAGCCGCGCGGATGACCGCCTGGCTCAGCGGCGTGCGGCCCTTGGGGCTCAGTCGCCGGATTGCCGCGATCAGGGCGTCGCGATTGCCGGTGGCGGGCTGCGCCAAAAGCTCGATATCGGAACAATCGCCCTTTTTCCGGTGGCCATAGGCCATCAGGCCAATGGGTTGGGTGGCCGGCAGGGTTGTCAGGAAATCCGTCGTGACCTCCCGGGCGATGTCGATTTTCGGAACCCCTGCGATCTGACCCCACATGGAGCCTGAGGCATCAAGGATCAGGATCGTCGGGCGCGCCTCATCCGCGCGAAGCGGCAAAGCCCCGAGCAGGATCAAAATCACAGATAACACCGCGTGCCGCATGGTCCCCTCGCCCCTAGTATCCTTCAGGGTCTAGCGAAAGCTCATGGCGAAATTTTGACAATCCGGCGGGTGGCGTCAAGTTTTATGGGCGTCTTGCCATTCTCTCGGGGCATTCAGAAAGGCTTCGACCTCCGTCAGGGTGTCGGTGTCAAACGCGCCCGAGGATTTCGCCTCGGCCAGCACATCCCACCAGGTGCAAAGATGATGCAGCGCCACGCCGTGATCCCCAAGGGTCTTTTCGGTTTCCGGGAAAATCCCGTAATAGAAAATCACCGCCGTGTGACCGCAATGGGCACCGGTATCCCGGATCGCGTCAACAAAGGACAGTTTCGAACCGCCATCGGTGGTCAGATCTTCGACCAGGAGGACCCTCTCCCCTTCAGCCATGGCACCTTCGATCCGCGCGTTCCGGCCATAGCCTTTGGGTTTCTTGCGGACATAGGTCATGGGCAGGCCAAGCCGTTCAGCGACCAGTGCGGCAAAGGGGATGCCAGCGGTTTCGCCGCCTGCGATATTGTCGAAGGCTTCGAAACCGGCGTCGCGCATGATCGTGGCGGCCAGAAAATCCATCAGGGTCGAGCGGATGCGCGGATAGGAGATCAGCTTGCGGCAATCGATATAGGTCGGGCTTGGCAGGCCCGAAGCCAGGATGAACGGGTCGCGCGTATTGAAATGCACCGCCTTGATTTCCAGCAACATCCGGGCCGTCAGGCGGGCCATCTCTGCTTTGGTCGGGTAGGTCGAGGGGATCATGCGGGGGGTCCTTTCGGATGTTTTGCCTCCGGCGGGAGTATTTTTGCCAAGAAGAAACTTAAGTGACGCGCCAATGCAGGGGGATGCCCGGATCGAACACGGTGACTGGCCCTGCGGCGGCGTCGATCTTGGCGGGATAGGTGACGGGCGCGCCTTTTTCCAGGGTCAGGAAGCCGGGATTGACCGGCAGGCCGTAAAAGGCGGGACCGTTCAACGAGGTGAAGGCCTCCAACCTGTCGAGGGCGTCTGTTTTGTCGAACAGCTCGGCCAGGAGGGACATGGCGTTGGTGGCGGTGAAACAACCCGCACAGCCGCAGGCGTGTTCCTTCAGATGGTCGGGATGCGGGGCGCTGTCCGTGCCGAGAAAAAAGCTGGGCGCGCCCGAGGTCGCAGCGTCGACGAGGGCCAGGCGATGCTCTTCGCGCTTGGCCACGGGCAGGCAATAGTAATGCGGTTTGATGCCGCCGGCGAGGATATGGTTGCGGTTGATGAGAAGATGATGGGCGGTGATGGTGGCGGCGATATTTGTGCCACCGGCGGCGACATATGCGGCGCCATCCCGGGTCGTGATATGCTCCATTACCACACGCAGGTCGGGCAGGGAGCGCCGGATCGGGTCGAGGACGCGGTCGATGAACACCGCCTCGCGGTCGAAAATGTCGATCTCGGGATCGGTCACCTCGCCATGCACACACAGCGGCAGGCCGATCTCGGCCATGGTTTCCAGCACCTTTTGCACGCGGGTGAAATCTGTGACGCCGCTGGCCGAATTGGTGGTGGCCCCAGCGGGATAGAGCTTGACCGCATGGATCAGGCCCGCGGCCTTTGCTGCGGCCACATCGGCTGGATCGGTCTCTTCGGTGAGGTAGAGGGTCATCAGTGGCTCAAACCGCATGCCGTCGGGCAGGGCCGCCAGGATCCGATCACGATAGGCGGCGGCGTCCTTCGCGGTGACCACGGGGGGAACAAGGTTCGGCATGATGATGGCGCGGGCGAAATGGCGCGCGGTTTCCGGCAACACCGCGTTCAGCATTGCACCGTCACGCAGATGCAGATGCCAGTCATCCGGTTGGCGTATCGTCAGTGTCTCAGTCATTTCAGCCCCCAGTCTGGCCGCCTAATGCATCAAGCACAAGAGCGGCACAAGGGCGCAATTGAAGTTCCCCGGTCGATGCCTAAGATAGGGGGGCTGGTATTGGAAAGGGCAGATATGTTTACGCGAATCCTCGGGTCGACCAAGCGGAAATTCGAAGATCTTTCAGAACAGGAAATTTTGGCCCTGGCGATTTCCAATGAAGAAGATGACGCCCGCATCTATCTTGCCTATGCCGACGGCCTGCGTGAGGAATTTCCCGACAGCGCCAAAGTGTTCGAAGAGATGGCGGATGAGGAAAACTCCCATCGGAACTGGCTGTTGGACCTGCACAAGAGCCGCTTTGGCGACAAGGTCCCTTTGGTGCGGCGCGAACATATTCAAGGCTATTTTCAGCGAAAACCCGACTGGCTGATGCGCCCCCTCTCGATCGAAAAGACCCGCAAAATGGCAGAAGAGATGGAGGCCGGGGCGCAACGTTTCTATGAGCAGGCCGTCAAGCTGTGCCAGGACGCCGATACCAAGAAACTGCTGGGCGATCTGGCCATCGCGGAGCAGGATCATTCGTCGCTGGCGCATCGCCTTGGCCTGGCCCATGTCGCGGAATCCGTGAAGGAACAGGAAGCGGCGCGTGAACATCGCCAATTTGTCCTGACCTATGTTCAGCCGGGCCTGGCCGGTCTGATGGATGGATCGGTGTCGACATTGGCGCCGATCTTTGCCACCGCCTTTGCGACCCAGGATACCTGGACGACGTTCCTGGTTGGGTTGTCTGCCTCGGTTGGTGCCGGTATTTCCATGGGCTTTACCGAAGTGGCCAGCGATGACGGGGTCATTTCAGGGCGTGGTTCGCCAATCAAGCGCGGGCTGGCGGCAGGGATCATGACGGCGGTTGGCGGTCTTGGGCATGCGCTGCCCTATCTGATCACCGATTTCTGGACCGCAACGATTATTGCCATCATCGTGGTATTTGTCGAGCTTTGGGTGATCACCTGGATCCAGAACCGATATATGGACACGCCCTGGCTGAAGGCGGGTTTCCAGGTCGTCCTTGGTGGCGCGCTGGTTTTCGCAGCAGGGGTTTTGATCGGCAACGCCTGAGCACGTCGTTCGCAAGCGACGGCGTGTTAGGGCTGGGCTTTCTTGATCGCGGGAAGAATCGTCTCCGTCATCACGCGCTCGGTGATCGGTCCGGGAAACCGCAGGATCACGGTGCCTTTTGCGTCCAGAACATAGGTCTCGGGCACGCCATAGACGCCCCACTCAATGGCCTGGCGCCCGCTCGCATCCTGGCCAGTCTTGGCATAAGGATTTCCGAGATCGCTTAGGAATTTCAGCGCTTTGGGCGCCTCGTCCTTGTAATTCACCCCATAGATCGGAATGCCCGTGGCCGCGAGGGTTTCCAGATTCGGATGTTCCACCCGGCAGGGCGCGCACCAGCTGGCCCAGAAATTCACCAGCTTCACTCCACCCCGGCGCAGGTCGGCATCCTCGACAACCGGGAAATCGCCGAGCGGCGTTACCTTCAAGGGCGGGGCGGGTTTCGACTCGAAAGTCGAGGAGAGCTGGTTGCCGTTCTCATCGTTCAGGCCGAACAGGAACAGACCGGCAAGGGCCGCGAAAATCACGGGCGGCGCCAGCATAAGGGGCGAGAGTTTAGCCATTCTTTTTCCGACGCTCTTCCAGTTGGGACAATCGATTCCGGCTTTTGCGCGAGGCGCGCAAGGAAAGAAAGATCACCCCGGCAATCAATAGAATACTGATCCCATAGGCCGACAGAACTGCGGTGGCGTATTTCCCAAGATCCGGCATCATCCCTGCCTCTCCCGTGCGATCAGGGCCTGGGCACGGCGCAGGCGGATCTCGGTCCGGGTGCGCAGCAAAACCAGCGTGAAAAAGAACAGGACGAACCCGATCATCGCAACGTAAAGCGGCGTTGAGAAGGCGCTGTCGACATGTTCCTCGCGGTCCATGGACAGGCTGGCGCCCTGGTGCAGGCCCTGGTTCCAGAAATTCACGGCATAGCGGCTGAGCAGGGCGAAGACCGAGCCGATGAGGCACAGGATCGAGGTCAGATCGCCGGCGGTGTCCTTATCCTCGATCGCGGCCCAAAGGGCGATATAGCCCAGGTAAAAGACGAACAGGATCATGAACGAGGTCAGCCGAGGATCCCAGGCCCAATAGGTGCCCCACATCGGCTGGCCCCAGATTGCGCCGGTGACGAGGGCAATCAGCGTCATCGTGACACCAACCGGCGCCGCCGCCTTGGCCGCCAGTGCGCTGACATGGTGCCGCCGGATCAACCAGATCAGCGACGCGATCAGCATCATCAGCCAGGCATTGATCGCCATCAGGGCGGCAGGCACATGCAGAAAGATAATCTTGACGGTCGAGCCTTGCTTGTAGTCGTCTGGCGTGAAGAAGAACCCCCAGATCAGGCCGACGCCCATGAAGACGGCGGTGGCAACGACAAGGGCGGGCAGCACCCTGTCGGTGGCCCGCATGAAACGTGTCGGATTCGCAAATTCCCATAGTGACATGCCAGCATTGGTAGCCGAGCGACCAGATCAGGTATACGGGTCAAGGGGACGCAGGCAGCTCACTTTAAGTTGACCCTCAAGGCCGCGGCGGCCGCAAAGGGTGTGATCGCGACTGTCAACAGGGTGATGGCCGCCAGAATGGCAAAAGCCGCCGTATTTTCAAGGCCTTCGGTTTTTCGAACGACGCTTTGTGCGCCGAAGATCAGCGTCGGAATGTAAAGCGGCAGTACCAAAAGCGACAAGAGCAGCCCGCCCCGTTTCAAGCCAACTGTCAGGGCCGCGCCAAATGCCCCAAGAAAGGACAGCGCCGGGGTGCCTACCAGCAAGCTCAAGGTGATCCAGACATAACCCGGGCCCGGCAGGCTCAGGAGAAAGCCGAGCGCCGGAGCCGCCAGGGTCAGCGGCAGGCCGGTGACCAGCCAATGGGCCAGGGCCTTGGCCGCGACCAGCCCTTCCAATGGCAAAGGGGCGGTTGCCAGAAGATCAAGGGAACCGTCCTCGTAATCCAGCTGGAATATCCGGTCGAGGGACAACAGGCAGGACAAAAGCGCACCGATCCAAAGGATGCCAGGCGCGATCAGGCCCAGAACCCCGGTATCTGGGCCGACGCCGAAGGGGACAAACATCGCGACAATCAGGAAAAACGCCAGGGACAGTCCAAACCCGCCACCGGAGCGAAAGCCGAGAATCACGTCGCGGCGAAACAGGGTCCACATCGTCAGAACTCCCCGTCAAGAAAGGGATTGGCCTCTGCGGCCGGGTCGGGTTTGAAAGTCGAAATATCCAGGCTTTGGCTTTCCGGCAGGCCGAGGTCGATATGAGTCGCCATCACGGCCATGCCGCCAGTTGCGAGGTGGCGGCGGATGATCTCGGAGAAGCGGGCGGTGTTTTCGGCGTCCAGTGATACGGTTGGCTCGTCCAGAAACCAGATCGGGCGCGCGGTCAGGACCAGCCGTGCCAACCCCAGTCGCCGTTTCTGTCCGGCAGACAGGTTGGCCGCCAGCCGGTCGGTCAGGGGGGCAAGGTCAAACGCTTCGATCGCGGCGGAAATGTCGGTCTGGCCAAAGATCCTGGCCCAGAACCGGAGGTTTTCGGCAACGCTCATCTGCGCTTTTAGCCCATCCTGGTGGCCCGAATAGACAGAGGCTTCATCCGGCATCGAGATAGAGCCGGACACGGGTCGGTCGAGCCCGGCGAGACAGCGCAGAAGGGTCGTCTTGCCGGCACCATTTGGCCCGCGCAGGATCAGTGCGGCACCAGGGTTGAGCGAAAAGTTGACGCCCGCAAGGACCAAAAGGTCGCCGCGCCGGCAGGACAGGTCTTTGATTTCCAGTCTCATGTCCTCTCGTCTAGACGGAAATGCCGGGCGCGGGAAGGCCGTTTTGAAGGCGGGGCGTGGTCAGGGCACGGATGGGTGGAGCGGGGCAAGGGATTGGGCGATCCCTTGGAAACGAGGCTGTTGCCTCGTGGCCCGCCACTGCGGGCCAGCCTCCGGCGGGAGTATTTCAGGCCAAGAAGAAACCCGCATTGTACACCATTGCATACAATAACTGCTTGCGACTCCTGATCCTGCGGGGTAAGAGGGCGCAAATCAGAAATGCTGACCGAAACCGGGGATATCTCATGACGATTACAGTTGGACAGGATACTGCCAAAACCCGCAAGACATTGACCGCCGGCGGCGCGTCAGTTGCGTATTATTCGATCAAGGCGGCCGAGGCCGCGGGGCTTGGTGATTTTGCCCGCCTGCCGGCCTGTCTGAAGGTTGTGTTGGAGAATATGCTGCGCTTTGAAGATGGCGGGCGCACCGTGTCGGTTGACGACATCAAGGCCTTTTCTGACTGGGCAGCGAAGGGCGGCAAGAACCCGCGCGAGATCGCCTATCGCCCGGCGCGGGTCCTGATGCAGGATTTTACCGGCGTTCCGGCGGTGGTCGATCTGGCGGCGATGCGCGATGGCATTGTGGCCCTGGGGGGCGATGCAAAAAAGATCAACCCGCTGAACCCTGTTGATCTGGTCATCGACCATTCGGTGATGATCGACAATTTCGGCAATGCAAGCGCATTCCAGATGAATGTCGACCGTGAATACGAGCGGAACGGCGAGCGTTATCAGTTTCTGAAATGGGGTCAGGGCGCGTTCGACAATTTCCGCGTTGTGCCGCCGGGAACCGGGATCTGTCATCAGGTGAACCTTGAATACCTGTCCCAGACCGTTTGGACCGACACCGATCAGGACGGCGTCGCCGTGGCATATCCCGACACGCTGGTCGGAACAGACAGCCACACGACCATGGTCAACGGTCTGGCCGTTCTTGGCTGGGGCGTTGGCGGGATTGAAGCTGAGGCTGCAATGCTGGGTCAGCCGATTTCGATGCTGATCCCCGAGGTTGTCGGCTTCAAGCTGACCGGGGAGATGGTCGAAGGCACCACCGCAACCGATCTTGTGCTGAAAGTGGTCGAGATGCTGCGCGAAAAAGGCGTGGTCAGCAAATTTGTTGAATTCTATGGCCCAGGTCTTGATCACCTGCCTTTGGCCGACCGGGCAACCATTGCCAATATGGCGCCGGAATATGGCGCGACCTGTGGGTATTTCCCGATTGATGACGAGACCCTGCGATATCTCCGCCAGACCGGCCGGGATGAGGACAGGATCGCGCTGGTCGAGACCTATGCAAAGGAGAACGGGTTCTGGCGCGGTGACGACTACGCGCCGGTCTATACCGACAGTCTGGAACTGGACATGGGCACCATCGTGCCGGCCATTTCCGGCCCGAAACGGCCGCAGGATTACCTGGCTTTGACCGATGCCAAAGCGGCGTTCGCCCGTGAGATGGACACCACATTCAAGCGCCCATTGGGCAAGGATGTGGCCGTTGATGGCGAGGACTATGCGATGTCCTCGGGCAAGGTCGTGATCGCTTCGATCACCTCCTGTACCAATACGTCGAACCCGAGCGTTCTGATCGGTGCCGGGCTTGTGGCCCGCAAGGCCCGCGCCCTTGGGCTTGACCGCAAACCCTGGGTCAAGACCTCGCTCGCGCCAGGCAGCCAGGTGGTCAGCGAGTATCTTGAGGCCGCCGGTTTGCAGGAAGATCTGGATGCCATTGGCTTCAACCTCGTCGGCTATGGCTGTACGACCTGTATCGGCAATTCCGGTCCGCTTCAGCCAGAGATTTCCAAGGCAATCCATGAGGGCGATCTGGTGGCGACCGCCGTTTTGTCGGGCAACCGGAATTTCGAGGGCCGGATCAGCCCGGATGTGCGCGCCAATTACCTGGCATCGCCGCCTCTGGTTGTTGCCTATGCGTTGGCCGGTGACATGAATATTGACCTGGCGACCCAACCGTTGGGCCAGGACCGGGATGGCA
>Ga0209578_10004063_pt1 | contig 10734 bp, 7 predicted proteins | sample tdAd472_FD_187127 | JGI IMG/M metagenome (GOLD analysis project Ga0209578, IMG submission 187127) | Marine sediment microbial communities from the Atlantic coast under amendment with organic carbon and nitrate - tdAd47.2 (SPAdes)... | ecosystem: Environmental > Aquatic > Marine > Coastal >...
CGTCCCGGCCACCGACGCAGCGCGCTACTCGCTGCGCTTCGACTACAGGCTCCAGGGCGAGGCGCCCTTCGAGGTGCGGTTCAACGTCTACTCGTTCTCCGACCCCGATCCGTTCCTCCTCCCGGACACGCAGTTCCTCCGCGAGACGGTGATCCCCGTGGAGCTGATCGCCGACGGGGAGTGGCACGTGGCCACGGTCGAGATCCCGCCCGCCGCCTACGCCCCCAACGCCGAAGGCCTGGAGGCCGTGTTCGGGATCCCGATCCTCGACCTCTACCCCGCGACCACCCCCGAAGCGGTGCTCCTGATCGACCGCTTCCAGTTCCTCGAGTGGCACAGCGCGGGGTCGCTCCCCGACGGCTTCTACGGGGTCGACGCGGTGCGTCGTGAGGGCGGAGGCGGCGTGCTGACCCTCGAGCAGAGATAGGGAAGAACACCCCATTTCTTCCCGCTGGCAAGCCGGCTTTGCACGAACGTGCCCCATTTTTGCCGGGTTCGCTTAGCCGACCCTCTACACATTGGACTTACCGTCTGGACCTCACCGTGCAGTAGGGTTCCTTGGTTCGGTTGTTCGAGTGATAGGTGCAAGTCCCCCGCCCATACCTATCCACTCAATCAGGAAGGCCCCCGACGGTGTGTTGCCGTTCGGGGGCCTTTCTCTTATCTATGGGGGGCCTCTCCGAGGCCCCCTCGCCTGGTCTCAGGGGACCTCTCCGAGGCCCCCTCGCCTGGTCTCAGGGGGCTCTCCGAGGCCCCCTCGCCCTCGCAGCTAAGCTGCTCGGGCTCACCCCCAACGGGCTGAGGGCTCGAGCAGCTAAGCTGCTCGGGCTCACCCCCAACGGGCTGAGGGCTCGAGCAGCTAAGCTGCTCGGGCTCACCCCCAACGGGCTGAGGGCTCGAGCTAGCGCCGGCGGCGGGCCTCTGCGGCGAGCTGATCGAACATGGTCGCGATACTCCGGTTGAGGATCGCGTCCTGGATCTTGCGCTTGATGAACCCCGGGAGCGGGGCGTTGACCTCGATCTCGGCGTCGTAGTCGATCTTGGCGCCGCCGGGGGCCTCGCTGAAGCTCCAGCCGCCCTTGCTCTCGCTGATCATTTTCCCGCGGACGAAGGTCCAGCGGGTGGTCAACTGCTCGGCGTCGTGCACGATCCGCAGGGTGTAGCTGACCTCCTTGACGACCTTGGCGGTGAACTCGACCACCTGCACCCCGTCGCCCTCTTCCGAGACGATCCGCACCCGGGTGAAGTCCTTGAAGAAGGTGGGGTAGGCGGGGTAGTCGGTGACCACGTCGTAGAGCTCTTTGGGCGTCACCCCAGGCACGACGGTCTCGCGGGTCACTCCAGGCATTGCACCTCCCCAGGTCTGCGGGTCCACACGTGAAACGCCCCCGCGGGGACCGCGGGGGCGTGAAGCATACGGCTGTCGCCGGCTAGCTGCTAGCGCCGGCAGGCGCGGGCGCGGGCGCAGGGGCAGGAGTCGGCTCGACCGCCGGGCCGTCGGCCTCGGTCCCGGTGCTCTTGCTCGGCCTGGTCGGCTCGGGCGCCTGCCCGCCGAAGAACGCGAACTGGCGCGGGTCGAGCCCGGCCTTGACCAGCAGCTTCTTGGCGCCTGCGACGTGGGTCGCGTTGACCGCCTGGCGGGGCGTATGGAAGGTCCGGTAGCTGCGGGTGGCGAGGTTCGTCGGGGTCGGGGCGCTGCCGCTGGCGATCCACACCGCGAGGCAAGCCTCGGAGACCTGGGGCGCGCGCTTCCCGCTGCACACCGCCTGGGCGATCTTGTCCAGCGGCGAGTTGGGCCGGGCCATGCGCAGGGAATACTTGACCCCGGCCTCGGGGCCCTTGCGCCTGTAGGTCGAGCAGAACACGGGCACGGTCACCGTCTCGCTGCTGTGCAGCGAGCCCATCAGGATCACGGCCCCCTTGGCGAGGATCAGCTCCTGGCAGCGGGCGCCTCCCTGGGGAATGAAGCGCGTGCCCGGCGGGACCGCGACCAGCATGTCGCCAGAGGACGAGACCCCCGGCTTGCGCTCGGCGAAGAGGGTCATGCCGCGCTGGCGGCTGTCGAACACCGCGGTCAACTCGACCTGCTCGTGGGCGGCCCAGGTGTTGGCGTAGTCGAAGCGGGTCAGGAGGCGGTGGCCCGCGTCGCGCGTGCCCGCCTCGTAGTTGGCGAGGATCTCGCGCTTCAGTTGCCGGGTGGGCTCGGTGGGCTGACACGCCAACGCGCCGCTCAGGGTCACGCCAGCGAACACGGTCACAAGGCTCAAGGTCTTCAGCATTGGTTGCTCCTCCTCCACTCCCCGTGCACTCACACGCTACGGGCAGTCGTGCACGAGCGACAGGGGGTGCCTGGAGGAGTCGCCCGTGCGAATCGGTTTCTGCTGCGCGGAGCTCGAACTCGAACCTCGTCGGTGTGCACGGGGCGAGTAGAGTCGAAGCATGAGCGACGCCGAACAGCGCGCCCGCGAGCGCGAAGGCAAGACCGGCGATCGGGTGGCCGAGACCGGCGCCCTCGCCGGCCGCCTGCGCGCGGGGGAGGTCCCCCGCGAGCGCGTGCTGCTCGCGGCCAAGCTCGGCCACCCGGAGGCGCGCGAGGTCCTGGGGCTGCCCCCGGAGCGCGAAGCGGCGCGCGACCTGCACGCCCTCGACCCCACGTCTCGGGTGCGGGTCCTGATCGGCGCGGCGCGAGCCCTGATCGCGGACTCCAAGGAACAGGCCTGGCGCGACAAGCAACAGCAGGCGCTGGTCGCCCTCGAGGCGTGGGCCCTCGACCCCGACCCCAGCCGGCGACCCGTGGTCCGCGACGCCGTGCAGCGCACGCGCTGGGAGACCAACGAGGTCGACGAGGTCACCCCCCTCCTCGGCGCCGCGAACCAGATCGTGCAGGGCTTCGTGGGCGCGGCGCCGCTGGAGCTGACCCAGGCCGTGTTCGACGCGGCGATCCGCGAGGTCTTCGCCTGGGCGCTGGGCCCCGACGACCCGCTGCAGACCCTCGCCGCCGAGCGCCGCGAGCGCGCGCGCCGCGCCTGGCGCCAGCGCTCCTTCGAGGCCTGCGGGCGCTTGCTGCACGAGCCCCTGCGCCCCGCGCAACGCGTGGAGTGGGCGGCCAGGATCCTCGCTGCCTGCGCGGCCCAGGGCCTCCCCAGCCGCGAGGTGAACCACGTGCTGGACCTCGCCCGCGACCCGAGCTCGTGGGGCCAGGCGCACACCGCGTTCCAGTCGCTGCGCCAGTTGACGATCCAGGCGGCCCACGACGCCGACCCGCGCGTCGTCGCGCTGCTCGAGCTGGCGGAGACCACGGCCAAGGTGGTCTACAACGCGAGCGACGAGCCCGCCCCCTTCCACTTCCACCGGGGCTGGCGGATCCCGGGCCGCGCCTGGGCGCTCGGCCAACTGCGTGGCGACCGAGCGCTGTCCGCAGAGCTCGAGCAGCTCGTGTTCGCCCCCGTCTAGGGGGCCTCTCCCAGACCCCCTGGACGGCACTCGCAAGGGAAGGGCCCGGGGTCAGCACGCCTGGCAGGTGTGACGCTCTCGGTCGTCTCTCGGCGGCACCCGCAGGGCCAGGTCTCCGCCGCAGTCAGGGCGGCAGTTCAGCCCCGCAGGGTAACGCCGCCCGCGGCGCGCAAGAGGTGCGGGTCCACGGACGCACATGCCCCTTACCCGCGTGCCTCGACACGATCCCGCAGCGGATCGCCATGCCCCAGCGCCCAGGCGATCAGCTCGCCGGTGGCGAGGGCCTGGCCCTCGGCGAGGCCGCCCCGGGGGAGGAACAGCGCGCCCGACACGATCACGCCTGCGTGCTGGCCACGGCGATTGGCGACGGTATCGCTCACGGCTCGGGCGCAGCGGCGGAGGACGTCCTCCAGCCGGCCGAGCTCGCGCTCGCGCGCGGTGAGTTGGGCCCAGGGATCGCGGTGGGCGGCGCGCGCCGCGGTGAGGACCTCGGCGAAGCGCTCGGCGGGGCCCGCGAGGTCGCGGGCCGAGCGCCGCACCCGCCGCTGGGTGCGCGCGCAGGGTTCGAGGGCCCAGGCCTCGAGCTCGGCGAGCAGGTCGAGGAGCCGCGGGCGCAGGGCCGACTCGACCAGCCCGTCCCCGTAGAGCCTCGACGGCTCGCGCTCGGGGAGGCTGGCGAGCACGGGGGTCAGGATCGCGAGCACGGCCCGGGTGGGGACCGCCTGCCCCCAGCGGAGCAACCCCTCCCCCCAGCCCCGCGCGCTGAACCAGTCCTCGACCGTGGGCGGAGCCGGCTCGAGCGGACCGCCCAGCTCGAGGGCCACGGCCGACCCGCAGTAGGCGGCGAGGGCCAGCGCCTCGCGCTCGAGGGCGCCGGCCTGCAAGCGGGCGTGCAGCAGCGCGCGCTCGTCGGCGAGCGCGCCGCTCTCGGCGTAGGCCCGCTCGAGCTGGCGGAGGCGGGCGTCGCTCACGCGACGCAGCGCGTGCTTGGCGGGGTGCTGGAGTTCACCGGGGCAGGATAGCGCCTTGCGAGGCCCCCCGACGCGATCGCCCTGGAGCGCCCGCGGCGGCGCACCCCACGACGCGATCGCCCAGGAGCGCCCGCGGCGGCGCACCCCACGACGCGATCGCCCAGGATTTACCGCCAGGCCCTGGCGGAATTATCCCGCCCAACGACTTACGCCCCGGCAGGATGGTTGCCCCCCTCCGGGGCATGCACACGATCCGTCTCGCCCTCGCGCTCGTCCTCCTGGCCACCCCCTGCCTGGCGGGAGGCAAGGTCTACGCCCACCTGACCCACCGCCCGCGGCTGACCTTCGACGCCCGCGACACGGCGCACACCCAGCGCCAGGTCGCCAGGATCAACGCCCAGACGGAGCCCTGGGCCGGGGCGTATCGCACCCTGCGCACCCTGGCCGAGACGGGGACGCCGGTCCGCCACGGCGCCAGCGGCTGGAAGAGCAAGCCCGACAAGTGGGCCGTGCTCTACGGGCAAGAGGCCAAGAACGGGCGGATCGCCGCCGCTCAGGCCATGGTCGCCTGGCTCTACACCCAGGGCTGCGACCCGGCCTGGCTGCCGCTGCCCAAGCTCCCGGGCGACGCGACCCCGGAAGGCTGGCTCGAGCAGCGCGCGGGCCTCGCGCGGCAGACCATCGAGGGCATGTACGACGACTGGCCCTGCTGGCGGGGCTTCAGCGTGATCAACCGCGGGATCGTGATGGCCGACAGCCTGACCATGCACTGCGTGGCCTACGACCTCCTGGCCGCCCTGCCCCGCAGCTGGCGGGGGTCGCTGGGCGACAGCGAGAAGCGCCTGGCCTGCCTCGCCGGCGACGCCCGCCGCTGGGTCGGGGCGCTGGAGTTCGAGAACAACAACCACCCCATGCGCGTCGCCGCGGGCCTGGGGGTCGCGGCGCTGACCCTCAACACCTATGACCGCTCGCGCTGGTGGAAGCCGGGGACCTGGTATTCGCGACCCAAGGGCTGGCTCAAGAAGGCCGAGCGGATCAACCACCCCACGCGGCGCGGGAGCGAGCTCAAGTATCAGGCTCGCACCGGAGCCTACGCCGAGGGCAGCTCGTACTACCACTACGCCCTCGACCTGGTCTTGCCCTACGCCTACGCCTACGAGCGGACCCTGCGCAACGAGCGCGGGCGGGTGAAGCTCATGCAGAGCGGCCTGCTCAACGAGCTCATGCGCTGGCCGATCATGCTCCGCCGCCCCGACGGCAAGCGGCCCCAGGTGGACAACTCGGTCGTGTTCACCGACACGCTGCCCCTGTTCTTCCAGAACCGGCTCCCGGCGGGGGCCCGCTCCGGCGCCGACCGGGCGCGGCTGCTCTGGGACACCCGCCGCAGCGGGGTCGGCCTGGGCGGCGCCCGGGCGCCGTTCCTGCTCGCGGCCTACGACCCGACCGCCGCCGAGATCCTGGCCGCCGACCAGGCCACCGCTCCGGATCCGGGCCTGCGCCCCACGCGCTTCTTGCCCGACCAGGGGGCGGCGGTGCTGCGCACGAGCTGGGAGGCCGACGCCGCGCACGTCATGATCCAGGCCCAGCACGGCGAGCTGCGCAAGCGCGGGTCCGGGCACGAGTCCGTCGACAACGGGAGCTACGCCTTCTTCGCCCACGGCGAAGCGATCACCGTCGACCCCGGCTACTTCGGCTTCTCGCAGGTCGAGAAGACCAACCGCGGACGCCACCGCTCGCTGGTGCTGGTCGACGGCAAGGGCGCCAAGCCCGCGCACCTCAGGCTCGGCTTCCTCGGCTGGACCTCGGGGGGCGAAGACACCCACCTCCAATCCGGGGCGCGGACCCAAGCCGGGGCGCGGGTGCGCTCGGCGGAGGTCGCGTCGCGCTACCGCAAGGCCGACGTGCGGCGCACCCTGGCCCTGGTCGACGCGCGCTACCTGCTGATCGAAGACCGCTGCAGCGCGCGGCGCGCGAAGACGTTCACCACCCAGGTCCAGGCCAACGCGGGGGCGCGGCACAACCGCCCGCTGACGATCCAGGGCGCCCAGGTGAGCTACGCCACCAAACAGCTGGGGCGCCTGACCGCGGTCGGCGCCGCGAGCACCGGCAGCCTCAGCGTGCGAACCACCGTCCGCGAGAGCCGAACCGGCGACGGCGCCGAGGGGCACGAGGCGATCGAATACTCGACCCGGGGCAAGCGGGTGCGGTTCGTGACGGCGGTCGCGGTCGCGGCGGCCGGCGGCGCGGCCCCCAGCGTGAGCGAGCTCAACGCCCCCGGCGACGCCCTCGCGTTGCGGGTCGAGGTCGGCGGCGCGGTGGACGTGGTGATCAGCAACCCCGGGCGCGCGACGGTCCAGCTCCCGGCCGCGGCCGGCGCGGGCGCCGTGCGCACCGATCAGGAGCTGGTGATCGTGAGCTTCGCCGGCGGCCAGAAGCAGGTCCTGTGGGCCGTCGGCCCGGGGACCACGGTGTTCCCATGAGCGTCGCCGCCCGCGCGGGACTCCTCGGCGGGGCACTGCTGGTCCTCCTGACCGGCGCGCTGGCGCTGCCCGGCGACGAGCCGGCGACGCCCCGCCCCAGCCGCGGGGCGAGCGCCCGGGGGCCGGCCTCCAGCTCCGGCTCGGGAACGGCCTCGCCCCTGCTCACCTCGCGCGACTCGGTCTCCCCAGGCTCGACGGCGAGGCCAGCGCCCGGGTCCACGCCCCGGCGCGAGGCGACCGCCGAGCCTCTGCTCCCGCCGATCCCGCCCGCGGCCCAGGCCGCCTACCCCGAGCCCGACCCGCAGGAGGTCGCCGCCCTCGAGCGCGCCAGCGCGGCGGGCGATCCCTACCTCCTGCTCGACGTCGCCCGCGGCACCCGCGACCCGCTGCTGCGGCTCGAGGCGCTGGCGCGCTTCGTCGAGGGGGGCGGCGACCTCTCCGGGCTCCTCCCCTGGGGCTTCGAGCTCGACCACGACCCGCTGCACGCCTTCGTCGGCGCGACCCTTGCCGACGGGGGAACCGCCGAGCTGGTCCACCCGCTCCAGCTCTGGCTCGACGACGCACGTCCCGGGGTCCGGCTGGCCGCCGCCGAGGCGCTGCTGGGGATCGGCGCCCGCCACCCCGGCCCGTGGGTCCGCGCCGCGCTCTCGGCCCTCCGCGCGCTGGTCGCGGACCCTCAGTTCGGACACCGCGCGGTCGACCGCCTGGCCGACGCCGAGCAGGACGCCGGGCGGGCGACCCTCGAGCAGCTGGCGCGCGACCCGAACCTGCCCGTGGACGTGCGGGAGGACGCGGCGGCCGCCCTGCGCTAGCTGCGCAGAGGCAGAGCTGAGGCTGAGGCTGAGGCTGAGGCTGAGGCTGAGGCTGAGGCTGGGGCAGGGGCAGAGGCTGGGGCAGGGGCAGAGGCCGGGGCAGGGGCAGAGGCTCCGCCATGAGGCTCGTGCTGGCGTGGCGACGGCGGAGGGGGGTGGGGTGTCCCTTCGCTCCAGCGCTGTGTGCACTCTTCGACTGCAAGCTGTCGCCGGGAAGTCGGCTGGGGTGAGTGCACCCAGAGCTTCCACTCAGGGACACCCCACCCCCCTCCGCCTGGCTGGACGGCCAACTAAACCTGATCACGGACCACCCAGCCCTGGGCGCGTTCGGCCCGCGCGGTGAGGCGTGCTGGCTTGGCATGGCTTGTTTTCAGGGGGCCTCTCCGAGGCCCCCTCGCCCTCGCAGCAAAGCTGCTCGGGCTCACCCCCAAGGGGCTGAAGGCTCCCCGTCGCGTCGGGCCGAACACGCCGGGCTGACCGCGTGGTCGATTGGCGCGAGTACACCTGGGGGGCGGCGTGGCCGATCGGCTGGCTCCGCTGCAGTCCAGTCCTGAGGCAGGGGGCGCCGCGGCCCCTTGGGGTCAGCCCGAGCAGCTTCGCGGCGTGAGCCCTCAGCCCGTTGGGGGTCAGCCCGAGCAGCTTTGCGGCGTGAGCCCTCAGCCCGTTGGGGGTCAGCCCGAGCAGCTTGCTGCGAGGGCCCTCAGCCCGTTGGGGGTCAGCCCGAGCAGCTTGCTGCGAGGGCGAGGGGGCCTCGGAGAGGCCCCCTAAAACCAGGCGGCAGAGGCTCCGCTCAGGCCGGGGCGAGGACCGAGCGCGCGAGCTTGGGGAGGAAGCCGCGCTCGCCTGCGGCGAAGCGCACCTGCACCTTGGGGGTCGTCGCCAGGACCTCACCGGGCCCATAGCGGCGGTGGACCACCTGCGCGCCCACGGCGAACGGGGACGCCTCGGGGGGGGCGCTCAGCTCGGGGGTCACCGTGTTCAGCCCAGCGAGGAACGGGCTGGGCTCCCCCGAGACGTCGGGGCGCTCGGGCTGGCGGTGGTAGGAGAGCTCGAGGGTGTCCTTGGCCCGGGTGAGGGCGACGAAGAACAGCCGCCGCTCTTCGCGCAGCTCCGCGGGGTTGAACTCGGCCCGCGCCAGGGGGACCAGCCCGGCGTTGAGCCCGCTGACCACCAGGTGGCGAAACTCGAGGCCCTTGGCCGCGTGGAAGGTCAACAGCCGCACCCCGCGCTGGGTGCCCGCCCGCGCGCCGCCCCCGGTCGGGTCGCGCCGCAGCGCCTCGCTCAGCGCGCCCGCGCGCAGGGTCGGCGCGAGGTCCTCGAGCCCAGCCAGCCACGACTCGAGCGCCGCGCGCACCCGCGCCGCGTCGCGCTCGTAGCGCGAGCGCGTGACCCCGAGCACGTCGTCGAGCTCGAGGCGCAGCATGACGTCCAGCGCCGTGGGCAGCGGGTCGCCGCCGATCCACAGCCCCAGGTCGGGCAGGCGCGCGCAGAAGCGGATCGCGCGCTGGATCGCGCCCTGCTCGCCTGGGGTGCAGAGGCTCAGCCGCTTGCGCCGCAGGTGCTCGAGCAGCTCGCCCCAGCCCGCGCCGCGCGGCGCGTTCCTCAGCAGCCGCGGAGGGAGCAGGCCGTAGTCCTCGTCGCCGAGCAGGTCCGCGGCCCCGGGCGCGTCGTCCAGCGCGCTGGAGAGCACGCGCCGCACCCAGCGCACGGCGAGGTTGGCCCGCGCCGGCGGCGCGACCACCGGGATCCCGAGCGTCCGCAACGCGGCCTCCAGGCCGGCCAGCTGGCGCCGGGTGCGGGCCAGGATCGCGACCTCCCGCCAGGCGCTCCCAACCAGCTCGGGCAGGCGCTGGGCGAGGTAACGCGCCTCGCTCACCGCGTCGTGGTGCACGACCAGGCGCACCGGCGCCCCGGCTGCGCGGGTGGCGACCAGCCGGCGCCCGGGCAGCAGCTGCTCGGCCTCGCCCAGGATCGTGGACGTGCTGCGGTAGTTCTGCGGCAGCTCGAGGGTCACCGCCCCCGGCCGACGCGCGAGCTGGACGAAGGCCTGGGGGGTGTTGCCTCGCCAGGAGTAGATCACCTGGTTCGGGTCGCCCACGGCGAACCAGCGCGCGCGACCCGGGTCGAGGCTGCTGAGGAAGCGCAGCTGGTCGTGGCTGGTGTCTTGCAGCTCGTCGACCAGCACCCAGTCCAGCGGCGGATCGAGCGGACGCTCGAGCAGCTCGTGGCGCGCCTCCCGGATCAGGTCGTCGAAGTCGTAGAGCCCGTGCTCGCGTTTGTGCTCGCGGTAGAGCTGCTGCAGGCGCTCGAGGTCGTCGCTGCGCTTCATGGCGCCGAAGCGCAAGCGCCCCCGCTGGGCGAAGGCCTCCAGCCGGCGGTCGAGCTTCTTGCGGTAGCACACGCGCAGCCCGTGGCGCGCGATCAGCTCGCGCCAGAGGTCCTCGCGGGCCTCGGGGTCGATCACGGCCACCCGCTCCCGGTGGCGGCGGAGGATCGCGAGGGCCACCGCGTGGAAGGTCCCCAGGAAGCAGAGCCGGTCGGCCAGCTCGGCGCCGAGGATCTCGGCCACCCGCGCCCGCAGCTCGCGCGCCGCGTGGGTGGTGAAGGTCAGCACGGCCACCCGCTCCGGGGCGGCGCCGCGGGCGAGCGCGACCACGAGCTTGTGGACGAGGACCGTCGTCTTGCCGCTGCCCACCTGGGCCATGACCAGCGTCGTCGGCGCCGCGCTGAGCACCGCCGCCCGCTGCTGGGGATCGAGGCCCTCGATCCGGGCGGCCAGCTCGGGGGGGAGCTCGGGCTGGTCAGAGGCAGAGAGCGCTGCGGCCCCTTGGGGTGAGCCCGAGCAGCTTCGCTGCGAGGGCGAGGGGGCTCGGGACGAGCCCCCTGGAGAACACGAGGCAGAGAGCGCTGCGGCCCCGTGGGGTGAGCCCGAGCAGCTTCGCTGCGAGGGCGAGGGGGCTCGGGACGAGCCCCCTGGAGAACACGAGGCAGAGAGCGCTGCGGCCCCTTGGGGTGAGC
>Ga0209578_10004066_pt1 | contig 10728 bp, 10 predicted proteins | sample tdAd472_FD_187127 | JGI IMG/M metagenome (GOLD analysis project Ga0209578, IMG submission 187127) | Marine sediment microbial communities from the Atlantic coast under amendment with organic carbon and nitrate - tdAd47.2 (SPAdes)... | ecosystem: Environmental > Aquatic > Marine > Coastal >...
GACCGTATACTGGATTGAAATTGATGGTGCTATTGCCGCCAATACCGAAGAACTGGCCGGAGAAGGTTTGCGCCTGAAGTGTCGTCCACAAAATGGCCGAACAGATCGATACAGAAAAGGTGAGGCTTGGGCGATTCATCATTAGACTCTAATATCCTCAATAGCATCCCGGCATTCTCGTCAATTGTGCCTCGACTTTCCCCGCAAGCACAATGGGATTGACGGGAAAACCGCTCAAGTCACCGCGAACAGTGTCTATCTCAACATCCGGCCCAGAAATAGGAGGCACATGGAAGCAAGAAGTTTCAGGGGTCCCAGGCATGACCACGGTATACGAGGGCTTCCAGCAAGTGATCCTCAGAAACGCTTGCTCATTCCCCGTAGTCCGTCAGTGTACAGAAAGTCACAACGCGCGGTGGCAGGTACTGACCCATAAACGAAGAGCGCTTGAAAGGTCCCTGAGTAAAGCGGCTATACATTTCGGATTAATGTTGAACTGCTCTGACAGACTGGGAAAAGGGAAATACGATCCAACGTATTATTCATCGGCGGCTTGTGGCTGAGTTCCTCGGCACACAGGAACATGAGTTGCAAAATCTTATGAAAAAACGGTGGTTATGGTAGGAAGACTCGGATTGCATGACTAGGCGGAACATTTACCATTAGGCTTCAGCGGCGATTTTGCCCATTCTAGAAAGTCCACATAGTTCAATTTAGGAAATCATAACTACTTTTATGACATACTATGAAATTTTGATGGAGTTGAGTAAACGTACTTTTTGGCGAGGAAAGGGCACTGAAACATGTCTATCAAAGGTTATTGATAAATAGACTTTATCAATAACACTAATCAAGATTTTGAGTTGTTGAATACAAACAATGACTCGTTCAAATTGTAAATACCCCCTAGAAGCAGTACTGCCACGAATATGCCGGGACACCGTAAAAAGCACTCGTCCCGTCTTATTGACGGGCCAAGAATGTTGCTGTTCGCTATTAAGCGTGATAACTATTAAAAGTAATATTGCTTTAAAGCTTTCCTTCCTTCTCCGATTTTATTGTTGAATTTAGTAATTGCCCTAGTATTAAAGTTATAGCGTTAAAATTTTCTAGTAAAAATTCAAATGCATGGTTCCCTTGCAAGGAGGTGAACGATGAAACAGAAAAGAAGCTTGTTTGCATTTCTTGGATTGATCTTACTTCTCAGTATTGGCTTATTGATCGGAATTATTCGGTCAGATTATCCCGCTTCTTCGGATTTATCAGTAGAAATCAGAAATACATCTCTCGAAACAGATGAAATACAAGTCGCCGAGTCAGAGGAAGTTCAACGTGTAGTTAACTTACTACGAAGCAGTAGCGAAACCAGTCCTACCCAATTTGGCGACGACATGCGCGCAGGGGTCATTACAGAATCAGATAGCTACGACAAGTTGATCGAAGCAATAGCATTCATGTCTATAGCCATCGATAGTGATCGTAATCTCAGTGCACTTGAAGAATATGGCATCTACAAATCCCAAACAGGTGGCTACACAATCGACAAAGTGAACTATCCGGGGTGGATGCCGCTTCATCGCCATTTAGGCGGATTAATGTCCAGAGGGAGCTCACAAAGGATTTTAGACCAATTCTCTTCCTTAGGCATGAGCCAGGGAAATATTGATGCCATTTACGATTATATTAGTGACAGTGATGTTATGCATAGAATGGATTTTGCTCAACGAGAACACAATGCACAAATCGCTAATTTGACTAATCAAGGCATACCAGTAGAAGAAATAGAGGAAAGAAACAAAATTCTAATACAAGGCCTCTCGATGGAAATAGAACATATTCAAAAACAATGGGCACTAGAAATATATGACTTGTTGGATGAGTCTGGACAAAACATTCTCGACGCTTGGATTAGAAATAGGAATGTATCAACTACGACTACGATGTACCCAGAGCGTTAGAAAAGTAAAACAATATTGACTAACCAAAATAGGAGAAAGATGGCATGAAGAAGATAAATTTCTTACCAGTAGTACTATTTTTCACATCAAGTATTTCAGAAGCAACGGTTTTTGTAACTGAAGACGATACTCCCACTGGACAACAATATTATCTGAATAGTATAGAAACAGACGCTACCGACGTCTACTTATTGTTCGAAGCCTGGTCAAATGCAAGTGCAGATTTTAACGTTGGGGCTGGGTTGGAAACATCTTGTCCAGATTCATATCGTCGATACACTCAAGGTGATGATAGTACGACAACAATCGGTATTAGAGTTGAAGTAGAACTAGATACTCTACTTAACCAGAGTGGGTGGGACTCGTGGGCGCCGATGTCCACGAAATCCTGCAATCTTCAATACAAGATGGCATATAACTCAGAAGAGGATTGGTACCTAGAAGGCACTGGGGTCAGCTGGAGTAATGGTGGAGGTTCTGAAGCCGCTCAGCATAAAAACTCCAGCTTTTCGTTTGATATGTATAAACCTGAATGCGAATCAGGGTGCACACCGATAGTTGTAGATATTTTGGGAAATGGTTTTAGTTTAACGTCTATCGAAAATGGGGTCATGTTCGATATAGACGTCGATGGAGATTTGGAGCAGACGGCTTGGACTGCCGAAGGTAGCGATGATGCATTTTTATTTTTTGATATAGACAACGACAACATGGTAACTGCAACGGAGCTTTTCGGTAACCACAATACACTTCTAAGCGGAGAATACGTCAGAGATGGGTTTGTTGAATTAGCTGAACTAGATCTAATCGACTATGATGGGAACGATGACGGAATTATAGATAAGAAAGATTACTACTTTGACTATTTGTCTCTTTGGCAAGACGCAAATCATAATGGTGAATCTGAACCAGATGAAGTTATTAGATTAAAAGATGTTGGTATAGAGTCTGTGAGTTTAGATCTAGAAGAGATCGATTGGACTGATGAGTATGGGAACTGGATTGAGTTCGCCAGTTGGGCTTTAGGCAAGGATAAAAATAAAAACAAGTCTTTTGTCTTTTATACTGCGGACATCTGGTTTGTTAAGCAAGAGATTAACTAATTCCTCAGAAACTCGTGATGGATAGTGAACGAGATCGCTTTAGACCGAGAAAATAGACAAAGCCGCGCTACTATAGCGCGGCTTTGCTATTTTGTTTAAGCACAATAGCAACAACAGAAATTTATTTTTTTGCTGCACCCTGGGGGAGTGTTAGAAATTTTGTGTCAATTCTTTAACTTGCAGCATAATGCTGTCTGGAGAATTGATTATGACAGAGAAATTCGATTTCAATGAAGCCTTAAAGGCAATTCAATCAGGTCAGTCGGTTAGTGGTAAAGATGGCGTTTTAGCCCCATTGATTAAGCAGCTCACTGAAGCAGCTTTGGAAGCAGAATTAGATAGCCATCTCGCTGATGATGTACTGCCAAACCGCAAGAATGGTAAATCCAAGAAGACTCTGAAAACCAGTGAAGGCCGTATCGACCTTGAAACTCCTCGCGATCGTTCTGGAACCTTCGAACCGCAAATTGTCAAAAAGCATCAAACCAGCGTTAGCGATGAGATTGAGAGTAAGATCCTGTCGATGTATGGCCGGGGCTTAAGCTATTCTGACATCAGTGAGCATGTAGCTGAGATTTACGGCATCTCGGTCTCCACAGCGGCTATCAGCGCGATTACCGACAAAATCATCGATACTGTCAAAGCCTGGCAGCAGAGGCCACTGGATTCACATTACCCCTTTGTCTGGCTAGACGCTATTCACTACAAAGTTCGTGCCCAGGGTCAGTACGAAAGCCGTGCTGTTTACACCGTGCTGGGGCTTGATCTCGACGGCAAGAAAGAAGTGCTGGGCCTGTATCTGTCCGAAAGCGAAGGCGCTAACTTCTGGCTCGGTGTGCTCAGTGATCTACAGAACCGGGGCGTAAAGGATATTCTCATTGCATCAGTCGATGGCCTGACGGGCTTCCCTGAGGCGATAGAAACGATATATCCAAAGACTGAAGTCCAGCTTTGTATTGTCCATCAGATTCGTAATTCACTGCGTTATGTAGGCTCGAAACATCACAAGGCATTCATGGTCGATCTTAAGCGGGTATACCGGGCTTTGAACAAGGAAGCTGCTGAATCTGCCCTGGATGACCTTGAAGAAATCTGGGGTGAAAAATACCCTATTGTGATTCAATCCTGGCGTAAAAAATGGGACAACTTATCGGTTTATTTCCGCTACCCTGAAGCCATTCGCAAAGTGATATATACGACCAATTCGATTGAAGCAGTGCATCGTCAATTCCGTAAATTGACAAAAACCAAGGGCGGCTTTCCTAACGACAACAGCCTGCTTAAATTACTGTACCTGGGGATTCAAAACGCCAGTAAGAAATGGACCATGCCAATCCAGAATTGGGGACTTACATTATCTCAGCTGGCGATCTTCTTCGAGGGCAGGCTTGATGGCGCACTTGATCTGTGATCAGATAGATGAGGCGTTACTACTTTGACACAGAATTTTGAACAGTCTCCACCCTGGTTCTATTTCCGGTACTGAAAATTACTGGAAAACATGTGCTTCACATTGCAATTCAATCCTCTCCTTACCACGAGCCGGATCATTACGTATTGCTGTTGAAAAGTAAGAGCTACTTGATCCTCCACCAGTCCTATAAGTGGTTCGCCATCTTTCCATGAATGCTAGGAAATTTTGCAAATCTTCGTCTGAGAGTAAGGACTCAATATCCGATTCGGCACTAACGAATGGTTCGGCATAGATTTCGCCTGCTTCTATTCGTGCAGAATCATAAGCATCCATTGCTTCCAGGACAGCCATGTTACTTTTGTCAGAGTCTCTCCATACTTCACAGAGAGCGTTTTTTTCGTAACGCGGTAGGGTATTCATGACATTAAAGGCTTCTCTAAGCTCTTTGAGAATCAAATCAAGAGATTGCTCTGAAACTTCTGGTACAAAAACGCGGGTTTCGATAGGCTGTCCACTAGTAGCCATAACAAGAAGGCGTCTCAAGATAGAAGCTGTATTTTCTGCATCTGAAAGGCTTGCCAAGCTTCTTGTTTGCGCTTCAGCGTTTAAAGGAGATAGCGCTAGTGAAAGGGAAACAATACCTAGGAAGATTTGTATTCGCATTTAGAATCCCTCCCTTTATATGTTCCAACTACTGAAATCGTCCTAATGGCAGACATTAACGCCGTATTTAATGGGCGCTGCGTAAGCGGCGTCCCTTATCGAATTTATTATGCTGCTTAGCTTGAAGCATTGGTAATATCATTTGGATTAAGCACGAAACCGGCTTCCCTTAAGCGGTCAGTTAATTTTGGCACTGTTTCCTTTACATGCTCATTAAATGGAATGTATAGAATTCCTTTTGCGTCTGACGGTTCTTCAAGGTGCCCCTTTTTTAGAATAGCAATGTTCGGTCTGCCTACAGCAGAAATGAGCATGCCCAGTTCCAATACTACGTTTTGCCTAGCACGAGGCTCTACCTTGTCTGGGCCATCTGATCTTGAATACCCCATATCGTCAGGGGTCATAAGAACGATGCCAAATCTAGCTTGCTGAGTCCCAGGACCGATTTCGCGCTCTAGGGCCTCTATGATTGTCAGTCCGCCGCCACCCGAATTTGCAAGCACAAAGGGGTCTAGCCTCAGTTTATGCAAAACAAGTTCTAGCTGTTCTCTTGCTGTAGAGTCATGTCCATGCACTACGAATACCTTTTTTGAGGCGCTTGCTGAATTAGCAGGGTGTACAGGTATTTCCGTTGCTGAGGGCTCTGATACTGTCGTTGTTGTGGTGCTTGTGCCTGAGTAGGAAGCCCACGCATCAATGAATTTTTCTTTTGCCTTTTTCTGACCCTGTGGACTGACTGTTCCGGTGCTCGGATACCAATTTAGTATCGCGCCTTCTTCAGTGCGTATTTGTTGGCATGTGTCTTGGTCTCTCACTTCGGAAACTTTAAAACCACAGGCTTCAACAATGGTTTTAAGGTCATCGAGACTGCCAGTATGCTTCATTGAGATCTCCAAAGAGTAGCGCTTCATAACAGTTGTATATGCGCCCCACGCGGTATTTAACTCCGCTTTGCACTAAGTGTACCTACCAACCGTTTCATTACAAACCATAAAATTTTAACTCTGATATGAGGCCCATTTAGATACCATGGGTCCTGCGAATCCAAGATAAGGGGGTCTTAGTATGCACTATATGGAGATTCCTTATATTTGAGGGTGGACTCATTGATGCATCGTGCTTACTCGTTCATAAACCCTCCAATGGAGACTTAACGTGTGACTACAAGCAGCCCCTCGGCGTTATTTTGCTTGGGTTTGCGTGATTCCACGACCGACAACTTTGAGTTCATTTCGGTAGTAGCTACAGATGTACCGAAGGTCCGCTTCCAGAATATCATAAACTTAAAGCTGACATTCCTGCGGCGCTGCTAGAGGGCAGAAAACGGCTTAAAAGCAGACATTAATGCCTTGGTTAATAGGCGCCACTTTGAGCCGTCCTAAAGGCCGTAAGGCGGCCGATTGAATCAATGGTTATGTGTTGCTTAATGCCCATAGATAATAATCGATGATAGATCATGGGATATGTGTTCGACGTATGTAAATCGACCAACAACATTTTCCGGAGATTGCGCGATAAACCTTTCCCTAGCAGTGCCGTTAACGGTCCGGATAAAGCCTGAACCGTCTGTGGCTATGTAGGTAACCCATATCCCCGAAGTAGTCATGACTAGTGGGATATTTCCTCTGCTCGCCCAATAGAAGTTTTCTCCATCCGAAGTAATCCTCAAATCGATTCTTGAAAACTCCGTTTCAGTCCTTCTATCACCAAATTGATCGATTTCTATAGCCTTTGATGGCGTGCCAGTCAGGACAAGCTCCTGCCCTAATGAAGATGCAGTGAAAAAACTGAGAACAAAGAAAAGAACTGTTTTCACATTGACCTCACTGAACTTATACACATAACGCCCTTGATTGAATAGTTATTTGTCGTCATCTCTTGGCCTCGCCAGAGACCAATCTTATGCCTCCAGCGAGCTCATCAGAAACCCTGCTTTGGCTCTCCAAGATAGACTTACCCATATCTGTCTTGTAGAAGTCTAGCAGGGCCTGTAATTGTTCCGTGGTGAAATGCTTCAAATATAATTCTGCTTGCTCCTGGCGCATCCTCAGTCTCATTTTCTCGGCCATTTCAGGATCTGGAGCACCATTCAGATTCGCAATCGATCGAACTCGGTTCATTACAGTGAGGTCGACTACTTACTCTGCTAGTTCTCATTTACTATCCGTATCCACGTTGCTCACTTCAGACACATAACGCCCATGTTAAGAGGCGTGGCGCATTGCGCCACGTCCCGCTTTGAATTCATTATTGTTAGGCGGCTCTAAATATTTGACTAGCTGCAGGGCCGGATTTGTCGGAGCCCATAGCTCAGGGAACACTTCCATTGGTTCATACCCCTTTCGCAAGTAAAACTCTCGAGTCTCTGCATAGTAAGGATCAGGTGATGTGTCAGCAATTGTCTTTATCTGGAGGAACCGAACGCCCTTTGAAACTAACCATGATTCAGCATGCTCGAGAAGCTTTGTACCAATACCCTTGTTCCTTTCTTTAGCTGAAACAGCAATACAGTGTACTTCCCAAGCACCCTGGAAATGTTCCTTTAGAGTGATAAATCCCCCTAGTTGGTCATTAGTATTAAAGCCGAAACTTGGGAGCTGGCTTGAGTCGCGAACATACATCTGTAACGCTCTCTCAATTCCGAACCATTTCGGCAAAGAACACAATATTTTCTCGCAGTCATCCTCTCTATTCAGCTCGGGCCCGATTATCATCGTATGACGCCTAACATTTGATTAAAGAGGGGATCTCCCTTTCCGTTTGGTTTGGAGGGAGTACTCATATGTCCAGTATCCCACTGAAGTAAGGGGAATTCTACTGCCTCTACTCGTAATAGCGTGCCGAGGAGATTGAAAATACTAAAGGCGGCTTTGGGTTCTTTGCGCCCGAAGCTACGCTGAATCTGAAAGTCGGCATACATGATAGCGGAACTAGCCCAGGGTTACCTCAAGTGCTGAATCCAGCTTAAAAGCAGATCATTTTTCACTTGTTATATGACGCGCCTAACTACTAGCGCTCAACCCCCACGCAAAAGTCCATCGATTGCCTTAACACTGTAGTGTCGATACCAGATGAAATTATTTGACTGATTGGGAGACAGCTACTACCCTCTGTTCCAAATTCCACAACTCGTCCATTCAAGTCTACTATTGATGTATACCAATATCGGCCGTCAACATCAAAGCCGTATTGGCCATTTAAGCGAATAAAACCTTCATGAGGCCCGTCTAAAATTAATTCTCCCTCACCTTGTCCTATTGAATACAATTCTCTGCTATTCAGATTTAGCACGCTTGTTGCGGTTCCAGTAGCGGAACGCAATCCCACAAGTAAATTGGCATCGTCAACAAATCCGAGAGCATCAATCTCGCTGAACGGCATTGGAGTTTGAATCCACCAGCTATCAGAGTGCTGTTCAATGTAAAGATAGGTATCACCTTGTTTGAAGGAATCTATATTCTCAGGTGTCCCACTAATGTATACGGAAACCTCGGCGATACTCGATATAGTCTTTAATAGTCGAAGTTCCGCTGATGGCGGACTATTTTCGTAGGTAACGGCATCAGCGGCGTATGCACTAGTGAACGCCAATACAGTGAGTGTAGATATTAAAATTTGTTTCAAGGGTTTACGATTCTGAACTAGACTATTACGATTGAATAACGAATTCTTCGTCCTTTAATTCACTTATTTTTATAAACTGGCATTTCCGCTCTGGGTTGAGGGTGTGTGAAAAGTATTTCTTAAAATCAAATATGCGCTCGAGAATATAATTTTATTGAAAACGCGGCCTTAAACCGGAAGAAAATTGATTCTAATGCGCGTATTTCGTGGTTCCAGAAAATTCAAAATACTGTTGACACACCCTGGGTTTTAAGCCGTCCTCTGGTCCGCTAGATTTTTCTACTTCTTTCGGCTTCATTGCGGATGTTCAGTAACCCAGTAATAGGTATTACTAGATACAAACCAAAAACAATGTTAGTAACAAACCCCTCCCCGCAATAAGCTTCTGAAATCGGAGCAAGTACGCATTCAAATCAACGCCTTTTTAATCACTGCTCGAGCTCTGCATAAGCATCCATGCCTATCTCCAACCCCACGGTCTTTGCCTCTATAAATTCTTCCAATTCCAGCCTTTGCTGCGTTGTTAAATGCGGGCTAACTGAGTCGCGCATGCGGTTATAAGCTTCTAATTGGATCTCAAGGCGATCTTTCATAGTTAATCGGTCTGGCATGGAATAGCTAGTAGTGTTCATTGACGGCATGAGTTCTATAGTTAGTATCTCCAATACTTCTGCTTGCGTCGCCTCATCAAGAGTAGGTGCATATTCATTTAATTGATTTTGCAGAACCCGGGACAAGTTACGTCGCAGGGAATCACTCTGGAAATCATCAAATGCCTGCACCTCCTCTTCAGACAGTACGCTTGCCATCGCATTCACTAAATACTCATCCGACCCTAATGCTGTTGCATCCCGCGCAGAGATCTCACCGTTACGCACCATCTGACTTAGTTGAAGGCGGGCAGAAGTAATTTCAATTAAAAGGTCTCGGGCGGCTTGGATCTTTGTCGTGCCGCCACCCAATTTATCAAGAAATTCGCCAAATTGATCGTTTACTCGAAATCGAGCCATCCGCTCTGCGTTTTCTGGTCGGGACAAAGCCTCAGCAAAATTTGATCCTCGCCCTTGTCGACGTTCCTCAGCCACGAGCCGCCTCGCGTCAGCCAGCATTTGGTCATAGTTGGGACTGGCCTTTTGTTCCAGCTCGGTGATGGTATTGCTCTGAGCTAGACTATTAAGCTCCAAGTTCCGAATTGTCCGCTCCAATTCAGAGATGGAATTTTCCAATTCCGTTTCTCTCCGTTCGCTAAGTTCGGCTTGGTTAAGAAGTTGGGCCTGTAATTGAAGAGCTAGTTGTTCCTGCCAATCCCCGTCAGCGCGAAGAGCCGAGTTTTGTATGTACAGGGCTATTCCAGTAACAGTTGATATTACCAAGCCTCCAACAAGAACTAGTCTCACGTTTTTACCTTTCGTAGAATGCCTAAGTCAGTGCCAATCCAGTATGTTCGGATCTCCCGTTACTTTCAAGGGTTGCACGTCAATATAATTCTTTGCCAAGTCCAATCTGATCACGATAGTCTTGTCCAGAGACACCATCCTTTCGGGTTGTTAAACTGTAAACACTCCAACTATGCCACTTTGATGCCTATTTGCGGGAGCGTGGAGTCCATTCCAACTGATTGGTTCCCGTTTTGGGAGTTAACATAGATCAAATCCATTGCCACTGATATTTCCAGATCTGATCCTCATGTGACAACAATTGGAGTCCTTGCCAGATCCTTCACCTACCGATCCCGTTCTAGCCGATTGGCAGATGCGAACAGTGCGATTAAAGTGCTAAAGTCCGTGGTCGAGAAGCGCCTGGGGGGTGCTGACCAACATCAACGTAAAACACCTCAACTACGCCTGGCACGATGAGAAGACGAAAAAAAGATCGGCACTTGCCTGCCTGTGTCTACCTGAAACACGGGCGCTACTACTACGTGAAGAAAGGGAAATGGCATCCCCTCGCCCAGGATTTGGAAAAG
>Ga0209578_10004072_pt1 | contig 10722 bp, 5 predicted proteins | sample tdAd472_FD_187127 | JGI IMG/M metagenome (GOLD analysis project Ga0209578, IMG submission 187127) | Marine sediment microbial communities from the Atlantic coast under amendment with organic carbon and nitrate - tdAd47.2 (SPAdes)... | ecosystem: Environmental > Aquatic > Marine > Coastal >...
AGGGACTGGCCGCGGAACGAGAACGCGATCACCCGACCCACGCTCTCGGGGTCGAGACCCAACTTTCGCGCCTGGTCCAGCATCAGCTTGACCCGCACCTCGCGCTGCCCGTCGTCTTCGGGGGTGTTGACCTCGATCACGTCGGGCAGGGGCTCGAGTTCCTGCCCGATCCGAATCGCCAACTCCTGCAGCGCCTCCGGATCCTCCCCACGAACGGTGACGCGCACCAGATTTCGCCCGTCGCCGCGCCCGTGGCCGCGGTAGTCCCACATCCGCTCGCCGACCACGAGCTTGACGCCCGGGATCTGAGGGAGGCGATCGCGAAGCTGGCTGCGGAGGGCCTCGACCGAGGCGTCGTCGGTGCGCTCCGGCGGGAGGTAGATCATGGACATGGTGCCCCGACTCTCGGAGTACCAGGAGTAGACGTTCTCGTAGCCGAGCTGCTCGCGGTGCTCCTCCAGCCACTCCTCGACGGTGTCGACGTAACCCTCGAGGACCTCCTTGCGCGGGCTGTGTTGAACCACGTAGCTGACCCGCACCGCCCGTTGGCGCAGTCGTGGCTCTCCCGACTTCTCCAACTTCGAGAGCGGGTAGAACGCGCTGCCGGCGAGCAGCACCAGGACCCCCAAGGTCAAGCTGCGGTGGGCGAGGGTCCAGCGCAGCACACCGCGGTAGCGGGGGAGCACCCAGCCGAGGACGCGCCCGAGCCCCTGGGGGGGTCGCTCGCGGATCCGCGCAGCGCAGAGGGGAATGAACGTCAACGCCAGCAGCAGCGAACAGGCGACGGTCAGGCAGATCGCCAGGGCCACGCCGCCCATGTAGATCGTGAGTGTGCTGGTGGGGGTGACCAACAGCCAGCTCCACACGATGAGCGTGGTCGCGGTGGAGGCGACGACGGCCATCAGCACCTGGCGGGTCCCTTCGCGAGCGGCGGTCTTTGGGTCCTCGCCCTGAGCGCGGAGGCGATAGATGTTCTCCGCCACGACCACCGCGTTGTCGACGAGCATGCCCACGCCGAGCATCAGCCCCAGGAGGGTGAGCACGTTGAGGTCCTTGCCCAGGAGGTAGAGGCCCCCCGCGGCGACGAGCAGCGAGAACGGGATCGCGGCGGCCACGATCACCGTCGTGCGAATGCTGCGCAAGAAGAACAGCAGCACACACACCGCGAGCAACCCGCCGATCAGGCCTGCGTCGCGCAGCCCGCGCAGGGAGTTGAGGATCTCCTCCGCTGCGTCCTGCCACACGAGGAAGCTGATCCCGTGCAGGGCAGGGTCTTGCTGGATCTCCTCGAGCTTTCGGCGGACCCCCTGAACGGTATCCACGGTGTTCGCCCGCGGCTCCTTGTAGATGTCGATCCCGACCGCGAACTTGCGATCGAGGTGCCGGCCGTAGTCGAGGCGCGGCTGCGCCCGGGTCACCCGCGCGACCTCCTTGAGTCGCAGCCCCGAGCGCAGCTGCATCCGTTCCAGGGCCTCGATGTCCCGGAAGCGGCTCCACACGCTCACATCGAGGCGGCGGGTCGAGTGCAGGGCGCCGAGGTCGAGGTCGAGGTTGTTCGCCTCGAGGTCGGCGACCACATCCTCCACCCCGATTCCGTGCCGGCGGAGGGCGGGCATGTCGAGCTGAACCCGGACCTCCTGCGGTTCGACCCCGTAGAGGTCGACGCTCGCCACCCCCCGCACCCGCTCCAGGGGCTGTCGGATCGCGCGATCGAGCAGCGGCCAAGACTGGCTGAGGTCCCGCTCGGCGGAGATCCGACCCTGGATGATCGCTCCGTCGCCGGGGGTCGAGACGTCGCCTTCGACCTTGACGTAGCGCACCTCGGGCGGGAGCAAGCCGCGGGCGCGCTCGACGGCCTCCCGCACCTCGAGGCGCAAGAGGTCCGGGTCGCGATCCCAGTCGAAGCGCACCTCGACCGTTCCCTGGCCCGGTCTCGCGCGGCTGCTGAGCTCCGTGATCCCCGGGATCGTCGCGATCTCCTCCTCGAGGGGACGCACCAGGCGGTCGAGGATCTCCAAGGGCTGGCCGCCGGGAAAGCTGGCCTCGACGTCGACCTCGGGCTCCTTGACGATGGGCATGAACCCGAGGGGCAAGTCGAGGAGCGCAGCGGTCCCCAGCACCATGCAGCTCACGAGGAGCATCAGGGTCGCGACGGGACGGTCGATGGGCAGGTCGGCCAGCTTGCGCATGAGGGCGCGATCCTAACCCGGCCCGCGAAGTTTCCTGGCCATTCGCCCAAGATCGAAGGTGGGCGGAATCCAGTAGACTCCCTCCCGTGAAACGAACCCTGGTAGCACTCGTGGTCGGCCTGACCAAGGCCCACATCGGCGACGACACACCGGCGATCCGCGCTCTCGCGGAGCGGGGGTGGGCCGCGCCGGTAACGCCGGTGCTCCCGGCGGTGACCTGCAGCGCGCAAGCGACCTACGTCACTGGGCTCCCCCCCCAGGGACACGGGGTCGTCGGCAACGGGTGGTACTGGCGCGAGCGGGGAGAGGTCGCGTTCTGGAAACAGAGCAACGCCCTGATGCAAGGCCCTAGACTCTGGGACCTGGCGCGGGACCGCGACGCCGAGTTCACCTGCGCCACGATGTTCTGGTGGTTCAACATGTTCGCCGACGTCGATTGGTCGGTGACCCCGCGCCCGATCTACCATCACGACGGACGCAAGGACCCCGACGTCTACTCCAGCCCGCCCCAGCTGCGTTCCCGGTTGAACCGCGAGCTGGGGCGTTTCCCTTTGTTCCGCTTCTGGGGGCCAGCGACCTCCATCGAGGCCACCCGCTGGATCGTCGACGCGACCCTCAGCGTCCTCGCGCAGGAGCGCCCGACCCTGACCCTGGCCTACCTGCCGCACCTCGACTACGACCACCAGCGCTACGGGCCCCAGGCGCCCCAGAGCCGACAGGCGTTGCGGGAGGTCGACGCGGAGGTCGCGCGGTTGATCGAGGTCGCCGACCGCGACGGGCTCGAGCTGCTGCTGCTCTCGGAGTACGGGATCGAGGAGGTCTCGCGTCCGGTGCACCTCAACCGGGTGCTGCGCGAAGCTGGCTTCCTCGAGCCCTGGCTCAACGACGACAGCTGGGAGCTGCTCGAACCTGGGGCCTGCCGTGCATTCGCGGTCGCCGACCACCAGCTGGCCCACGTCTACGTGCGCCGTCCCGGAGACCTCGAGGCCGTGCGCGAGGTGCTCGAGAGCACGCCGGGGGTCGAGCGCGTGCTGAGCGGCGCAGAGCGGGGTGAGCTCGACCACCCTCGAGCGGGGGATCTCGTGTGCGTGGCCAAGCCGGGTGCCTGGTTCACCTACTACTACTGGCTCGACGACGCCCTCGCCCCGGACTTCGCCAACTGCGTGGAGATCCACAAGAAGCCCGGCTACGACCCCTGTGAGTTGTTCTTCGACCCGAGGAAGGGCTTCGTCAAGCTGCGCCTGGCCTGGAAGCTGCTGCGGAAGATCTGTGGATTTCGCACGATGTTCGACCTGATCGCCCTCGAGCCCAGTCTGGTGCGCGGAAGCCACGGTCGCCCCCCCCGAACCCCTGAAGAGGGCGCGGTCCTGGTCAGCGGGAGTCCAGTCGGCGCACGAGACCGCGTCGCCGCGACCGACGTTCAGGGATTGATCCTGGAGCGGATCTTCGGCACGGAGCGCGCGTGAGCACTGGACGTCTGGAAGGCAGGAGGACTCGATGAAGCTGAGTGCGGTGCTGGGGAACTCCCAGCGGCTCGATGGGGGGGCGATGTTCGGCAACGCGCCGAAGGCGCTCTGGACCCGCTGGATCGAACCGGACGAGCAGAATCGGATTCCCTTGGCGTGCAGGGCGATGCTCGTCGAGGAACCTGGCGGTCGGATGATCCTCTGCGAGACCGGGATCGGCAGCTTCTTCCCCCCGAAGATGCGGGAGCGCTACGGGGTCGTCGAGGACGAGCACGTGCTGCTGCGCTCCCTCGCGGGACTCGGTCTGACCCACGAGCAGATCGACGTGGTCGTGCTCAGCCACCTCCACTTCGACCACGCTGGGGGGGTGCTCACGGCCTGGGCGGAAGACGCCGAGCCGCAGCTGCTGTTCCCCAACGCCCGGTTCGTCGTGGGGGCCGAGGCGTGGGAGCGTGCCCAACACCCACACTTTCGCGACCGGCGCTCGTTCATTCCAGAGCTGCTGCCCCTGCTCGAGAGATCGGGCCGGCTGGAGCTCGTCGAGGAGGGGGGGCAGAGCACGACCCTCGGCCCGGCCTACCGCTTCCACCTCAGCCAGGGGCACACACCTGGGCTGCTCCTGATCGAGGTCCCTACGGAACGCGGACCCGTCGTCTTTGGCGGAGACCTGGTGCCCGGCGCGCCCTGGGTTCACCTCCCAATTACCATGGGCTACGACCGGTTCCCCGAGCGCCTGATCGACGAAAAACAGGCGCTGCTGGCGGACCTCATCGACCGCGGGGGGTGGCTGTTCTTCACCCATGACCACGCGGTAGCGTTGGGTCGGGTCGCCCTCGACGACCGCGGTAAGTACTGCGTGGAAGAGACCTTGGGAGCGCCTCTCCAGTGGCCAGCGGGCTGAAAAAAAGTCGCCCCACCTTCCGTTGATGAACCCTGAATGTCAGGGCACCATTTGCGTCCTGACTGCAGCTTTCAATCCTTTGAGGAGTTCCTAACTATGCGTATTGCAGCCCTGTTTGCTGTCGCTCTGATCCTGCCGTGTTTCGCAGCGAAGATCGACAACCCCGAGTATCAGTCCTGGAGCAAGTTTGGCGTCGGCTCGATGGTGGAGTACACCGTCCAGAGCGAGGCCGCTGGCACCAAGACCGAGTCCACCATGACCGTCACCATGGTCGAGAAGACCGACGACAAGATCGTGCTCGAGACCAAGACCAAGATGGTCGTCGCGGGCAACGAGATGACCATGCCGGCCCAGAAGCGGGACGTCCCCGCCAAGGTCGACCAGCCCGAGCAGCAGGCCCAGGACGGCCCCAAGCCCGAGGAGGGTAAGGAAGACGTGGAGGCCGCGGGCAAGACCCTCAGCTGCAAGACCACGACGACCGTCACCGAGTCGAACGGGATGAAGACCACCGCCAAGATCTGGCAGTGCGACGACGTCCCCGGTGGGATGGTCAAGATGACGGCGAAGACCGAGGGGTCGGTCAGCAGCCAGACCGAGCAAAACCTGACGAAGATGGAAGCCAAGTAGGCACACCACCCTTCAGCGAACCGGGCCCCGCCTGAGGCGGGGCTCGCTTCGTGTACCGACCCCACTCCGGGTAGGATCTGACCATGCGTTGTCCCTTCTGCAGCGAGAACCGCTCCAAGGTCGTCGACTCACGCGAGTCGGCCGGTGGGCAAGCGATCCGTCGCCGCCGGGAGTGCCTCGCGTGCGAGCGGCGCTACACCACCTACGAGCGGGTGGAAGAGGTCTCGCTGCGGGTGATCAAGAAGGACGACCGCCGAGAAGCCTTCGACCGGCAGAAGATCGTGGCCTGCCTCGAGCGCTCGTGCGAGAAGCTGCCGGTCAGCGCCGAGTCCATCGCCGACCTCGCCGAGTCCATCGAGCAGGAGGTGCGCGAGGTCCACGAGCGCGAGGTCAGCTCCCGGTTCATAGGCGAGCTGATCATGATGCGCCTGCGCAAGCTGAACAAGGTCGCCTACGTGCGCTACGCCTCGATCTACCGCGAGTTCCGCGAGCCCCAGGACTTCCTCGAGGAGCTCAAGCCTCTTCTCTCACCGGAAGAACTGTTCGGAGACGCCTGAGGTGGCCGTCCCCCCCCGCTGGGTGAAGAAGGTAGACGGCCGCATCGAGCCGTTCGACGAGAGTCGAATCGCGCGGGCCGTGCTGCGCGCGGGTCGCAACGCCGGGCGAGAAGCCGAGGTCGAGCGCCTCGCGCGGGAAATGGCCCGCAGCGTGACCCTGTTCCTCGCCAAGCAGGAGGAGCGCACGCCCCCGACCCGACTCATCGCTCAGGCCCTCGAAGCAGCGCTCTCCGAGACGCGCCACGAGAGCATCGCCAACGCCGCGCGCGAGTTCCGTGACTGGCGGCGCAGGCGCAGCTCTGAAGTGCGGGTGCACGCCCCGCGGGAGGCCGCCACCTCGCTCGAGGTGCTCTCCTACGGAGGCGCGCACCCCTGGAGCAAGCGTCGGATCGTGGACGTGCTGGTCGACAAGGCAGATCTAGGGCGCGAGTCGGCCGAGGACGTAGCCCGCGCGGTCGAGGAGCGCGTGTTCGCGGCGGGGCTGAACCAGATCAGCACGACCCTCCTGCGGGAGCTGATCGACGCCGAGCTGTTCGAGCGCGGATTCAGCGCGCAGGTCGGTCGGCTCGAGGTCGTGGGCCTGCCCAAGGAGGACCTCAAGCGCCTGACCTTCGTCGCGCAGGCGGGCTCCCCGGTGGCCATCGAGGACCAGATCACCCGGGCGACCCTGACCCGCTTCGCCCTGGACGAGCTGGTCGGCGACAGCGCCGCCACCGCGCACCGGCGAGGCGATCTGCATCTGGTGGGGCTCGGCCGGCCCTACCGCCCAGCTGCGGGTGGCGTGTGCGTGCGGGCCCTGGTCGACGCCACCGCCCCGGCGCGGGCGCCCGACGTCGTGCGACGCCTGATCGGGGTGTGCCGCACCGCCCACTGCTCCTACGAATCGAGCTTCGCCCTGGTCAACGTCGAAGGCGGGCTCGCGAGCCTCGCGGGGCAGACCGACCTCCAGATCGTGCTCGAGCTCCTGGTGGCCGCGGTGGCGGCGCCCGGCAGCGAAGATCTGCGGCCCAGCCCCGAGTGCTTGTTGGCGGTGAACCTCGTCCCCGCAGACACCGCCGAGCAGCGGGTGGTCGACCTCCTGCTCGAGCTGTTCCAGACGCTCGGCTCCGAGGCTCACGGGGTGCGCCTGGTCCTCCGCTACTCGGGGAGTCGGACCGAGGTCGCGCGCGAGCGTTTGCTGCGCGCGCTGGCCCTCGCCCGCGGGGGCAGCCGCTGCGACGTCGTCCTCGGCGACTCCGCGGGGCCGACCAGCCGCGGACTGGTGCCCGACGTCGTCGCCCTGCAGACCGCGATCCTGAACCTGGCCGGCATCGCGCTCGCCGCCGGACGCGGCGAGCGCGAGCGCTTCTCCCAAGGGCTGAACGCGGCGGTGGAGGCCGCGCTGACCGCGTTCCACAACCGCCGTCGGAGGGGGTTCGCCTCGTGGGTCCGCCCTGCCGTCCCGCTCTTCGGCCATACGGATCAGCACCTCCCCAGCGTCCGGCCCCTCGACCACCGAACCCTCACCGACTGCCTCGGCGTCGCGGGGCTCGAGGCCTCGCTCCGTTACCTGACCGGGATGGGTCCCACCGAGCACCCCCGGGTGGCCGACCTCGCCTGCGAGATCCACGAAGAGGTTCGCAACCGCGCCGCTCAGGTAGGAGCGCGGCTGGGGCTCGGGCAGGTGGTCGTCGAAGACGTGCCCAACGGGGACGTGGGGATCCTGCTCGCGGCCAAGGACCTCGCCCGTTACCCCGACGCCGCGGATTTGCTCGCAGGCGCCCCCGACTGGGACACGGGCGTTCAGCTCTCGCGTGCTGGCGAGCCGGTCGGCGCCGATCTCGCCTTGCGCTTGCGCCTGGCGGAGGAGAGCCAGAGCGCGCTCTACCTCGCTCGCCCGGTACTGGCGGCGGCTGAGGACCCCGAGGAGGTCGTCGACCAGATCCTGGCCTACTTCTCCGGATAGAGCCAGTAGTCCGCGGGGTAGATCCGCGCGACCCACTCGTCTTCGCCTTCGACCTCGCGCACGTAGCGCTCCCAGCTGTCGAGGAGCGCGTCGTTGGCGATGGTCAAGAACACACCGTCGACGTCCCGCGACTTGGGCCCCAGCCCCACGAGCACGGTGCCCACCGCTGCTTCGTATCGCGCACGCACCGCCTCCCATAGCTTGGGGTCCTGACGCAGCGCCAGGAGCGCCTCCCGCTGACGACGAATCGCGTCGGGCGGGCGGCGGTCGAGGAGGTCGGCTGCGGCGGCGCGGGCGCGGGTCGCCAGATGCTGGCTCTGGCGGTGGGCCGAGACCAGCTGCGCGAGGGCATAGTCGGTGAGCCCCGGGCCGTGCCTCGCGGCGTCCCGCGCGAGGTCGACCACGAAGCGCATCGTCTGCGCCGGGTCGGGGCAGCGCTCGGCGTAGTAGGACATCCGCCCCCAGCTCGGGCTTGGCCGCACGCCGTTGGAGTAGGCCAGCCCGGCGCCCCAGGTGCGCATGAAGAAGCTGTGGGGTCCGGCGCCAGTGTCGAGGGCCGCGGCGAGGTGGGTCAGGAGGTCGTCGCGCTCGTAGCCGAGGGGCTCGCCCAGCGGCGCGCCGAACACGCAGACCCCGGATGCCCCCGCGGGGTGCACCAGCCCGAAGTGGACCGGAGTCGGGCGGTCGGGACTCCGCGCCTGGGCGCACGCGGTCAGCCGCGGTGTGCGGTCATGCGCAGCGGGAGGGCGCGCGGGGGCACCCTCCAGGCGGGCGAACATCGCTTCCCCCAGCTGCGTTAGCTCGGCCACCGCCTGGGGGCTCCCGCTGAGCACCACCCGCGCCCCACGCCGCGGGGCGATCACTCGCCAGGCGTCCCGCAGGCGCTCGAGGGTCTCCCTGGGTGGAGTTGCGAGGTCCGCCGCGAGCTGCTCCGCCAGGCGCAGCAGGCCCGGGCCGGCGTCCGCGGGCAGGTCGGGGAGCAGGGTCTCCAGCTCGGCGAGGAACGCGCGCCCCACGCCCGCACGGAACTCCGCCGCGCCCTCACCGCTGAAGCAGGGCCCGAGGTCGCCCGCGTCCCGGGGCTCGGCCTCCGCCTCGAGGATCCCCTGCAGGGTGTCGAGGGTGTCCCCCGGGGACTGCTCTCCCAGCCCCGAGCGTAACCCCGCGACCACGGCGCCCAGCCGGGCGGCGTCTCCCTGACTCGGCTCCTGGAGCAACCACGTCAGACGACTCAGGTGGAACAGCCGGGTGTGGATCGACTGGCAGCTCCAGTAGATCGGGTTGGTCTGGTGGCGCAGGGCGACGGCGGGGTTACGCACCCAGCCCTCCTCGGCGCGCCCCATCAGCCCCCGGAGGTCCCGGCGGAGGGTGAGCACCAGGTCCCGCAGGCGGGGCAGGTTCTGGGGGTCGAGGTCCACCTCTCGCAGGCAGCGTTCGAGCCAAGCCACCGCCAGCGTGGCCTCGGCCGGGTCGACTCCACTCGCGCTGACGCTGAACTCCAGCCGACCGGTGATCGGCTGCAGCTCGAACGAGGCTCCGAGCCCGCCGATCTCGAGGGCCAGGCGCTCGGCGAGCTCGTCGTAGGCGAGGGTCTCCTCTTCGCCGCGAATCCCGACCCCGGTCAGCAGCGAGGGGAACAGCGGGAGGAACACCAGCTCGTCGGGGCGGATCCCCTCCAGGGGTACGGAGAAGTCCAGCTCCGTGGCGCTGAGGCCCTCGACCTCGACCGCCAGCGCCGGCAGCCCGGCGACCTCGAATTGCCGCGTGGGGAGGTGCGGGTCATAGCTGGTCGGCACATCGTCGACCAGGGGTTGCTCGGGGATCTCGGCGTCCCGCGCGAGGATAGCCGCGGCCGCTTCGGCCTGCTCGGCTTGCACCCGCTTCAAGGCCTCGGGCAGACTCTCGTCCGGGCGCTCAGCAGCCAGCGCGGCGTGCGCCTGCTCCAGGCGAGCGGCGCGAGCCTCGGCTCGCCGCTCCTGCTCGGCCTTGCTGGCCTCGGACAGCGCCAGATGGGGCCGCTCGAGCATCCCCAGCTGCGAGATCACCCCGCCCCAGGGGTTCCCCCCGGCGTCGAGGATCGCCTGCACGTGGTCCAGGGCTTCCTGCAGGATCAGCGAGCGCCGCGCGCCACCCTGGCGGTCCACGTCGCGCAGGTGAGAGACCCAGAAGTTGCGCCCGCTGCGCTTGCCGAAGCCGGGGGGGGAGCTGAGCGCGCGCTTGTAGCCACGCTCGGTGTTCACCAGGCGGGTGCGGATCCGCTGGTTGAACCGGGCCAGCTCCTCGGAGTCGGCAGGGAGCTCTGCGATCCGCTTGGCCTCGGCCTGCACGGCGTCGAGGATCGCCTCGACCTTGGCGTCGTCGGCCGCCGCGAAGCCCGAGAACCCGACCAGCGGGAAGCTGTAGACGTCCTCGGTGTCGAGGTAGGCGTAGACCCGACTGGCAGGGACCTCCAGGCTCCGGCGCTCGCGGTCGATCAGCAGGGGGTGCAGCTGAGAGGCCTCGCCATCGCCGAAGGCGGAGAGGAAGAGCACGTGCAGGAGCTCGTCGCCGAGGGTCGCTTGCGACCGCGGGTTCCAGGCGAGCAGCAGGGTGCCCGTGTCCTCCTCGTTGGCGGTGGGGTAGGGCACGCGCAAGACCCCGGCGGGCTTCGCGGGGTGGATCGGGGGGACCTCGGCTACCTCCTGAGGACGCTCGGCGAGCTCGGGGTCCTCGCTGAGCTTGGTCAGGATCGCGTCGACCCGCGGCAGGATCTCTGCGGCCGGCGTCGCGCGGGGGAGCGCGAGGATCAGCCCGGTTCCAGCCGGATGGTAGTGCCGGGCGTGGAAGCGGCGAATGTCGGCGGGGGTCAGCTCGCGAATGCCCTCTGGCCGACCCCCGGCGACGTAGCTCAGCGGGTGATCCGGGCCGTAGACCAGGCGCGCGAGCTCGTAGTAGACGATCCAGCGTCGTTCGAAGGTCGAGACCATCTCGTTGTAGACGGTCCCCTGCTCCTCCAGCCGCAGCGAGCCGTCCTCGTTGGGGGTGACCGAGAGGTGGC
>Ga0209578_10004075_pt1 | contig 10713 bp, 8 predicted proteins | sample tdAd472_FD_187127 | JGI IMG/M metagenome (GOLD analysis project Ga0209578, IMG submission 187127) | Marine sediment microbial communities from the Atlantic coast under amendment with organic carbon and nitrate - tdAd47.2 (SPAdes)... | ecosystem: Environmental > Aquatic > Marine > Coastal >...
GCAGATTCTGGGTCGCTGCAATCGGTCCGGGAGCGGTCGCTGACCTGCTACGACTCGCCGCTGCCGCACAAAGCGGCCGCTCCCTGAGGACACCGACACACCTTGGAGTGCTCATCCGATATGGGTTGGTGCGGCGTCGTGGGTCCGTTCTCGTGGTCCCAGAAACGGCGCCACCGCTTCCCAAGGACCTGAAGGATCGACTCACGCCGCATGTGAGGCAGCAGTTGTTTGCCGACGAACGCAGCCGGAAAGCGGTCTAGCCTCACCGCATGACTGAGACCGATCTGGAGATTTCCCCAGCCGATGCATCGCTGCGCCCCTTTGACGCGATCTGGGACATCAGACTCGCACCACATGAGCCTGCGTTCCCGTCCGCTGCGCAGCTGACATATAGAGAAGCCATCTCACCGAGCGAATCTCTCACAAGGGGGGACTCAGTCCTCATCGTTTGTGACATCGGGGTTCGGTCGAAGAAGGCAGCGCAAGCCCTGAGAGAACAGGGGTTTCGCAACGTGGTCTCACTCACGGGCGGAGCCGACGCCCTTCTGCGCTATCGCGCCACGATCGGAGACACGCCGCTGACATCGGACGACGCACTCCGATATGACCGCCAGATACGGCTGTCTCGTTTTGGTCTCGAGGGACAGAAGCGGCTCCGGGACGCAACCGTCGTTGTCGTAGGCGCAGGGGGTCTTGGTTGTCCGGCGTTGAGCTACCTCGCGACAGCCGGAGTCGGCCACATCGAGATCGTCGACCACGATGCCGTCGAATTGACCAACTTGCAGCGCCAGCCGCTCTATCGAACAGAAGACGTCGGACGCCCGAAGGTCGATGCTGCCGCCGAGCGGCTTGCGCACCTCAATCCGACTATCGACATCGTCACGGACAGCAGGACGGTCACATCCAAGAATGCGGGCAAGGTCGTCGCCAGAGCGACCGTCGTGATCGATGCAACCGACAACTTTGACGCCCGCTATGCGTTGAACGAAGCCACGGTTCAAGGAGACATCCCGCTCATCTATGGATCGGTCTACGGCTTCGAAGGGCAGTTTGCGGTCTTCGACGCGGCATCTGGTCCGTGCTATCGATGCGTGTTTCCTGCTTCGCCAGCCGGAGATGCAGTGCTCGACTGCGCAACCGTCGGTGTGCTTGGCGCAGTCACGGGGGTAGTCGGGGCGCTTCAGGCTTCCGCTGCTCTCCAGATTGCCGGCGGCGTCGACCATGACCTTCTCGGAGCACTCACGATGTTCGATGGACGAACAGGACGCTTCGATCGGATGTCGACTGGCAAGGTCCCCGGTTGCATGACCTGCGGTAGTAACTAGTCCTGGATGCCAGGGGGCATTGGGCGGCCGAACCTCGGGTACTTGAGTGCAAGCTCCTCGTAATCCGAGAGTTCCGCTGCATCGTCAGCGCTGTCGGCCTTTGGCGCCGGATTATTCGATCCCCCAGGGCTCGATGGCACGGTGGTAGTTGTCGAGGAAGGTGCATGTGTCGTGGTGGTTGTCACTTCTGGTGGGAAGTGAGGGGCCTTGGTCGTTGTAGTGGCTGGTGGCGCCGTAGTCGTCGTCTCTCCGCCGCCGTTAAGTCCAGGGGCGGCCTTCATGAAGATGACAGTGACCCACATGAACCCTGCATCGTCGACGGTGACGCCGACACCTGCGTAGTTGAAGTCGCCAAGGATGTTTCTGCGATGGCTCGATGAGTTCATGAATCCTTGATGCAGCCCTGAGACATCGAGGCCAACGCCAACGTTTTCTCCGAGTCGATCCCATCCACTTGTGACGGAACCAAGGCTCGAGCTATGGAAGAGCTCCTGGCGATCCGCCATCAGGTTGGAGTGAGACCGCGCATTGTCTGCAAGATCCCAGTAACCCTCGAGTGGTGCCAGCCCGTTCGCCGCACGTGAAGCATTGATCTTGGAGATGAACTGACCGGCCGGTCCCGCAGAGGCGGGAACCGCAAGCACAGCCACCAGCATCGCGGTGAGGGCGACAAGGATGATGATTCGGCGAGATGACCGCATTGGCTTCCTAACAGAGAGCGTTCATGTGACTTCTCTCTGTATCGGGCTGTGGTCAAAACTGATTAAGCCTTTTGTGCACGAAGTGACTAGTTACCTGCGCTGAAAACGAGCCAAAGGGACCCAGCGCCGGTGCGGCGGCGAATGGTTAGTAACCGCCCTCGCCTGGGGTGCCGAGTCGGACCTGGGGCAAAGGAATCACGATGCCCGAAGCTGCAAACGAGGCGCTCACAGCCGTCGCCACAGCGTCGACCGCCCGCATTTGGTCAACGACACCAGGTTCATGCCAGAATCGGACGGCGAACTCGATACCGCTCGGGCGAAACGCCAGCAACAGTGCCTCGGGAGGCGGCTCTGAGACGGCCTCGTCACAGGAAGCGGCGGCCTCACGAAGGGCCTTCTTCACTTCACCGACGGACGATCCATATGCGGCCTCTACGGTCACCATCGAAGCCCTGTAGCCGAGCTTTGAAATGTTGGTGACAATGCCACCGACAACGGCTTTGTTCGGTATCGCAACCTCAGTGCCGTCAGCCGTTTCGAGAACGACGGTTCGTGCGGTGACGGCGCGGACGATACCGACCGCACCTCCGGTCTCAATCACATCTCCGAGCGTGAACATGGGGCTGCCTTGGAGCACAAGTCCTGCGGCGAAGTTCGCCATGATTCCCCTGCCAGCAAAGAACAGAACGACGACAATCACGAGAACGAGCACCACGGCTGGCCCAAGGTTGATGCCAATAATCGAGACACCCGAAATGAACCCAATAAGGATGACTACCCACCCCAATGACCTCGAAACCAAATCAACCGCGAACTCTGACATATTCGTCCATCGAGATAGGATCCTCCGGCCAAGCCTTCGAACGAGACCCGCGACAAGCAGCGAAGCGACGATGATCCCGAGCGCCACGACGAAGTCAATGATCTTCCAATCGTCCGCTCCCAGAAAGGCCTCCAGCTCATCTGACGACGGGAGCTGTTGGGAGCGGATTCCTGCGGCTAGGCGGCCAAACGTCATCTAGCCCTCGTACGCCTCTGCAACAGCTACAAGGGTTCTGACGCCAAAGCCCGAACCGCCCTTCGAGACATAGTGCTCGGTCTTGTCGGCCCTGGCTGGGCCAGCGACGTCCAAGTGCACCCACGGGATATCGCCTACGAACTTCGCAAGCAGGAGGCCAGCGGTAATCGCGCCTCCCCACCGTCCACCGGTGTTCTTCATGTCTGCGATGTCGGATTCAATCATTGTGTCGTACTCGTGATCAAGAGGCAGACGCCAGAATTTCTCACCAGCTGCTTCTGCGGCCATACCAACGGCCTCGGCGGCACCATCATCGTCGGCGAAGAGACCACCGATACTTGGACCAAGCGCGACCTTGCATGCGCCCGTCAGCGTCGCGATGTCGACGATGAGGTCTGGCTCCATCTCGGCGGCGAGTGACAGCCCGTCCGCGAGGACGAGACGACCTTCGGCGTCGGTATTGAGCACCTCGATGGTCTTGCCGTTGTAGGCCTTCATGACATCTCCAGGGCGCTGCGCAGATCCACCGGTGAGATTCTCTGTCAGCGGGGTGATTCCAACAACATTGACAGCGAGACCGAGGCGTGCGATGGCTTGCACAGCACCGAGAACCGCTGCGGCACCTGCCATATCTGTCTTCATCGTCTCCATACCAGCGGCGGTCTTGATCGAGAGGCCGCCAGAATCGAACACGATGCCTTTCCCAACGAAGGCGACCGTCCTGGTCGCTCCCTCGGGGGAGTACCTGAGTACGACCATCCGTGCCGGACGGTCCGATCCTCGGTTCACGCCGACAAGACCTCCGAAGCCTGCCTCTTCAATCTCAGCCTCTTCGTACACCTTGACATCGAGGTTGTCGGCGAGAGCAAGCGCGATGTCGGCGATCGCAGCAGGGGCTTTGTCGAGTGCAGGCCTGTTGACCAGATCCCTCGCGAGGGTGACCCCCTCCGTCAAGGCTGTCGCTCGATCGACGTCGGCCGCAGCGTCATCCCCACCAACGAGGACAACCGACTCGAGGGCCGGTGGTTTGGCTTCCGACTTGTATTCATCAAACGTGTAGGAACCAAGCCACAGACCCATCGCGACCGCTTCCGCCGAGCCGTCTATGTCCACTCCATGCAGGGTGGTAGCAACGGAGCCATAGCCGGACACCTTGCGGACCGCTGACCCCGCGGCTCGTCGAAGCCCTTCCACATCGACATCATCGCCTAGGCCAACAAGCAGTGTCTCTGGCGTCGCCGCCTCCGGGGTTTGAACGAAGAGCAACTGCCCTACCGCACCGGTGAATTCGTGGGCATCGAGCACGGCCTCAATGTCAGCAAGGTCGGGAACGAGCGGATCGCCTTCGACAATCGTACGGTCAGCGAGAACGGGAACCACTGCGATTGTGGCGCCGCTGACGTGACTGGCTTGACGAATCGTGAACATCTTGGATCTCCTTGTCGGTTCCTAGCGGAGGGCGTTGCGGATCTTGTCTGCGACTTGTGGGGCGGTAAATCCGAACTTCTCGGCGATGACAGCTGCCGGTGCGGATGCTCCGTATCCGTTGACCCCGATTGCGATGCCCCCGTTGGCGGTGAAACGATCCCATCCGAATGTCGCCCCGGCCTCAAGCGTGAAGACCGGGCTTCCGGTTCCGAGTACGGACTGTCGGTAACTATCGCTCTGACGCTCGAACCACTCAACGCACACCATCGACACAACACGAGCTGAAACGCCGTCGAGCGCAAGGAGATCGGCAGTCTCCTGGGCCAACGCAACCTCGGAACCCGTGGCGATGACGACGATGTCCGAACCGTCTTTACGGATGTAGCCGCCTCTGGCGACGTCGGTTTCATTCGGCGCTTCGTCTGGAACCTGCAGGCCTTGTCGCGTCAAGACCAAGGCTGAAGGGCCGTCGAGCCTGTTTATCGCTTCCTGCCAGGCGACTGCCGTCTCGACCGGGTCGGCAGGTCTGACAACATCGAGTCCGGGAATGGCACGCAATGCTGCAAGATGCTCAACGGGTTGGTGAGTCGGCCCGTCCTCTCCCAGAAGAATTGAATCGTGCGTCCACACGAACACTGAGGGCAACGCCATGAGGGCAGCGAGCCTCACGGCCGGACGCATGTAGTCGCTGAACGTAAGGAAGGTCGCGCCGAATCCTCGGGCTCCACCGTGTTGGGTGATCCCGTTCACAACGGCGCCCATTGCATGCTCTCGAATCCCAGCACGAACGTTTCGGCCGGTGCGATCGGAGGCGCTGAAGTCAGTCGAGCCGGCAAACAACGAATTGGTAGACGGTGCAAGATCCCCCGAGACGCTCATCAGCTCAGGCCGAACCATCCCTAGCTCCTGAATCACGCTGCTGGAGAGCTTCCTGGTCGCAACGGACGAACCGACCTCGGCATCCGGGGCAGATAGCGAGACAGGCTGCGGCGTCCACGCGGAATCCCACGCAGCTCGCACCGAAGCAGGCGCTGAATCGACTCTGACCTGCCATGACGCTCTCGCAGTGGCACCGCGGTGCATCGCGTTGGCGAAGAACGCCCGAACTTCGTCTGGTACCTCAAACTCTGGCAACGTCCAGCCCATCGACGCTTTTGCGCCGGCGATCTCGTCGGCCCCGAGCGGTGAGCCGTGCGATGAGGCCGAGTCGACCTTGGTCGGAGCGCTGAACCCAATGTGCGTCTTGCATGCGATCAGGGTTGGTCGCGATGTTTCTGCAATCGCCTCGTCTATCGCCTCTGCAATCGCCGCCCTGTCATGGCCATCGACAGACACGGTGTGCCAGCCATAGGAGCGGTAGCGAGCCGGTACGTCTTCAGAGAACGCAAGGTCGGTCGAACCGTCAATTGTGATCGAGTTGTCGTCGTAGAACACGGTCAGCTTCTCGAGTGCGAGGTGGCCGGCGAGGGAAGCGGACTCGGACGAGATACCTTCCATCAGGTCTCCGTCACCGGCAAACACCCAGGTGCGGTGGTTGGTGAGTTCTGAGCCGTGGACCGCCGAAAGATGCTCCTCGGCGATTGCCATTCCAACGGCCGTCGAGATGCCCTGACCGAGCGGTCCTGTCGTCGTCTCTATGCCAATCGCTTGATTGACCTCGGGATGGCCAGCGGTTTCAGATCCCCACTGCCTGAAGTTCTTGATTTCTTCCATCGGCAACGGAAAGCCTGAAAGGTGGAGCAAGGAGTAGAGCAGCATCGATGCATGCCCGTTTGACAATACGAATCGATCCCTATCCCGCCACGTCGGGTCCGCCGGATCGACCGTGAGGTACTTCGACCAAAGAACCACGCCAATGTCCGCCATTCCCAGCGGTGCGCCGGGGTGCCCAGCATTCGCTCGTTCGACAGCGTCCATGGACAGGACTCTGATGGTGTCTGCGGCGAGTTGATCAATCTCGCGGGTCATACGGCCTCCGGTTGTGCGCTGCTGGTCAGGCTACAAGCCATCGGGACCCTGAACCATGTCACGAAACCGTGCGGTATTCGCGGTTCGATGTATTGAGAGACTCCGCCCCATCCTCAGTGGCGACCACGATGTCTTCGATCCGCATCCCCCACGCACCGGCGGTGTAGATGCCTGGCTCGATCGAAAATGCCATGCCAGCCTCGACGACAGTGTCGTCCCCCTCGACGAGGTATGGGCGCTCATGACCATCGAGTCCGATTCCGTGACCCAGTCGGTGGAAGAACCGCTCTCCGTAGCCGGCAGCGTCGATAATTTCCCTTGCGTGAGCATCGACCGAAGCGGTCGTGACACCGGGGCGAACATATGCGGTCGCCGATTCCTGCGCCTCTTTGAGGACGGCATACGCCGACTCGAAGCCGGAAGGGGGCGACCCGACCACGAAGGTGCGTGTCGTGTCTGAGCAATACCCGTCCTGATACCCCCCGAAGTCAACAACCACAGCGTCTCCGGTCTCAATGACTCGTTGGGATGCCGTGTGATGTGGGGACGCACCGTTGGGACCGCTCGCAACGATGCAAAACTCGATCGACTCGTGACCAGCTGCCATCGTGCGATCAGCAATCTCGCGAGATACGTCCGCTTCGGTTCTTCCGGAGAACTGCATGCCGTCGATCTCATTGGCGATTCGATCGACCGTCGCTGCAGCGGCACGCAGAAGCTCAATCTCTGATGGTGACTTCACAATCCTCAGGCCAGCCATGAGGTCCTCAGCATCGACCCACCGCCGCGTTGTTTGCCTCGCCTGGAGGTCCAACGTGAACCGCGACCACATCTGGCTGCCAACGGCAACGGTGTCTGCCTCGTTGAGAAGCCCGTTGACAATGGCAATCGGGTCCTCTGTCTCCTCCCACGGCGCGAGGGTGAAGACATCGGGCCGGTTGTCCACCCTCGGTGCCTCAAGGGCAGCGATGACCATGGTCGCGAGACCGTCAGCGTCAAGCACGAGGATGGTTGGCCGCTCCGATACGTGTGCCCGGTAGCCCGTCAGGTACGGAAGGTCAGATCCGATCGATACACAGAGGGCATCGACCCCGTGGTGTTTCATCGCCAACGTTGCCCGTTCGATGCGCTCGGCGAAATCCGTCATTCGACGGCTCCGAGGGATTCTTTCGCATGATATGAACTCCGAACGAGCGGTCCCGACTCAACGTGACCGATGCCATGGGACTCCCCTACGGACTTGTAGGTCGCAAACATATCCGGGTGCACATAGCGGTCCACCTTGCGGTGGTTCGCCGTCGGTCTGAGGTACTGACCGATTGTCACAATGTCTACACCAACGGCGTTCAAGTCAGCAAGGGCCCCAACAACCTCATCATCCGTCTCACCCATCCCGACGATGAGTCCGCTCTTGACGGTGCCAGCTGGGAGAAGCCATTTCGCCCTCGCCAGAAGCGCAAGAGATCGTGCATAGTTCGCTGCCGTCCTGATATCTCGCTGGAGACGCAGAACCGTCTCTGTGTTGTGATTCAAGACGGAAGGCTTGCCAGCCATCACGGTTTCGAGTGCGCCCCTGTCCCCTTTGAAGTCGGGGATCAACACCTCGACATCGCACTGTGGAAGCCGCGATCGAATCTCGTCGATGGTCGCTGCAAAGATCGAAGCACCACCGTCGGCAAGGTCATCGCGATTGACTGAGGTGAGCACAGCATGACTCAACCCCATCTGCTCGACGGCGACGGCTGCCCTTTGCGGCTCATCAAAATCGACGGCGCCAGGTTTGCCAGTATTCACATCGCAAAACGAGCACGCGCGGGTACAGGTGTCACCGAGCAGCATCAAGGTCGACGTGCCTGATGACCAGCATTCGTAGATGTTGGGACACCCGGCCTCTTCGCACACCGTGTTGAGGGCGAGCTTGGCGTTGATTCGTTTCAGCTCGAGGAAGCGTTCGTCGGTCAAATCCAGTTTGACCTTCATCCACGAGGGCTTTTCGGGTTCCCCGGCAAGCAATCCTCGGATAGTGATCGGCGTGACACCGTGTTTCACCGGTGAGAACACTCCCTGCTCGACCATTCGATCAACCTCATACGAACGTCTGGACGAACCTCGCACGAAGGCTCCGAGCTGCACCTCGTTGGCGTCGAACCTCGAGAACGACGTGAGATGGGGCAGGAGCGTGTCGACGACTTCCTCTATCGAGATAGGCCTGCCGAGTAACTCGGTAACTGATGTGACAGGCCGATCCGGTATCCCACACGGGACGATGTGATCGAAGTACGACATGTCGGGATCGATGTTCAATGCAAATCCATGCGTGGACACGCCTCTGGACGCTTTGATGCCGATAGCCGCGACTTTGCCGTTCGATGTCCACACACCTGTGAAGCCGTCCTCGGACCATGCTGTGATCCCAAGATCGGCGAGTGTCTCGATCAGAACGTGCTCAATTCGCCGGACATGACCAACCGCATCGAAACCATCGGTGAGCTTCGGGATTGACACGATTGGATAGCCGACGAGCTGGCCGGGGCCGTGGTAGGTGATGTCGCCGCCGCGATCGACGTTAAGGACCGTTGCACCGAGATTGGGAAGCTCGGCGGCCGAAACGGTGAGGTTGGAGCCGTCGCCATTCCTGCCAACGGTGTAGGTGTGAGGATGTTCAAGGAGAAGGACGTAGTCGTCGTCGGTCCGGCCAGTGGTCTTACCTTCCCAGATCGCCTTCTGGAGGTCCCACGCCTCGTCGTATGCGACCCGGCCGAGCCACCGAGTGCGAAGCGTCGCCTCAAAGGGGACGCTGGTCACGACAGTTCCTGCTCCCAATCCCAAGTCTCAAGATTGGTCTTGATACGGTTGAGGAATAGGACTGCCGTCGAACCGTCGAACACTCTGTGATCCCAGCTGAGGCCGAGATACCCGATGTGGTGGATCGCGATTGCATCGGAGCCATCGGGCATCTCCACAACCACGGGCCGCTTCACGACGGTGTCCGTGCTGAGAATTGCAGAGTTCGGGACGTTGATAATCGGAGCGGACATGAACGACCCAAAAGGCCCAGGGTTCGTGATTGAGAAGGTCGACCCGGCAAGATCATCCGGAAGTAATTGGTTCGATCGCGCTTTGTCTGCGATCGCCTTGATTGCTCTGGCCGAACCCTTCAGCGTCATCGAGTCGGAATCACGAACAGTCGCAACGACCAGTCCCTTCTGATCAAGATCGACTGCTATCCCGAGGTGCGCTGCCTTATTGAAAGTATGCGTGCCCGCATCGAGGTCAAACATCGAGTTGACCGCGGGGTACGCAGCCAAGGCATCGACCGTCGCCCTGACGATGAACGGCAAGTAGGTCAAGGAGAACCCTTCGGAGGCCTTGAAGGCAGCTTTGTGGGCAACCCGTGTTCGTGCGACCCGTTCGAAGTCGACTTCAACCGACGTCCATACGTGAGCTGCTGTCTGCTTGGCCCTGACCATGTTGGTTGCGATGCGACCGCGCAGTCTGGAGATTTCCTGCACATCACCTCCGCCGGTAACGGTGACCTGCGGCGCCGCAGGGGCAGGTGCCGGCGCAGGCGCAACTGCTTGCGGTGCTTCAACCGCGGGAGTGGGTTCGGGATCCGAGGGAACCGTTTGGATCGCTGGTTCGGCTGGAGCGGATTGCCTCGAGGCGATGAAAGTCTCGATGTCCTTCCTCGTGATACGGCCTCCGTCTCCTGAGCCACGCACCATCGCAACGTCGACGTCGTTTTCGGCCGCGAGCTTGCGGACAACCGGCGATAGCACACTACGACGTGACGCATCTGGCGGAACAGCAGCGACACTGGCGGAAGCAGGAACGGCGGCTTCGATCGTATCCGATTCCTTGGCAGGCACTTCTTCGGTCGAGACCTCTTCGGCGGAGACCTCTTCAGATGGAGCGTCAGCGCTTCCGTCATCGCTCAGGACGGCGAGTGCTGTGCCAACGGCAACGGTCTCTCCAGCACCCACAAGGATCTCCGAAAGCACACCAGCTGCCGGCGACGGAACCTCGGTGTCGACCTTGTCCGTGGAGATTTCGACAATGATCTCATCGACCTCGACACGCTCACCGATCTGCTTGACCCACGACAAGATGGTTCCCTCAGTAACCGTCTCGCCGAGTTGCGGCATTGTGATCGTGACCGCCATGTCTGTTCTCCTTACCGACGGGCAGAACCCGCAGCGTTGTGTGTCGTTCTTAGTGCAGGCTTCTGCCTGTAGAGGCCATAAGCGCTTCGCCAATGGCCTCCGAAATGGTT
>Ga0209578_10004084_pt1 | contig 10682 bp, 8 predicted proteins | sample tdAd472_FD_187127 | JGI IMG/M metagenome (GOLD analysis project Ga0209578, IMG submission 187127) | Marine sediment microbial communities from the Atlantic coast under amendment with organic carbon and nitrate - tdAd47.2 (SPAdes)... | ecosystem: Environmental > Aquatic > Marine > Coastal >...
AGATGGGATTATGCTTCAACTGAATACCTCTTCAATACTAACTCTCCTTCTGAAACAGAAGTGAGTATCTATAATGATAAAGTGGGCTGGAACCGCTAATCAAAATAGGTTTTGTTATTGAAGTGATTCAATAGATAATCGAAAAGATAAGGCCCCGCGACAGTCGTTGCGGGGCCTTGTTTTTTTGGGATAGGTGATAAGGTGTTGATTCTAAAAAAAAAAACTAGCTCACACCAGTATTTGGCCAGTGGTTCATCGCATCGATGACACCACCCATTAAAGCAAGGGTAAGGGTCCAGTATGCTACATTGATCAGCATGTTTTTCCAAGATCGTTGCTCAAACAGGCCATTGGTGATAAAAGTAGGGATAACGACTAAAATGCCTAAAAATGCACCGTGTAATGCGCCGTGTTTGAAGGTATCAAACTCACCCTCTTGGCCGATCCCATTTACATTGGGTAATAAAAAGAAGGCCAGAAAAAAGGCAAGTACTAAGGAAATACCCATGATTAAGGGCATATTCGCACTTTTGGCCTTTTCTTCGGTCATTCCTATCGAATCCATCCAAGCTTTTCCAAAGAGCATCGGCGAATACCAAGCGAAACCTAGCACAGAGGGCAAAATAGCAGCAATAATTAATGATAACCAGTTAATCTCTCCCATGATTTTGTAGTTTATTTGAAATAATAGTCCGAAAATAGATTATAAATAAAATTATATTTTACATTTTGAGCTTATTGCGTGATTAAAGCTACATAATCTCTTTAAATATCCGAATAGTTACTAGTAGGTTTCTTCTACGAAGCACTAAAACGACTGTTGTGTAGCAATAACAGGCTGTTTAAAGCAAGGATCACATCGCTTGACCTGCTGGGCTTAGCAGAAACCAACGGATTAGATGATTTTGGACAATTATTGTATGAGCGGAAAGGGACAGAAAAGCAGTGGACCAAGGACGTCTTCCAATTCATGGCTGAAAGTCCAGGGCGGTATATTACCCTCAAACTAAAAATTGGAACTGGGGCAAGAATTCATTTGGATAATTTCGTCCTGGAGTGCCCACCGAATTATTGCGATACCAGTTTACCTATCAGGAGGAAATAGAGCACCAGGGAGGAAGCTTTCTCCTGACGCGTTGATCGTAGTCTTCCGAAGTTTCCTCAGCCATGACTGTGAAGACTTCGGAAGACTTACAGCTATTGGTTGATAGCTTCCTTTTCCTCCTTATTAGTCGCCAGAATCTCGGTTTCTACATTTGTTTTAGGCACTTCCGCAATAGCTACACTATCCAAAGTTGGACTGGTATTTTGGGTGCTATCACTTTTTTGCCAAACGATATCGCTGCAATTCAAAGCACGCCGGACTTGAGCCGAAGGTATGGGAAAGCGCGCTTCTTGATAGTGTGCCAGGCTAGGGTCTTGATTTACTCGCTGTAGGAAATTGGCAAAAACAGGTAAAGCCGTATTTGCACCCTGCCCCAATCGCAAATCTCGGAAGCGTACATTGGGGGTTTCTGCACCCACCCAAACACCCGCTACTAGTTCTGGCGTATAGCCAATAAACCAACCATCTGAATGGTTCTGGCTGGTGCCCGTTTTACCGGCTAGTTCATTCGTAAATTGGTAGCGGTACCGAAGTCGACGGCCTGTGCCGCGATCGATGGCTGACTGCAACATATGATTGATCATATCTGCTTCGTCCATAGACAGAGATTGCCGCCACTGACAGGTATCGATCCTGTTTTCAAGATCAATGAGCACTCGTCCATTTTGTGTTTCAATTCGGTTGATATAACTCAATTCAGGACTAAGCCCTCTATTGGCGAAGGTGCCGTACACCCGTACCATATCCATCAAAGAGGCGTCGACAGCACCCAATGCAATGGCTGGATAGCGAGGTACGCGATCTTCAATACCTGCATTTTTTGCCAACCTCGCTATATTTGATGGCCGGGCTCGCATCCCCAGATTGACACTAATGGTGTTCATAGAGCGGATCAAACCGCCTTCCATGGAGTACCAGCCTCCGTAGGTGTCATCCGAATTCTTGGGGCGCCAGGCTTGGTGCCGCCAGTAGGTACGTTTGACATTGGGGATGCGCCAGCAAGGGTGAATTCCTTTTTGAAGGGCAGCGGCGTAGACCAATGGCTTGAAAGTAGAACCCACCTGCCGTTTGGATTTGACGTGGTCGTATTTGAAATATTTATGATCTATACCCCCTACCCAAGCTCTTACCATACCCGTATTGGGATCCATCGCCAAGAATCCTGCATTGAGTAGTGAAAGGTAGTATTTTACGGAATCTAAGGGACTCATTTGCAAGTTTCGTTCTCCCTCCTCCCAATCGAAAATAGTCATGGCCACCGGCGTTCGAAAAATCGAATCTACCGCAGCCGAATCCAGTCCGCTATTAGCCAATGAACGATATCTTTGGGATTGCCAGATCGCTAACAACAAGGTGGTATCATTTTGCCAAGGTGTCTCTTCTCCCAAGTGGTTATAGAAAGACTGTTGCAGATCGAGGAGGTGTTCCTTCAATCCTTCCTCCGCATAAGCCTGGAGCTTGGCATCAATAGAGGTATAAACTTTGAGCCCGTCTGTATATAAATTGTAACGCGTTCCGTTCGGCTTTCGAAAGGACGCTAAGCGCTTTTTGAGTTCTAATCTGAGATGTTCGCGGAAGTAGGTGGCTAGTCCCTTATTGTTGGTTAGCGGCGAATAGTTGAGTTGTAGGGGTTTGCTTTGTAGCACCTCCAATTGCTCCTTTTTGACATAGCCCTGTCGAGCCATTTGTTCCAGGATCAAATTGCGACGTTCGAGGGATTTTTCTGGAAAATTAATGGGATGATAACTATAAGTTGCCTTCAACATCGCTACCAAGGTGGCTGCCTGACAAGGATTCAACTGAGCGGTGGAGGTCTTGAAGAATTGATGAGCGGCTACTTTGATGCCATAGGTGTTATCACTAAAAGGAACAGTGTTGAGGTATAGTTCCAGAATTTCTTCTTTACTATAAAGCCGTTCCAAACGTCGCGCAATAATAATTTCTTTGCACTTATTGATAATCAAAGTAGGGATCGTTTTTCCAAAATTCTCCCGAGGATATAGATTTTTAGCTAATTGTTGACTGATGGTACTTCCGCCACCTGATGATCGTTGACCTAATAAAATAGACTTGATAAAAACGCGACCCCAAGATCGGATGTCTACGCCATTATGCCGAAAAAAACGAGCATCTTCAGTGGCAATTAAGGCATGAATAAAATGGGGAGAAATCTGTTCATAAGGAACGTAACTACGATTTTCGAAGTAGTAGCGTCCCAATAGACTGCTGTCAGCAGCATAGACTTCCGTGGCTAGGTTATTGCGAATATCCTGTAGGTCAATGGGAGGTGGAAGCATGCCGAATCCACCGAGGAAAACAGTAGAAAGGAAGCCTACGATGAGTGTAGAACCAAGGAAGGCCAATAGCAACCAAATCTTAAGTAAAATGGTGGCCCAGAAATGATATACTTTGAGTGTCAGCCACTCATTATGACGATGATCAAAAAACAGTTTCAATTGGCCCCATCTCCGTTTCCACAAAGGGAAGCTAGGGTCATTAGGGATGACTAGTTTCATGGGATTGGGATTTTCAAATGACTATGTAACTATACTTGTGTTTACCCTTTTGACGCCGATAATGTTACGTGGATACCTATCTATACCAAATTTCTTAACACATTTTTTATATTCTATGTGTATTGATTTGGCGAATAGTTGAAATGATATAGATTAAATTCTAAGTTATGAGAGGGTGGGAGAATTAAAATAAATGGCTTATTAGCTAATGTTAGTGAGCAACAAGGATAAGAAAGGATAAATGAAGAAGGATTTCCTTCTCTGACCATTTTGTGGCCAGCTTACAGCAAATCTCATAAGCGATTGATAGTGAGCATTGATCAAAGCTTTAGCTGACTCCAAACGCAAAAATTGTCAGAGAACAAAGAAATCTTGAAAAGAAAGACCATGAGGCTAAGGCCGCTTCCTAACCTCATGGTAGCAGAGTTTACCTCAATGCTGATGAAAAGCATCCGACACAAACCCAAGCACTGTCGGTAAAGCCTGCCGCCAATACGTCCAATTATGAGCGCCATCGCGGACCCGGTATTCATGTGGAATCTGTCTTTTTTTCATGGCAATATGTACTAGTGAATTTCCTTCAAATAAGAAATCATCGTCACCACAATCAATATACCAGCGCACTTTTTTGATCGTTTCCACATCGTGTGCCTCCATCATATATACGGCACTATGTTTTTGGTAATAATCTTCAATTTGTGCGGCTGTTAATTCTGTGTTACCTCCTCGGCGAGTCAACCAGCGCTTGGTGTCTTCCAAGCTAAGCGGGCCGCAGCTGGCGCTGAGTGGGCAAGCAGAGGAAAATAATTCAGGATGATGCAGTGCATACATAAAGGAGCCGCCGCCACCCATCGATAGACCGGCAATGGCTCGATATCTTTTGTTCCCTTTGATTCTATATTTCTCTTCCACATGTGGCATGAGTTCCTCAAAGAAGAAATCTTCATAGCGCCATTGCCCATCAGGCGTATTGAAGTAGCCTCGCCTTCCTGTATCTGCATCAGGCATGACGATGATCATCGGCGTGGCTGTCCCTTCCTTGATCGCCTTATCGGCAATATGCAGTACTTCACCAAATTGTACCCAGCCGGTCTGGTCATCCCCAGCGCCATGCAAGAGGTAGAGCACAGGGTAAGAGCGTTCGCTATGTTCATAATCAGGGGGAAGATAAATGGCATATTTGCGTTCTCCATCCAGAATTTTGCTAGTCAGGGTGAGATTATCGTATACTTTACCTGTTTGAGCTGACAATAATATTGGTGCTAGAAAGACTAGACTTAGCAGAATGATCCTTTTCATGTTGTTTTCGTTTTGTTAACCAGATTAACACTAAAAATATTAAAAATTTTCTTCAATTTTTCATCCAGTAGAACGAATTGTCAATGAGAAACATCGGCAATAAGCAGGCTTGTTTCCCATCACTTCCCATCCGTTTTTTCATACAAACCCGTATTGCCTTGCTCCAAAATGGGTAATAATTCAGCTACCACTGCCGGAAAATCGGCCGCAATATTTTTAGTTTCATTGGGATCTGTTTGATGATCGTATAATTCAAGCTGTGGACTAGCATCCCGATAATATTGCGTAATTCGATATCGATCAGTTCGTAGTGAAATGCCATTCCTGAAATAGCTATAAGCCGTATTCCGCCATTTGTGATTATCCTCTTTTTGCAGGACGGGCAATAGGTTATCTCCATCTGTTGGTATACTACTCTCGATGCCGCAAGCAGCAAGAATAGTAGGGTAGAGGTCAATCGTACTCACCACTTCATCAATGGCACGCGCCTGAGATTCCATCCCGGGTATCTTGATCATGAAAGTGCTTTGCAAAGCTTTTTCAAAGACCGTGTGTTTGCCCCAAACCCGGTGATCGCCCAAGTGCCAGCCATGATCCCCCCAAACGACAATGATGGTATTGTCTGCTAGGTCCAAACGTTCCAATTCAGCCAAGAGTTTTCCTACCTGCGCATCGATATAACTGATGCAGGCATAATAGCCGTGCTTGAGTTTTCGAGCATAGGCATCCGAGACAGTACTATCTAGCGATGCTTTTTCCTCCCCCAGAAGATATTGATTAAACTCTCCACTTCCGTGCAAACTGGCTAAATTCACATTCTCTGGCAGGTCTTTAGTGGGGGTAATAGATAGTTCCGATTCCTCGTATAAATCCCAGTACTGCTTTGGGGCATTGAAGGGGAGGTGTGGCTTGAAGAAACCTACTCCAAGAAAGAAGGGCTGTTTTTTGTCCTTCAAGTCCTGAAGCTTTTGAATAGCCAGGTTGGCCGTTAAACCATCAGGGTAACCCTCATCAGGCACATCAGCGGCTTCATATGGCTTCACCTTCTTTTCTAGATCGTTGCGATTACTTCCATTGGCATAAGCAAAGAAGGCGTTCCAGCCCGTCATCCATTTTCCTGAATCAAACAGAAACTCATCCCAGCTATGTGGCATTTCTTTGATGTCGCTCGGCGCTTGTTGGTAGCTATAGACCAAGCCATCAGCTGAATGCGGAATTTTACCAATGCCAACGGTATAGTAGTTGTTTCTTCTGAATTGATGTACGAAGGATTCAGGTGTTTCTTTCTCTGGCTGCCGGGCCATCAATTGATACATCGCGTGATTCCCTATGTGAGTCCGATTCTGCGGTAGCATACCAGTTAGCATGGCAAAACGAGAAGCTCCACAAGTAGGCACATTGACATAATGCTGATTGAATAGAAAACCTTCCGCTGCAATTTGATCAAGGTGGGGTGAATGCACCTCGGTGTTTCCATAGCAAGCCAATTCCTTGCGCAAATCATCGATGGCGATAAAGAGTACATTGGGCGGGGTCTTCTCTTCAGTCGGTGTTTGACATGAAAAACACATTAGTAAGACGAATAGCCCAAGTATTCGGTAAGAGATGTTACGGTTTAACATAGATGATGTTGGTTTTCGTTGTAATTCTATTAAATGCTATAGTACTAGTATTAGTAATACGTCTCCAGGGGCTATCAGCTTTGCTAAAGAACCCTGATCGATTTTCATGGGGACCCTTCCCACGAGAAAATGTAAAACAAATTCAGGGCAAAACGGCGGCTTTACCTTTTACTACCTATCTCCTGAAAGTCATCCCACCTCAGATGTTCTATTCCTGTTTTGGAAATGAGGATATTATTTGCCATAGCCTGATCTGTAAGGTATCTTTCTTTGGCATATGCTTTGTTTTATTACTAGTACAGTTCTTCAATAATCTACAGGATTACTTGATATTTTGTACCCCAGTCATAAACTGCTTAAAAATACTGGATTTTACATCAATTGAGTTGCCCTTAGTTGGATTTCTCGAAAGGCATGCTATTTATTATTATCCGAACAAATCTAGGGCTATATTTAGAAGTTAATCATCCGATCTTGTGATCTACTGGTCAAGGCCAATTACAGTTGTCGATTTAGATGGATTGGACCTCAAGTACTGTCCCAAGCCTGTAGGAGATTTGCTTACCTCCTGATGCTTGCGCTGATGTTAGCATGGAAATTTTGAAGGGAGTAAGCCAGATTCCTGGGACCATAGGTATAAGCATTCTTGTTATCTTCGTACCATTACCATTGGGGCAAAGCATCAAGCTAAATTTATGACTTTGCTTACATTATTTATCCCGTAATACATTTGATACACGGCCTTTTATCAAAATGCTTAAAGAGATTTGATATGAAAATTGGTTTTAGTTTGAGCAAAAAAGAAAATAGCAATCGAGCAAATCTTATATTGAGGTCCCTCCTCTTTTCAATGTTCTTTTCTGCAAGCATAAGTTTTAGTTTTGCGCAGGCGGCGGATTCGCTGGATGTAAATGAAGGAAACAAAACAGATGCAAAAGTCACAGGCCTGAGATACATCAGTATCCATGTCCTTGAGCTAGAGAAGAGCCTAAAGCTTTACCGTGAGATTCTCGGGTTTAAATTGACCAGCGCAGAAGTTCTTCACGGTCCAGGCCTGGAGGGAATGCTAGTCATGAAATTGAAGGCGAATGACTTGACTATTGGTCTGTCGGTCACTGCACCCGAATTTATACACACAGTAGGGCCTATCGGAAATACTAACCACAACCACCTCATGCTTAAGGTTAATGACATTGGACCAATAGGGGACAAATTGAAAGCAGAAGGATATGAGTTGGAAAATGATAATTACACGCGCGACAAATACACTTTTTTCGTGGGGCCAAACGGCGAGATCATTGGTCTTTCCTCATGGGATTAATGGGAACGAACTACATCTCCTATTTGAGACTTGCCTGAATCCTCCTGCTACGCATTGGCTCGAAGCCATACAAAATAATAACGACGCTAGTTATGAGAAAAAATACCTCTAGAAGAAGATTTTTGAAGCAAAGCAGTCTTGCTGTAGGCGCATCCTTTCTTTCCGCGGCCCTACCCGAAAGTAAGCCCTATTTAAAAGGCAACATCAAGCAAGTGATCGCTGCCTGGCCATTTATGGCTGCTGGACCCAAGTGGCAACCAGCAGCGTTTTTACAACATGTTAGTCGCCTGGGCGTAAGAGGCGTCGAACTTTTTCCAGTGGAACATTGGTCGATGTTGAAAAAGAATGATCTGATTTGTGCAGCTACAAAGTCTCATACCTTCATTCGCGGAATGAATAACAAAAATCATCATCCCGAATGTTTTGGCATCCTGGAAAAAGCGATCGAGGATACCTCAGCAGCTGGTTTTCCCAATGTCATGACTTTCACCGGCCTCGCAGATACGACCGATCAGAAAAACGGCAGTAAAGTATCTGCAGCAGAAGGCATGAAAAACTGCATTGAAGGCTATAAGAAAATGGCCAGGATAGCGGAGCAAAAAAAGGTGACGATGGTGCTCGAACCCCTCAATTCTAAAGTGGCAGAAAATATGAAGGGACACCCCGGCTATCAGGGTGACCATATCGATTACTGTATGGAGATCATTAAAGCCGTCGGGTCGCCTTCCTTACAACTGCTATTTGACGTCTACCATATCCAAATCATGGATGGGAACCTCATCGATCATATCAAACAATATATCTCCTATATTGGCCATGTACAGGTAGCGGGTGTACCTGGGCGCGGCGAGATTGGCACCCAACAAGAAGTTAATTATCGTGCGGTAATGAAAACGCTTTTGCAAGAGGGGTATCAAGGCTATGTGGGGCATGAATGGATACCTACGGCTGATGCGATGACGGGCCTCAAGGAGGCGGTGGAGATTTGTGATGTGTGATGTTGTAAAATCAGCGTATTGGCTGTTTTGCCTGATGGGTGTTGGAAAGACTTCAGCAGTTTTCTTTGTCAGGACTGGGGAAACTTCTGAAGTCTAAGCACTCGTCGTGGCAGCAAATAATAATCAATTCCTCTCATAACTGAAGTTGATCGCTAGGCTTTTCGAGAAGGAAGCGGTAGAACTTTAAACCTCCCTCAGAAACTCAGCGTATTTACAAGCACAAAAAATCGCCATCAAATGAAAAAGACAACGCAAAATCGCAGAACCTTTCTTAAAAAAGCCGCTAGCTCAGGAGGCGTAGTAGTAGCTTCATCCATCCTTCCCTTTCACATTTTATCCGCTAAACCCAGACTCAAAGAAACGATTATTGGGCATGGTGAATTCCGATACAAAGTCGAAAGGCAATGGAGCAATTTGGATGCTACAAAACACCCAGTCAAGAATTGTCACGAGATGGTGATGGACCAGAAAGGCCGCTTACTGATGCTGACCGATCATCCGCAGAACAATTTGCTTACCTAGGGCGTCCTCAAAAAGGGTTGTCGGACCAATAAAGGCTTGATATATAGCATATTGAATGTGCTAAATTATTAGTATTAAAATATCAAAAGCAAGGAAAAAGAGTTAGCTTAGTCAAAATCCTTGCACATAGATGATCAAATATACCCCTGCAGCAGAACGGAATTTTAGTTTATTCCAAACGCCTTTTGGACAGGCCCTAGATGCCAATAATCGCTGGGTTAAGATGGCAGCCGTAGTTCCTTGGGACCAAATGGCTACGGTTTTCTTTTCTAGGATGAGTAAGAATCAGGGTAGGCAGAGCATTGACTTGCGAATCGTGCTAGGGGCCTTATTGGTTAAGCATATCGAAGGCATTTCGGATGAAGATACGATTCAGGCCATTCAGGAAAACGTCTATATGCAGTATTTTGTAGGCTTGCCGCGATTTCAACCTCAGCCCGTATTTGTTCCGTCGTTGTTTGTGGAAATCCGCAAACGTTTGGGTAAGCAAGGAGCTCAACAGCTTAATGATGTGTTGCTCCAGCAAGCTCGGCAGTTGCGGGCCATCAAGCACCGTGCTAAGCCCAAAAAGAAGAATGCTGATCAAGGAGGCAATAAGCCATCCGGTCCCAATCAAGCAGGACAAAGGCCAATAGAGAAGAGCCAGACTATCCGTGATAAAGCTCAACCTGAGGATAGAGTACCCAACAAAGGCACTTTGAAGATGGATGCTACAGTGGCCCCACAACATATTGGTTATCCGACCGATACGCGATTATTGCATGAAGCCCGTTTGTATAGCGAAGCCTTGATTGATAAGCTCTACCAGGGGAGTCATTTGTGGAAAAACAAGCCTCGGACTTACCGACGGATCGCAAATAATCAATACTTGGGATTTGCCAAGAAGCGTAACCCTGGCAAAAAGGCAATCCGACGTACTCGGGGCAAACAACTTCGGTATCTGCGACGCAACCTCAAACATATCAACCGCATGCTGGACCAAATACAACAAGCTGATCAAACTGTTCATTGGAAACACTGTGATTGGCAGCGGTTTTGGGTACTACAGGAGTTGTACCGCCAGCAAGACATCATGCATCGAGATGGACGAAAACGTATCGACGATCGGATCGTCAATATTGCTCAGCCCTATGTACGGCCTATCAAACGAGGCAAGGCCGGTAAACTGACCGAGTTTGGCGCAAAACTAAACGTCTCACAAACGGAAGGCTTTGCCAGAATGGACCAGGTCGACTTTGATAACTTCAATGAAGGAATACTACTCCAGGAGCAAGTTGAGGGCTATAAAGCCTTGTATGG
>Ga0209578_10004096_pt1 | contig 10658 bp, 9 predicted proteins | sample tdAd472_FD_187127 | JGI IMG/M metagenome (GOLD analysis project Ga0209578, IMG submission 187127) | Marine sediment microbial communities from the Atlantic coast under amendment with organic carbon and nitrate - tdAd47.2 (SPAdes)... | ecosystem: Environmental > Aquatic > Marine > Coastal >...
TTGATCAGTCAAGCCGCTCTCCCAAACAGTGTTGACACATCATCAGGACGACCCGGCAAGCATGAAAGGGCCGGTGACCAGGAGGGCCAGCCAGGCCACGAACCCTGCCACGAATCCGGCGGCCAGCCCGACCCTGAACCACTCGAGAAAGTGGATGCGCGTCCGATAGCGTTTCTCGAGCATTCCCAGGGCCACGATGTTCGCCGTGCTGCCGATCATGGTGATGTTGCCGCCAAAACAGGCACCGAACAGCAGCGCCCACCACAACGGGTGCACCGTACCCGCTTCACCAACCAGTTCCTGAACCACCGGTATGAACGCCGCCACAAAGATGACATTGTCTATAAAGGCCGAACCGATGGCGGCAATAACCATAACCGCAGGCACAAGGATGCTGGTCTGATCGCCGAGCAGCCTGGTCAGAGAAAAGGCGATTTCTGTGGTGACCGCCGTGTACTGGAGTGTGCCGGCCACACCAAAAAGCATCAGGAAGAAGATCAATGTCCACCATTCCACATCCTGTTCGATATAGTGGCGGGCGCGCTCCCGCCGCCAGATCATCACGATACCGGCAGCGACCAGCGGTGCCATATAGAGGACGGTATTGGTCTCCAGATCGAGCCACAGTTCGATGCGGTGATGCAAAGCAACAAGACCAATAGTACCGCAGATCAGCAGTAAGCCACGCTTGAATGGCACAGCGACCGTGGGGCCCAGGGGAAGTGCGTGACCACGGCGCTGTGCCATGCGCTCACTGAGTTGCCGGATATCCTTGCGGTACCAGACCATCAACAGCGCGACGGTGACGATTAGAGACAGCAACATGACCGGGAAGGACCAGATCATGAAGTCTTCGAAAGTCAGTCCGGCACGGCTGCCGATGAGGATGCCGACCGGATTTCCCAGCATGGTCCCCGCACTGCCGACATTGGTGGCCATAACGCAGATAATGAGGAACGGGATGGGCCTGACCTTGAGTACGTCACAAACCTGAAACACCAGTGCCGCCATGAACAGGATGCTGGTGACCTCGTCCACGGCAGCGGCGCTCAGCGCCGAAGCCACAGCGGTGACGAGGACAAACCGTTGGCCGGTCATGCCTTTTATTTTCATTATTCCCTGAATGATCCAGGTGAAAAATCCCAGATCGCGGAGTCCTCCGACCACCACCATCATGCCGATGAGGAAGAGAATGACCTCCAGTGAGCAGTGTTCCTTGAAACACTCCATCTCCAGCGCCCCGGTCAGCAGCAGCACAGGAAGCCCGAGGAAGGCGATGGCCAGCCGGAAATCCCAGAAGAACAGGGTGGACAGGATAATGATCAGGAAAACTGTAACCGAGATGGTCTGCTGATGATTCAGCCCCCATACAAAATGGGTCAGCAAGCCGACAACAGTACTGATCGCCGCAAGCAGTGCAAAGCGAGCAAGCAGTACCCGTCCCGACATGACTGTGCCGGATGCACCTGTTCTCAAACCCCCCGCCTCCAGGCAGCGCTCGGATCATTGATAGCCTCGCTGTCAAGCCGTATAGCCTGTGATTGCTCGTCCGCACCCAGGGGCTCCTGGTTTTTACGCTGAGCGTTCAATACATCCAGGGTCGCTTCCGAAGGGTCCCAGCCCTCCAGTCCGCGCGCCTGGATACGATGCTCAAGCTCCTTTTCCGTCGCCACACAATGAATAATAGTAAAAGGCACTTTGTATTTTTCCGCCAGATTCCGGAATACGTCGCGATACTTGCGTTGCAGGAAGGTTGCATCCACGATGACTGAATAACCTGCCTGCAGGACTACCGTGGCCAGTTCGGCGAGGTGCCGATAGGTTTTTTCGGTCTGGCTTGCAGAATACAGGCCCTCATCCAGACCTGACCGGCTTTGTTCCCTTGCTTCCAGGCCCGACATTCTCTTTCGTTCGATGTCGGAACGTATCTGAATCATTCCGGAGGTTTCACACAACTGCCTGGCGACCGTTGATTTGCCGGAACCGGACAAGCCGCAGGTAATCAGTAACGCCTGCCGGCCTGGCGCAAGATAGCTGTCAGCGAGCTGTATATACTGGCTGTACTCGGCATCCGCAACCTCGAATAATGCAGAATCCGTGGCACCCTGCTGCCTGCGCAGCATGGCGACCTTGGCGCGTACCAGTGCCCGATAAACCATGTAATAGCGCAATACGCCGAGCCCCTGGTAATCTCCACTGCGGTGCAGGTAAGCGTTCAGGAAATGGAAGGCAAAATTCCGGTAGTGCCGGTCGTCGAGATCCATGACCAGAAAAGCGACATCACTGAAAACATCGATCCAGCGCAGTTCGGGATTGAATTCGATACAGTCAAACAGTGTCACCTTGCCATCGATCAAGGTGATGTTACCGAGGTGAAGATCACCGTGGCATTCGCGAACGTAGCCGCCCTGCTTTCTGTGCAGCAATAATGTTTCGATCCTTTCGCGCTCGGCTTCAACCCCGCGCTGAATCCCGTCCAGCTGCGCGATTCGCGGTGCAGACCTTAACGACGGCCGAATATGCTGGAAATTTTCGCTCACCCAGTGATGGATTCGCTGCGGCTTGCCGTAGGGGTCATCGGGTGATGCACGCTGCGTCGATTGATGGAAGTCGGCGACCTGGTCAACGAGCTGGTCGATATGTGCAGCATCCAGTTGTTTCCGTTCCGCAAGCTGGCTGAGCAGCCCGTCATCGGCAAACTGTCGCATGCGCACGGCATACTCGAGCACTGATCCCGATCCGGCCATCTGCGGCCGATCGGGCTGACCGGTAATGGCAACAACGTCGAGGTAGATGGCCGGTGCGAAACGCCGATTCAGGCGGACCTCTTCTGCACAGTAAAACTGCCGCTTTTCCAGTGTGGAAAAATTCAGGAAACCGAAATCGACAGGCTTTTTGACCTTGTAGGCATAGTCACCGGTTAACAGCACCCAGGCACAGTGGGTTTCCACCACATGGATGGCAGCGGTTGGATGATGGTAGGCATCCGCCCTGGTGAGCGCTTCAATCAGCCGCCCGGCCTGCTGCATTTTTACGCCGCTGTCCATGAAGGCAAACTCATTTTTCTCTCTTCAAAGTAATTTTCAGCAGCGGCGGTGATAACAGGGTAGTGATAATCACCACCAGCACCAGTGATGAAAACAGTGCGTCGTCAACCACGCCCAGGCCTTTGCCGATGGCTGCAAAAATCAACCCCACTTCACCGCGCGGCAGCATACCCATACCAATGGCCCAGCGATTCGCCCCCTTGGAAGCGCCCAGGCCGCACGCCAGCTTTCCGGCGATAGCCGCGACCAGCAATCCTGCCGCCAGGCTCACCACCTGCCAATCGAGGAAGGTTTCCAGCTTCACCTGGATGCCCATCAGCACAAAGAATATCGGTACCAGGATAACTTCCAGCGGCATAATCAGGTCCCTGATGCTGTAGTCGTGTTTATCATGCGGGCCCCAGTGCACGAAATAGGCATCCTTCAATATCACCCCTGCGGTAAAAGCGCCGATAATGGTCGCCAGCCCGGACAGGTTGGCGAGCCAGGCCAGCACCATGACAAACAGGTAGGAAACGAACATCTTTGCCTCGATCAAGTCGAGATGCCGCAACAGCCTGATGATGAAGCGCAGGATATAAGGGCCCAGGTAAAAAGCCCCGCCGAGAAATGCTCCCGCCAGCAGCACGACCTTTGTGATGTGCCCGATCTCGATGCCACCGGAGACCACGATGCCGGTGACAACCGCCAGCATCAACAGGCCCAGAATATCGTCGAATACCGCGGCGCCGAGAATCGTGTGCGCCAGCCGGGACTGACTCTGCTGCAGATCTTCGAGTACCCGGACCGTGATACCGACGCTGGTCGCACCCAGGGCGGCACCCAGAAACAGCGCCGTATGAAAGGAAACCTCAGAAGCCAACAGGTAGGTGGCGGCGACGCCCAGCAAGAAGGGTAAAGCCACGCCGATAATCGCCACCATCAGGGAATCCCTGCCAACCTGGCGCATCTCATCGAGATTGGTCTCCAGCCCCACCAGGAACAACAGGAAAATAACACCGTAACGCGAAAAAACATCCACTGTATGGGCGATCTGCAGATATTCATTACCGCTTGGCCCGCCCAGGACACTCAATATACTCCGCCCCCTGGCATCGACCAGAGCCTCACAGACTTCGTTACCCAGTGTGGCGTCGTGCAGGAAAAGCTGGATGGTATCGAAAATATGCGGGCCTTCCCGCAACAGCAGCATCAGCTCAAAACCATAGTGATAAGCCAGGTTGCCGGCGACGATGCCTATCGTCAGCTCGCCCAGCACAGAAGGCAGTCCAAGTTTGCGCGCACTGAAACGCCCCAGTAACGCCACAAACAGTAAACCGGTGACGCCCAGAATGACCGGCGCAATGGGATCACTATGAGCCTGCGGAGCACTCTCGGTTACCGCCAGCGTTGCTGCGGAAAAACCAAGCAGCCCTACGAACAGGGACAACAGCCGCACTTTCGGCACCCTCGACCCTCGGTCTCGCATCAACAGATCCTTGGCAACGGGTCGTCTTCCAGTTCATCGAGCATGCGTTCGCCACCCAGTTCGGTGACCAGCAGAACCTGCGGCGAGCGTTCTTCAAGCCGGCCGATCAACGCAGCGTCAGCGCCTTCCGGCAAGCGGCGCCAGTGTGTGAGCAAGTCCTCCGCCTGTGCTTCAGCCACCACCGCGACCACCCTGCCCTCACAGGCGAGGTAAAGGGGGTCATAACCCAGCATTTCGCACACCGACTGAACCGAGTCCCGGATAGGTATCTGCGCCTGCTGCAGCCGCACACCCAGCCCGCTGGCCTGGCTGATTTCGTGACAGACCGTCGCCAGGCCGCCGCGGGTCGGGTCACGCATGAAGTGCAGACCCTCCAGGTTCAACGCTGCCCGCGTCAGCGGCAAAACGCTGCCGGCATCCGACTTCAGGTCACCGCGCAGGCCGAACTGTTCACGCGCCAGTAACACAGCGATACCATGATCACCGACCGGCCCACTGACCAGTATCCGGTCCCCTGCCCGAATGCAGTCAAGACCGAGGCGAACACCTGCTGTGCGGATACCGACCCCGGTGGTCGCAAGATACAGGCCGCTGCCTTCTCCGCGCGGCAATACCTTGGTATCACCGGCCACAACGCGCACACCGACAGCATTCGCTGTCTCCGCCAGTGTTGCCACAATCCGCTCGAGCCGGGCTATCTGCATGCCTTCTTCGATAAAGGCATTCAAACTCAAATACAGCGGCTCCGCACCCGCCACCGCCAGGTCGTTGATGGTCCCGTGTACCGCCAGGGAGCCAATGTTCCCGCCGGGAAACTCCAGCGGCTGAACTGTAAAGCCATCGGTAGTAAACATCACATCACCTTCCGGCAACACCAACGGCACGGCATCCGCCCGGGTATCCAGACCGGGATTGGTAAGATGGCGGGCAAACACATGCTCGATCAGTTCACGCATGTAGCGTCCGCCGTTGCCGTGGGCTAACGAAATATGTTTATCCTGCATAGGATCTCTCTAACGAAACATATTCTACAACCTGCCCAAAACTCAAGCCCGCGTCATTGACCGGCAAGCGTTCGCCGAGCAGCACTTCGAACCCTTTTTGTTCCAGTCTGCTGACACACTCTTCCGTCAAGCGGCGATTCTGGAACACGCCACCGCACAAACCAACTGCCCGCACCGCATGCCCCTCACGCACGCGCAGCGCCTGATTGACCAGCGCTTCCGCCATCGACGTGTGGAAAATGGCGGCTCGTTTGCTTACCGGGATCTGCTCGTTGCCCAGGCATTCCAGCAGTGGCCGCCAGTCAGTGCGCAGCAAGCCGTCACTCTGTTCAAGCAAGGGCAAGCTGATAGGCTCCGCCGTCTCACCGGCAACAGCTTCCAGCCACATCGGTCCCTGACCCTCAAAGCTGGCCGTTAAACAACGCCCCGTTAATGCGGCGGCCGCATCGAACAATCGACCTACCGCTGTGCTGGTCGGTGTATTGAGGTTTTTCTGCCAGGCCTGCAGCAGTAATGAGTATGACGAGGACGCAATGGATTTCGATCCCAGGGAATCAATCAGTTTCATCGCCAGACTGTCTGCACCGGTTTCCCAAGCCAGAGACACCGCGCTGCGCCAGGGCTCACGTCCCGCCTTTTCACCGCCGGACAGTCGGAACGGCCGCATACTGGCCACACGCCGCCATTGTCCAGGCATACCGTAAAGGGCTTCACCGCCCCACAGGGTTCGATCGTCACCATAGCCAACTCCGTCCCAGGTAAACACCAGATGACTGTCCCGCAACTGCGCAGCCTGTTCGCCAAGCAGGGCCGAGGCATGTGCGGCATGATGTTGCACCTCGACCACCGGCAGCCCCTGCCGATGGGCCCAACGTGAAGTCACGTATGCCGGGTGAGAATCGCACACAATGACTTCCGCCTGGACGTTGTACAAACGTTGCAAATCGGCAATCAGCCGCTCGAATACCTCTAAACTGCGCGCGCTGCCCATATCACCGACATGCGGCGACACCACCGCCCGCGATCCCCAGGCAAGGCAAATGGTGTTTTTGGTATGTCCGCCAACCGCCAGTAGCGGTTGCTTCAACTCACCCGGCAGCTTGAGTTCAGCGGGCGCACGACCCCGGCCTAAACGCAGGGGCCGCGGTTTTCCCAGCAGGCTGCGGTATACCGGGTCATCCGCCGGCCGCACGATAGGCCGGTTGTGATGCAGAAAGGCGTCGGCCACATCGCCCAATCGCTTTTCTACCAGCGTATTTTCAGTCAACACCGGCTCACCGCTGATATTCGCCGAGGTCGCCACCAGTGGGCCGCCAAAATCGTTCAGCAGCAAATGATGCAGGGGACTGTAGGGCAACATCACGCCGATTTCACTCAAACCGGGCGCAATGGCCGGTAGCATACCGTTTCCCGCTTGTTGTGCGGCCAGCACTATCGGCCGTTCCGGCGTGCAAAGCAATGCCGTTTCCTCTGCGCTGAGGTTCACCATACGCATTAATTCAACCAGACCATCGCTGACCGGGAACATCAAAGCCAGTGGCTTGTACGGTCGGGACTTGTTATCGCGTAAACGCTGTAGTGCTGCCGGGTCGGTCGCATTACACATCAGGTGGTAGCCACCCACCCCCTTCACTGCAACGACCCGCCCTTCCCGCAACGCACTGACACAGGCCGCCAGCGCGGCTTCGCTGTCGGTAATTTCATGGTCGGCCTGCCTGAAAAACAACTGTGGGCCGCACTGCTTACAGGCCACCGGCTCGGCGTGATAGCGCCGGTCGGATACATCGTTATATTCCTTCAGGCAGTCCGGGCACAGAGCAAATTGCGCCATTGAGGTATTCGCGCGGTCATAGGGTAAAGCCTCGATCAGCGTATAGCGGGGCCCGCACTGGGTACAGTTGATGAAGGGATAACGATAACGGCGGTTGTCAGGATCATCGAGTTCAGCGAGACAATCTTCACAGACAAAATAGTCGGGTGGCACATGAATATCACTCGCCTGACCTGTTTCACTGGCGAGAATGCGGAAGTCTTTCAGCGTCACACCATCCAGTGGTTCACTGTGGCTGATTTGCGGATGCGCTATCGCGGGGGCTCGTTGCACAAGACCCTGTTCAAAGGCCCGCAGTTGATCCGCTGTTCCGCTGGCAACGATCTCTACCTGTCCGCTGCAGTTCCTGACCCAGCCTTTCAGGCGGTGCTCCCGCGCTATACGGTAGACAAAAGGACGAAACCCGACACCCTGTACCACACCTGACACCAGCCACCGGATTGCCGGCCTGTGCGCCACCTTCGCCTTGCCTTCAGACCTCTGGCCGGATGTTCCCAATAGATTCATGCATGCGTTGCAACACGGCCCTGTGTTTGTCCATGGTGTTTATTTTCGCGCACGCCGCCGGCCCACCAGATGCGGCAGGCACCTTCGTCGGAAACCATACAGGGTCCAATGGGATGCCGCGGTGTACAAGCGCTACCGTACAGACGGCACTCATCGGGATAACAGCGGCCCAGCACAACCCTTGCACAATCGCAACCGGGCGGCATCTGGCCGGCCCGTTTACGGGCATCATCGGCATAGACCGGAAACAGGCGACGCGCATCCAGCGCCTGATAGGCACCTCTCAGGCTAAAGCCGGACTCCGGTATGACCCCTACACCACGCCAGTTTGCATCCACGACATCCATGGCCTGCTGCAGGTGTCGCCTGGCCGTGGGATTACCCTCACGACGCACCAGTTCCGGGTAGCAGTTATCCAGGAAGGCCTGGCCCTCCATCAGCTGCCGCAGCGTTGAGTAGATTGCCGCCAGCAGACTCTCCGGGCTGAAACCGGCAATAGCAGACGGAATCCCGTGTTTTTCCGGAACAAAGCGCCATTCCCGAGAGCCCATCACCGTGGCGACATGCCCGGGGGCAATGAGGGTATCAAATCCGGGTCTGGCGGAATCCAGCAACATGGCGACCGCCGGCCAGGTCAGCCGCCCGGACAGCAGCAACAGCAGATTGTCCGCTACACCTTCAACGACCATGGATGCGACCGGTGCCGTCGTCGTCTCGAAACCCGCCGCAAAGAAAACAACCTTTTTATCCCGCTGTTCCCGGGCAATAGTTACCGCTTCCATGGGTGAAGCGATCGGCCGTATATCCGCACCGGCGGCCTTGGCCTGTTCGAGCGAGCGAACATCCTTTTTCGCCACATTCACCGGAACACGCAGCATGTCACCAAACGCCAGCAGCGTAATATCTTCGTTCAGGGCCAGTTGAATCGCTTCATACACATCCTCTTCCGGGCAAATACACACCGGGCAACCGGGGCCCGGAATAAGCTCGATAGAGGAAGGTAATGCCCCGCGCAGACCCGCCATGGTGATGGAACGCTCATGCCCACCACAAACATTCATGATCCTGACCCGCTCCGGCAAGTCTAACGCGCGAATTTCATCCAGCCATTGTTTGGCAGTACGGGACATATCGGCACTCTCAGGTCGCCATCACGTGAAGCCGGGCGCCATCCGGCTGTATTCGCGGCCGTAATGTCTCGCCGCGCTGACAATGCTGACGATAGTGTTCCACCTCCTGGTCCAGCCAGTCCAGCCATGACTCCATCGTGCCGCTTTGTTTGACACTGAGTTCGAGGACCGGCGCGGCATTCGCCAGGGCGCGCAGATTGTCACAGGCACGATGCACGCTGAAGTCATCGAGAACCGGCAACAGATCCACTTTGGTTAACGCCACCAGATCGGCAGCGCGGAACATAACCGGATATTTGGAAGGTTTATCGTCGCCTTCGGGGACAGACAACAGTGTCACGTTGCGATGCTGGCCGAGATCAAAGCTTGCCGGGCACACCAGGTTGCCGACATTTTCGATAAAAAGAATATCGATATCTGCGAGTTTCAGTTGATGCACGGCGTCGTGCACCATATGTGCATCCAGGTGGCAGGCACTGCCGGTGGTGATCTGCACGGCTTCCACGCCCCGTGAGCGGATGCGCTGCGCATCGTTTTCGGTTTCCAGGTCACCCTCGATGACCGCTATTCTGTAACGCTCACTCAGGGCATCCACACTGGCTTCAAGCAGTGATGTCTTGCCGGCGCCGGGTGACGACATCAGGTTGACTGTGAACACACTGTGCCGGTCAAAATGCTCACGGTTGTGCGCTGCCATATGGTCATTTTCGGACAGCAGGTTTTTCAGCACACTAAGCGCTTCGCTCCCCTGCTCTGTCTTTTGCAGCTTGCCACCCGGTGCAATCAGGTGTTGATTGCCGTGCGTAATATTACAGCCACAGGTATCACACATACGCTTGCTCCCTTACAAATTCGACCCGGGTAAGAACCAGTTCGTCACCGCTGACCAAATCAGTATGCCAGTCTCCACACAACGCACAGACCAGGCGATTGGCCGTCGCATCAGAGTCCTCACCACACGTCCTGCAATGTACACGTATCGGGCTATCTTCGATATCCAGCTCGGACCCTTCTGCGAGGGTGCCTGCCGCAGCGACCGGATAGGCCTGTTTAAGCAAGCGGGCTTCCACCCCCGATAGCGGGCCAACACCGACCACCAGTGAAAGTATGCGTCTCGCCCGCTGCTCGCGCGCCAGCGCCTCCAGCTGATCGATCAAGGCCTGGCAGATCGATAATTCGTGCATATCAATTATTCACTCCCGGCCAGCATCTGATCGTAAAGCTCCCACGCTGTTCGCGCTTCCTGGGAGGTGACTTTCTGGATGGCATAACCGACATGAACGACAACATGGTCACCGGCTTGCAGCGTTTCATCCTGAAGCATGAACAGACTGACGTCGCGTTCCACACCCTTCGCTTCACAGCGGGCTGTATACCCATTGATTTCCTGGATTTGCATCGGAATGCCAAGACACATATTTTTCTCCCAGGCCCTGCCACATACTGTTAGTATGCCCGGCAATCATGCGGCCCACGGTATTCCCTCAAACTGATATTGACCGGGTCCTAGCTTACGCTTTTCGTCGCAAACCGTACAGTCACAGCCTTATGCAACAAACGCTCATACTAGGTATCGGTAATACTTTACTCACAGACGAGGGTCTGGGGATTCATCTACTCGACTATCTGCGTGAGCACCACGCTGATCTGCCGGGTGTCAGCTACCTCGAC
>Ga0209578_10004097_pt1 | contig 10658 bp, 5 predicted proteins | sample tdAd472_FD_187127 | JGI IMG/M metagenome (GOLD analysis project Ga0209578, IMG submission 187127) | Marine sediment microbial communities from the Atlantic coast under amendment with organic carbon and nitrate - tdAd47.2 (SPAdes)... | ecosystem: Environmental > Aquatic > Marine > Coastal >...
GCGAATGTTACTTTCCTTCCGTGACCAGACGGTCGAGATCAGCGATAGCCGCAAGAGCGCCAACATCGGCCGCGCGGACGACAACGACCTTGTCGTAAAGGGCAACCTCATTTCGCGAATCCATGCGAAGGTCGAGCTTCGGCGTGGCAAGTTCATGCTCGTCGACCAGAGCACCAACGGCACATTCCTGTTAAATCTCCGCGGCGAGGAGACCTTCGTTCGGCGCGACTCAACCGAACTGAATGGCGAAGGCACGATCGGCCTTGGCCGCGCCGAGGAAGCCGGCGCTTCGCTGGCAATTCACTTCAAGGCAATCGACTAGAAACAGGGTCAGAGTCGAATTAATGGCATACCGGGCCAGCGCGGTATGCCATTAATTCGACTCTGACCCTGTTTCTTATTTCGGCCAGTCTATGGCAGCCAGTTCCGCGGTTACGCGCTGCTGTTCTTCGCGCAATTCGGGCGGCAGGCGATCCCCGTAACTTTCCAGGTACTCCCCGATCGACTCCATTTCTTCCCGCCAGGTGAGCGGATTGATCGTCGTCAGGGAGCGCATGGTCTTTGCATCGATGTCGAGATTCTGCGTGTCGATGTCCTCGGCATTCGGCAGAAAACCGATTGGCGTCTCCCGAGCTTCGATGCGATTCTCGCAGCGGTCGATGATCCAGCGCAGTACGCGCAGGTTTTCACCGAAACCGGGCCACAAGAAGTGGCCATCGCCATCCTGGCGGAACCAGTTGACGTGGAAAATTTTCGGCAGTTTATCGGTTCGCTCGGTGAACGACAGCCAGTGCGACCAGTAATCGGCGAAGTTGTAGCCACAGAAAGGCTTCATCGCCATCGGATCGCGACGTACGACGCCGACTTCGCCGACCATCGCGGCAGTGGTCTCCGAGGCAACACCCGCGCCGACGAGGACACCGTGTTGCCAACTCTTTGCCTCGTAGACGAGCGGGGCGAGTTCCTTGCGTCGGCCGCCGAATACAATTGCCGAGATCGGCACGCCCTCGGGCGCATCCATCAGCGACGTGTAACTCGGGTTATTGCTGGCGTGGGCAGTGAATCGTGAATTCGGATGCGCTGCGGGTCCGTTGGCCGAATCGTACTCCTGGCCACGCCAGTCGTAGGCTGGCTCACCGACGTTCTTACCTTCCCACCAAGGCTTATTGTCAGCAGTCCGTGCCACGTTGGTAAAGATTGTGTCGCCGTGGATCATGTCGAACGCGTTTTTGTTGGTTTTCTCATTAGTGCCGGGAACGACTCCGAAATAACCGGACTCCGGGTTGATCGCCATTAGCCGGCCGTCCTCGTCGAGGTGCAGCCACGCGATGTCGTCGCCGAGCGTCCAGATCTTCCATCCCGGCATCGATTCGGGCGGTATCAGCATCGCGAGATTGGTTTTCCCACAGGCTGACGGGAACGCACAGGCAATGTAGTGCGTCTCACCATCGGGGCTTTCGACGCCCATGAGCAACATGTGCTCGGCAAGCCACCCCTCGGTGCGTGCCTGGTGGCTGGCGATTCTGAGTGCATGGCATTTCTTGCCGAGCAGCGCGTTACCGCCGTAGCCCGAGCCGAAGCTCTTTATGGACAGCTCGTCCGGGAAATGCACGATGAATCGACGTTCCGGATCGAGATCGCCCGTCGAATGCAGCCCCTTGACGAACGTGCCCTCCCGTTCGATTCGCGCCAGCGCTTTCGAGCCCATGCGTGTCATGAGTTTCATATTCACGACGACGTATGGACTGTCGGTGATCTCGACGCCGCAGCGTGAGTAGGGCGAGTCGATCGGGCCCATGCAGTACGGGATGACGTACATGGTCCGGCCCTGCATGGCGCCGTCAAACAGCGCATCCATCTTTGCGTGCCCTTCGCCGGGACTCATCCAGTTGTTGTTCGGGCCCGCGTCGTCCTGCTCCGGCGTGCACACGTAGGTGAGGTGTTCCACGCGTGCCACGTCATTCGGATCGGAGAGATGCAGGTAGCAGTTCGGGTAACCGTCTTCGTTGAGTGACGAAAGCAAACCGTCCTGCTTCATTTCGGCGATCAGGGCCTGGGCTTCCGCGTGACTGCCGTCGCACCAGTGAATTTTCTCGGGTTGGGTCGCTGCAGCGACCTGGTCGACCCATTCCCGGAGGGCCGCAAGTTTTGTCGTCATCGTTTTTTTCTTGTGACTGTGGCGATGTGAGGGGGCGGAATTATACGCGGAATGACCACGATTGCAGCCAGCGATCCTTTTGTCGGTCGTTTTCCGCATGCGGGAGCGATTGACCAATGACGGATTGTCGGCCGAATTGGCCGATTTCCAAGAATCAGGCATTTACGGCTTCCGACGGGCCCGCCTCGCGGGTGTGAGGGACTTCACGGAACGACTGTGAAGGCCATCACAGTACCAGCACAAAACAGGGCCTGATTATGGCAACAGCCCTTTGTTTCCGGGACATTCAGGGTCTACGCGTTACGGCGGGCGGAGCGGCCTGCCCGGGCGCGGGTGGCCTGCTTGAGGGTCACCGTGACGGTCGGGAGCAAAGAATTGAAAAAGGCACTGTTTGCGTTGCTGTTATCGATGGCTCCGGCCGTCGTGCTCGCGGTCGGCACGCCAGTGGGAACGGTCATCGAGAATACGGCGACAGTCACCTTCGATCTGGCCGGTTCGCCGGTAACGCTGCAAACCAACACGACGATTGTGACCGTGGTCGAGCGTATTGACGTCAACGTCACCGTGCAGTCCCCGCAGGTTCTCGTTGCCGCGAGCGACACCAACCAGGCACTGCTGTTCCGGGTGACGAACACCGGCAACGGCACCGAGACATTTCAGCTCGCCATCAATAGCGCCCTTGGTGGCGACGACTTCGATCCGGTGCCTGCGGTCCCGCCGATCTATTTTGATTCCGACGGCAGTGGCGACTTCAACGTCGGCGATGTTGCATACACGCCAGGCACGAACGACCCGGTGCTTGCTGCAGACGCCACGGTCGACGTATTCCTGATTAATGACATTCCGGGCGGTGTCGCCAACGGCGAGACCGGCCTCTCACAACTCACGGCCACGTCGGCGACCGGAACCGGTGCGCCCGGAACCGAATTCACGGGGCAGGGTGATGGCGGCGTCGACGCGATCGTCGGCACATCCGGTGGCGAGGACCTCGATACCGGCGAGTATCTCGTGTCCGACGTGCAGGTAATCATCGTCAAGGCGCAGGCTGTCGCCGATCCGTTTGGCGGCACACAGCCGATACCCGGCGCGACGATTACTTACACCATTACGGTCGAAGTGTTGGGCACGGGCACGGCTACCGCGAGCGCCGTGCGTGACCTCATCCCGACTTACGCCACGTACGTACCCGCAAGCATCACATTAAACACAGTTTCGCTAACCGACGCCATTGATGCGGACGCGGGCGAAATCGACACGTCAGGTGCACCCACAATCGTGGTGCGCCTTGGCGATCTCACGGCGGTCGCTGGCATCCAGACCGTCGTGTTCCAGGTAACGATTGACTAGTTGGAGGATTTTTCAATGAGCGTTTCAGCAAAAGGGGTTGGTATGAACATTTACAAGAGCGTCCTGTTTTTCGTGATCGCGTTGAGCGTATCGGCTTTCGCACAAGAAGAAGGCCATCTCAATGTCAAAACGGTTGTGCAGAAGGAAGAAGTGACCGTCAACGCAGCCGGTGAGCGCGAAACGCGACTCGTTCCTGCGGAGACCGTCATCCCGGGCGAGCGCGTCGTCTACACGATCACGTTTCGCAACATTAGCGAAGAGCCGGCGGACAACGTCGTCATTACGAATCCGATCGACGCGAGCCTGACCTACGTCGACGGGTCCGCATTTGGCCCTGGCACGGAAATCCAGTTCTCGGTCGATGGTGGCACCTCGTTCGCCGCCGCCGCTGAGCTGCGTGTTGTCGAGGACGGCGTCGAGCGTCCCGCGAACGAAGACGACTTCACGCATGTCCGCTGGGTCATGCAAAACGATTTGGCCGCAGGAGCGCAGGGCATGGCGCGTTTCACGGCTGTACTGAATTAAGCATTCGCTTGATACGGCGGTGCGAATTGCAGGGTTCGCATCGTCGATTTGGTACCTGCCCGGTCATGTGACCGGAAACAGTTTTTGGAAAAGGAGTACCGTGATGAAAACTGTATTGAGAATGCCGGGCCTGTTCGTCAGGCTCGGAACGATGGCTGCGGTTCTGCTGCTTGGTCAGCAGGCACTGGCAGCCGGCACCGATCCGGGTGTTTCGGTCGACAACCGCGCGACCGTCGTCTACTTTGTTGGTGGCAATCTGCAAACCGGCATCGAGTCGTCGCCTACAGGCAACAACCTGCCTGGCGTCGCAGTGCCGGGCGGTGGTGCTGACACCTCATTTGTCGTCGACCGTCGTGTGTCGTTTACGATCAGCCAGGTCGGTGGTGCCCTGGCATCGACTACACCGGGTGACATCGGCGTGTTCGTCGAGTTCTACGTTACCAACACGAGTAACGGCTTGCTCGACTTCGTCGTCAGTCCTACCAACCTGACCTCTGCGGACGGCGATGTTCGCGGCCCTGGTACGACCGACTCCGACGTTGACATGAACGCGATTCGTGTCGCCGTCAGTGCGGCGCCGGACGGACAGCCCGGCGGTGGCGCGGCTGGTGACGGACCTGACCCGGCCGATCCGGGAACGGGCTTGGCACCGGGTGATACGTTGATCGACAACCTTCCCGAGGACGACTCGATTCGCGTTCGCATCTATGCCGACACGCCCGCAGCGCTGCTGAACAACCAGATCGCCAACGTGCTGCTTGCCGCGACTGCGGCTGATCCGGGTACGAGCGTGGAGCTCGAGGAAACGCCGGGTGTAGACGATCCGGCCCTGGTCGAAAACGTGTTCGTTAATCCCGCCGATGGCAACGGCTTCGCGACCGAGACAGGCGCGGATGGCTTCCTCGTCTCATCGGCGGCGATTGTCGTCACGAAGACAGCTCTGGTCTTTTCCGATCCGTTTGGCTCGGGCAAAGCTGTGCCTGACGCAGTCATCGAGTACACGATCCTGATCGACAACACTGCCGGTGCACAGGACGCTACTGGCGTCGTGGTAACCGACCTGGTCGATCTCGAAGTGACGCTCGAGAACGGTGTTTATGGGGCCGACAACGTATTGTTCGGCGACACGACGACGTGTAATGCCGATGATGCTGGTGATACGGACGGCGACGGCTGCTCGTTCGACGTCGTTACCGGCGCGTTGAGTATTACGGTGCCGAACGTCCCGCAGACCACGTCGATGACCGTTCAGTTCCAAGTCCGCATCCCGCCGCTCTAGTCATTAGCTAATAACGACGATCACGGTGCTCAAGGGACTGCACAAGGCGATGAGATGTCGGGTTACCCATTCGGGTGACCCACACCTCGCCAATCCTCGCTCCGGGCCTCCCGGATCGGGGCCTGGCGGCCTTGTGTGCAGACACCCTCGGGGGGAACAGCTGTTCCCCCCGAGGCATATCTGGAACTTGCGTAAGGCACTGGCATATGGTCGATTCGTGGCGCTTTTCGCGTCGCTGATTGCCGGAAACAGTGCCCTTGCGGCCCCTCCGGGCGCTATCGTTTCCAACCAGGCATCGTTTGAATACCTCAATCTGGCCGGTGGCCAGACCATCACCCTGAGCAACACGGTCCAGACGACGGTGGCTGTTGTCCGCAGTTCATCGGACGTGGAGTTCACGCGCGTGTTACCTGCCGGCAGCGGCAGCTACCAGGAAACCGTTGGCTCGGCGTATTGCTCGCAGGGCGGAGCATTCGTTCTGCTGGCTGATCCGACACTGACGGGTGGAGGTACGATCGATCCGACGCTGGTGCAGGAGGTCGCTCCGGCCCCGGCTTACAATCTCGGTGAACCGCTATTCCTGAGGCTCGCCGACAGCGACCAGAACGTGGACTTCCAGGTCATCGATACGGCCGTCGTCAATGTCGTACACCCGGTCAGCGGTGATGCGGAGACGATTCAGCTCAGCGAAACCGGGCTCGATACCGGGGTGTTCTCCGGCTACGTGCCGTCTTCCAGCGCGCCAGCCGTTGCTGGTGACTGCCTTTTGCAGGGAGTACTTAACTCGACAATCCAGGTTTCGTATTCGGACCCGGTTGACCCGACAGATACGGCGCAGGCGAGCGCGACGGTCGATCCAGTCAGCGTGGTGTTCGAATCTCTAACTGGCGCGGTCGTTGATGGCGTGCAAATCGAGATTGTCGACGCGATCAGTGGAGCGCCGGCGGTCGTTTTTGGCAACGACGGCGTATCCGTCTTCCCGTCGGGCATTACGAGTGGCTCCACGGTCACAGATGCGTCAGGCGCGACTTACAACTTCGGTCCGGGCGAGTATCGCTTCCCGGTGGTACCGGACGGTGACTACCGCCTGGTCGTAACGCCACCCACGGATTTTGCGGCGCCATCGACTGCCAGTATCACCGATCTGCAGGGATTGCCGGGCGCACCCTACGATCTCGGGCCCGCGTCATTCGGCAATCCGTTTACGCAAAGCGGCGGGCCGATTTTGCGCTGGGATATCCCGGTAGATCCGCAGGCGACGGCGTTGTTCCTCGAGAAACGTACTTTAACGACGATCGCTGCACCGGGTGATTTTGTGCGCTATGAACTCGCCCTCGAGAACAGCTCGCCTTCCGGCATGGCGACCGACATCGAAGTGTTCGATCGACTGCCGACAGGTGTGAGATTCGTTCCCGGCTCGGCCGTCGTCAATGGCGTCAGCGCACCCGATCCGCTGATCAGCCCGGACGCTACGCTACTCGAGTTCAACTTCGTGTCGCTGGATGTCGGCGAGAGACTGTCGTTCGCCTACGTGGTCGAGATCGTCAGCGGCAAACGTAACGACGAACTCGTCAACAGGGCAACAGCATTCGCAAGTGGTGGGTTGATCTCCAATGAGGCAACGGCAGCGATCCACCTTACCGAGGACCTGTTCCGCAACACTGGCACGATAATCGGTCGAGTGCTTGAAGGTGATTGCAGTCAGGAGACGTTTGCCGAAGAGCAGGGCGTCGCCAATATTCGTGTTTACCTTGAAGATGGTCGTTACGCGATCAGCGATGAGGGTGGACGGTTCCACTTCGAGGGTATAAAGCCCGGAACGCACGTGGCCCAGATTGATACGTTCACGGTTCCGGCCTACTTCGACGTGATCGGTTGCAGCGACAACCCGCAGTACGGCAGCAGCGCCGACTCACAGTTCGTGAAGCTTTCGCGCGGCAGCTTGCTGCGCGCCGATTTCTACCTGCGCCGCAAGGAACCACCGGAAGGTCGTATCGAGCTGGAGTTGAAGAGCGCCGGCGGCGACGGCGCCGACACCGTCATGTACGACCTGACGCTGAACGGCATCGGCAACGTACAGATCAACAACATCAACGTGATGGTGTTGTTGCCGGACGGTGTCTCCTATGTACCGAACACCATGCGCATCGACGGAGAAAAGCCCGGCGAGCCGAGACTGCAAAACGGTACTGTGTCGTTCGCGCTACCGGATCGTACCGGTAACTGGACCAGCGCCATCAAGTTCGAGGCCACGTTCGACGGCGAGGTGAGCGGCGACCTGTCATCGCAGGCCGTGGCGACGTTCGATACACCGATTGCGGAGAAACAGAAAACGCCGATCGCGGAAACTCGGATGTTGCGCGAACCCGCGACCGTGCAAAACGCCGGCTACGTGCTGGATCTCAAGTTTGACATCCTTTCGGCAAACCTGTCGGTTGAGGACAAGCTCAGGCTGGATCAATTGATCGCGGAATGGCGTGGCGTTCGGGACATTCGGATATCCGCGGTCGGGCACAGCGACAGTACGCCGATCAGGCTCAGCAAACAGCACTTGTTTGTGGATAACTACGTGCTTTCAAGGGCGCGCGCGACGTCCGCCGTCTCGTACATTGCAGGTGCGCTCAGCGTCACCCACGAAGACTTGCAGGTCGAGGGCCGTGGTCCGGATGACCCGATTGCCGACAATATGACCGCAGACGGCCGGCAAAAGAACCGCCGGGTCGAACTGATCATGAGCGGCGTGCGTCCGAGCAGGCCATCATTCCTCGAAGTTACCAAGGCCACGAGTGGCGCCCAGGCGACGGCAACGGTCGGCGCCGTGCCCGGCATGGAGCGGAAGGAATCAGCCAGTCACGAGTTCGCCGACTACGGGACGCCCGCGTCACAACAGGAACCGCCGATTGATACCCTGAAGACGGGAATCGCAATGCTATTGCCGGAGGAATCGTTCGCGCCCGCCATCGCTGCCACGAAAATTTCGATTCAGCACGATCCGCAACACAAGGTCGAAGTCTGGCTGAATGGCGAGCCTGTCAATAGCCTGAGCTTCGATTCCCTGGGGTTGAATACCACACGTACCGTCGCGGTATCCCGCTGGAAGGGTGTCAACCTGATTGACGGCCAGAACGAGATTCGTGCCGTCATCTGGAATGCGCAGGGTGACCGGCTCAAGACGATTACCCGCAACATCTTTTACGCGGGCGCACCAATTCGTGGCGAATTCCTGCGCGAGGAGTCGACGCTCGTAGCGGACGGCAAGACGCGGCCCGTGATCGCCGTAAGGCTGTTCGACCGCGCGGGTGAGCCTTCGCGAACAGGAACCGTCGGGACCTTCCGCGTCGACACACCGTATCGCACGTCATGGGATGTCGAGAACGATCGCCGCAACATCCTGGTGCAGACCGGAGACCGTGAGCCGACGTATCGGGTCACGCCGGGTGGTATCGCCTACCTGGAGCTGCAGCCTACGACGCGCAGCGGCGAAGTGACTGCGCGCCTGCAATTCGAAAACTTCCGCGAGCAGGAAATCAGGGTCTGGCTGAAGCCCGCTGCACGCGAATGGATTCTGGTCGGGCTTGCCGAAGGCACCGGCGGCTACAACACATTGGCGGATAACGCAGTCGCGGCTGCCGATGCGGGGCACGAAGAGGGTTACTACGACGAGGGGCGTGTTGCGTTTTTCGCCAAGGGCCAGATCAAGGGCGAGTTCCTTCTGACGCTGGCCTACGACTCGGATCGTGAGCGCAGCGAGACGAGTGACCGATTCCAGACTGTTGTAGATCCAAACGAATACTTTCCGCTGTACGCGGATACCAGCGAACAGCGCTTCGAGGCGCCAAGTCAGCGCAAGCTGTACGTCAAAATCGAGCGCAACCAGTTTTATGCCCTGTTCGGCGACACAGATACCGGGTTGTCCGTAACTGACCTGGCGCGTTACGAGCGCCGCTTCAACGGACTCAAGAGCGAGTACCGTGGCGAGAATATCGGATACACGGTATTCGCGGCCGAGACGAACAAAGCCTTCAATCGCGACGACATTCGAGGTGACGGCACGTCCGGACTGTACCGATTGAGCAATGTGCCGGTGATAGTGAATAGCGAGCAGGTTCGAATCGAAATCCGGGACCGGTTCGACAGCGGGCAGGTCCTGGACAGCCGCCGACTTGCACGCTTCCTCGACTACAACCTCGACCCGATCAATGGCACGTTGTACTTCAAACGACCGGTACCGAACAGGGACCTCGAATTCAATCCTGTCTACATCGTCGTCGAGTACGAAACGCGCACGGACGGTGCCGAGGATCTGCTGGTAGGCGGACGTGGCTCGGTGCGCTCGAGCAATGACGCGGTCGAGGTTGGCGCGACGCACGTCAACGACGACACGGCGGGCGCTGAGGCGGACCTCACCGGCGCGGACTTGCGGTGGCAAATCAACAACGAGACGTTGTTCAAGGCCGAGTACGCGGAAACCAACTCGATCGATACGGGCAATCCGGTCAGCGGCTCGGCTGCCATGATCGAACTCGAACACAACGGCGAGCGTACCGACGTCAGAGCGTACTTCCGGGATGTCGACAATGACTTCGGACTCGGCTACCAGAATACGGCAGACAAGGGCTTCCGCCGCCTCCGACTCGGAAGCCGCCGCGTCGATGTCCTGCTTCGACGTCGCGAGCTTCTCGTCATAGCGCCGGACGATGGGCGTCATCTCGCTCTCCCGCTCGCGGATCTCCTCCTGCGAGTCGAGAATGCGCCCCATGAGCTCGGGGATCTGTTCGATCGCGCGCTCGCGGGCCGCTGCGGCCGCCGCGGCCGGGAGCGCCAGTAGCAGCATCGCGCAGGCGACCCCGCCCGCGCCGCGCGCGGCAGCGCGGATCGCGCGAAAAGCATCCAACCGGTGGAAATGAAACATCACTGCGACTCCTTGGCGGTCTGTCGAAAGAGGGGCTCGACTGTATTCGGGATCCGCAGCGCCGGTGGCGGGCGCTGCCCCGCGATGGCGCCCAGGGCGATCAGCGTGTTTACGCCGGGATCCGAGCGGCGTTCTCGGCGCTGGAGCCGCTCGAGCCGCGCGGTGCACTCGGCGAGCTCTTCCAGCCTGCGGGCGCGCAGCCACGCGGTGCACTCGCCGGTGACGGACTTCTTCAACCAGGCGAACGTGCGAGAAGCGCTGCACATCCCCACCACGGTCGGTGTCTGGCAGGAGTGCTCCGACGAAGTGATCTACGACTCGCTCCACAAGGCGGCGACGCTCAAGAAGATCCTCGGGGGTGCGGCCATCCTCGCCGGCATCCTGGCCCCGGGGGGGCGCCGGGGGTCGGGTGTCAAGGACATCGCGATCATCGGCGG
>Ga0209578_10004098_pt1 | contig 10658 bp, 8 predicted proteins | sample tdAd472_FD_187127 | JGI IMG/M metagenome (GOLD analysis project Ga0209578, IMG submission 187127) | Marine sediment microbial communities from the Atlantic coast under amendment with organic carbon and nitrate - tdAd47.2 (SPAdes)... | ecosystem: Environmental > Aquatic > Marine > Coastal >...
ATCAGGAATCTGCGGGTGCTTGACGATATCGACAACGGCAAACGTTGACAGGACATTGTTGTTGGTGATGACGTGCTCGGTCGCATCGAAGGTGCACAGGTCGCCATCGAGTGGGCCGGTGCAACCGGATATCTGCGTCTGATTGTTGGACTCGAACGGGATCACGTAGAGACGTCCGTCGCGCACGGCGATGGCACGAGGGTCCTGTGCCGTGATCGTCAGATGATTACTAACCCGGCGAGTTGCGACATCGACTACAGCGATCTGGTTCTCTGAGGACAGCGCAACATAAGCTTTGGTATTGCTCGCAAAGGCGATGCCCACTGGCTCATCGAATCGGGTCGACTTCGTAACGGGATCGAAATCCTGCACAGTCGCTACGACCTGCAGGTGAGTCGCGCTCGCCGGATCGGTATCGATCACGCTCACCGAATCGGAGACGTGATTGGAAACCCAAACCTCGTTGCCGTCCGGCCGCACTGCCAGGCTAACCGGGTCGATGCCGACGTTGATGCGTGCAGCTACTGCCTGGGTGGCAGCGTCGATAACATCCACCGTATCGGCCGGCGTGTTTGCGACGAAGACAAGGCCACCGCTAATAACTATCGGTGACGAGTGGGGGCTCATGAACGCGGGATGCCCGACAGCAATTGGATCCTGGATCGTACCGGACGGTGGTGGCGGGGGCGGTGGTAGCGGACCCGGCGGTGCAGGCGACGCACCGTCGCCTCCCCCACTTCCGCAGGCAGCCAGTTGGCCGAGACAGATGACCGCGGCCAGGCTGATTAGCCATCGCAACCCCATGACTGGATTTTGACAGCTAAACCCGATGAAATATCCCAAATTGGAGGGCAACAGGCGATTTGGCGCGAATTTTCAATGCAATCACAGGAACATACAGACTCTTATTATGCCGCCACGGCCAACGAGACTACCGCTTACCCGACGCTGCAAGGCAGTCAGTCGGTAGACGTCTGCGTTGTCGGTGCGGGTTTTACCGGCGTCTCGACCGCGCTCACGCTCGCCGAGCGTGGCTATTCGGTGGCGCTCGTCGAGGCCAACCGGGTTGGCTGGGGCGCCTCCGGCAGGAACGGTGGTCAACTGATCAACGGTATCAGCGGACTGGCCAAGGTGCAGAAGAAACACGGCAACGGCATCGCCGACATGCTGTGGGACATGAAATGGCGCGGCAACGACATTATTTATGACCGCGTCGAGAAGTACGGTATCGAGTGCGACCTGAAAGGCGGCTTCATAGAAACTGCACTGAAGCCGCGGCAACTTCCCTGGCTGGAAGAGTTTGCGGCGGAAAGGGAACGGCATGATTTTCCCTACAAGTACGAAATCTGGGACAAGGACAAAACCCGTGCGATGCTGGGTACCGACACCTATATTGGTGGCTTCATTTGTTACCGCGACGGCCATCTGCATCCGCTGAATCTTTGTATTGGCGAAGCACGTGCCGCACACGAACTCGGCGTGCAAATTTTCGAGCAATCACCGGTCACCGGAATCGAACATAGTGACCGCCCGACGGTGAAGACTGCATCGGGGCATGTGCAAGCCGACGCCGTTGTGCTGGCCGGCAATGCCTACAGCAACCTCGAGCCGAAGCGCCTGTCGGGACTCGTATTTCCGGCCAGCAGCTACATCATTGCCACGGAGCCGTTGAGCGAGGATGTGGTCAACGAGATCAATCCACAGGACGTCGCTGTCTGCGACCTGAACGAGGTTGTCGACTACTACCGCCTCTCGGCGGACAAGCGCCTGCTCTACGGCGGCCAATGTAATTATTCGGGCCGCGAACCCTCGAGCATCCGGCGTTATATCCTGCCCCGAATGCTTGCCACCTACCCGCAGCTCAGGGACGTGCGCATCGACTACGAATGGGGCGGAAAGATCGGCATCGTGCCGAACCGTGTCCCGGTGCTGGGCCGCATCAACAATAACGTCTACTACTGCCAGGGCTATTCCGGCCACGGCGTAAACGCCACGCATGTCATGGGTGAAATTGTTGCCGAGGCCGTCAGCGGCACGATGGAGAAATTCGATTTGTTTGCCGACATGGGGCATTTCCGCATTCCGGGTTCACAATGGCTTGGCAACCAGATGATCGCCCTTGGCATGCTGTATTACCGAATGAAAGATTTGCTATGACATGAAGTATGTCCACGGCATTCGCCCTAACATCGGCCAGTTCGCCCAACAACTGCTGCAGGTGTTCTTTGTCGGTCTGACGATCGGCATGCAACGCAACGTCGTGCCTGCGCTGGCCGAAACCGAATTCGGTGTGCCGGCCGGCTCGTTCTCGTTGTTGATGGCATTTGTTGTCAGTTTTGGCTTCGTCAAGGGCGCAATGAACTTCGTCTCGGGACGAGTCTCCGAAAAAGCGGGCCGCAGGAAAGTGCTCATCTGGGGCTGGCTCATTGCGTTGCCGATTCCGTTCATTTTCCTGTACGCGCCGACATGGAACTGGATCATTGCTGCGAATGTTTTGCTCGGCATCAACCAGGGCTTCGCCTGGTCGATGACCGTCACCAGCAAGCTCGACATCGTGAGTCCCGAACAACGGGGCGTCGCAACGGGCCTCAATGAATTCGCGGGTTATGGTGGCGTTGCGCTGGCCGGACTCATCACGGGCTACCTCGCGAGCGCATTCGATCCTCGTATGAGCCTGTTCGTGTTCGGACTGTCCGTCATACTTTTGGCGCTGGTATCCGCCTTGCTGTTCTCCCGGGAAACCCTGCACTGGGCGAAAGCCGAATCGGCCGCGCACAAAGCCGGTACGCATTCCGGACCGCGACCGCGATTTCCGAAGAACGTCTCGGAACATCCGTCAACGCGGGAGATCTTCGCCCTGGTCACTTACCGGCACAGGACCTTTTCAGCTTTGTCCCAGGCCGGTTGTGTGGAGAAGTTCGTCGACGCGCTGGTGTGGGCATTCTTCCCGGTCTACCTGCACGCAAAGGGCATGTCACTGATCGACATCGGCTGGATTGTCGGCGTGTACGGCTTCGTTTGGGGCGGCAGCCAGCTCTGGACGGGTCCGCTTTCGGACGCCATCGGGCGCAAGTGGCCCATCGTCACTGGCATGTGGACCTGCGCCGTCGGTATTACAGGTACACTGTACGTTGACGGCATGACCGGCTGGTCGATAACGGCCGCCATTACGGGTGTCGGCATGGCACTGCTCTACCCGACCCTGATCGCCGCAATCGGTGATATCTCTCATCCCGACTGGCGTGGCTCCAGCCTCGGTGTCTACCGGTTCTGGCGAGATCTCGGCTACGGCATCGGCGCGCTGTCACTTGGTATCATCGCCGACTGGTACGGGTCGCTGGAGGCCGGCTTCTGGTTCACCGCAGTGGCAATGGTCGCCTCCGGGCTGTGGGTCGCGATCGCGATGGACGAGACCCTCGCTCGTCTCAATCCGCAAGAGGAATGACGGCGCGAAACACGCATAGGCAGTTGCGCGTATTGAGACCGCGTCCGCCGCATGAGAAAAACCTGCCCGGAAATCACTATTTGGCATTTTGGAGATACGACCTTGAAATCACTCAAATCAACGCCGGCAGTCGCAGGACTCGCCGTGGCTCTGCTATTGGCCCTCAGTGCCTGCACGAAGTCCGCAGACGAACCGGTTGCTGACAACCCGGCACTGGCGGAACCGGTTCCCGCCGGCATGGTGCGTGGCCCTGTGCTCGAGACCATGAACGCCGCCGGGTACACCTATGTGCTGATCGGGACTGAGGAAGTCCAGCGCTGGCTGGCCGGACCCGAAACTGCGGTGCAGGTGGGTGACGTGGTACAGGCCTTCGAAGGCATGCCGATGGGGCAGTTCGAGAGCAAGACCCTGAACCGCACATTCGATGTCGTCTATTTTGTGGACGCACTGCACAACCTGTCGGCATCAGCGCCGGCTGGTGTCACCGTTGGCCAGATGCCCGAAGGGCACCCGCCGGTACCGCAGCCCGAGGGGCAACCCGATATTGAGAAAGATGCTGCTGCGGCTGAGGCAATCCAGGTTGCCGAACTGGAACCCGGCCAGAACATCGCGTACGTGTATGCCAACCGCGACTCGCTCGCCGGCCAGCAGGTCAGCCTCCGGGGCAAGGTCGTCAAATACAATGAAGGCATCCTCGGCTGGAATTTCATTCATATCCAGGACGGCTCCGGCGATGCGGCTGACGGCAGCAACGACCTGACTGTCACCAGCAAAGCCACTACGGCAGTGGGCGAGACCGTGGTGCTAGCCGGCAACATCATCCTGGACAAGGACTTCGGCGCAGGCTACAGCTTCCCGGTGCTGATGGAAGACGCGACTCTCACGACCGAGTAAGCGGCTAAAAAGTACGTTTCGCAAAAAGGCCCCTGACGGGGCCTTTTTTTTGCGCCTGTGGGTTGGCGCCGTTGGCGTAACCGAGCCGCGGTTTCACTGGTCAAACGTCGCCGGAGAAGTGATACTGATGCCGCTCGCCACTCCAGGAACGACAGCTTGACTCCCACCACCAGCAAACCCTGGGTCCTCGGACTCAGCGCCTCGCATAACGGTGCTGCCTGCCTGCTGCACGGCGATCGCATCGCCGCCGCCGTGCAGGAAGAACGACTTGTCGGCAAAAAGCGGGCCCGGCTGTACGGATCGCGACCTTCCCTGGCGGTGCAGTATTGTCTTGCGCAAGGCGGCATCGCTGCCGCCGATCTCGATCTCGTGGTTCTCTGCGCGCAGACGGACGTTCATTTGCCCGAGAACGAAATCACCGCAAACCGCATGCTCAATGTGCAGGCGAACGGCATCCCTACCCTGACCATCTCGCATCACGCGGGTCACGCTGTCAGCGCTTTCGCCACGTCCGGGTTCGATGAGGCCGCCGTGTTGATCGTGGACGGCATGGGATCGCCAACCTACGATCTCTCAGACGACGAGAAAAGCGCATTGATCGAACCCGGTATCGTCGGCGGCGAGACCAACTCGATCTACTACTCGGAAGGAACGACGCTCAAGGCACTCGAGAAACACATGGTCGAGCAGGGTCGATGGTTGAACCCGCCGCCTGATGGCGCATCGATGCCGGGCTTCGGCAGCCTCGGCGGGATTTTTTCGGCTGCTTCCGCACAGATCTTCGGCGACTCGACAGACGCCGGCAAGGTCATGGGACTGGCACCGTATGGGTCGCCGACAATCGACCCGGACGAGTTCTTCGAGATCCGCGATGACCGCTTTGTGTTCTTCGATAATGTTCCGAAGCGCTTCACATCGCCGGAGCGCTGGCCGAACGCTCAGCGCGAGTATGAGAACCTCGCTTGCTCGGTGCAGAACGCCCTCGAGCATGCTTTGCTCTACCTCGTCGGCAGGACACGCGAGCTGTGTCCCAGCCGCAATCTCGTGTATGCCGGGGGTGTCGCACTCAACAGCGTGGCTAATGAGCGCATCATTCGCGAGACCGACTTCGACCGCGTTTACTTCATGCCAGCCGCCGAGGATTCCGGGTGTGCAATCGGCGCCGCCTATCACGGGTTGTGGCACCTCACTGGAACTTACACGCCGAGGGCACACGAACGCGATGGCTACGGCACGACGTATGCAGCCAGCGAAATCTCGGCTGCTATTCACCAAACCCCGTCGGTCATCACGCAGGATACGAGCGACGCCGTTAGCGCGGCGGCCGATCTGCTCCTCGATAACAAGATCATCGCGTGGTTCTCGGGGCCGTCTGAACTTGGACCCCGAGCGCTCGGGCAACGCAGCATACTCTGCGATCCGCGACAGCCTGACGCAAAAGAGACGCTCAATGCCCGCGTCAAACACCGCGAAGCCTTCCGGCCATTTGCGCCGGTCATCCTGCTCGAGGAGGTCGGGAACTGGTTCGAGGTGGAGGACATCGATCCCGAAAGCGCCTTCATGTTGAGGGTGATGAGCTTCCGGGAAGACAAGCGCGGCCTGTTGCCGGCGGTCGAGCATGTCGACGGTACCGGTCGCGTGCAAACCGTGACCAAAGCCGTCAATGGTGCCTATTACGATCTCGTCAGGGAATTCGGCGAGCGAACAGGCGTCCCGATACTTGTCAATACGTCGCTCAACGTCATGGGCGAGCCTATCGTCGAGACTCCCGAGGACGCGTTGTGGTGCCTGCTGTTGACCCAACTCGACGCGTGCGTGTTCGACAGCGAAGTCGTAACGAAGAAACCGGGCTATCACTCGCTTGCCGATCTGTATCCTTACCTTCTCGTCGGGCCGGGAGACGTTCGCCGACCGCCATCGGGGGGCGGATTGCACTTCGCAGTGAAGACACCGTGGGGGCCTTACGTATTCGGCCTGGGCGACGAGCAGACTGTCGCGATCCTCGACCTGTTGCTCGGCGGTGCGATGGATGGCAACACGAAGGCCGATGAGGTTTTCGAACGACTGCGTGGCAAGCTCGGGCCTTTGCCCGACTCGGACCTGATCCGCCTGTTTGCACAGTTGCGGCGGTGGCGCGTGATATCGTTTCGTGAAACACCGGATAAGAACCAGAGATGATGGCCTGGATCGGTCGAAATAGTCCCTGCCCCTGCGGAAGCGGCAAAAAGTACAAGAGGTGCTGCGGTGCACTGGACCAGGGCCATTCCGGGCCTGCAGGCGACCCGGCCGGCGGCGAGCAAATCGACACGCTCGAGCGCGCGTCTCGGTCGGGAGATTCGCGCGCGGCCGTGCGCCTCGGATTGCGCTATCTAACGGCGAGAGACGCGCCGGATAATCCGGCACGCGGCATGGCGTTAATTGAGCAAGCCGCAATGGCGGGCGACGCACAGGGCGCCTATCTGGCGGCGACGATCGCAAGCTGCTTTTTCTGGCGGGTGAGGAACTGGGACGAGGCGTTCGATTTTCTGATGCGTGCAGCCCGGCAGGGTCACGATGCCGCTCAGAGCTCTTTGCGGATACTGGCCGGCGGTCCGTCTGGCAACAACATCGAGGGCGAGGATTGGGCCGGCATGCGCAGCGACATCGACCTGGCCGCTTGGCTTGCGCCGCCGGAGATACGGATGATCCGCGAAGCCCCACGTATCCATGTCATCGAAAAGTTTGTACCACCTGCCGTATGTGACTGGCTGATCGCGCAGGCCCGTGGCCGGCTATCCCGCGCAACGATCTATGACAAAGCAACGGGCGGAACGACCGAGGATAGTCGGCGTACGAACTCCCAGTGCGATCTGGACATTGAGATCTGCGGCGTGCTCACGTTTATTGTTCGCGGGCGCATCGCCGCAGTAACGCGACGACAAGATCTGGCGATGGAGAATCCGAAGATTCTTCATTATGCACCCGGCGAGACCTTTGCCGAGCACTTCGACTACCTCAATCCTGCGGAACCGGCCTATGCAGCTCAACTGGCAATTCGCGGCCAACGCACCGATACGTTTCTGATCTACCTGAATGAAGACTTCGAAGGCGGAGAAACTCGCTTCTCCAAGATTGACCTTTCGAACAAGGGCGCAGTGGGCGACGCACTTCTGTTCTCGAATGTCGATGCCGCAGGCCAGCCTGATGAGGACACGATACACATAGGTATGCCGCCGACGTCAGGCGAAAAATGGCTCTTCTCGCAGTGGATACGGGAGTTTCCTCGAGATTGACGCCTCAGGCGACGCCGGCCCCGAAGTGTTGCCAGAACTCCTCGACGTTGTTTTTCCTGGGAAAGTCTTCGTCAGGTTCGGAGACACCGAGGAACTCACATAGCGGTCCCCACCCTTCCGTCACCTGGTACACCAGGAGACGCTCGGCAGCAATATTCTTTCTGACATCGTTGATGTGATTCTCGTACCTGGCAATCACCGCGTCTTTATCGTCCATTGCACCACCGAATGTCTGCATCGCGATAATCCGATGCGCGTAAGTCAACACTCTGCGAAGATGATCATCACGAACTCTATCGCGTGATTCGATGAGTCTCTTGATCGTATTGGAGAAGCTCTCCCACCAACTATCGGCAGGGCGTACGCTCAGCAATACCCTGGCGTCCGGAAAAGCATCCGCAAGTTCACGATAGTAGAGCATCCCCGGCCAATCGATCGTAGCTGCATATCCCGCGAAGATGTTGTTCCATTCGGCCAAATCGCCGTCGGCTACGGCTTGCCATCTTGCGAGATGCTCCGCACTCGCGAATACATTGTCCATGTGATAGCAAGGCCCGTAACCGAGCCGCTCCAGCGCCACACTGATGGAGAGTGTGCCCGTGCGCCCAAAACCTGCGCCTATCACAGCCAGACTCATAAATTTCACCACCCTTTCGCGCGAGCGGTCAGATTGCCTCCAGCCAGGATCGCGCCTGGTGAATGTCGACAAATGCCTTGGTACCAGAGCCACGATTGAAAGCAACCGTCTCGATGAATTTCAGGGTATCGTCGTCCGGCCGATGTACGACAGCGACGTTCAGGCCACTAAATGCCGTAGGCACAGCCGACCCGAAATTGAAGGATCCGATCTCACCTGTCCTGGACACCTGGTCACGTCCATCGATGATGAGCTTCCTGAGACCTTGTTCCCTGCAGAAATTACTCATCACATTGAGATTCCTGAAGCGATCTTGCACCGTTATCGGACCGACCCAGTGGAACAATGCGATATCGGTATTCGGAATCAGATCGATCGTGAAAGTCGCTTCTTCTTTACCCATCTCGGCAGTCATACGCCTTGCTCATCGCTTACACCCCAAGTTTAGCTTCATTAGCATCCGTTTTCAGGTCGTTTCCCGTTGGGTCGGGCCGAATTGGTTCGAAGATGTTCAGTGGAGAAAACGGCATGACAAATCGGGACAAGGATTTTGTTGGCTCGATACCCGAGATCACGGACGCAATCGCGGAACAATTCGGTTCGGGGCAGGTGGCGGCGAGGATGCGAGGTCACGTGATTACTACATTGCGGTAATGCAAGAGCCGGCATTCGCAACTCGTGGAAAGTATGTATCGCCAAACCGTTCGGGAGGCAGGAAAATACAGGGTTTGGCCTGAACACGGACCCAATTATGGAGCTCGTTTGTCCTGCCGGGAATCTTCAGTCGCTGAAGGCAGCTGTGGATGCTGGCGCCGACTCAGTCTACATCGGCTTTCGGGATGAAACCAATGCCCGGCACTTTCCGGGACTCAATTTCAATGATCGGCAGATTGCCGAAGGGATGCGATACGCGCATACACACGGGGCACGCGTGTTCGTCGCAATCAACACCTACCCGCAGCCCGCCAGCCTGAAGAAATGGCAATATGCCGTCGATACAGCTGCCGACATCGGCGCCGATGCACTGATCCTCGCCGACATTGGCGTAATGGATTACGCGGCTGAAAACTGGCCGGATCTGAACCTGCACCTTTCCGTCCAGGGTTCTGCAACATCGCAGGATGCGATTGGATTCTACGCGCAGCAGTTCGACATCAAGAGGGCAGTCCTTCCGCGTGTCCTGTCGGTGCGCCAGGTCGCAGCCATCGCGAAAAAGAGCCCGGTACCGATAGAGACATTCGGCTTTGGCAGCCTGTGCGTCATGGTCGAAGGCCGTTGCTACCTTTCATCCTACGTAACCGGCCAGGGTCCGAACATGTACGGCGCCTGCTCACCCGCAAAGTTCGTGCAATGGTCAGAAACGAGTGACGGCACGGAAACCAGGCTGAACGATGTCCTTATCGATCGCATTGCCGATGACGAGAATGCCGGATACCCGACGATCTGCAAGGGACGCTACTGCGTAAATGGCGACGTGGGCTATGCCATCGAAGAACCCACCAGTCTGAATACCTTGCCAATCCTGGCCGATCTCGTCGAGATCGGCGTTGCGGCGATCAAGATCGAGGGCCGGCAGCGCAGCCCGGCCTATGTAGGTCGAGTCACATCGGTATTTCGTGAGGCGATCGACAAATGCCTGGCTGACACCCAGGCTTACCGCCCCGAGGAAAGATGGCTTGTCGCACTCGCTGCCGTGTCGGAGGGTGCGCAAACCACTCTTGGCGCATACAGCAGGAATTGGCACTAGTGAATGACGCCATTACAACGAGGCTGTCACTCGGGCCACTGCAGTTCCACTGGCCGAGGGCGGATATGCAAAACCTCTATCGGCAGGTGGCAAATAGTCCGGTCGACATCGTCTACCTTGGCGAAACCGTTTGCTCCAAGCGCCGGGAATTTCAACACAAGGACTGGATCGCCACGGCTGAACAGCTTGCCGCAGCGGGCAAAAAAGTCGTCTTGTCAACGTTGGCGCTCGTCGAAGCCCAGTCCGAATTGAGCTACATCCGGCGCCTCTGCGAGAACGGCGAATTACTGGTCGAAGCCAACGACATGGCAGCCGTACACATGCTGGCCGGGAAAGTACCGTTCGTGGGTGGCCCGACGCTTAACATCGTGAATCAGCGCGCGCTGCAGAAGCTGATCGACCTTGGATTACAGCGCTGGGTCATGCCAGTGGAAATGTCGCGAACTATGCTCGCTGAGATTCGCGCCCACATCTCGGCGCCTATCGAGTATGAATTGCTTGCCTGGGGCCGCCTGCCACTTGCCTTTTCAGCACGGTGCTATACGGCGCGCGCCCACAGTATCTCCAAAGACGAGTGCGCGAACTGTTGTATTGACTACCCGGATGGCCTGTCGCTGCAGACCCGGGAATACGAGAACTTTCTCGTCATCAACGGCATCCAGA
>Ga0209578_10004099_pt1 | contig 10653 bp, 3 predicted proteins | sample tdAd472_FD_187127 | JGI IMG/M metagenome (GOLD analysis project Ga0209578, IMG submission 187127) | Marine sediment microbial communities from the Atlantic coast under amendment with organic carbon and nitrate - tdAd47.2 (SPAdes)... | ecosystem: Environmental > Aquatic > Marine > Coastal >...
GATCCTTGTCCCCAATAATGATCCAGTACAATAGATAAGGCCCACATGCTCAATACCAAGAAGGATAAAACGACCATAAAGGGTACTCTCCCAAAATTGAAGAAAAACAATATACCACTTATACCTCCTACTGATACATCACCATCTACATCTACGTCCACATCTACATCGGCATCGATGTCAATATCGATATCCATCGCCCCGATATCCAGCAAGCCCATAAAAACGGTCAACCAGTAAACCAATACGAGGCAAAGTAGCGTCGTAAACACGATGGTTGGTGGACTGAAAGCAGCTTGAAATAGTTCTTGCATGGATCTGTTTTTTCAATGTTACGGTTAGGGTTTGTCTACTTTGGTTTTTAAGGGGAAGCTTTACCTATATTACATAGGAAAGTCTTCATCATTCCTTATGCCAAAAGGGTGTTGCTAGTAGGCTTTTCGTAAAAAAATTACGCCAGTTCCCAAAAGCAGCCAAGCGATTGGCCTGCATCTAAATTTTTGTAGTTGTTTTCTTAGAGCATGTTAGGGCAACACCATTTGGGCCTGTCAGACTGCCAGGCAGGCCTAAAATATCCTTTTTTGCTTCAAAAGCATTGCCCTAACATGCTCTTACAGTCGGAAAGTAAAGGCAGCTCGTTTAATTTTATTCCATTTGATCTGCCTGCTTATCTGTGATTACATTACAATAATGCTCCTTTCACCGACGAAATGCTAGTTTCCTCGGCTAAAATCGTTGAAAACTCGACAAATGTTAAAGAAATAATAAAAATGACAAAAGCCTCTGCTGTTATAGCAGAGGCTCAATACATCAATACATTCTACACCTTTATAAATCTTTGACTCCTGCTAATCGAGGAGGATCATTTTTTTGGTTTCTTTCTTATCTGCGGTCTCCAAGCTGTAGTAAAATATTCCTCCAGTCGGTAGTTGATCTTTGTGAACGATGAGTTCATTGTAGCCCTGTTGGAAAAGGGCCTCGTGTTGATAGACTACCTTACCGGCCATATCATAGATGCTCAATTTGGCTACATCATATTGCGGCATATTAAAAGCTATAGTCGTATGCTGCTCAAAGGGGTTAGGTTTGTTTTGATGTAGCTCAAATTTATTTTCAGCATGATCCGGATCGGTAAATTCTAAGCGAAGATTATAGGCTTCGCCATCTTTATCATAAGCCTCTGGTAGCGTAAGTCGTGAACTAAGTGCCATCCAATCGGCTAAGCGCCCATCCGCCTTAGCGCTAAATTCTAAGCTGAATAAAATCTCTTTCTCCCCCACCTTGGTAGGCTCCATCTCATTCCAACTACTCGTTATCAAACCTTGCTCTACATGGTTCAACCCAAAATTGTCAGCGCTCATAGCAGGAATACTACCTTCTTTGAGACTTATGAAGTCTAGAAATTCGGTATCAAACTGTAGCGTGAATTGAAAGGCCATTAGGTCTCGCATCCTTTGGGCCGTAAAATGAAGTGTATAAGTTTCGCCTTTTTGCACCTTTTGGTGGGCTGTCTCCAACAATATTTCTCCGTATGAGCTTCGGTCATCAATTCCCAACAGGCTGTTAGGAAAGACCGTTTGATTTACATCTCCTACTTTGACGCCAATGAAATCGGCGTGCATTTCGTCATAATCTAAATCATTGATATTGACAATTTCGGGGAAATAGGTAATAAAAGGGTTCTTTGGATCGGGGAAACGGTAGTCTGCATCAATGAATCGCCAAGATTTATTCCCGTTGGGCAGTTCTTCATCTACATGTAGTATTAAGCGGCGCAACCGAATGAGGTCCATCGTAGAAATATGCCCTGAACGGTCAATATCTGCTGCCACCATTTTATAAGGTGAATTCAAAGGCTGTATGTTCAGTATATGCTTAGAAATTAGCACTAAGTCGATCGTGGTCACTCCATTTAGATGGTGATCATTGCGTACTGGCACTACTGTGTAATCCTCTCCGAAAGGAATATCAGAAAATAGAAAGCTACCGTTGTCGCCCGTTGCCATCTGGAAAAAGCCACCACCTGTCACATTGATATCTACTCCCTCCACATATTCTCCTGCTTCGGTCGTAATACCGCCAGCCAATTGAGCACTCGATATTCCATTACTTTCTGGGCAGAGTTCATTATTGTCTTGTATATCTATATAAGTCAGGCAATAGTTGGCATTCCCTAAGGCATCTGTCACCCACAATTCGACCAATTGTGTTCCCACATCTTCACATCCAAAGGTGATACTCGGCGTGGTGGGTGGATTCATGTCTTCGCTACCATTTCTTCTAATGGTGTATTTCAATAGATTGGGAGCAGTACAATTATCTCGTGATCCTGCATCGAAAGCAGTAGCATCTAGTCGAGCCATTAGATTTCCCTCTTCCTCATAGATGGAAGCAGATAGCCCAACAATACAAAGTGGTTGGGGTGGCTCGTCATCCAATACGGTAACACTAACTTCACAAGAAGATACATTACCACATCGATCGGAGGCGGAATAGGTCACGATGGTAGTCCCCAAAGGGTAGGTGCCGCTAGCATTAGCACCATGACTAGTTGCAAAAGGAGAATTATTAGTAATAAGGACACCTGGACTACAATCATCAGCAGTAGCTAATCCTAGCTCCACTTCTCCTTTTTCACAATCCGTAGATACACCCACGCTTACATCTGCTGGACAGGTAATGACAGGCGCTACATGATCTTGTACTTTTATAATCTGGATGCTCTTGAACTTACCTTCACTATTAGGATTATCAGGATCATATCGACACCAATCCAAAACCGTCCAGGTTCGCAATACTTTAAAGCAGGCAGGCTGCGCCACATCAAAGATTTGATCTTCATAATTGAAAGCGATCACACCACAATGCTCTCCTAGAATTTGAGGCTCATTGAATCCATCTGGGAGGTCTCCCGGATCAACCGTAGAACCACAGATATCTGTTACATAATCTGCTGGCCAAACGATATCTTCCTCAGTAAAGGGGTTAGAGTTGACGACGAATATTTCTTGTCTACAAGAAGAAGAATTGCCTACGGCATCGGAGGCGGTCCAGGTTCGGACAATACTTCCAACCTTACAATCATCAATGGCTTCTACTGCCGTCGAGTCCAAGGTATAACCGCAGTTGTCCTCTACTCTGGGAGAACCAAATATACTTAGGTCTGAATAGTCAGCGTCACATTCAATGGTATCAACCGGGGGGCAGGTGAGAAAGCGTGGCGGTATTTTATCTTGTATTTCTACCATCACCATACATTCAGAAAAATGATGATCCAAATCGCCCCCACCTACCTCTCGTGCTGGGTTGACGGGGCCTTCGCCAGGATCGACCTCATAGACACGCATAATGACTTGTATCTCTCCTGTTTCCGCCTCTCCACAGCAAAACATTACTCGATCATCAAACCATTCCTGGTAACCATCGATATCCGCAGCGTCATCTCCGTTTACGCCTTCGCATTCTCCAAGGTTCATACGCCGGGCCTTAAAGAATACTTCATCTTGGCAATTGTCAAAACTACCGTCATCAAAAGTTTTAGCTAATACCATAGCTACACCACCCGAAGGTACTGAGATGACGGTGAGGTCTTCGCATACTGCGGTCGGTTCGTCATCATCGACTACTTCGACCATCATGGTACATTTCGCTTCATTCCCACAAGCATCAATGGCTAAATATTGGATGGTGTGCGTGCCTGCTGGAACGAAAGGATGTGGCCCTAAACCAACGGCTCCAAAAGAAGCAATCACATCGTAGTCCATACCCGTGTCACAATTATCCACAATGCTCGGCTCTGGCAATTCGATTGTAGTGATACAATCTCCACTTTCTGTGGTGACAGAAAAATTGGGAGGACAGGTGATTTCAGGGGGTGTCGTATCCTTGATATGAATAATTTGCAAGTCTGTACTATCAAAACCGGAACATACATCGGTGACCAACCAAGTTCGGTGGATTTGGTATTCGTAGGTATCACAAATGTAAGCGGTATCTGCCGTCATTTTTACGATCAGTCCACAGTTATTATCGGTATCAATCGGCTGCCCATCAAAAGTAGGAGCACCTGTAATTTCTTGATCAGCATCAGGGTTATCACAACTGAGGTCTATATTTTCTGGAAAAACGACCTCATCAAGTGTAGGACGTTCTACGGTAATCAGTTGCTGGCAAGAGTCTGCATTCCCAAATTCGTCGGTCACCACCCAGCTTCGGTGTATCATGGCCATCGTACCAGACGTACAATTACCGGGCAACTCTTCATCGGAATAATTCAATGTGATGTCGCTACTACAATTATCATTTACTACAGGATAACCGGTTTCTTCTGGGCTTGTACTGGCCACACAGTTGACGGTTACGTCTTCGCATTTTGTGATTTCAGGGGCCAGTTTATCAATAATCTGAACAAAGCCTACACAAAACACGCCAGTTTCGACATCCGTCACGGTCACGCTGAGTGTTTTGTCTAGATAGGAAGAGGCATCGAAGGAAACCTCATTCATACCATCGGCAACGAGTATATTCATTTCGTTTCTCAGAACCAGGGATTTCATTCCTTCACATTCCTGTGGCGCTTCGAGTATGCCATCAAAGTCTAAAGCTGCGATGCAATCAGTCCCTACCGATAATTGGATGGGCGCATCGATGGAAGCATTACAGGCTAGGTTACAATCTTGAGCCTTTAAAGAAAAGGTACAACAAAAAGCAATCAAGCATCCAAGGATACTCGGCAGCTTACCCCAACTTCGGGGGGGCTGGCCAAACTTAGCCATAGGGCTAATCCCGACCAGGATCAAGTTGTGGATAAAGTGTTTCATGTTGATGTATTTTAAATGATAAATAAGTTTGGGTTATAGCACAGCCAGGCCAGTTTACAAGCGTTTGCTAGTACTAGCGCTTAGTGTTTTCCGAATAAAAAGTTTGAAAAGGACATACCTCTAGCCCGAGTAGTCGAATGACTACCCACTCACAATATTCAAGCAAAAGTGGGTCTGCAAGGACGAGGTAAGCTTACGAATTTGTATTTCTATCGAGGTTATTCTTGTATGGATCTTCGAGATATAATCATGAAGCAAACGCCCAGTAAAACATCTCAACAAGTATTCTATTTAACCGCTTTAGATTCAGGTGACATATTGAAAATACCGTGCCAATTTTCAATCAACATAAAAAAACAATTATCACACAACAGCTTAATCAATTATTAATCAATCATTTAAAAAAATATTTTCTTTATAATACATACGCTAGACCTTGGAGGTTTAAGCCTTTAATAGTTGAGCAATTGAGCGCCCTAGTCCTGGCTTTAAATCTTTAAACCCTCAATTTTTCAACAATCTCTCCGCTATCATATGGCATTGAGGCTTCTCTATGGGTTCAGTAATATTGGCAATAATCTTATGCTGGGGAAAAATGAACTCGGTAAGATAAACGAAGTGAAAGGCTGATGGTTAGTTCTAATGAACAAAAAATAACACTTGACTATAAGGAATAAAAAAAGCCCCCCTTCTGTCTGCATAGAAGAGAGGCCATCCCAAAAACCGATTTAAGTATACACTTGAAAACGGTTCTTGTGTGAATCACATACAATCCAATCGCCTTAATTATAATTTTCTTTATTGTCTCATGGAAGTTATATAGAGTATTACGGACTATTTTATTTAAGGTTTCATTCCAATAAAATAAAATCTAAGGATTTTTTTAAAATATGTATTTGATAGAAAATCAGATAGAAACGTCAAATATCACATCCATAATGAAAAACTATTTCTTTAAATAGTCTTCAATTAGTACACCTTATTGCAGGTGTTGAAACTCACATACAGCTTGTACGAGAGAACAGTGCAATAGGTTCTAATTATCAGGGTTTTTCTGGGTAATAAATAGACCTATAGATTCAAAACGATCACGTTTTGAATCTCCTCAATTAAGATTTTTAGTAAACTCAAAGCTCTTTAGAAGGAATCCAAGATCATTTCATGTCTTAGGAATTTAGCAGTTGTTGGTAAGCTAAACTTAAGAGGTGAAGGATAGCCTGTTAGCTATCTGTACGGACCATGGATTATAATTTGTTTATATGCCTAACAAATATACACTTTATTGCAATCTTTCACATACCCTAAACGAGGTATTTTCTCATTACATATGGATGATAACTCCTAGAAAACCTGTTCTTTAACTCAAAAAGAGTTGGAATAGGGATTCTCTTAAAATAAGCGACCCCTCTCCGAACTGAAAGGGGTCATCCCAAAAACCAATTGTTAAAAGGACATCTTAGCTTTTTAGCTAAAACTTTAATATTTAGTGATTAGCGTTTTTCTTATCTATCAGGGTTCTCAAAACTGAATGCTACCGTAACTTCATGAGAACCTACACTATAATCTTGGAACCTATTGAAGGAAATATCATAAGAATAGTAGAGATTAAAACCAGAAAGTCTTGTTCCCAACAATATAGCAAGTGCATTGGCGACTCCGCCTCGGTAAGAAAGGCCAGCAATCAATTGCTCATCCAAGAAACCTGCTTTTAAATTAATATCTACCATGGACTCAGGTCCCATCAGTACCTGACGAATAACTAATGAAGGTTCTAGTGTCAAATTCAAATCATATAAATCAAATTTATGACCGAAAGCAAAAGTATAGTATTTCAAAAAGGAAGGACGAGCTTCTCCAATGGCTATATCATCCAATCTATTCCTGACGAGGTTGTTGATACTCAATCCTCCGAAGGTATTGTCTCTAAAAGTACCGTAAATACCTACAGAAGCATCAAACACGCCTTGTCCGGCCAAGAAGTCATCTATCAATCGATCTCCTTGTTGAAGCAATGGCCCAGTAGTTACATCATTATTGAGGGTCATTTGCTGAAATTCTGTCGAAAAACCAGCAGAAATCTTCCAGTCTTCTCCTACATTAAAACGAAAGGCATAATTGAGAAATAATCGAAGATTTTGTAATTGTGCAGCTTGTTCGGAATAAATACCTAATCCCAAACCAAAAGCCTTACCAATAGGTGTATTGAATAATGCCCCGTAAGTCTTTGGTGCATCTTCAAAACCCGTCCATTGTGCACGTAAGTTAAATTGTAGCTGGGCTACTGCATCAAATCCTGCCGCAGCGGGATTGATGAGATTCCGACTACCATTTCCTAAGTTATAATGATTAAATACTGCTTCATATTGGGCCGAGAGAGCCAGGCTGAAAACCAGAAAAGATATGAGTAATGTTAATTTTTTCATTTTAGATCGGTTGAATCATGGGAAAATAAGGTTTAGTTGGGTAGATATGATATTGCCGGTTGGAACTAGGCCAACCGGCAATAGCTACCCTACTCTCTTAAGATAGTCAGAGAGCCTTTCATCTGTACAAGTGCATTATTGGCATCCATATACTCGAGTACCCAATAATAAGCACCCTCTGGTAGGTCTTCTCCCCTACTCGTTTGTCCGGAGAAACAGTTCGTACCCCCTAAATCCGTACAATCATACCCATCTTCTTCATATACTAGTTGCCCCCATCTATTGTAAATCTCAATATGGTTGTCAGTGAAGTCATCTGAGCAGAAGATAATCAGGTCATCATTCAAGCCATCCTCATCAGGGGTCAGCACTACTCGATCTTCAAAGCAAGGGAAGCGCTTATCTTTCACCACTCCTGCAACTTCTCCCAGTGCAGAAGTACAACCATTGGCATCGGTCACCTCTACAAAATAAGTTCCATTACAAAGTCCTGAAATCTCGTCAGTCACCTGACCAGCTGGTTTTACCCAATTATAGAAGTAAGGTTCGGTACCACCAGTAACGATCGCTCTGGCCACACCATTACATTCTTCTGTTTCTGGTTCTGTTTCGATGACCACTTCCAAAGGTGAAGGTTCTGCTAAAGTATAAGTCGCAGCATCTACGCAGTTATTAGCGTCTGTTACCGTTACCGTATATTCTCCAGCAGTCAAAAAGCGAGCTTCATCACCAAAGTCATTACTACTCCAGCGGTAAAGATAAGGAGCAATACCCCCGGAGGCTAGTACATTAATTTGTCCATCCACCTCAGTAGCACAACTGATTTCGTTGATATTTACTGCTTGTACTTGAAGGCCATCAGGAGCTGTAGCTTCGATAGTTTCTTCTAACATACATACATCATCAAACATACGTACCGTATATGTACCAGGAGAGGCTGTATTAAAAGTAGAAGCGGAGCTTACTACTGCGCCATCACCGTTTACCCACTCATAACTCAAGGTTCCTTGGTTACCTCCACCAACAGCTTGCAGTATGCCATCGCTTGCATAGCTACAGCTAACCGCAAATCCATTGTATGAAGAAACTGTTTCGAGTGTATTAAACCGTAGGCTAGATTCCGTACCGATTTCATAGGTTCTAATCAAAGCAGCACCAGAATTATCGGTTACAGTTACGGAGTATTGTCCTGCGGGTCTATTCTGAATAGATTCTGCTCCTTCAAAATTTTCACCCGTTTGTTCATCTTTCCAGGTAAATTGGTATGGAGCTGATCCAGTCAAGGCTAGATCAATTCCACCATTGGTCTCTCCCAAACAACCTACGTTAGTCGTCGTCACTTCATCTGAAAGACAAACCACTTCTATTTCAATTCCTTCTTTTACACAACCATTGGCATCCGTAATAATCGGAGCATAATTGCCACAAAGAAGCTGAATAGGTTGAGGGCCATTAATACTCGCATTCCAAGCTACATTATAGGGTGCTCGTCCACCAGCGATATCCAATGTAATAGAACCTGTTCCGCCTGCATCCTCGGTATCATTCACTACTTCCCAAGTCACTTCAATAGGATCGACTTCAGGCACAACAGCTACTGGTGCTAATTCTGCACCTAAGGCATCTTTGAGCGTTAGGTTATAACTCCCCGTGCCCAAGCCCGGCAAGTTAAACGTTCCATTCGCATTCGATTGTGTCAAAGCGGGACGTCCAGCAACTGTTAATGTATAGGGCGTTACACCACCCACCACCTGTAGCTCTATCAGTCCATCTTCTCGGCCACTACAAGTCGTTTCTGTTACATCCATCCGAGTCAAGGTAAATGGCTCTGAAGGAATAAACCAACATTCTCGCGTGGTACAACCATTGGCAGTGCTAGTAATATCGGCACAAACCTCTCCTACAGGTAGATTATCAGCGTTCGGGCCAGTGTCATTATCGGCATTATTCCATTGGATATTATAGCCTGAGTTCCCTCCTGCAATACTGATAGAAATGGCGCCATTAGTATTATCTGTAGACGCTGTAATACTAGACTGAATATCTAATGAGAAGTTAGTTACTTCAAAAGTTCCGGTTAACTCTTGACCGTCTTTTACCACAGTTACTCTGTAAGTACCCGCACACACACCATCTAAATCCTCCATGGCACTAACAATAGGATTATCTCCTACGCGTTGCCATCCAAAAGTGGCTGCTCCTCCGGGTAAGCCACCAACAACACTGATATCTACGCCACCATTACAAATACTTTCACAAGCTTCTATAATACTAAAGGAAGTGATTTCTAATAGATTACCTAAGTCTGCACAAATGGTTTCGACACAGTTATTATTATCGGTCACCTGCAAACAATATTCACCAACAGAAGAAAGATTACTAATATCCTCAGCATTAGAGTTAAAGCCGCTTGGCCCAGTCCAAGAATAAGAATAGGTGCCAGGCCCTGTACCGCCAGATACAGATGCATTTATCGATCCGGTACCACCACCTGTATTCGGCACATGTGAAAGGCTAAGGCTAATGATAATTGGATCAAAATTACTTAGGATATTGATATTATTGAGATCAGCACTACAGTTATTCGCATCCGTGACTACTACAGCGTAGGTTCCCGCCGATAACCCACTTTGCGTTGTGACGTTATCTGGTAAATTACCATTCCAATCGATGTTGTAAGGAGGAGATCCTCCGTTAACAGCAATCGCAATCGCTCCTGTTTCATCACTTGCACATTGTACATTTTGCACAGAAATCACGCTGATACTAATGGGGGCTGGACTTCCTACAGTATAGGGTCCGCCGGTAGCCATACAGCCATTGGCATCCGTCACCGTAACATTGTATACATCAGGTGCTAAGCCATTATTTTGGCTGGTATTCGTACCAGAAGGAGACCCGTGCGTACAGCAGAATCGCCCACAAAATCGACCAAGATCCCACAGGACAGGCATCCGGCGCGCCGCATGGAAACGGGGACGTGTACCAAATGCGGGTTTCGGGGACACTGTTCAACCGCACCAATGGCTTAGCCGTCCCCGATACCCCGGTTTCGTACACGTCCCGTTCTTGTTCACTGCCAGGTGAACAGACGCGCCTCCTTGTTCACTTTCCTTTACAGGGTCGCACATGAAAATGCCGACGTCGACCAGGCGTATGAAAATGTGACTTCAATATGGTCACCTGAGCCGCACTGGCTTGAGTTTGCCAATCAGGTTATTGCGCGGCACCAGATCGAGTTCGATCCCTTGTAATGCAAGCCATCAAAAGACTGGTTCCTGAAGCAATAAGAAATACATTCTATCTGCGCTATTTCGGTTTAACCAAAATACCCCTGCTATTTTATGTCAGGCCCTCAGTTATTGAAAAATCTGATGAGCGCGTGGTTATCAGGATTCCCTTACGCCGCA
>Ga0209578_10004103_pt1 | contig 10647 bp, 6 predicted proteins | sample tdAd472_FD_187127 | JGI IMG/M metagenome (GOLD analysis project Ga0209578, IMG submission 187127) | Marine sediment microbial communities from the Atlantic coast under amendment with organic carbon and nitrate - tdAd47.2 (SPAdes)... | ecosystem: Environmental > Aquatic > Marine > Coastal >...
TGAAATGTCACTCGGCCCATACAGGTGAGTCGGACAGGTTCAACTGTACGGACTCATGCCACAGAGGATCACAGACTGACGGTTCCTGTTTGATCAACTCCTGCGACGCTGAAAAGCGTTTTCACCCCGCCTTAGCGCGGGGTTTTTCGTTTACCTGAGACGCTGGCAGGTGTTCGCCTGATTGCTGCTTATCCCGGCGGCTCGGCATATTTGGCCTCACACCAGCACCCGCTCGGGCGCGTAGGCATACCTTGTTATCACGGTTGGGGACCGATCTTACAGGGTAAAGGTGAAGTCGTTGATCAGCGCACCGGGCAGACATGCACTGGCATCCGAGCGCCATTCGTAGCTGCCGGCATCCAGGATGTGCTCGTGTTCGCGGGTGAGGCCTTCGAGGCGGTCGCCGAGGATGTGGTAGATGCTTTCATCGAAGCGAATGACGTTGACCGGTGCGACAGGTTTGCCCTGCTCCACCCACAGGCAGGCGAAGCGGGTCATGCCGGTGATGCGGCAGTGGTTGCGATCGGAGAAGTTACAGTACCACAGGTTGCTGATGTAGAGCCCGGTATCGAGTGCTGTGAATACGTCGTTCTGGTGCAGTTCGCCGCCGGCGATGTGTAGTGAATGCGGCTGTTCGACGCCGCAGTTGACGACTGTGTTGTATTCCCTGGCGCTGCGGCGGTTGGCAAGACAGTTGCGGTAGGCGCCTGCTCTGATGAGTTCGACGCTGTCCGGTTTGATGAAACCGGCGCGGGTGAAGCGCGGGGCGAAGCCGTCGGCGTGGAGCTCGCTGATGGTGACGTCTTTGTGCAGCGTGGCACCTTCGCGCACCATGCTGAGCAGCGGTGTCTGCGCGGTACGGTGGCTCTTCAGTCCGAAGCCGCCCCAGCTGACCATCTTCATCAACTCGTACAGCGCTGCCGGCGTGAGGAACACGCGGTACTTGCCGGGTTCGAGGCTCACGGGTTTTTGCCCGAGCAGTTCGAGGGTGTCGCGCGCATGGGCGATCTTCTGCACGACAATCTCACTGTCCCAGGCAAAGCCCGCGTAGTTCTGTTTCACCGCTTTGTCGCCTTCGCGGTAGATGCTCCAGTCGAGGTTGAAGCTGCGGGCGCTGTGCCAGTTGAACTGGCCGAGCGAATTGGCAAAGCCGTGGCTCATCTCGCCGCCGGCCCAGATGCCGACCAGGTCCAGCCCCCGGGCGGCGGTGATGAGTTGTTCCAGCGCCTGATTCGCTGCGGGCAGATTGTTGTCGCCGCGGTGGCTGCTGTTGTGCACCTCGGTGGCATAGTTGAGGTGGGGGTCTTCTGGCAGCAGCGGCAACTGCTTGCGCAAGCGGCCGAGTACGCTTTGCGCCCGCGCCAGATCATCGTCGAGTTGACCGGCGAGCGGCAGCGAGGCGGAGGTCTCGCGGCCGTTGTTGATGAGATCCAGGTGCAGGGTTTGCTGGCGCACATGGCCAGCCTGGCGGACCTTGTTGCCGTTGAGGCGCACAAAGTCGGTGTCTTCGCCCTGGTAGTTCAGCAGCAACACCTCGCCCGCCGGCAGTCCGGTACAAAGTGTGTCGCTGAGTTCTCGGAAATAGGTTTGCATGACAGTTGAGGGGTCGGAGGTACTTGAGAAAGATTCTTATCGACCTCCGACCCCTCCTAAGATCTCCACGTTGCGGAACACACAGGCCGGCGAGGCATGGCCTACCTGCACCATCTGGTTCGGTTCGCCCTTGCCGCAATACGGCGTGCCCCAGACTTCGAAGCTGCCGGCATCGCCCACCGCGGCGAGGTTGCGCCAGAAGGTAGCGCTGATGCCGCGGTAGTTAGGGTTGCGCACCAGGCCTTTGAGCTCGCCATTTTCGATCAGGCGGCCGAGCTCGCAGCCGAACTGAAACTTGTTGCGGCTGTCGTCGATGGACCAGGAGCGGTTGGTATCCATGAGCACGCCGTATTCAACGGATGCGATCAGTTCGTCGAGGCTGCGGGTGCCGGGTTCCAGGTTGAGGTTGGCCATGCGGTCGATGGCCGGCCTGTTCCAGTCGCAGGCGCGCGCGTTGGCCACCCCGGCCGAGCCGGCGCGGGTCTGCGACACCGCACCGCCGAGCGGACGCTCGAGAATGCCGTCACGGATCAGATAGTCTCTTTGCGCCGGCGTGCCCTCGTCGTCGAAGCCGTAGCTCGCCATCTCTGCGCCGACGGTCGGGTCGAAGGTTATATTGAGCAGCTCCGAGCCATAGCGGTAGCTGCCGAACATGTCGAGACTGACGAAACTGGTGCCGGCGTAGTTGCGCTCGTCGCCGAGGATGCGATCGAGTTCCAGCGGGTGACCGATGCTCTCGTGGATCTGCAGCATCATCTGGCTGGGCAGGAGCAGCACATCGGCGCTGGTGTCGGGGCACTCGGGGGCCTCGACCAGGGCAATGGCCTGCTCGGCCACCTGCCGGGCGCTGGCCGGGAAATCGAAGCTGGCGAGCTGCTCGAGCCCGCCCTGGCGCGCCGAGCCCCAGCCGCCGCCGCTGCGCAGCTGGGTCTGCGCGCCGCGGTTGGCGACCGCCGCATAGCCGGGGAAGATATAGTCGAACCGCTGGTCGATGCGCACGCCGTCACTGGTGACCAGTGTCACGTCGCTGCACCGGCGGCTGAGCCCGGCCTGGCGGTCGACAATGGCCGCATCGATGTTGAGTTCACGGTTGATGGCCTGCAGCCGCTCGAGTTTGTCTGCCAGGCTCCAGGCCTCCCAGGGTGTCTGCACCGCTGTGGCATAGCTGCCCGAGCGCTCGGGCCTCGGCATGCTGTCGGCGGCGATCAGCGCATGACGGCGGCTGAACGCCAGCCAGTCAAGCGCCTCTTCACACGCCGCGTGCAGCCCCTCTCGATGCAAGGCACTGGTGGCTGTATAGGCCATGCCGCCGCGATCGGCGAAGCTGATGTGCACACCGCGGCTTTGCACCAGGCTCGGTGGTTGCACCACATCATCGCGCACCTGCAGCGTTTCGGTTTCATCGTGCACCAGGCGTAACGACCAGAAGTCCACTCTGGGGACCACGGCCTTGAAGTCATCGATGATGGGTTGCCAGTCGCTGGGCATGGTGTCGTTATCACCCTAAAACGAACCGTGATTGTAAGACCCGGGGAGGCGGATTTAAATCTATCCCCGTTATCCCTAGGGTAGTTGCCAATGAATCGGACCACTCAAGTAAAACGCTGACTTCCCTCTGGCTGCCGGACTTCTCCGGGCTGGGTGATATTCTCGGTGCCGGGATTTACCTGTTGGTCGGCAAGATGGCGGATAGTGCCGGCCTGTTCGCACCCGCCGCCTTTTCGTGGCATCGCTGGCCGAAGTTGCGAGCGAATGCCTGCCGAACGCAACTCTGCTGCTTTCCCATGGTCAGAGCCAGGTAAGTGGCGCCAATCCGGAGCCCCTGTATCAATAGCGCCCCGGAGCGGCGTCGACGGAGTCATGTTATGCGAAAATTTCTGATCGGACTGGGCCTGGTGGCCGTGGTCATGGCCACTTTCGTGGTGAGAACTGCCGGTGGTGAGGTGGTCTCGCCCGCAGCGTCCGATGACCGGCAGCTAGTGGTCGCCACCTTTGCCGGCGGCTGTTTCTGGTGCGTGGAGGCCGATTTCGACAAGCTGCCCGGGGTAGTCAGAACCGTTTCCGGCTATACCGGCGGTAAGGTTGAAAACCCCAGCTACAAGCAGGTTTCCGGTGGCGGCACCGGGCATCTGGAGAGCGTGCAGGTGTTCTATGAGCCAGCCCGTGTCAGCTATGAGGATCTGCTGGCCGCCTTCTGGCGCATGGTCGAGCCCACCGATGCCGGCGGCCAGTTTGTCGATCGCGGCGAACAGTACACCACGGCGATCTTCTACCATGACGAAGCGCAGCAGCGCGCGGCGGAGCAATCCAAGGCGGCACTCGGGGCGTCCGGGCGCTACGACAAACCGGTCATCACACCCATCCGGCCGGTGGAGACATTCTACCCGGCGGAGGACTATCATCAGAACTATCACAGCGTGAATCCGCTGCGCTATAAGTATTATCGCTACCGCTCGGGGCGCGATCAGTATCTGGAAAAAACCTGGGGAGAGGATCTGCACATGGACACCCGTCAAGACACACCCGATTCGACATCTAAATACCGCAAGCCCGCGGACGAAGAGCTCAAGAGCCGCCTGACGCCGCTGCAGTACGAGGTCACCCAAAAGGAAGGCACCGAGCGGCCGTTCCAGAACGAATACTGGGACGAGCACCGCGAAGGCATCTACGTGGACATCGCCAGCGGCGAACCGCTGTTCTCCTCGAAGGACAAGTTCGAGTCCGGCACCGGCTGGCCGAGCTTCACCCGGCCGCTGGATGCGGAGATGGTCGTGGAGAAACGCGATTTCAAGCTGTTCCTGCCGCGTACCGAGCTGCGCAGCCGCTACGGCGATTCGCACCTGGGGCATGTGTTCGATGACGGGCCGCAGCCGACCGGGCTGAGGTATTGCATCAATTCGGCGTCATTACGGTTTATACCCAGGGAGGAGATGGAGAAAGAGGGGTATGGGGCGTATGTGGGGGTGCTTGCGGAGGGGAAATAGCAGCGAAAAACAATCGCGCCTAAGGCCGGCGCTCCTACAGTGGATTGCCCGACCAATGGTGAAACACTTGCAGGGGCGCCGGCCTTCGGCGCAAATCTTGTAACACGCCCGGAATGCAAACCCTGTAGCTCAGCAACAACAATCTCCCCATGCCTCGGGCTATTCAGCAATTCAACAAACCCTGTGCAGACAACGACAGCGTAATTCGGGTATTATCTGTCTCTATGGTTTTTCCCCGGGATTAATCAGATTCAATCTCCTCATCACCAGGCACAAGGATGATAGTGCGCAAAAAAATTGTTGCCCCCGTTACACCCAGAATCGTGCAGGCCAACTCCGGGCAGAGATTCTTGCGGTATGCGCTGCTGTTTTGCGCTCTTCTATTAGTCGCCTGGTTCAGCTACGACTATGGCAGATCGCAGGCACCGGCAAACGGTGAGGCGCCGATTGCGCAGTCCGGCGAATCGGAACAAGCTATCACCGAGCTTGAGCAGGAACGCGATACACTGCGACAACAGTTCGCGGAACTGCAACAGAGCATGAAACAAACCCGCCAGGACCTGGTGGCGGCGCAGGCCCGGATCCAGTCGCTGCAACAGGCGGAGTCTTCACAGCGCGAAGCCTCGCAACCGGCCCCAGCCCCGACCTCGGCCCTGCAACCCGAACCGGCACCCGAACCGGAACCGGTAACCACCGTCTCGGAAGCTGCGAACAACACGCTGAAACTGGAGAATGTGCACATCGAAGCAACGCAGTCGGAGAACGTGTTCAGGATTGGCTTTTCCGTGATGCAGGATGGCGTCGGCAGCGGCCGGGTGACGGGTACCATCTGGATCGCAGTCAACGGTTTTTCGGATGGGGAACCCAGGCGCCTTTCTTTCAAAAGGCTGTCACCGGATCGGCGCTCGTATGTGAAAATGGGTTTTGACCTGCAACAGGACGTCACGGAAGACGTGGTGCTGCCCGAGAACTTCCACCCGAAGAACGTCCTGATCGAAGCCAAACCCTATGGTGACGATTACACCGGCACCGCCGTGAAAATCGACTGGTTCACTGCCGGGTAGGCGTCAGCGGAGGCGAACACACCCGGAACCGGGTCAGGTTCACTCCTGGTCCGGGTAGCTGGATGCCTTTGAGACATCTGAATCTTGCCGGTCGCGAAGGGGCCGGGGTCGGGCGATGCCATAGCCCTGGGCAAAATCAACACCGATCAGCTGCAGTTTTTCCAGGATGCTGCGGTTCTCCACGAATTCCGCAATCGTCTGTTTGCCCATGACATGGGCCAGTTCATTGATCGACTTGACCATAGTGTAATCTATGGGATCTTCCGCGATGTCCCTTACAAACATCCCCTCGATTTTCAGAAAGTCCACCGGCAGGTTTTTCAGATACGCAAAAGACGACATACCACTGCCGAAATCGTCCAGCGCAAATGTGCAGCCCATTTGCCTGAGCGTAGTGATGAACCGCGTGGCCTTGACCAGGTTGGCGATCGCTGTCGTTTCGGTAATCTCGAAACAAATTTTCTCCGCGGGTACATGCACCCGCGAGAACAGCTCTACCAGGAAGTCGAGGAAGCTTTCATCCGAAACCGATGGGCCGGCCAGGTTGATTGCACAGTGCGCGAGATTCTGCAGATGTTCGGGATGATCGTCCAGCCATTTGAATGCGGTCTTGACAACCCATTTGTCGATTACCGGCATCAGATTATAGCGTTCCGCCGCTGGCAGAAACGCGCCCGGGGCAATCAGGTTCCCCCCATCGTCATGCATTCTGACGAGTATCTCGTAGTACTCGCCGCGGACAGATGATTGATCTGAAACGGGTGCAATGGGCTGGTAGTACAGTTCCAGCAGGTCCTCTTCCACTGCCCGGTGAATCCGTGAGACCCACTGCATTTCACCCGTGCGCTGGGCCAGGTCTGAGTCTCCTGCTTCGTAGTAGTGAATGCGATTACGGCCGTTTTCCTTTGCCGCGTAGCAGGCGGCATCAGCTGTGCTGAGCAGGGTCTTGCTGCCTGCACCGGTGGCGTCAATCGGTACCACGCCGATACTTGCACCCACCCTGAAGTTTATATCGTCCCAGACAAAGCGAAACTCCTGGACAGTCTGCAGTATGATGTCGGCGATCCCGCGCGCATCTTCCGGCCCACAGTTGGTAAGCAGGATACCGAACTCGTCTCCACCCAGCCGGGCCAGAGTATCGCTGCCGCGCACTTTGTTATGCAGCACCGTTGCCAGCTGGCATAGCAACTCATCACCCGCAGCATGTCCGCAGGTATCGTTGACGACCTTGAACTGATCCAGGTCCATGTAGCACAGTGCATGCTGTGTGTCAGTATCTCGCGCGTCGACCAGCAGTTCCTCGAGACGCTTCTCGAATTCATAGCGGTTTACCAGGCCTGTCAGTGAATCATGTGCCGCCTGGTGAACGATGTGCTTCTGCAAGCGGCGCGACTCGGTAACGTCCCGAAACACCACGATCATGCCGAGTACTGTTCCATCCCGGCCCTCTATCCTGCTCACGGTATCCTCGACTGCGTATTCGAGGCCGTAGCGGTTGAGCAGGATGGCATTGCCCTCCGCCAGCAGGCGGTCACCCGCGCCCGTTCGCTGCAGTGCGTTTTCCACCGGTGCCTGTGTCTGTTCATTGAGAATGCGGCACACCTCGTTGAACTTCCTGCCGGTGGCACTTTCCCGAGACCATCCGGTGAGTTCCTCGGCTGCAGGGTTCAGGTATTCGACGCAGCCATCCGGACCCGTGGTGACGACAGCGTCGCCAATCGAGGACAAGGTGATCAGGGCTTTATCCTTTTCCTCCAATAGTGCCTGTTCGGCCTGTTTCCGCGCTGTGATATCCGTGATAAATCCCAGCAGGTGCGAGAAGTCGCCATCTTCCTCAAATTCCGCCTGCCCCTGCTCCCACACCCATTTCAGTTCGCCGCTGGCGGTGAAGATACGATAGACCAGCTGGAACGGGCGTCTGTCACGGATCGCAACGTCCATTTCATCGGAAATGGTCTGCAGGTCATCAGGATGAACCAGGTCCATCCAGGAGATCTTCTGGTGTATGACAAAGTCATCGCTGTTGTATCCGGACAGCGCCAGGCAACCCTCACTGGCGAACTCCATGGTCCAGTTCTCGTCATGCCGGCAGCGATAGACCAGCCCGGGGAGGCTGCTTACCAGGGTTTCGTAGCTGCGCTTGGCGCGTTGCAGCAGTTGTTCCGTCTGCTTGCGATCGGTGATGTCACGTCCCACCGACTGCAGCCCGGTCAGGTGACCTGCCACATCGAAGATGGCGCGGTCGGTCCATTCCTGCCAGCGGACCTCACCGGCATCGGTTTGCACCGCATGTTCATATCTCACCGCGGGCTGGGCAGGGCTCAGAGAGGTCACCGTCTGCCGAATATGCGCCTCGAGCGCCTCGCGTTCCTGTTCCGGAACCAGTAGCAGAAAGCTGGCACCGATCAGTTCCCGCTCGTGTTTTCCGAAGTAGCGGCAATATGCCTCGTTGACAAAGGTCAGCGTGGTGTCGGGTGACCACGTGCATGCCAGTTCCTGCTGGTCAACCAGGCTGGTACTGAAACCGGCACCCTCGCTGTGTGTACCCTCCAGCACTGCATTTACAACAGCGGCGGTTTTCTTCATCTCTTCCCTCTGTTCATAGCAAGGCGGCCGGTTTGTCACAACGCACCTTACTATTGTCGCTACTCGAAGTGAATCTGTCGAATCCTGGCCTGGTGCTGCTGCTCGAATCCAGCGATCAACTCAGGCGCCAGGTACCCGGCCCCGTTCTCAGGATCACCGGTTCCCGGAGTGATGCCGGTATCTACCCGAGCGCATGCGGAAAATACACGGCAGCACAGTTAATTAACGGACAGCGCGGGGAGAGCCTTTAACGCTGTCGCAACGTCTTGATTATCCGGAGAGTGGGTCCCGCGCGGTCGGGTTAAAAGCGTACTGGCATCGTTCGCGCGCGCAAGCCAGGCATAGTGGTCAATAGCCAAAAACAATTGACCTGATAGCTTCGGGAATGCCTGTGGATACCGCTGCTGACCACACCGGACGGCCCGAGTCTTCAGGTCTGAGCGAAGACGGTTGTTGTCTTTTCCTCGCTCATCGCCGTTTGAAATGGCGTCGGACCTTGCCGTGTTTCCCGGCGAAGCCGGCAACAGGCAGAAGGCCGCCGGCTTCCCGGGCAACGATGCGATGCATGGCCGCTGTGGGATGAATACCGTCCCAGAAGACGTATTCCCACGCTTCCCGGCAAATCGCGCCAAAGAACACGCCGGGCGTAATGCAAGCATCCGTTCCATTCGACAAATCAAACGCCTGCGGATCGGCCACCACCTCGGTCAGCAATGTGAAGACATCGAAGAGCACGATGTCGATGCCGGAAAGCGTGGATTCCAGCGCCAGCAGTCCCTGTATGCCAACCATATTCAGGGCACAGATACCGAGATCTCCGGTACCGGGCAACGGAGTATCGCCGTTGACCAGCAACAGGTTGAAGAGCGCCGACAGTTCGCTCCCGAGCATGGAGATCCCCGGAGATTGCGGCTTCAGGCCGGTGATCGCCGGTGCCATACCGATATTCGGCGCATTGGTTACAAAGACATTCTTCGCACCCCTGTCGTGCAGCAAAGCGATATTCTCTTCGATACTCGCCACCGCCTGGCAAAGGATCTGCGTAGCGGCCAATTGCGCTGCTTGCTCGGTGTCTCCCGACGCCAGGACACTACCGAATTCAACGATGGCGTCACGGACATCGTTGCCGCCGACCGCGGTGACTACCAGGTCCCGGCGTGTCAGCGCGCTGTCGGTGGAAGAGAGAAACAGTCCAACCTGTTCGGGCAGGTTAAAACTGCCGGGGACCGATCGCGCCCTCCCGCCCCCGACAGCATAGTTTCTGCCCTTGTCAGGAAACAGGAAGACCGCCTCGGCAGTGTCGGGCGAGCCGATTTTTTTCGCCAGCTGCTCGACCCAGGTGTGGCCATTGGTAAAGCGTAATGTGGCGTAAGGCCCGCTCGGGATCAGCGCCTCAAAAGGGCGAAAGGTAATGCCCGCACCAAGAGCCGCAGCATTACCGGTATCGGAGAGGCTGTCTCCGAAGATGAGTAAATCGACACTTTTACGATCGCCATGGGCAAAACTGGCTGGGACGATCCCGACAAGAAATACGAGACAAAATACAGCGCGCAGGATCATCAATCGGTTTTGATGTAGAGATGATATTGTTACGGCGAATCCTCTGCTCATGTTCAGTTCCTCCTTGGTGACGAATTGTGTTTACCTGGTGCTCCGCAAAGGGTACTTAGCTTTTTAATATAAGGAAAGCACCGATTAAGCGCTCACGAATTTCTCCAACATTGATCAAACTGGCCTCTATTAGCCCGCTTACGCAGGCCCCTCCTTCCCTGGTTTATTCAATAACTCCGCAGTAACCCTTTCAACACACCCTGTAACTGTATCTCATCGGGTGAATACGTCATCGGTTTCATGCCGGCATTGGCCGGATGCAGAATCACCCGCCCCGGCTTTTGTTCAATGCGTTTCAACGTCACGTCTTCATTAGCCACCAGTGCCACCACAATCTCCCCGTTCCTGGCGCTGTCCCGCTGCTCAATCACCACGTAATCACCGTCAAGGATGCCTTCCTCGATCATCGAATCCCCGCTCACCCGCAACACGAAACAGGGTCTGCTACCCAGCAGTTCGTCGGGTACCTGCATGGTTTCCGGTTGCGGTACGGCTTCGATGGGGCGGCCGGCGGCTATAGTGCCGAGGAAAGGGATGCCATCCATTTCCTGCGCTTGTTCGACCAGGCGGATGCCACGGTGGCTGCGGTCCATAGGTTCGACCAGACCGGCCTGGATGAGGGCCTGGATGTGTTTGTGCAGCGAGCCGCGCGAGCTCAGGCCGAGCGCCTGACAGAGTTCATTGTGGCTTGGGGGATGATCGAAATAATCCTGATTTTCAGCCAGATAGTCGTAGATTTGTTGTTGGCGGCGGGTCAGGTTTTTCATAGGCGATGTTTTGGCTTGCCGGTTCTCGGTTTGTTCTCTATT
>Ga0209578_10004107_pt1 | contig 10629 bp, 8 predicted proteins | sample tdAd472_FD_187127 | JGI IMG/M metagenome (GOLD analysis project Ga0209578, IMG submission 187127) | Marine sediment microbial communities from the Atlantic coast under amendment with organic carbon and nitrate - tdAd47.2 (SPAdes)... | ecosystem: Environmental > Aquatic > Marine > Coastal >...
TGGCGCGGACCGCATCAAGGTACGCTGCCCGTCGGCTTGCTTGCCGAACCTTGGCTTCCTCGTCCTCGCCCCATTGTTCGATCTGGAAAGTTTCATCCACATGCGCCGCGTCCCACCCCGCATCAGCGGGGAGTTCATCCCGCGCAACCGCCACCGCAATTAGAACACTGCCAGTGAGGCTCGTCATCTCGTAGATCGCCGTGAGAGAGAACAAATCGAATTCTTCAATTTCACTTTTGAGCGCTGACAACGCGCCAGGGTCTTGTGGTTGCAAGCCAAGCCCGGTGGTCGGCGCAAACGCCGCACCGAAACAATCCGTCGCCCAATCCAGGATCGGTTGCCACGCCGGACGTTGCCGCTCTACCAATGTCTCAGGGCCTTCGGCCCAGTAATAAATGAGGTCAGTCTCACCATAGGCGCAGAGGTTCGCGCGAACCTCTTCAGCGCGATCAGAAACGCCGTCAATAACGCTATTGGCGAGGCGCGTGAGCGGCATTGTTGCGGGGTCAATCTCTTCGCCTTGCTCGCGCCATTCTTGGGCAAGCGCCTCGGCAAAAGCGCCACTTGGAATACGCAGTTCGCGTTTTGCCGGCGTCTTGACTGCGCGACCATCTAATATGAGGCGCGCGCCATCGGGCGCAGCTTCCAGAGTGACTTCCTTGTAGAACCGCTTCATGGCGTAACTTGCCCATCGGAAATTGCGGGATCCGGCGGCACGTCATCGCCCACCAGTGCAGCAATACAAGGGTTTGCATCATCCCCTTCACCGCTCGGCAGCAAGGGTAAAAGCGCCGCGGCGCCACCGGTGAGCGCCAAACTACCAATCGTCGTCGCCACGCCGCGCACGATCCCGCCAACCTCTGGCCGGATTGTTGGGCCCATTATCGGCCCTTCCACTTTGTAATCGGCGGCGAGGCTCAAAAGTGTCGGGTCCTTCGGGCGCGGCGCAAGTCTGAAGTCGATATTGTTGCGCGCGAGATTAATCCGCCCTTGTCCGGAGATTGTGATGAGGTTTGTATCGAGCAAGAAGGCCCGGCTGGTGCCGACACCATTTTCAAAATCGGTTCGATTAATCAAGCAAACAAGCGGCGTTGCTTCTTGAGTGGCTGCGGAAAAGAAGCTGCGCAAAAGATCCCCCGCAAGAAAGTCGATCCCACCGCGCTCAAGCCTCCCCCGACCAATCATAAGATTAGTTTGACCCGTTAAGCTGCGCATCACATCGCCTACGGTGGCGCCCGTTCCGGTCCCTCTCACAGCAATGAGTGCAGGACCATGAACGAAGGAATTCCCGCCCAACTCCTCAATCAGTGTCCCCAGTGCAATCTGATGGGCATCGGCTTCGATACCAATTGTTTGCTCCGTTGAGTTTACGGAAAATGAGATAAAAAGCGGCTGGTCATTGTATATCGCGCGCGCGCCGTCAATCTGCATAACGCCCTCATCACCCGCGAAGGGGATCGAAACATTGGTCAATATTGCGTCGCGAAAACGTAACTCAGCGGCGGCGATGGTAAACTCACCTGAGACACGGCCAAGAGCGCGGTACGGAATGGCTCGATCCGCAAACGGAAGACCCGCATCAAGCGGTCTCTCAATAACTTCGGCAACCGAGCGCCTTGAAGCACCGTCAGGAGATGCAAGCAGCGGATCGACGCGTACATAGTCCGCATCCACATTGCCCGTAATCTGATAGCGGTCGCCCTCAATCCGCAAAATGCTGATGGAACCGGAGGCAGGGCCTAATGCTTGCGTGGGCTCCTCACCATTGGCGCCGTTGTGGTTGAGGGCGAGATCGCTGAATTCGATAAGAGCTTGGCCCTCTGAGAAAACCACGTGCCCGGTGAAGGTGCCCTGTCCCGCGCCCGGCAAATGTCCGCCCATAAGCTGCGCAATGCGTGCCACGTTTTGCGCATTGCCCGTAAGCGTGAGATCCGCCTCAAATGGCCATATGCGCTCTATAGTGCCGCGGCATTCGACCTGATTACGACCGATGCTGGCGGTGATCGCAGTGGGGCTGCCGCTATACCGAAGCAACCCGCCCAGATCTTCCAAATATGCGTCGACATCGTAGGGCGTGCCCTCCACATCCCCCACAAAGGCCGCGCGAAGCCCGCCGTCTTCGGGCGCAACAATAAGACTATCCACCTCGACCACTTGGGGTTCGGCGTCCCGGCGCTGGCGGATCACAGTGAGATTGTCGAGCGTTACCCGATGAAGTTGGTTGAGAATGCGGAAGATGAATTCCGGATTGCGGTCGGCGCTCTCGCTACCAACATCACCAGGAACAGGTAAGGTAATCTGCGCCTCGCGAAGAAAGAGCCCACGCAAAACGACCCGCCCAACCAAAAGATCCCAAAGCCCGATCGAGACCCCGGCACGCTCGGCAAATATCGATGCCTCAAGTGCGCTTTCTTCATCCCCGAGGTTCGTTGTGATGTCCTCGGCAAGAACGCGCGCCTCGCCCCACCCCACATTAAATCTTATGGGACCCTCAATCGCCACGGGATGGCCCATCTCCGCGGTAAGCCGCGTTTCAATACGATCCTTGACCGCCCAAGAAATATCGCGGCCCTGGACCCATGCGAAGGCAAGCACAATGACCAGGGACAGGTAGATCAACCCAGTCGCAATACGGCGCGCAATTTCACTTGGTTTCGCTTTTCCCTTGATCATTAATTTTGACCAATCAGCTCACAAACCAGCGCAGGCAAATCTTCAAACGCAGTCGCGATTGCATGTGCGCCTGATCCAAGTAATTGAGCTTCACTTTGATACCCCCACCCCACGCCCAAGGCCGCTACACCCGCATTCTTTGCGGTCATCATATCGGTCTCAGTGTCACCAATAAAGATTGTCTCATTCGCGCCGACACCCGTCTTTGTCAGAATATCATGGATCGCGTCTGGATGAGGTTTTGGATGCCCATCGTGGGCAGACCGAATGGCAATGAAATGATCGCCAATGCCGTGCAGATCGAGAACATAGTGAACACCCGGCCTGCCCTTGTTTGTCGCGATCGCCAAAAGGTACCCATCATTGTCGAGCTGCGTTAGAGCTTCTTTTGCGCCCGGAAAGAGAGGATCCTGTTCCTCACCCGCTCGTCGCGTTTCCAGAAAAAATTCCCTGTAGGTCTCCGATAGTTGGTCGATGAGGCTTGGATCGGCTTCCGGCACAATTCTTTGCCACGCCTGCATGAGGCCAAGCCCAATACCTTCGCGGACAAAATCAGATGAAACAGGTGGCAACTTGTGCCGTTCCAATGTGAGCGAGATACACCGGTGAATACCGCCAGCGCTGTCCACCAGCGTCCCGTCCAAATCAAAGATCACCAAACGCAGAGGCTCGCTCATCGCGGCAACTCCGCGAAGGGGTCCTCGTCGTTCTCAAGGTCAAAGCCAAAGAACTCCCAAGACTTTTTCATATGCCCGGTCAGCGGCGCCGTCAGCATCACGCCGCCCGGTAATATCAATCTTCGCGCATGAAGATGCATCTTCTTGGAGATGTTGCCGCCAAGAAACGCTGCCTCGCCGCCGTATTTACCGTCTCCAACAACTGGCACACCAATGGCGTTAAGGTGCGCGCGAATTTGATGGGTGCGCCCCGTTACCGGCATTACCGCGATCCAGGCCGCCTTTGTGCCCACATGTTCGACCACCGCATAGTGACTGATTGCTTTCTGCGCATCTTCGTCACCGCGTTTGGCGGGAACCATTTGCTCGCCGCCCATACCCGCATTGCGCTTTGCCAGTGGGAGATCAATTGTTCCTTGAAGCGGATGAGGCACACCCGCCGTTAGACACCAATATATTTTCTCAACATTCCGCCCCTGAAACACACGCGAGAGCTTACCCGCAGATTTGGCAGACTTTGCTAGCACCAAGACGCCGCTGGTGTCTTTGTCGAGGCGGTGGACGAGCTTTGGGCGCTCGCCTACTTCAGGCCGCAATCCTTCGAGCATTCCATCGATATGACGCGTGGTTTTGCTGCCGCCCTGTACCGCTAGACCAGGAGGCTTGTTAATTGCGATGAGGTCATTGTTTTCAAACATAACCAGCGAACGAATGAACTCTTGATCTTCCTCCGAGATACGAGGCCGTTCTCTTCTTGGCCGTGTGTCTTCATCCTCTAAAGGAGGTACACGGACAATTTGTCCAACTTCCAATCTGGCGTTTGCTTTCACGCGCCCGCCGTCAATGCGGATCTGACCCTTGCGAAGAAGTTTTTCGAGCCGTCCATGCTTGAGGGCGGGATAATGTCGCTTGAACCAGCGGTCGAGCCGGATGCCGTCATCGGCATCAGTAACCTCAATGTTTTGCACAACACTCATGCCCAGATCGCCCGGCCGATTATCATTCCTGCGAAGAGGGCACCAACGGACAAAAGGACCGAGGCAATCACATAGGCCGCCGCAGGACCGTAGGCGTGCCGCTCAATCATGTTTGCCGTATCAAGCGAAAAGGCGCTGAACGTCGTAAAGCCACCTAGAAAGCCGGTAACAAGCATGACCCTCAATTCGGGGGAAATCGAATACTTGAGGGCGAGCGCCTCGATCAAAAGCCCCAAGGCCAGAGCGCCGACCACGTTCACCGTGAGGGTCGCCCAGGGAAAGGCGGGGCCCAAGAGCCTCAGCATCAGCGTGCCCACCCCATAGCGGGCCGATGCGCCCAAAGCGCCGCCGAGGGCCACGGAAAGCCACATGGATAGAGAGGTCTGCATGGGCGCGGAACCTAGGGGGCTTCGCCGCCCTCTTCAAGCCCGCCTTTACCCGCGCGCAACCTAGCCCAATAGGCGAGGCGTTTTTGGATCTCGCGCTCAAAACCGCGCTCGGCGGGGCGGTAAAAGCTGGGGCGATCCCCCATTTCCTCAGGGAAATAGTTTTGACCGGAAAAACCCTCTGGCGTGTCCGGGTCATAGACATAGCCCTTGCCGTAGCCTTCATCTTTCATGAGCTTCGTCGGCGCATTCAATACGTGCTTGGGCGGAAGCAGCGAGCCGGTCTCCTGCGCTATTTTCTTTGCCGCACCAAGGGCCGAATAAGCCGCGTTCGACTTGGGCGCCGTGGCGAGATAAATCGCGGCCTGGGCAAGAGCGAGCTCGCCCTCTGGGCTTCCCAAAAAGTCGTAAGCCTCTTTCGCGGCAAGCGCCTGAGTGGCCGCCTGCGGATCGGCGAGACCAATATCTTCATACGCCATGCGAACAAGTCGCCGGGCGATAAAAAGCGGGTCTTCCCCTCCGGCCAGCATTCTTGCCAAATAATAAAGCGCCGCATCTGCATCTGATCCGCGTACGGATTTATGAAGCGCGCTGATAAGGTTATAGTGCCCTTCCTGCGCCTTGTCATAGACCGGTGCGCGGCGCTGAACGGCATTCACTAGCGCGCCCGGATCAAGGGGCTCGTCTAGCTCAAGCGCGAAAAGTTCCTCGGCCAAGGAGAGCAAAAACCGCCCATCGCCGTCGGCCATGGCTTTCAACGTCTCGCGCGCTTCGGGCGTAAGCGGCGCAACCTTGTCTTCGTGTTCTTCAGCGCGTTTGAGCAACGCCTCCAATGCGGCTTCGTCAAGACGGTGAAGCACGAGCACCTGCGCACGAGAAAGAAGCGCGGCATTTAGTTCGAACGAAGGGTTCTCGGTGGTCGCGCCAACCAATATAATTGTGCCGTCTTCCACATGCGGCAGGAAGCCGTCTTGTTGCGCGCGGTTGAAGCGGTGGATCTCGTCCACAAAGAGCAAGGTGCCCTGGCCCGCAAGCCGGCGTGCCTTGGCCGTCTCAAAGACTTTGCGTAAATCCGCGACGCCCGAGAAAATTGCTGATATCTGCTCGAAATGAAGCCCGGCATGCCCTGCCAGCAGGCGGGCAATTGTAGTCTTGCCCGTGCCAGGCGGCCCCCATAGCACAATTGAAGAAAGCCGCCCCTGAGCCACCATCCGCCCGAGCGGTGCGTCCGCTCCGATAATGTGATCCTGGCCCACCACATCTTCGAGGCGCTGGGGCCTGAGCTTATCGGCAAAGGGGCGTGGCGCCCCTTCATCCATGCCAGCCGCCTCGAAAAGTGAGCTCATTTGCTCTCGCTATCCTCGCACCGAGAATGAGACGCGCTGACCATTGCGCTCATATTCCACGTCCCAGCGGCCCTGGCGCGTTCCCGTCAAACTTAAAAGATCGTCGACCGTATTGATATCCTCGCCATTTATGCGGCGAATAACATCCCCCGCCTGCAGCCGCAAACGCCAAGCGGTGGAGCCGCGTTGCATCCCAAGGATCACCACACCTTCGAGAAACGGATCAAGGCCGTTTTCCTCGTTAAAGCCCGGCGAGAGGTTTGCCACCGTTGCGCCATTGAACGGGTTGGGACCAGTTACATTCGTCGCATTTCGAACCGGGTCTTCGGGCGGCACATCCAAAACGAGATCCGCGCTGCGCGCCTGGTCCCCACGCCGATACTCAACGGCCACGCTGTCACCGGGTCGTTGCACACCCACGCGATAGCGAAGGCCGCTCGGATCATCGATCCGATGACCGGCGATCGAAGTAATGATGTCACCGGCTCTGAGCCCTGCGCGATCGGCGGGACCGTCCGCATAGATATTATTGACCAGCGCACCCCGGCGCGTGGAAAGATCAAGGCTTTCGGCGATATCATTTGTGACTTCCTGGGTGCCGAGCCCCAGCCACGGCCGCACGATAGGAGTACCTTCGATGGCGCTTTCCACAACTCGCCGTACCATGTTCGAGGGGATGGCAAAACCGATGCCGATCGACCCGCCAGAGCGCGAGAAGATGGCCGTGTTGATGCCCACGAGACCGCCATCGAGCGTTACCAGTGCGCCGCCTGAATTGCCGGGGTTCACCGCGGCATCTGTCTGAATAAAGAACTGATAGTCTGAGACGCCGATCTGTGTCCGCGCGAGCGCCGAAACAATTCCGCTGGTCACGGTTTGACCAACGCCAAAGGGATTGCCGAGCGCTAAGACCAAATCTCCGACGGACAAGCTGTCGGAATTTCGAAACGCAACGGTTGGCAATTGCTCCCCACGCGGATCAATACGCAAGATCGCCAAATCTGTACGTTCATCGGCAAGGATGACTTCGGCGGGAAACTCCCGCCGATCAGAAAGCGCGACGGTGACTTCCTCGCTGTTTGCAATCACATGGTTGTTTGTAACGATAATGCCGTCAGCACTTACGATGACGCCCGAGCCGAGCGAGTGGGATTCGCGTTCACGCGCGCCGCCGCCACCGAAAAACCGCTCGAAAAAGGGATCAGACGCGAACGGTGAACGAAACTGCTGCACCACACGCGTTGAATAGACATTCACAACGGCGGGCGAGACCTCCCGCACCACAGGCGCATAGGAAAGCTCTACTTCGGCAGAATCGTCAGGGATTTCACGAATGCCCGATTGGGCATGCGCTTTCCCCGGCAGCGCCGTCACCACCGCCCAAGTAAGTACAGCCACCAGACCCAGCCAAAACGCCAGGGTGTTGAAATCTCTCGTCATTTCCAGAACCCAATCCATTTTCTTGATACGCCCCACGCATCGGCTATCACTCTAACATGGTGATTTGGGCGGCAAAATGAACAAGCCGTAAGGGGTAAATTGAGGTTCTGTGGCCCTCTTAGTGGTGTGCCGCCGCCTGGGAAGGCCGAAGCCAGGGATAGAGCCTCGAAGGCCCTGGATAATATTGCGCAGCATCTTCCTGAGTTAGAGCCAGCGCCGCCTCGAGGGCCGCATCACGCCCGGCGATCACGTCAGAAAACCTCTCCGGGACCGCCACATCCGGGGCCACATACATGCGCGTGTCAGTGCTATCCGTCGCGCCCAGGGCATACCGTGAGACCTCGGGTTCGAGCCCTGAGTAAGGCAGCTCAATTCCTTGTTGGCCTAGGAAGATGTACGGCCGGCCTCCCGTGGGCTCGCCAATTACCACGGCGCCTGTTGTGCGCTCCATGCTTCCCACAAAAACACTTCCCGCCGAGATTGTTTCGCGGCCCGCGAGAACGACGATGCCTCCGGTCCGGCAGCAGGTCTCAGTTATGAGGAACATATTGCTGAAGGGAGTGGTGTAATCGATCCAACCCCCGAGATTATGCCGCGCATCGACAATGATCCGCTCGGGCGCTGTTTCGCGCGACCCAATGTCCGTGAACATTTCGAGAATGAAATCGTAAATCGACTGCCCATCATCCTGATTATTCGGCACGTTGAATTGGAAGTAGACAACCCGGCCGTCATCAAGATCGGTGTACCAATAATTCTGATCCATGTGGCGGCGGTATAGGGGCGCTTCGCCGGGGGCGATGTCTTCCAGCGTCCGCCAACCTTCGGGCCAGAAATAACCTGCAGCCGTACCAGAGCTGTGAACCTCATCGAAGCTTGCATCAACGGTGTCCCGAAGCGCGGTCTGTGCCAGCGTTCCATCCAGGAACTCGAGCACCACATCCACACCGCCCTCTTCATTGCTCCATCCGTTGTAAACGTACGTCGCAGGGTGCCGCATTAGATAGGAAATGCCCCAGCTTTCCTTACGGATTTGATGATCGGCGGACGCAAATTGAGCCAGTGCGGCGACAATTTCATCGCTCGATCGTCCGGCAACAGAGACGACCCGCGCACCCACCCAATCGCGGTACGGATCATCCGCTGCAATAACAAAGATGCCTTCTTCAAAAAGGCGAAACCGGACAGGATATGACGTTTCAAACCCCGGCGTATCGGCAACGGGATAGACTTGAACGTGAGTGTCGGTGGCGAGGGACATAAGCCGCGCGAGATCAAAGTACTGTGTCACATGGGATACCGCTCCTGACCGACCACGAAGCCGTGTTATCTCAGCGTCCCAATCCTCCTGGCTCGTGAACCAAGTCGGATCCGGGTGCATATTGAAAATGGCCTCATAGACAAGTTCCGCCTCTTCAAGCGCTTCAGCTTGCGTAAGGTCCTGGGCAAATGCCGCATGAGGCAACAGGCACATCAACCCGCCAATTAAGAGAACAATACTGCGCATGGGTCCCCTCCCTAAATTCGAACGTCTCACATATACGAACCGCAGGCCCCGCATCCCACTTACAGTTCCGTAAGTCGGCGCAAGCCCGCATGAAATCTCTGTCATCTTGAAGATGCCGCGCCCCGACCAATCGGATGCAGGCACAAAAAAAGGGCCGCCGAAGCGGCCCCTTAATTGTCTTGCCTGAAACCGAAGATCACTCTTCGTCTTCGTCGTCCTCAATGTCGACGGGGCCAGAATCTTGGCCCTTGGCATCTGGGTCGCGATCCACAAATTCGATGACGGCCATCGGGGCGGCATCACCGAAGCGGAAGCCGGCCTTTAAGACGCGCGTGTAGCCGCCTTGGCGCTCGCCATAACGATCAGCCAGCGCATCGAACAGTTTTGACACCATAGCGTCGTCTTGAAGCTTGGAAGCTGCCTGACGTCGCGCATGAAGATCGCCCTTCTTCCCCAGGGTGACGAGCTTTTCCACATAGGGTTTCAGCTCTTTCGCCTTGGGAAGCGTGGTCTTGATTTGCTCGTGCTTGATCAGCGCATTTGCCATATTGGCAAGCATCGCCTTGCGGTGCGAATGCGTTCTGTTCAGCTTACGGCCAGCATGTCCGTGCCGCATGGTACTCTCCTCAGTCGAGCGGTTAACGCCCGATCAATAATGATCCTCAAACCGCTTGGCCAACTCTTCGATATTTTCCGGCGGCCAATTGGGAACTTCCATACCGAGGTGCAAGCCCATGGAGGCAAGCACTTCTTTAATTTCATTCAGCGACTTACGTCCGAAGTTCGGGGTACGGAGCATTTCCGCCTCGGTCTTCTGGATAAGATCGCCGATGTAAACGATGTTGTCGTTCTTCAAGCAATTCGCTGAGCGAACGCTGAGTTCCAACTCGTCCACTTTCTTGAGCAGCGCCGGATTAAACTCTAGCTCCGGCTGGACTTCTTCTTCCACATGCTGCTGCGGCTCTTCGAAGTTGACGAAAATCTGGAGCTGGTCTTGCAGAATGCGCGCAGCAAATGCCACCGCGTCATCCGGTGTTACCGTGCCGTCGGTTTCAATGTCGAGCGTCAGCTTGTCATAGTCGAGGATCTGCCCTTCGCGGGTGTTATCGACCTTATAGCTCACGCGCTTCACAGGGCTGTAAAGTGAATCCACGGGAATAAGCCCAATCGGCGCATCTTCCGGGCGGTTCCGGTCAGCGGGCACATAGCCCTTGCCGCTCGCCACGGTGAATTCCATGTGGATCGAAGCGCCTTCATCGAGCGTGCAGAGAACGAGATCCTTGTTGAGGATTTCAACATCTGCCGTTTCGCCGATTTGACCCGCGGTGACTTCGCCCGGGCCGGTCGCCGAAAGCGTGATCCGCTTGGGGCCTTCTGCATGAAGATTGAGCGCGATCTGCTTGATGTTCAGAACGATGTCCGTCACATCTTCGCGCACACCAGCGATCGAAGAAAATTCGTGCAGCACGCCGTCGATTTGGACGGACGTCACGGCCGAGCCTTGCAAGCTGGACAGCAGCACGCGGCGCAGCGAGTTGCCGAGCGTAAGGCCAAAGCCCCGCTCAAGCGGTTCAGCAACCACGACGCCAAGGCGTGCGGGGTCGTGGCCCGGCTTTGTTTCGA
>Ga0209578_10004108_pt1 | contig 10624 bp, 5 predicted proteins | sample tdAd472_FD_187127 | JGI IMG/M metagenome (GOLD analysis project Ga0209578, IMG submission 187127) | Marine sediment microbial communities from the Atlantic coast under amendment with organic carbon and nitrate - tdAd47.2 (SPAdes)... | ecosystem: Environmental > Aquatic > Marine > Coastal >...
CTGAAGGTTTGCCCATAAGCGGAACTATGAGTGTGCCAGCGGACGACAAAATCAGGGCAATTAGTGCGCGCAAAAGGAATGGCACCCGCTTTCCTTAAGTTCGCAACCTCCGCTGAATCCTCCGGCGCTATATTGGCTTTGAAAGCGGCCACACCCACCGATGTAGATGATCCCGCCACATCGATATTTTCCTTAACCGACACAGGGACACCATGCAGCGGTCCTATCAGCTTTCCTTTCGCAAGCATCATATCAGCCTGTTTGGCGGCTGCCATTGCCTCCTTTTCCAACACCTGAGTAACCGCGTTGACTTGGCCGTTAACTTCGCCAATACGGCCTAAAAATGCTTGGAGCACTTCCTGGCTGGAGACCTGTTTACTCTGAATTAACCCAGCCAAGTCTGCCGCGCCCAAGCGCCATAATTTGTCTTTGCTATCAATGGCGAGATCCACTGTACTCGATGCGCTACCGCGCTGAGCCGCCCCCGCTGCTGCACTGGCTAAGCCAGCAGCCAACCCTGCACCCCACTTTAAAATTTCTCTTCGATTTATGTCCTTACTCATCGTTATCAAGCCCCATCTCAGCCATGTCAGCGACCAATATAACCACTTGCTGTCACTCCTTCTATTCACTTCTCGCATTCTGTATTCAATACATGCATAAATACAAAAACCTAATCAAAAGGGTTTTTATTGGCTACCTTCCGCATGATTACCACTAATAAACTATCGCTACTCAAATAATGGTGATTCATTCGGCATTAAACGCTATCAGCTTGAAACAAAAAGAATTTTTTTCATAAAACGGATACTCCATAAGTGGTATTCCTTGAGTTACGCCAATTTTTATTACTAAAAATAATTGATTTCGATCAATCAGCCGCCATCGCTCGACCACTATATTTGGGCCATGTTTTTAGCGGGCACAGGCCAGCATAGGAAAACACAGTGCTGATTCTCGTTTTTATCGATTTCAAAAAAATTAATAAATAACAGTTAATTCAATACAACATTAAGGAAGGTAAAATGAAAAAGCTCAATGCTCACCTACTTAGCACCTCAATCGCTTTGCTGGTGGCGGGCAGCAGCCAAGGCCTGCTAGCAGAAACGTCGGGGGCGAGTTCTTTAGAAGAAGCGCTGACAAGTGGTAAAGTCAATGTTGACCTCCGTCTTCGTTATGAAAATGTCGATCAGGATAACGCCCTCGAAGATGCTGACGCTCTCACGCTACGTACACTCCTGGGTTATACCACTGGCACCTACCAGGGTTTTTCCGCCAAAGTTGAAATGGAAGATGTCCGCACTGTTTTGGGCGTCGATGATTATTCAGTGCCCCAATCCGGTGTTAAACCCGGTCAGTATTCCGTAATTGCCGACCCCGAAACCACAGAACTCGACCAGGCCTATTTGCAATATCAGAATGGTATATTGACTGCCAAACTAGGCCGTCAGGTTATTACCTATGACAACCACCGTTTTATCGGTCATGTCGGCTGGCGTCAGGATAGGCAGACCTTTGATGCTTTCACTTTAAACTTAAAACCATCTGAGAATATGACCCTGAGTTACAACTACATTGATGAGCGTGAGCGTATCTTTGCAGAAGATCAGGATATTGATTCCGACGACCATTTGTTCAACGCCACTTTGAAAACCCCTGTCGGTACGCTAACGGGTTACGCCTACTTATTAGAAGACGAAGATACTGACCAGGAAATTGATACCTACGGTGTTCGTTTCGACGGTTCCGCCCAGGCTGGCGATATTAAACTTCTCTACACCGCCGAGTACGCCTCCCAGGAATTCGATCAAGGCGCTGCTGATTTCGACGCAGATTACTACAATCTGGTCGGTGGAGTTGAAGTGAAAGGTTTTAGCGTAAAGGTCGGTTATGAAGTGCTAGGATCAGACGATAGCGTTTACGGTTTCGCCACACCGCTAGCAACTCTTCATGCACATAACGGCTGGGCCGATCAATTCCTCAGCACGCCAATGCAAGGTTTGGTGGACACCTCTATTAGCGTAGGTGGTAAATTAGCCGGTGGTAATTTTCAAATTGTGTATCACGATTTTGAAGCGGATGATGATACCCCTACGGTTGATGACTTGGGTGATGAAATTGATCTCGTCTATTCCAGAAAATTCGGTAAGCATTATTCCGCTGGTGTTAAATACGCTGCCTTCTCAGCAGATGATGTAGGCGTCGACGCCGATAAATTATGGGTTTGGTTTGGTGTCAATTTCTAAACCTTACTAATTAATACCCTATTCATAATCTCTCCCCTAGAGATTAAGGCCCGCAGTAATTATGGTTGCTACGGGCCTTTTTTTACGCTTATCAACGGCTAATCTCAGCATATTGTATAAACCCTATTTTTTGTCAGGTTATTTTACAGCTAGACTTTCACTCAGAACTTAGCTATCGGCCATCTTATTGATAATTAGGACAATAATTTTTTTGGCTTAAGTTATGCTTCATTTTCTGACGGGTGTTTTTTTGTTCTGGAGTTCCTAAAGGAAGAAGGGTGTTCCTATGCAATCTCCGCATTCATTAGTTGGAAAAAATTCATTTTCCTGGTGTTATTTTATTGGCAAATCAACCACTCTAATTAGTAGTTTTCACATACTCTTTGCTTTTCTCTTACTCTTACCTAATACAGCCTCTGCCTGGGTCATAGACGACACTTCAACCGTCACTCTAAAGGACAACGAACAATACGGGGCAGGCCAGCAAACGGTCGGCTTTAAAGTCGTCGATTTCTCCGACTCCATTCCACTGGGGGCTATTGGCTGCATCGGTATCTGTGTAGGGCTCGAAGCAGAAGCAGGAGGCCACGCCAAGGTGGATGCAAACTTTAGTGTCGGCTTTAACAATACCGTGGATCTGCTCGCAAAAGCCAACACCCGCACATTCATCTTTGGTGCCGATACAGCACCTGAAGTAGGCAGTAGCTTTCACTTAATTAACCGCATCGAATCGCTGGGCATCGACAAACTTAATGTTAACGCCGGTAACTATTGGGCTTCAGCAAACTTGGACATCGACATCGGTGCATGGGCGCGTGCCGAGGCTTGTTTGGGCTTATGTATTGAAGGCAACTTCTCCGTAGGCGCGAACCTTGGTTTACAACTGGCAAACGTTAGTAATAGTGGATTATCGCTATTGGGCAATAAAGTCGATAGCAGTGTGCCCTATTCATACTCTGAACCCACGGGTCTTTATGGGGCATCCGCCGGCATTCCTAATTTCTCTCAAACGTTCACTAATATAAGCCTTGGGCAAGCGGCGAACCTGCCAGCGCCACCGCAACAAATGTTAGGTGCGTGGATGGATGTCGCCGAAGTGATCGCTCGTGCCTTTGGACTACCGCCTTTAGAGGGCTCAGCACTAGGCTTTGACTACGAATTGCTGAGCCTCAATCTTTTTGCCGGGCTTAATCTACAACATAGTTTTACGCTGGATGTGTTGGACGTACAAACCCTTTACCAATTCTCTTCGCCGGTGCAGGTTTTTGATTCCGCTAGCAATAGCTGGAACGATCCGGTCTGGGCCTTGGTTTTGGATGACAGGGAAGCAGTCACATTGCGCAGCGAGGATGCGGCCTCTCTTGGTATCATTCGCACACCTCGTTACATATATCAAATTGATTGGGGTTATGATTTGATCCTCAACGCCGGTGCTGAATTGGATGCCATTGCCGTCAATGGATACGGCCTTAATATTGGGCCTCTGCTCAACCCGAAACCCTGGGAAGTAGATTTAAAGAAATTTAACCTCGGGTCGAAGACAGAAACCCACGTGCTGCTACAGCAGGATAATAATCTCAATATCAACTTTAACCTAACCCGCGTTATCCCTGGCAATGAAACCACACCCACCATAGAGATCAGCCTGTGTGCTTTACTGCCAGGCGGCTGCCAACAAGCGGGTTACGTTGCAGTGCGCACCGACCTTGGCGGCGGCATTATGGAGGAAACGGTATGGCGGGTGTTTAATTTCGGCGTACCCGGTTGTGGTGAAAATGAGATCATCGACTGCGACATCGATTTCAGTGTGCTACCCCAAATCACCCGCTATCGAGTCAAGAACATACCTGATGCCTATAGCCTCGGCATAGACTTAGCTGATTTTTCAGACAATACACTGCTTCTCGCCGCGCTTTCGGAACAGGGCATCGACCCCAGCTCCACCCTACCGTTATCTCAACTGCTCGAATTCGCTGACGATTTTGAAGCCATTGATATCTTCTTAGCAGAAGATCCGCTGCTGGGTGGCCCAGCCTCATCCGATGAACAGTTACTCGCGGCTTTGACGGCGCTAGGCGTCGACTTAGAAAACCCTTTCCCCAAGCAACTGCTAGGCCCTGGCGCACCAAAACTGACAGAACCACTGACTGAGGCAGTGAGTTTTGCCATCACCGCGCAGGTTGCCGAACCCGCAGATTTAACACTCTATCTGTTGGGGCTGACTGCCCTCCTGCTAGCGCGTCGAAAACGTCACCGACCGGAAAATCAAATCGCTCTGAGCAATATATTTCCGCAAGCGCTTAGCAGCGAATAATCAACTTACCGATATGCTCGGATCGCCCTAATGCATCCAGTGCCTGAGGAACATTCGCCAAGTCAAAGCTTCCAGCAACGACAGGCCTTAAAGCGTCTGCGTTTGCCAAGCCAATATCAACCAAGGTACTTAGCAGTTGGGACGAACTGAAAACCCGGAATATTGTAAAGCCGTGGAAACTCAGATCTTTCATCATCATATCCATAATCGACATACTTGCCTGAGAACCGGTAATGGCTTCATAACTCACGATATCACCGCTGCGTGCCATCGCCGCCAGCAACCCAGGATAGAACGCCGCTCCCACCGGATCCAAAGCTAAATTAGCACCTTGTCCATTAGTTGCCCTTTTTACTCCCTCTGCCAGACTTTCGCTATCCTGACAAAGGATTACATGATCGGCAAACCCACTCATTTCTTCTTGTTTCTGCGCGCTACGTGTGGTGGCAATAGTGGTAGCTCCCCATAGCTTCGCAAGCTTCAAGGCCAACATGCCCATACCGCTCGCGGCTGCGGTTATCAGTGCCGTTTTACCGGCACCTGAATTCGCCGTGAAGCCCCCCATTTCCATTGCGCCACCCATGGTTAGCAACGCCGTCCAAAATGCCGCTCCTTCCTCGTCCGTATAGGTGTCGGGGATAGGTACCAAGGCAGCTTGATCATATAACCCAATATCGCGATACACGCCCATCCGGGCGCGATTCACCCTTGCGCTGAGGGTTCCCACCCGCGCGCCAACCTTGAGGTTAAGCTGAGCTAACGCCGTTGGACCTGACTCCGCCGGCCCACCCAACGCAATAATTTCACCAACCGCTTCCGCCCCCAAACAACTGGGAAACACTTCGGCGGGAAAGTACTTCCCTTGCACATAATTCCAATCGGCGCGATTCATGCCGATTGCTTTCAGCTTCACTAACGCCTGCCCCGGACCAGGCTCAGGTAATTCCTGTTCTCGCCATACGAGTGTTTCTGGAGCGCCATAGGCGTCAAATTGCCAACATTGTGATTTCATTTTGACCTCTGTTTTACTCTTGTCAAATAACAGAAAAGACTCATCATGCTAAGCCGGTTTCTTACCTGGTCGCGTCACGACCAAACAACCAACAACGACAAGCAGCGCACCCGATATACTCAAAACATTCAGAACATCCGCTGAAATATAACGGGGTAACATAATGGCAAAAAGGTTTTCGTACACCAACGTTGCGATGGGAATGAAGGCCAATAATGCGCTACTTTTCGAGGCGGGCCAATGCACCAAGGATTCTCCAAAACAAATGTAAGCAATCAATGAGGTCAGAGTGCAGGCAGCTAATAACCAGAGTTGCGTATTATTCAGCTGCAATATCACCCCAATATCCGCTAGTGGAAACAACACAATGGCGCCCAAAAAGTAGCAGCAAAGCAGGATAAAAATAGGTGCCACCGTTCCTACCAGTAGTTTTTGCGCCAAACCATAGAAAATCCAAATGAGGCAAGCCAGCGTCATATAGATAATGCCGAACGAATAGTCACTCGCGAAGGAAAATATTTCTACTAAGCGATCATTAAAAAAAAGGCATAAACCGAAAATAAAGATTATCGTCCCACCCCATTGCCTTAAGCTAAAGTCTTCACGAAAAAACAAAACGCTAACAATGAGCAAAATAATAGGTCCCAGTTGCGCGATAATCTGGCTCGTTCCAGCGGGAATATATTGTAGCGCATCCATGAACATCACATGGTTTATCAGTAACCCGATCACAGCACTGGCCATCAACCCATAATGTTTTGGTTGCAACCGCGTTAATATTGGCGGCGCACCTTTGAGAACGAGATATGTTGCTAGCATTATAGTCGCGACAACAAAACGGTAGAAATTTAGCGTGTAAGCATCCACAGCATCAAGCAACCCCTTTGATACTACCGGTAATAAGCCCCAAAATGACACGGAGGTAATGGCCAGCGTCGCTCCTAATTTGTGGCTCGTTTCGATGTCATTGGTCATCAGCAAAGCCTTGTGGAGGATATCGCATAAATTTTAGCACTGACGTATTTTGCTCTTTCGCATTCTTGCAGGAATTCATAATGGCAAATCGGAGGATAAAAAAAGCCCGAACTAGTTCGGGCTTTCCATTCCTTTTAAAGTTAAATTTGATATTTAACTCTTAACCCGATAGTGCGTGGCCTTAAAATTAAGGCTGCTTTCTGTTCCTGGTCGGCATCAAGAATATCTATTGCCTCATCCTCGTCGAATAGATTTCGGACAAACAGTGATACATGCCAATTGTTGGTTTTAACACCAAAATTCAGGTTTGTAACACCGTAGGACTCAAGGTTATTGTAGAAAGGACTTGCGCTATTAAATTCTGTCGCACTAGCACCCCGGAAGTTATAATCAAGATTGACTCGCCCTTCCATCGCATCCGTTACCTGCCAGTTGTATGATGCCGCTACGAAGCCTGTAAAGTTAGGTACGTTAGGAAACTCATCTCCCTCCTCCCCAGGAAAGTCGCCCACAGTACTTGGTTCATCACTGTCTAACTCGGTGTCAATCCAGCTCCCACCGATTGAAAAATCCCAATTTTCGGTGGGCCGATAGCGCAGATCAATTTCCATCCCCATTACGGTCGCCTCACCTAGATTGTCTGTAAAGGAGAAACTCTGTATTGCATTTCCAGTTTGAATATCCTCCCAATCCGTGTAGTAAATAGAGGCGTTCAGTTGTAACTTTTTATCTAGCCAAGTTGTTTTTGCACCTATTTCATAGCTTATCAACTCATCAGAGTCAAAGCCTTCCGGCAGGACAACATTAATGGGCAGTATGACTGCGTTGGTACCACCTGGCCTAAACCCTTGAGCAATGTTTCCATAGACCAGGATATCTTCACTAGGCTCATAAGTAAGGTTCAACTTGAAGGTTGCCTTATTGTCTTCAGTACTTCTGTTCTGAAAGTCTATAGGCTCTCCTTGAAATCCGAAAAACGGGTGGGTATTTGCCGATTGTGATTCTGATTCCGATTCAAAATATCGCGCACCCAAGGTTAATATCAGTGTCTCACTTAACTCATAGTTTACTTCGCCAAATACCGCTCTGTTTTCTGATGCAACAGAGAGAGTCCGCCCGAAAATAGTAGTACCAGAACCAATAAATAAATCATCCTCATCCAGTGTACTAAAAGTTCCTATCGGCAGACCGTTAGCATCTGCGGCAAGCACCTGGAGATCGAAATCTATATCATCTTCCTGATACAGCAAACCCGCTACAAAATTAAAGGGGCCATCATAAGAAGAGGCATAACGAATTTCCGTGCTATGTACTTCACGTTCCTGAATCTGACGGGTTATTGCTACGACCGGGGCATTAAAGAAAATCATAATTGGAGTGGAATCATAGATATAATCAATATCACGGGTAAACAGGTTAGTGGTCGCCGTTAAGCTCCCATTTTCAAACTCCCATTCAGCGGTTAACCCATAAATACGTGCTTCCTCATCCCAGGGAGTGCGAACAAATTCACTACTGATGTTATCTCCCCCCATTAACTCTGGCATAGCGGGGCCAGAAAGTGGATTAGCTGAGCCGATACTTACCACCCCTTTCGGAGTAATACGACTATCATTATCCAGCATGACATCCTGCGTCTGCACCATGCCAGTTAAGCTAAAATTATCCGTTGCTTGGAACTTTAGGATCGCTCTGGCACCTTCTATTTCAGCGTCATTCACATCCTTTTTGTTATATCGAATATTATCAATATAGCCTGCATCATCATGCTTCCAGCCAACTATTCTTAACCCCACTCGATTTTCCACCAATGGAATATTCACCATGCCGTTGACCATATAATTATTGCCACCAGCATTATCAGTATCACTCAGTTCCGTTTCGATATAAGCATCCAATTCTTCAAGGTTTGGTTTTTCGGGAATAATTCGAATCGTACCTGACATAGAATTGGCACCATAGAGAGTACCCTGCGGTCCTTTCAAAACCTCTACCCGCTCAATATCGTGGAGCTTGAAATCCACCTGTCTGCCACCACCATTCTCCAAAAAGCGGCCAGTAATTACCGCTTCGTCAAAATAAACACCTACCGTTGCACCAGTAGGAGAGTTAATACCGCGAATAACAAAATCCTTATCTCCAGGACCCCAGTCTTCGAAGTTTAATCCCGGGACTTGCCCGGCCCACTGATCAAATTGCGTCACGCCTAAATCTTCCAACCTCGAAGCATCAAAAGCACTAATCGCAATAGGTACATCTTGAGCACTAGCCGCGCCACGTTTAGTCGCCGTGACAACAACCTCCTCGATCACAAAGGATTTTTTATTTTCAGCCGCAGCCAGTGCTAAAGAATTCAACGCCAATGCGCCGATAGCAGCAACACTCATGTACTCTTTGATTGATCGACTCAACGCTCGACGGCGAAACAGCAAGTTAGATTTCATTGTGTTATTTCCTCTTCTTGTGGTTGCATTTAGCTATAACAGCTTGATGTCTTTAATATTATTGGTTTAAACATCCTTGATGCTTATGTTAGGTTACCGCGTACAAAAACAGGTAAAGACTCCCAACGTTGCAAATTAGTCTACAACAACACTTCCTGTTTATATTCCTCTAAATTAGGGTGATAACCCTAGGAAGTGCCAGGATATAAAAGAAAATAAACGACATATCGTCGACTTAAAAATATTGTCTAACCATTCACAGCTAAGTTGAGTGAGCTGATTCAGTTTTTAGCGGGAATTTTTTTCCCTGGATTCATAATACTTTTAGGGTCCAACGCGCTCTTAATAGCACGCATCGCGTCTATAGTTTCCGCCCCAAACTCATCAATGAGATATTGCTGTTTTCCTATCCCAATGCCATGCTCACCAGTACAGGTTCCTTCCATTTCAAGCGCGCGCTTAATCAGGCGGCTATAAATATCTTTCACCTGCGCCAGCTCTTCAGGACTATCCTTATCCACAAGAAAGACAAAATGAAAATTGCCGTCACCGACATGGCCCGCCAGCATAGTGGTTAGATTGGATCGCTGCTCCGCATCTTCACGAGTTGCTCTAATACACTCCGCCAGTCGTGAAATAGGGACACAGACATCCGTAGCAATTGCTCTGGCACCAGGTCGAACCGCCGCTGCGGCATAAGCCGCGTCGTGCCTCGCCGACCACATCCGAGACCTCTCCTCAGTATTTGCTGTCCAGGCAAAACCGCCGCCACCAAACTCATCACAGACTTCGCCGAAGAGTGTTGCCTGCTCTTGTGCGCCAGCTTGAGTGCCATGAAATTCTACAAACAATGTCGGTTTGGCTGGGTAGTTAGTCTTTGAGTAGTTATTAATCGCCGTCATTTGTGCGCTATCCAACAACTCGATACGTGCCATTTGGATATCACTTTGCATCGTCAGCTGAACCGCTGCCACAGCACTTTCTATGTCTTCGAAATACACCGATGCGGCGGTAACGGATTCAGGCACCGGGTGTAGCCTCACTGTCACCTCTACAATGATTCCCAAGGTACCTTCGGAGCCAACAAAAAGGTGAGTTAGGTCATAACCCGCCGCAGACTTTCGTGCCCGCCCAGCCGTTTTGATGACGCTGCCATCCGCCATTACCACTTTAAGAGAAAGCACGTTCTCTCGCATTGTGCCATAACGTACGGTATTAGTTCCCGAGGCGCGGGTTGCCGCCATACCGCCTATTGACGCGTCTGCCCCAGGATCAACCGAAAAAAATAACCCGCTATTGCGTAGATGCTCATTAAGTTGATTTCTTGTCACACCCGCTTGCACTCGACAGTCGAAATCCTCCTGATTGACTTCGAGGATTTGATTCATTTGCGACAAATCGATGCAAATCCCTCCCTGTACTGCGATCACATGTCCCTCCATACCCGTACCCGTACCAAACGGAATTACGGGAACACAAAGCTCATTGCATACAGCCACAATAGCGGCAACCTCCTCCACGCTTTGCGGGAAAGCAACGGCATGGGGTGGCACGGTGGCATGCCAGGACTCATCATGTCCGTGCAGATCAAGAACGCTGGCATTGGTGCTGAGCCTCTCACCAATAAAACCAC
>Ga0209578_10004109_pt1 | contig 10623 bp, 8 predicted proteins | sample tdAd472_FD_187127 | JGI IMG/M metagenome (GOLD analysis project Ga0209578, IMG submission 187127) | Marine sediment microbial communities from the Atlantic coast under amendment with organic carbon and nitrate - tdAd47.2 (SPAdes)... | ecosystem: Environmental > Aquatic > Marine > Coastal >...
TCGACGCGCTCGACGAGCTGGGCGGCCGCAGCGGCTACGTCGGGTGCGTCCAACACGGCCCCTCCCACCGCGACTCCCTCGGCTCCCGCGGCGATCACCTGCGCCGCGTTCTCCAGGTTCACACCGCCGATCCCGAAGATCGGCACCTCGACCCGCGGAGCCAGCCGGGTTAGCTCAGCGAGCCCCTGGGCGGTGAGCTCGGGCTTGGTGTCCGAGCGGAAGAGGGTGCCGAAGCCGACGTAGTCGACGCCCTGCTCGAGGGCGGCGTCGAGCTCGGCTTCGTCGTGGGCCGAGGCCCCCACGATCCTGCCCGGGCCCAGCAGGCCGCGAGCGCGCCGCGGCGGGAGGTCTCCCACGCCCAGGTGCACCCCGCGGGCGTCGGCGAGCTGGGCCAGGTCGAGGCGGTCGTTGACGATCAACCAGGCGTCGCGCTCGAGGCACAGCCCCTGCACCGCCTCGCAGGCGGCCAGGCGCTGGCGGTCGTCGCCCTGCTTGAGCCGCAGCTGCAGCAAGCGCACCCCGCCGTCGAGGCAGGCGCGGGTGAGGGCCAGCACGTCCGCGCGCCCCGGGCGGGGGCCGACGATCGCGTAGACCCCACGCCCTCCCCAATCGGGGGCCGGGCGCAGGAGGTCCTGGGCCAGGCCGTAGCAGGCGTAGCGCTGCAGGGAGAGCGCGCGGGCGGCCTCCGGGTTCGTGGGCTTGCTGAACTCCTCCAGCGCGCGCAGGGCCTCCTGGGCGCGGGCGAGGTTGGCTCGAGCTACGGCGTCACCGGGCTCGCGCTCGGCTTCGGCGGGCGCCAGCGCTCGACCGGGGCGGCCGGGGTCGCCCTCGGCGTCGCGGGCCGCGAGCAGCCTGGCGGGGGGGGTCACCCCATGGACGGCGACCCCGGTCGCGTGGCGGATCGCCTTGGCTCGGCGCGCGACCCCCGGGCGGTGGGCGACGAAGCGCGCGTAGTCCTCGACCACCCGCAGCGCCTCGCGGGCGCGGTTGAGGTTCACGTCGAGCGCCCGGTCGAGGTTCAGGGTCGGTCCTTCCACCTGGGGAGCCGAATTGTAAGGGTCCCGGCCGACCCTCCTGGCTAAGATCGCGCCCCATGCAGCCCCGGGTCCAGGTTCAGCAGCGCCCCACCACCGCCGAGCGGTGTGCGCTCTGCCGCGATCACCTCAGCGCGGGCGGTGAGGCCATGCGCTGCCGCAGCTGCCACACCGGTTTCCACCGCGCCTGCTCGCGCGAGCTGGGCGGCTGCCCGACCCTCGGCTGCGCCGACGCCGGGGACGCTCAGGAGGAGCGCACCTGGCTCGAGGCCTTCGACCCGGGTCCTGCCCGAGTGGTCGACGACGTGCCAACTCCGGTTGGCGCGCTCGCCGAGCTGCGCGCCAGGTTCAGCGTGGCCTGGTTCCTCTTCGTAGGCGGGATCGCCTTCGTGCTCCTCGCCTGGCAGCTGCACGACGTGTGGGGGCTGCCCCACGCCCTCCCTGGCGCGACAGCGCTCGCGCTGGCGATCGGCGTCCACGCTGGGATCCACCGCTGGCGCACCTTCCGTTGGCTCTTCGGGGCCGCCCGTCAGCGCCGTCCTGGACGGCGCCCGATGTGGCCGCTCTAGCCCCGGCGCGAAGCCGCTAGACCATGCTGCTGATCACCTGGACGGCGGCCGCGAAGGCGCTGATCCCTCCGACCATCAGCCCGAACAAGCGGCCCCAGGCGAGGAGCAGGTGCTTGTCGAAGTCTTCCTTGATCACCGTGCACACGAAGGCGGCCACGGCGCAGGAGACGAGGAACGCGAGCACGGTCCCGATCACGACGTCTCCTCCTTGACCTCGGCCTTGGGCTCTGCCTCGGCCTTGGGCTCTGCCTCGGCCTTGGGCTCTGCCTCGGCCTTGGGCTCTGCCTCTGCCTCTGCCTCTGCCTTGGGCTCTGCCTCTGCCTCTGCCTCGGGCTGCTGGGCGCTGAGCTCTTCGCGCAGGCGTTGGATCCGGAGCTCGATCCGAGCCTCCTCCAGGTGGCGGGCGACGGCGCCGGGGGAGCCGCGGAAGGCGTCGTAGGCGAGGAGCAGGTTCAAGAGCCCGGCGACCATGGTGAACAGGAGCCCGGTCTGGACGTCGGGCAGGCGTTGAATGAACTCGCGGCTCTTGAAGTAGTCCTCGGACTCGAGCTCCTCGGCGGGGACGTCGCGGAACCCCGGGAGCTTGCCCCGGCTACGGAGGTAGGCCAGCCCGGTGGGCAATCCGGCGCCGACCTGGGCCACGAAGGCGATCGGGTGCGCCAGGTCGCCGTCGAGCTGGACGGCGTCGCCCTGGGAGAGCCCGAGCCCGGCGAGGTAGAGCCCGAGCACGAGCACCAGCCCCAGCGCGCCCTTCTTGTAGAAGCCGCCGTAGATGTGACCCAAGCCTGGGATCAACCAGCCGAGGACGCCGGCCACCTCGGGGATCCGCCCGCGATCGCGCATGGCCTGCTGAGCGTCGAGGATCAGCGCCTCGTCGTCGTGGGCGTCCTTCTTGGCCGCCTCGCTCACGGGGTGCCCTCCGCGCTGGGCGCCGGCTCGGCGGAGGCCAGCTCGAGGTCGAAGTCCTCGCCCAGGTAGACCCGCCGCGCGACCTCGGAGTCGAGGATCGCTTGCGGCAGCCCGCTGACGACGACTTGGCCTTCGTGCATGAGGTAGACCCGGTCCGAGGTGCTGAGGATCTGGCGCGCGTTGTGGTCGGTGACGAACACCGCGATCCCCTTGTCCCGCAGACCATAGACGATCTCGTGGATCTCGCCCACGGCGATCGGGTCCACGCCGGCGAAGGGCTCGTCGAAGAGCATCAGCTTCGGCTCCAGGATCAGCGCGCGGGCGATCTCCAGCCGACGCATTTGCCCGCCCGAGAGGGTCCGCGCGGGCTGGCCGCGGGTGTGGGCGATCCCGTATTCGTCGAGCAGCGCGTCGCAGCGTGTGCGGCGCTCGTTGCGCTTGAGCGGCAAGCGCTCGAGGACCACGTGCAGGTTCTGCTCGACGCTCAGGTCGCGGAACACCGAGTGTTGCTGGGGCTGGTAGCCCATGCCCGCGCGGGAGCGACGGTACATCGGCCAGCGGGTGACGTCCTCGTCGAAGAGGCTGACCCGGCCGGCGTCGGGGCGCACGAGGCCCATGACCATCTTGAAGGTCGTGGTCTTGCCCGCGCCGTTGGGGCCGAGCAGCCCCACGATCTCGCCGGCGTTGACCTCGAGGTCGACCCCCTGGACCACCGGGTTCTTGTAGGCCTTCTTCAGCCCCTCGACCTTCAGCACCGCGGACCTGCCTTCGGGGTCGGTTCTAGCAGCGCTGGGGCGGCGAGGTGTTTGGTTCTGTCAAGCGCGGCCACTAGCGGATCCAACTCCAGTCCGAGATCGGGTACCACACCAGGATCGCGCGCCCCAGAATGTGGTCCTCGCTCAGCGGGCCCCACTCGCGGGAGTCGAGGCTGTTGGGGCTGTTGTCGCCGCAGGCGAAGTACTGGTCGTTGGCGAGCTGCCCGAGCCCCCCGCGGGGGGTGTAGTAGATGTCGCGCTGGACCTGGATCCGACTGAACTCGGCCTGGCCCCCGGTGACCTCGAGGAAGGCGTAGGCCTCTGCGTCCTGGCGGATCCGGTCGACCGCTGCGTGGGCGGGGTCGTCCCAGCTGAGGATCGTCTCGCCGTCGACGATCAGCCGCGCGCGGAGGTCGGCGTAGGCCAGCGCGATCTCGCGCGCGCCCGTCAGCGCAGGGCGCTCGACCTGGGCGACCACGCGCGGATCGCCTGCGCCTTCAGCGATCTCGATGGCGAAGGTCGCCTTGCCTTCGCCGCCGACGAAGCTGCCCCACACGCTGCGCCCGCAGCTGACACCCAGGCGGAGGCGCGCGCCGGGGGCGAGCTCGACGTCGGCGCGGATCCGCTGGTCGCCGACCGGGAAGCGGTCCTGGACCTCGCCGATCTGGTTGTAGCCGCAGAAGTCACGCACCGCGCGCCGCAGGCGCAGCAGGCAGCCGGCTTCGTCGGGGGTGCAGGTCAGCTGGCTGCGGTCCTCGCTGAGGGACCAGCTCGTGGAGCGGGTGTCGCCAACCGGGACCCACTCGCGCTCGGCCTCGGGGTTCAGGTGCTGGCTGTCGTAGACCGGGAGCCACACCGCGTCTTGCACGCGGTCGGGTTTCCGCGCGATCGCGTCGTCGGCGTAGATGTCGCCCTCGAGGATCTGCACGTGCTCGCCGGGGAGGCCCACGATCCGCTTGATGTAGTTGTTCCAGGGCTGCTCGGGGAAGTGGAACACCGCGACCTCGTAGCGCTCGAGGGGGCTGAGGACGTAGGCCAGCTTGTTGACGAGGATCTTGCTCCCGCCGGTGACCTCGCTCCGGGTCAGCGGGTGCTGCCACTCGGACTTGGGCATTCCGTTGGGGTGCTTGCCCACGATCTTCTCGCCGTAGCGGCAGGTGGGGCAGATCACCGACTCCAGCTCGGGCTCGCTGTAGGGGTTGCCCTTCTGCTTGCCGAAGGAGAAGTGGAACCCGCACTTGGGGCAGTCGACGCGGAAGTGGTTGCCGTAGAGGGTCGGCGCCATGGACCCGGTGGGGATCACGAACGCCTCGGCCGCGTACTGGCGCACGATCAGGAACAAGACCGCCGCGACCACCACCTCCTTGAGGTTGTGCTGCAGCCAGGTGGGCTTGGGCGGTTCGAAGCGCTGGCCGTCGCGGGCGACGCGGCGGGCCTCGAAGATCCGCCGGGCGACGCCGCTCTGGGCGGCGAGCAGGTTGACCTGGGTAATGAAGCCCATGCCGCCGAGGAACAGCGCGCCGCCGACCACGAACAGCTTGATCTGACCGGTCTCGGCCTCCTGACCGGCGAAGATCACGAGCATGCCCACGATCACGACCACCGCGCCCAGGCCGACGCCCAGCCAGCGCCCCAGCGGGTTGGGGCGCGCGCTGTAGACCACGTCGCAGCCGTCCGCCTTGAGCTCGGGGCGCTCGAGCAGGGGGCCCAGATTGTTGATCAGGCTCGAGGTCGGTTGCAGCCGCGCCACGGCGCCGTGCTTGCCCTTCTTGGTGTGCTTGCTGCGCCGGGCCGTCGTCACCGGGCAGGGGTCGCCCTCCTTGAGCGCCTTGGCGTCCTCGAGGGCCTGGCGATAGCTCGCCTTGTCCTCGCGGCGGAGGAAGGCGCGCAGCGCGTCCTCGTCGGGGCTCGCGCCCAGGGCGCGCAGCGCGGCGGGGCGCTCGGTGATCGGGTTCAGGGTGTCCTGCGGCATGTCAGCGAATGACCTTCACCCGAGAGGGTAACACCGGCCAGAACACGCCGAAGGCGCGCCCGACGAGGTGCTCGCGCGAGACGTAGCCCCAGGCGCGGCTGTCTTGAGAGTGGGGGCTGTTGTCGCCGAGCACGAAGAAGCAGTCTTCGGGGACGTCGACCTCGCCGTAGCTCGGGTCGGGGCCGCCGCGCTCGAGCGGGGTGTAGAAGACGTCGCGGTCGACCTTCAGCGCGTCGAAGCTCACCTCGCCGTCGGCTTGCAGCCCGACGAAGGCCTTCCCGGTGGCGGCTGGGGCGAACGCGTCCTCCCAGGCGAGCACGAGCTCGCCGTCGACGATCAGCCGCGCGCGGTCGTCGGCGTAGGCGAGCTGGATCTCGTGCGAGCCCCCGGGGGTCAGCCCGGGGCGGCGGGCCTGGGCCACCGCGGCGCCGTCGACCTCGATCGCGAAGGTCTGCTCGCCGGGCCCCACGGGGAAGCTCGCGGCGACGATCCGGTCGTCCTCGCGGATCCCCAGGCGCGCCGTGGCCTGGGCCCGGACCGTGGCCCGGATCCGCAGGTCGGCGACCGCCTTGGCGCCTTGCCCCGAGGTGGAGTAGGGCAGGTCGTCCTTGATCCCCCGGGCCGAGCGCCGCGCGCGCTGGAGCTCCCTCTCCCGCAGCCCCTGGTTGCGCGAGAGCTCGATCCAGGTCGGCGGGCGCTCCGGGTCCAGCGGGCGGGCCTGGGGGAGGGTCGGGTCGGTCGTGTCCCAGGCGGAGGCGTCGCGCCCGACCTCGGGGCCGGTCTCCCAGTGCGGGCCGGCCCCCGCCGTCCGCTGCACGTAGCGCGAGTCGAAGACCGGGATCCAGGTCCCGTCCTGGATCGCGTCGGGTTTGCGCGCGCGCTTGCCGTCGATGAACACGTCCCCGTTCTCGATGGTGATCGTCTCCCCGGGGAGCCCGATCACGCGCTTGATGTAGTGCTCCCAGGGCTGCTCGGGGAACACGAACACCGCGACCTCGTAGCGCTCGGGGTCGCGGAGGGCGTAGCAGAGCTTGTTGACGAGGATCTTGTCGCCGCCGACGACGTCCTCGTAGCTGCGCTCGAAGCGCTGACGCTGTTGGCACTGCACACACACCGCCGAGAGCGTGACGGTCTTGGTGAAGGTGTGGTCGTCGCGGCCGATCGCGAAGGGGAAGCCGCAGTTGGGGCACTCGACCTCGTAGTGGTCGCCGTAGAGGGTCGGGGCCATGGACCCGGTGGGGATCACGAAGGCCTCGATCGCCACGTGCCGCAGGAGCAGCGCGAGAATGATCGAGATCACCACGGCCTCGAGGGTCTCCCCAGCCCAGTCGCTGGGGGCGTGCAGGGTGCGGTCGCCGCGGGCCCGCCGGCGGGCGCGGACGAGCTCGCGAGCGGCGAGGGTCACCGAGCCCGTGCTGTGCAGCATGTATCCGGTGGAGAGCGCGATCGCGAGCAAGAACGCGCCACCGCCGAAGGCGAGCAGGCGCGGGGCCGCGTCCTCCAGGCGTTGGGCCTGGAACACGAGGAACACCGCCGCCAGGGCGAGGACCAGCACGCTGAGCGTCGCCAGCAACCAGGCGGCGTGGTTCAGCCGCGGCGGGAGCTGGGCTCGGCAGGCGTCGCAGCCGAGCGCGGGCCGGGAGAGGAACGGGCTCAGCCAGCGCGGCGAGGTCGGGCGCAGCCCGCTGGGTGGCGGGAGCTGGTGCTCGGTCTCGACGAGGGCGTCCTGGGTGGTGGCGGTGTCCTCTGAGTCTGCCTCTGCCTCGGCAGGGGCGGGGACGAACCCCGCGCTGGTCTCCGGCCTGGGTCGCGCCTGCGGCGGGTAGTCCGCGCACACCGGGCAGGGGCCGGGGCCCAGCTCGACCGCTTGCTTGCGGGTGAGGAGGTCCTCCTCGTGATCGGCAGCCTTCAGCCGCTCGCGCAGCTCGGCGTCGGAGGGGATCGACGGCGGGCCCTCCAAGAGGGGCCTACTTCTTCTTCTTCTTGTCGTCGTCGCTGCCGCCGAGCACCGAGAGGAACGCCTTCTGTGGGATCTCCACGTTGCCCACCGACTTCATCCGCTTCTTGCCCTCCTTCTGCTTCTGCAGCAGCTTGCGCTTGCGGCTGATGTCGCCGCCGTAGCACTTGGCGGTGACGTCCTTGCGCAGGGCCTTCACGGTCTCGCGGGCGATCACCCGGCCGCCGATGGCGGCCTGGATCGGCACGTCGAACAGGTGGCGAGGGATCTCCTTGCGCAGGCGCTTGCAGAGCGCGCGCCCGCGGGTGTCGGCGTCGTCGCGGTGGCAGATCGTCGAGAGCGCGTCGACGGGGACCCCGTTGACCAGCAGGTTGAGCTTGATCAGGTCGCTGGCGAAGTAGCCGCGCATCTCGTAGCTCAGCGTCGCGTAGCCGCGGGTCGCGCTCTTGAGCACGTCGAAGTAGTCGAACACGATCTCGGCCAGGGGCATGTCGTAGGTGATGATCACCCGCCGCTCGCCGAGGTGCTCCTGCTTGACGTATTTGCCCCGCTTCTCTTCGTTGAGGGTCATCACGATGCCGATGAACTCGGTGGGCGTGATCACCTGGGCGCGCACGATCGGCTCGCGGATCTCGTCCAGGAGCCCCGGGTCGGGGAGCGCCGCGGGCGAGGTGATCAGGTAGGGCTCCTTGCCCCCGGCCTCGACCACCTCGTATTTCACGCTCGGCGCGGTCTGCACGATCTGCACGTTCGACTCGCGCTCGAGCCGCTCCTGGACGATGTCCATGTGCAGCAGCCCGAGGAACCCGCAGCGGAAGCCGAAGCCCAGCGCGTCGGACTTCTCCGGCTCGAAGGTGAAGCTGGCGTCGTTGAGCTGGAGCTTGGTCAGCGCCTTGCGCAGGGTGTCCAGGTCCGCGTTGTTCGTGGGGAAGATCCCCGCGTAGACCATCGGCTGGACTTCTTCGTAGCCCGGCAGCGCCTCCGAGCAGCGCGGCCCCGTCTCCTTGGAGTGGGTCAGGGTCTCGCCGATGCGAATGTCCTCCAGCGACTTGATCGCGCCCCAGAAGTAGCCCACCTCGCCCGCGCTGAGCTGGTCGACCGCCGTCGGCTTGGGCGCGAACTTGCCCACCTCGGTGACGTCGTAGCTCGCCCCGCGGGACATCAGGAGCACCTTCTGCTTGGCCTTCAGCGTGCCGTTGACCACGCGAATGTAGACCACGATCCCGCGGTAGTCGTCGTAGACCGCGTCGATGACCAGCGCCTGCAGCGGCGCCTCGGGGTCGCCCACCGGGGGCGGGATCTGCTCCACGATCCGGTCGAGCAGCTCCTTGACCCCCGCGCCGGTCTTGGCGGAGACGTGGGGCGCGTCGGTGCACTCCAGCCCGAGGGAGTTCTCGATCTCCTCGGCGATCTCGTCGGGGTCGGCGGTCGGGAGGTCGATCTTGTTCAGCACCGGGATCAGCTCGACGTCGTTCTCCACCGCGAGGTAGCAGTTGGCGACGGTCTGGGCCTCGACCCCCTGGGTGGCGTCGACGAGCAGCAGCGCGCCTTCGCAGGCGGCCAGCGAGCGGCTGACCTCGTAGTTGAAGTCCACGTGACCGGGGGTGTCGATCAGGTTCAGCTGGTAGGTGGTGCCGTCCTTCTCCCAGTCGAGGGTCACGTTGACGGCCTTGATCGTGATCCCGCGCTCGCGCTCGAGGTCCATGCCGTCGAGCATGCGGTCCTTGCTCTCGCGCTTGGTGACCGCGCCCGTGATCTCCAGCATCCGGTCGGCGAGGGTCGACTTGCCGTGATCGATGTGGGCGATGATCGAGAAGTTGCGAATCCGATCCAGGTCCGTGGGCGGCATCAGAGCAGGTCCAGGAGCTGGGGGCGGAGCGCGTGCAGCGCCGCCGCCCGGTGACTGAGGGCGTTCTTTTCGGCCTCGCTGATCTCGGCGAGGGTCTTGCCGTTGACCGCGAAGATCGGGTCGTAGCCGAACCCGCCGTCGCCCCGGGCCTTCTCGAGGATCACGCCCTCGAGCGCGCCTTCGACCCGGGCCAGGATTTCGCCGGCGGGGTTGGCCAGCGCCACCACGCAGCGGAAGCGCGCCTGCCGCCGCCCGGGGGGCACGCCGCGCAGCTCCTCGAGCATCTTCACGCGGTTGTCGGCGTAGGTCGCCTGGGGGCCGGCGTAGCGCGCGGAGTAGACCCCTGGGGCTCCGCTGAGCGCGTCGACCTCGAGGCCGGTGTCGTCGGCGATGCAGAAGCTCCCGGTCTGCTGCGCGTAGCCCCGCGCCTTGAGCTCGGCGTTGGCCTCGAGGGTCTCGCCGGTCTCGTCGACCTCCTCCGCCTCGGCGGGGAGGGCCTGCAAGAGCACGGGGACCCCCGCGAGGATCGCCTCGATCTCGCGGAACTTGTCCTGGTTCTTGGTTCCGACGGTCAGCGTCTTCACAGGGGTTACGCGTCGACCGCTTTCTCGGGGAGCTCCCGAGCCGGGCGGGCCGGCGCCGACGCGAGGCTCAACTCTAGCAGGGGTCGCCCCCCCCTGCGAGGTTGGGGGACAACGGCCGTCGGGTCCGCTAGCATGCCAGCAGCATGCAGGTGTCCGATCACGACCTCCTGGCCGCCAGCCTGGGTCTCGCGTTTCGCTACGTCGAGGTCTCGGACCTGCGGCGTGCACTGACGGCGGGTGAGCTGTTGCCGAGCCTCGGCAGCCAGGGCGCCCTCCCCCCCGAGCGCGTGGCCAAGCTGGGCGTGGTGACCGACGTCCTCAGCCAGCTGCGCGAGGACGCCGCCTACGGGGTGGTCGCCCTCGAGAACCAGCTCGTGGGCAACAAGATCCTCAACGCCTGCATCGACGAGAGCAAGCGCGAGGGCTGCAAGCGACCCCTCGGCGAGCTGCTCGTCGAGCGCGGCGTGCTGAGCCCCGAGCAGCACGCCGCGGTCTCGGCGCGGGCCAACGCCGCGCTGGAGGACATGCTCGCGCCGGTGCGGCAAATGGTGAACCAGCTCGACGCCACCGCCCCGCGAGAGCAACTCGAGGACGAGCTGCGGGTCGTGCTCGGCGCGGTGGCCGAGCCGCTGGCCTTCCTCCAGCGCGAGGAGCTCGAGCACGCCGTGCAGGCTCGGGTGGGCGACGTGGAGGCGGCTGCGGCCATGCCCTCGGCCTCGAACCCCGCGCTCTCGCCGGGGCTCCAGGCGCTCGAGTCGGCGCTGCTGACCATGGGCACCCAGAGCGAGGACCAGGGCCCGATCCAGGGGTTCCAGCTCCTCGAGCGCCTGGGCGAAGGCGCCATGGGGGCGGTGGTCAAGGCGCGCAAGCTCGACAGCGGCGAGATCGTGGCGCTCAAGATCCTCAAGCCCTCGCTGGCCGAAGACCGCGAGAACGTCGAGCGCTTCGTGCGCGAGGCCGAGAGCGCGCGCCGGCTGCAGCACCCGAACATCGT
>Ga0209578_10004110_pt1 | contig 10623 bp, 12 predicted proteins | sample tdAd472_FD_187127 | JGI IMG/M metagenome (GOLD analysis project Ga0209578, IMG submission 187127) | Marine sediment microbial communities from the Atlantic coast under amendment with organic carbon and nitrate - tdAd47.2 (SPAdes)... | ecosystem: Environmental > Aquatic > Marine > Coastal >...
CGATGCGTTGATCCTGCTCGGTGGTGGTCCCTGGGGAACCTGCGGAACTCGCGATTTACCAACTCTGGCAGAAGAAATCGAAATCACCCGTAGATGCCTTGAAGAGGACACGCCCGTGATTGGCATCGGGCTGGGTGCACAGATACTCGCACTGGCCGCTGGCGGGTCCAGCGTAGCGACAGACTTCGTTCTGGAAACCGGTATCGCGACAAGGACCGAGGAGGGTGCGCTGAACGGATATCTCCCTGCAGAGTTCGCCCAGGTTGTGTACATGCGCGACCGACCCGAGCCTCCCGTCGATGCCCGCATCCTGGCGACGGACGAGGCGGGCAGGCCAGCCATTTTCCAGATCGGTAAAAATGCTTATGGTTTCGCAGGGCATCCCGGGATTAAGCTCGGCATGGTCGAAGACCTGATTATGGAATTCGAAGAGGCGCCCGATGCTGCGGCGTCCAGACTCGACGAGTTACGGGCTTTGCAGGCCCGCATCGAGGACGAGCTGGTGCCGATCATGACCGGACTTGTTCAATGTACATCACTCATGTCGTCACCGAAGGCAGGACAACTGGCGGCCGAAGAATTGGATAATCAGGTAATTTAGGATATGCTAATGTGCTGTTGGACGGCCGGGCTAGCACCGGCCTTCTGATGCCAGGGGAAAATAGAAATGGCCGAAAAACTCATTATTGTCATGGCGAACACCGATCCTCGTAACGGGGAAGAACTCGGAGCCCCGATTTTCCAGGCGACCGTCGCGGCTGCCATGGATTACGACGTCGACGTCATCTGTACAGCGACATCCGGGCGCCTGATGAAGAAGGGCGTTGCCGACGAACTGTTCGTTAAGGAAGGCTCGCCGAAGTCTGTGTACAGCTTCATACAGGACGCTCACGAGGCAGGCGCAAGGTTCTTTTGCTGTTCACCGAATCTCGATCTGTTCGACATGAGCAAGGACGATCTGATCCCGGAATGTGAGGGCATCGTCGGCGGCGCTCACCTGATCGAACAGATCATGGAAGAAGACGTCAAGGTTCTTACCTACTAGGGTATTTCAGTGTCACATTCGTCCACTTCGCGAATACAGGAACACATAGGCGACCCGGTCTCCGATGACTCGGTCGTTGGGCGTGAACAACTCGAGGAAATTTTTCAGGACATCCAGGGGGACCTGCGATACGACCATGAACTGAATGGTTGCCTGAACTGCGGTATCTGTACCGCGACTTGCCCGGCCGCACATTACTACGACTTCAGCCCTCGCGAAATCGTACAACTGCTCTGGACCGAGAATCTCGAAGGCATCTATGACGCGATGCAGGAGAAGATCTGGTCGTGTGCGCAGTGCTATACCTGCGCCGCGCGTTGCCCGTTTGGAAACTCGCCGGGCGGCCTCGTCATGATCATGCGTGAGACAGCGATCAAACATGGCATGGAGTCGGCGAAGAGCGTGCTGCGACCTTTCAGTCGAGTGATGCTGAAGCTCATATCAACCGGCAACCAGTTATCGCCGGACATGATCAACCCGGAAGGCTTTGCCGACTGGGGGCCGAACATATCGAAAGTGGATGCGCCGCTGGAACTTCTGCGTCAAGCAATACCGATGCCGACGTTGCATACGACAAAGACGGCGTGGGAAGTAAACCTGAAGACATCTGTTGAGTTGTATACGATCTGGGAAGAAACCGGAGTACTCGACAGCCTCGAAACTATCGACGAGAACTTGTTCGACGTTATCTGCGACATCATGGATGAGAAGCGCGATGACTACGGAGATTTTCTCGACGAGCAGGAATAGACAATCGTAGGAGCGGCTTTAGCCGCGACTTGAGCAAGATCTCTTGGGAGAGTAAATGTGACAGATAATGGTGGGGACCGTTTTACTGGGCATGGTTCTGAATGGACCGATGCAAACCTGAGCAAAGAAGATGCGCATGTAGCGACCGTATGGGTTGACCAGATAGTTAACCGACGCTCTATGCTGACCAACAAGGCTCGCGTTGAAGACGTTCGCGATGTCATGTGGGAGCTCGAGAAAGACGGCGAGATAGTGGTTCACAGGATCCAGGACGAGCACAAACCGGTCACTGTGAAGACGTTGTACGGATGGGATAAGCGCATTCCGACGACGCAGCTCTGGCACCACAAGTCCTGCGGCCAATGCGGCAACATACCCGGCTATCCGGCGTCACTGCTGTGGCTAATGAACGAGATGGACATCGAGTATCTCGATGAGACCGACCAGACGTCATGCACAGCCTGGAACTACCATGGTTCGGGCATCGGCAACATCGAGAGCCTTGCGGCTGTGTTCCTGCGCAACTTTCACCAGGCCTACGTTTCCGCGAAAGCGCAGGGATTGCCGGACGGCCATTTCTACCCGCTCGTGCATTGCGGCACGTCATTCGGTAACTACAAGGAAGTTCGTGGTTACCTGCTGCGGTCAGCCAAGTTGCGTGAAAGCGTCAAGAAAATTCTCGGCAAGTTAGGGCGCCTCGTTGACGGCAAGCTGCTGATCCCGGAAGAAGTTGTTCATTACTCTGAATGGCTGCACGTGATGCGTGACGAAATCGCGAAACGCCAGGTCATCGACTGCAGCCATATCCGTGCGACAGTGCATCCAGCGTGTCACGTGTACAAGATGGTTCCTGAAGACGCGATTTACGACGACAAAATTCTCGGCGGCAACCGCGTTGCCGTAACAACCGGCGTCCTCGAAGCGCTCGGCACTCAGGTCATTGACTACCGGACCTGGTACGACTGCTGCGGCTTCGGCTTCCGACACATTATTTCCGAACGGGAATTCACTCGCTCGTTTGCCATTGATCGCAAGCTGCGAGTCGCCCAGGAAGAAGCACGAGCCGACATGATGGTCGGTCACGATACCGGCTGTATTACGACGCTGGATAAGAATCAATGGATTGGCGCGGCGGCGGGCAAGCCTGTCGATCTCCCGGTTCTGGCGGATTGCCAGTTCGCCGCGCTGGTGTGCGGCGCACATCCGTACAAGATCGTGCAGTCGCACTGGCACGCGTCCTCGACTGAGACGCTGATGGAAAAACTGGGCATCGACTGGGAAGCAAAAAAAGCCGAGTTCGAGGCCTATCTGAAAGATGTAGAAGCAGGCAAAGGTGAGTCTTTGTACGACCCGAGGAAGATGATCACGTCGGGTCCGGGGTTTAAACAAATCGGGCAATAAGTATGACCAAACCAATTCTGATCGTAGGTGGCGGGCCGGCCGGTCTGGCCGCAGCACACAGCCTGGGTACGGTAGGCCGTTCCAGTATTTTGATTGAAAAGGAAGATGCGCTCGGCGGTGCACCCATCCTGTCGGGCTACGCCAAGCTGGTGCCGACCGGAGAGTGGGCCAAAGATGCAATTGGCGGCATGGTCGATCGCGTTGCTGGTGACAGCAACGTGAAAGTTCATACCGGAACTACCGTAACTGCGTTCGATGGTTCGCCCGGCAATTTCAACGTCGAGCTTTCGAACGGTGAGAAGGTTGATGCGGAGGCCGCCATTCTTTGTAGCGGATTTACGCATTTCGATTCGGTTAACAAACCGGAGTGGGGTTTCGGAACCTTCGAAGATGTCGTCACGACGACCCAGGTCGAGCAAATGATCTCGTCCGGCAAGGGCGTGCGATGCCCGTCCGACGGCCGTGAACCAAAGCGTGTTGCGATCCTGCTTTGTGTGGGATCGCGTGATCGCCAGATCGGCCGCGAATGGTGCTCGAAGATTTGTTGCACCGTGTCATCGAACCTGGCAATGGAAATTCGCGAAGAATTACCCGATTGCCACGTTTACATCTACTACATGGACATTCGGACCTTCGGTTTGTATGAGACCAAGTATTACTGGCGCAGCCAGGAAGAGTTCAAGGTCAAGTACATCAAGGCGCGCATTGCCGAAGTGACGTCTGATGGCGAGAAACTCATCGTCAAGGGTGAAGATACGCTCGTCAAACGCCCGATCACGATTCCTTTCGACATGGTCGTACACGCAATCGGCATGGATCCGAATGTCGACAATCCGGATATTGCCTCGACCTTCGGTATCGACCTTGAGACTCATGGTTTTATTGACAGCGAGAATAAGTACGGTGCTATGGCAGCGACCTCACGACCGGGTGTTTTTGTCGCGGGTGCGGCGACCGGGCCGGAGACGATAGACGACTCTATCGCCCAGGGGCACGCAGCGGCCATGGCCGTACTGTCGGGGTTGCACCAACCCATCGATAAGTCCGCATAAGGCTTCTTTATGTTTCGACGTTCCGCATTGCAAGCTGTTGAGATCGAGCGCCCTGTGCTCGATCTCTCTGGTGAAGGCTTGCGAGCGATTCTGAGAATCATGATTGCAGGTAGCGAAGACCACGGCGGTATTGAGCGTTATGTTGAAGCCGTTAAGCTCAAGAGTGCGATGTTTCAGCAAGCGCTGGCCGGTGATGCGATCAACAACCTGGAGCTGGAAACATTCAAAGGTCTGTGCACATTCATGTCGACTGTGCGGCGCAGGATCGGCATCTGGTTGAACGAGGAAGCATTCGCCGACATGCATGCAGGGATCGTTGATCTGCTTGCCGACGACAACAATGTTGACGCGCGTATTGACGCGTTTTGTGCACGCTTTCCGCAGGACAAAGAGCATCGCTGGGTCAGGGATCTTGCGACAGAGATACTGCACAACACCGACCCGGAACGTATCCCGCTCATGAATCGCTGGGTCTGGGATGCGCAATCAAATTCCGGAGTTATCCGCGAAATCTGGCATGCGGACGATGTTGATCACATCAAGATTCCTGTCGATGATGGTTTTGGCACGTACCTGATGTTGCGCGAGGAGTTGAGCCAGTTTCTGAGCGATGAGGGCTTTTTCCGCGATGTGCTGCAGTACGTGGATATCCTGTGCGCACAAGTTTATGCGCAATATATCTGCGAACAGGGTGGCAGCTATCTGCGCACTGACTTCTCCGCGCCCGAGGATCCCATGCAGCATACGCGCCGCTTGCTGGGCCTTGACGGTGTAAGCGCCGGCAACGGCAAGACGCGCCTTAAGTCTATTGATGGCGAGGCGTTTGTCCTCGATGACACTAACCTACTGGACCAGGCGAAGAACTAAATGCCTATTCATGAAAAATCACTGATCCGTCCCGAGGACATCACGACGCACGAAAATCTGGTGATTGACGGTGTTGATGTATCGGGCCACTGGAGTACGTTCATTGAAACGCGCGTTGTCAGTGACTACAACGAAGCGCTCGAAGAAGAGATCGCGGCCTTGCCTGGCGGTGAATACATACATCGCTGCTGGCAATGTGGCTCCTGCACGAACTCCTGTACGGTCAACGCGATCAACGCTGACTTCAACCCGCGCTATTGGATTTACCTGATACGTATGGGTATGGAGTCGGAGTTACTACGCGACAAGGACATCATCTGGCAATGCGTGTCGTGCAACAAATGTACCTACGCGTGTCCGCGTGACGTGTTTCCCGAAGGCGTCATGAAAGCAACATCACACTGGCTCGAGCGCAAAGGCCATACGCCAAAATCACCATCGATGCACTTTGACGAAGTGTTCACTGAGCAAATATTGAAGACCGGCAAGATCGAGGAGAGCCGCACGATCAGGCGTTTCTTCAAGCGCACGAAACAGGGCCTGGCGCAGCCGTGGATGATCGAAATGGTCAAGCGCCTGATCAAACACCTGCCCGTCGGGATGCTGACGCGTATGGGGCTGGCAACACTGGTTGCACCAAAAACGAGTGACTGGTCGCGTGCATCTGCGGCAATGCAGGAATACATAGACGAACAGCACGAGAAGCAGGAAGAGGCACTAACACTTGCGCAACTGGTCGAGGTTGCCCAGGAAGACGCGGCGGCTTAGGGATTGCGATGACGACGAAAGACAAATACAAGAAAGTGGCTTACTACCCGGGCTGTGCGCTGGAGGGTACGGGACACGCTTACAACCGTTCCACCAAGGCTGTTGGCAAAGAACTGGGTCTCGACCTGGTTGAGGTCGACAACTGGAACTGCTGCGGCGCGATGGAGGTCAAGAACGTCGATCCCAAGCTACAGACCTACTTGTCATCGCGTGTGATGTCGGTCGCTGCGAACGAAATGGACATGGACGTTGTTATGGCACCCTGCAACGGCTGTTATCACAATCTCAAGAAAGCCGAGTATGACCTGAAGAACGATCCGGAGTCGGTTGAGGTTGTCGACAAACTGTCGAAGAAAGCAGGCCATAAGACCTACGAGTCGGGCCAGGTTGAGACGATTCACGCACTCGACTGGATTAAGGATGCAATTGGTGAAGACGGGCTGGCCGAGCGCGTCAAGAATTCATTGAGTGGCATCAAGGTAGCTAACTACTACGGTTGCATGTACACGCGCCCACGTCACATTTTTCCCGAGAAAGATGCTGGCCCCGGATCCGAATCGACATCCAAACCACACTTCATGGATGACTTGCTGGCAGCCGCAGGCGCCGAGAATGTCGAGTTTCCACTGAAGACGGCCTGCTGTGGCGGTGCACATACCTTGTCGGATAGTGATATGTCGACAAAGCTCGTGCTCAATATCCTCAAGGCAGCAAAGCTGGCAGGCGCCGACGTCATTGCCACGGAGTGCCCAACCTGTCATTCGGGTCTCGAGATGCACCAGATACGGGCGGAAAAGACACTTGGCCAGACGGTCGACATCAAGATTTTGTATTTCACGCAGCTGCTCGGCATGGCGCTGGGAATCAAGCCGAAGAAAGTCGGTGTGCACGAGAACATCTCGGACTCCATGAAGTTTCTCAAGGAAAAGGGCCTGGCATGAGACCGCTCGCTGATATTGAGGGAGCGATCGCTGAGGCCGATGCGGATGGGCTACTGCGCCTGAGTGAGGAAGTTATCGAACACTGGGTGACGGCACGAGATGAGATGCCGACCGGGGATGAACGTGAAGGATTTCGCCTTCTGGCCCTGCATCGCCAGGGCGCGAAGGGCGATCCGAGTTTTAATGCCTGCCGAGAGACCTGCCGCGAAATTGTCTATCACTACAATCTGATCAAGATGCAGCCGGAGCATGCGGAAACTACGAATCGTCTGGAAATGATGAAAATGATATCCAGTCATCTGTATTTGTTTGTTAGCGGCAAGATGCAAGTTGCCGCGCTGGGGGAGTTTTGTTGTTCCGCAAAGCCGATCCGGACATCGACCGAATTTGACGCTGGAACCACAAAGGAGGCATAGCGATGCCAGTTGTACGCGGATGTAATCTGCCTGACGAGCTACTCTACGACGTTGAAAATCACATCTGGTTCCAGGACCAGGGCGATGGCACCGTCAAAATCGGCATGACTGCCGTTGCTACCGCAATGGCTGGCAAGCTGGTTGCCTATACACCGAAGCGCGTTGGCCGCTCAGTCAGGGCTGGTAAGTCGTGCGGCACGCTCGAATCCGGCAAATGGGTAGGCCCGGCAAAGTCCGCCGCCGGCGGCGAAGTGGTCGCAGTCAATGACGACCTCGTCAACAACCCAAGTCTTGCCAATGATGATCCCTACACAGCCTGGTTGGCCGTCCTCAAGCCCGATGACTGGGCCAGCGTTGTCGGCACACTCGTTGTTGGATCAGATGTCACTGCAGCCTACGAAGCTAAAATGGATTCAGAAGGATTTGGCGGCTGCGCGTAAGTCGCGGCTGGAGAAACACGCATGAATGCAACAAACGCGGTACCCAGCGAGGAATTCAATGAGCTACACGACATGGCGGCGAATGCTTGCGAACTACTAAAGGCAATGGCGAATGAATGGCGTCTGATGATTCTTTGTCAGTTGGCGGAGGGCGAAAAGACAGTTAGCGAATTGCAGAGCCTGCTCGGCCTGAGTCAGTCGGCCTTGTCCCAGCACCTTGCCATCCTGCGCAGGGAAAAAATTGTCCGATCCAGAAAACACGCCCAGTCAGTGAGCTATTCACTGACCGGGGATGAAGCAACCAAGGTAATGGAATCTCTGCACGACGTTTTTTGCGGTGCAGCGTCCACAAAGGAGTAGATCCATGAAAATTATTAACAGGCATGCCCTGGCGTTGCTGTCAGCATTTGTCTTGACGATGCTCAGCGGCGCTGCGTCGGCGACCAACGGCTATTTCACGCACGGCGTCGGCACAGAGTCCAAGGGCATGGCCGGTACGGGTGTTGGCTCGAACGCAGCGAAAGGCGCAATCATCGGCGCGTCCAATCCGGCACTCGCCGTGTTCGCGGAAGATGGCTGGGAAGTCGGTCTGAGTTTGTTCAGCCCGATGCGTAGTTATGAAGCGGGGCCAAGCCTTGCAATGGGCAGCGGCGGCGCATTCACGATCGGTCCGGGTAATTTTGATAGTAGCAGCGAGTGGTTCCCGATTCCGCACATCGCCAAGAACTTCCGCTTGAGCGGTGGCAGCGTCATCAATTTCGCGTTCTACGGCCGTGGTGGCATGAACACGGACTGGGATGACTCAAATATGTCTGCATGGTTTGATCCAACCGGCCAGGGCGGGCTGGGTGTTGAGTTTCCTGGCACATTCGGTGGCGGCGATGCCGGTGTCGATTTGATGCAAGCGTTCGTGGCGTTGAATTGGGCTGGCAAGGCCAGCGATAATTTTAGCTGGGGTGTTGGCCCGGTGTTTGCCGTGCAGATGTTCGAAGCCACAGGGCTGGCATCATTTACGCCTTATACGAAGACTTTCGCTGAGTCCATTCTTGGCGGCGGTGGACCGGTTCCTGCGGACTCGCTGACCAACAACAGCCATGACACGTCCACGGGTTTTGGTTTTGCCGGTGGCATCTGGTGGGCGATGGGCAATTCGTTCAGTGCAGGCCTCGCGTACCAGTCGAAGATGTCCATGAGCGAGTTCAAGGACTATTCCGACTTGTTCGCAGAGGGTGGTGGCTTTGATATTCCTGCCACCACCAAGCTGGGACTTTCCTTCGAAGGCGCCAATAACGTCCGCCTGAATCTCGACATTGAACATATTGAATACGGCGACGTTTCATCCATCGCTAACCCGATGGCGAATCTCGGTGCTTGCCCGACAGCTGGACTCGGCGGAATGGACCTTGAGTCCTGCCTGGGCGGCAGCAACGGCGGAGGATTCGGCTGGGAGGACATGACGATTTTCAAACTCGGCATGGAGTGGTATCCGAATGCAAATACGACCTACCGCTTTGGCTACAGCTACGGCGAACAGCCTATTCAGGAAGCCGATGTGATGTTCAATATCCTGGCACCTGGTGTCATGGAACAACATTTCACATTCGGTATGTCCAGGAACCGGTCGGACGGCGGCGGATGGAATCTTTCGCTCATGTACGCGCCTTCGAACTCTGTGAAGGGTGTCAGCATGTTTGACCCGACCCAGGAACTTGAAATCGAAATGAGCCAATTTGAAATTGAATTCTCATATCGCTGGTAAGAAGAGACACCATTGCGAGCCCGGAGGGCGGTGCAATATCATGAAAAAACTATTTGTAGTACTTGTGGCGCTCATTTCCTGGGCGCCACTTTCTTTTGCTGATGATGATATCGGCATCTTCGAGACCATTCTTGAGTCTTCGGCCTCGTTCTCTGAAACCAATGAAGCACTTGAGCAAGCAATCGGTGGATCGGAGCTGCAATTGCATGGCAGCCATGTCGTAACAGTTCCTGGCGGTGCGCATCAGGCCAGGTTGTACGTCCTGACATCTCCGGCGTTTATTGAAGCTGCTGCTGGCGAATCGCCACGCACGGCGTCTGCACAGCTATTGCGGATCGCAGTGTTTACCTCAGGAGAAGAGCAGAACACGTTCGTGAATATGGCAAACCCTGTACCTCACGCAATGATCTTCTTTGCTGAGTCGGAAAACTATCATGCGCTGGTGAAGGCAGCCGGTGATGTCGCGGAGCAGATGCGCGACCTGGTGAGTGCGATACCGGGTGACATCGTCAGCGTGCAAACCGCGCCGCTCAGAAAGGAAAAGAAATATCGCGGCTTCAACGGCGATGGACCGGCCAAGATGATGGCGAAGTTCAGAACCTGGGACGAAAGTCAGTTGCCATTATTTGAGGACACGGCCGACAATTTCGATGCAGTTGTCGATAAGGTTGTCGCGAAGCTTGGCGATGGCAGTATTGCCGGCGCGGATGAAGCTGACGGCTGGATGATCGTATCGAATATCCGCCTACGCGATGATGTTGTGCATATTGGCCTGACGAACCCCTACATCGAAGACAAGATGATTGGCATCAATTCGCGCTTCCGAAAAGAGGGCAAGAGCGACCTGTCACCGTATCCGGGTGTCGATCATGTCGCGGCCCTGCCGACTGAACTGCTGATCGTCAAGGAGGGCGACAAAACGCTGGTGCTGCATTACGGGCAAATGTGGCGTATGCAGTTATACTTCTGGGATTCCGGTTACCGGGCTTTCACGGCCAATGTGGGCGTGCCAGGTAACATCGTGGAATCCATAGAAGAGGCAGTGCTTGAGTAACGAGAAACTGAGTCCGGCTTACCTCCGGCAACAGATCGTTGGTGTTGATTCGACGTTCAGGACCCCGTTCGGCGAACGCCTAATGGTGTATTGCGACTATACGGCGTCGGGCCGCTGCCTGCGCTTTGTC
>Ga0209578_10004114_pt1 | contig 10617 bp, 4 predicted proteins | sample tdAd472_FD_187127 | JGI IMG/M metagenome (GOLD analysis project Ga0209578, IMG submission 187127) | Marine sediment microbial communities from the Atlantic coast under amendment with organic carbon and nitrate - tdAd47.2 (SPAdes)... | ecosystem: Environmental > Aquatic > Marine > Coastal >...
CGGAACATCGACAACGGACTCACCAGCGGGGCGGGTCTGATCTGGCGAATCCGGGATCCGGACGATCGGCCTGAAGCATCCGGCGCTGCGGTTGCTGATAAGCGGTTGCTCGTGATCGAACCGGAATTCGGTGGCGTGCTGCGGGTCTGCCAGCGGAAAGAGAACGATCTGTCGGCGGTGATTCGCGACAGTTGGGACGGCAAAACGCTCCGCTCAATGGCCAAGCAGCAACCGGCGAAGGCGACAGCACCACACGTTTGCGTGCTCGGTCACGTTACCCGCGAAGAACTGCGGGCAACGCTCAGCAGCATCGACACCGCGAACGGGTTCGCGAACCGGATCCTGTGGTGGGCGGTGCGTCGCTCAAAACTGCTGCCGGACGGCGGACAACTTCACACGGTCGATTTGTCAGAACTGGTCACCAGCATCCGCACTGCCGTGGCGTTCGGGCAGACCGGAGGCCGGATGTCACGGTCAGACGCTGCCGGAAAGCTGTGGCACTCGGAATACGGGCGGCTGACCGAGCGTCCGCCGGGCATTCTCGGACAGGTCACGACTCGGGCAGAGGCACAGGTCCTGAGGCTGTCGATGCTGTACGCACTGCTCGACGGCTCGAACACGATCGACGTGCCGCATCTGTTGGCCGCACTGGCCGTGTGGAAATACTGCGAGGATTCCGCCAGGTGGGCATTCGGTGCCAGCCTGGGCAACCGGACTGCCGACACGCTGCTGGCTGCTCTGCGTCATGTGCAGCCGGACGGGCTGACTCGGACGGACATCAGCGATCTGTTCGGACGAAACGCACGCCAGACAGAGCTGCGGGATGCGTGTGCGTTGCTGAAGCGGCTCGGGCTGGCTGACTCGCAGCAGATTCGCACTCCCGGTGCCGGACGCCCGGCAACGGTCTGGTTCGCCCGGTGATACTGCACGAAAGAAACGAAGAAATCCCCGACCGGCTGCTCTGACAGGCATTAGTTCGTTTTTTTCGTACGTGCTGGCGAGTCGATAAAGCAGCAGACGGGGATGCTCCAGAAACACGCCTGGCCGCTGGCCGGCACTCGGATTACCTTCCTCAAACCTTTGCCGGCTGCGGGGCAGTGAGACCTGAGAAGCTCGCTCCCCGTGGCCGGTCTTCTCAGAAAGGCAAAGCACTATGGCCAGTCTCTCACGGGACACAAAACGCAACGGGTTCCGTATCTCGTTCTACTCGGGGCCGGACAAGCGGAAGCGGGTGCTCTGGCTGGGCATGAAGCTGCTCAAAGGCCGCGATCCTGAGGCACAGGCACGGCGAATCCACGATCACGTCGAACATCTGATCGGCATCACGGAATCCGGTGGCCGCGTCGACAAGGCAACACAGCAGTGGTTGCAGACCATCGGGCTGGATCTGCGGAAGCGGCTGGTGAATGTCGGGTTGATCGAACCGACCGCCGATGATCTGGGGCCGGTGACGCTTGGCTGTTTCCTCTACGAGTACGTGGCATCACGGAAGGACGTGAAGGACTCGACTCGGGCAACGTACCGCAAAACGGTGAACGCGCTGGTGAGCTACTTTGGAGCCGACAGGCGACTGGATTCGATTACTGCTGGCGACGCGGAGATGTGGCGTGTCGAACAGGCAACGAATGGGAACCAGCGGGACCGCGACCGGACGGAGATGGAAGAGAACAGCGTCCGGCGACGCGTCGGGCTGGCACGCCAGTTCTTTCGCCATGCGGTCAAACGAAAACTGATCGCAGAGAATCCATTCGACGGGCTGCCGGCTGCGGTCCGGGGAAATGCGAAGCGGCAGCAGTTCATTCCCGCAGAGACGATCTACTCCGCACTGGAACACGCTGCCTGCCCGCAACTGCGGGCTGTGATCGGGCTCAGCCGATTTGCTGGTATTCGTGTGCCGTCTGAAATCGTGCGTCTGACCTGGCAGGACGTCGATCTGGAAGCGGGCCGTCTGACGATTCACGCGCCGAAAACGGAGCATCACGAAGACAGCGGGCTGCGATTCTGTCCGATCTTCCCGGAACTGCGCCCGTTCCTGCAGGCAATCTATGACGCGGCGAATCCGGGCATCGACTGCCCGCTGTCCGCTCCGGTGATCACTCGCTGGCGGTCTGCCGATCAGAACATCGGAACGGCGTTCCGGAAACTGCTGAAGCAGGCCGGGATCAAACCGTGGCCAAAGCTGTTCCACAACCTGCGGGCATCCCGTCAGACGGAACTACTGGCGGAGTTTCCGGTCAAGGATGTGTGCGAGTGGATCGGCAATTCCCAGCCGGTCGCGATGAAGCACTACGCGATGGCGACCGACGATTCGTTCCAGCGGGCGATCAACGAACCGATTTGTTGTTCTACCGGTTGTTCTATCCCGGACTCTCAGGCGGCATCAGAAGCTCACGCCCAAAACGAAGAACCCCCAGAAACAAAGGCTTCTGAGGGTTCCAGAGATCTGGTGATGTCCAAATCTTTAGGGCCAGCAGGACTCGAACCTGCAACCAACGAATTATGAGTTCGCTGCTCTAACCGATTGAGCTATGGCCCCGCGTTTGTGAGGCGAGAGGAAACTGTGGGCTTGATCGCCGAATTCAGCTGTCTCGTCGCTTCGCGAGCAAGCTAGCGAATTGTGGTGTTGAAGACAAAGCTGCTCCAGCGAGGTTCGAGCGGCCTGTGTTGTCGATCCGGTCGCCTGGCCAGGTTCTCCATGATGCCCGTTGTCGGTCGGGACAGCCTGGAGCCCACACGCCGCCCACGAACTCCGAACGGACGGCTCAGCACGCGGCAACTGCGATCGGTCGTTCATGGGCGAGGCTTGTTCGAGCGGTCAACTTCTTCGACGATAAGACTCCTCCGATGGATCCCTGCCCGATCGCTCAACCCTCCTTCCGGCGTTCGCTGCGCCGCGTCCGGAAATGACAACAACTCAACACCATTCCCGTCCCGGAAATCGACTGCGAAGCGGGACGGGCCGGTCTGATTCTGTGGAGTCTCGCATGGCTGTTCGCTGTTTGTTCGCGCTGACCCTGATCGCCATTCTGCTTCCGGAAGGACGTCCGTCTGTCGCCCAGGATGCCGCTTCGAAGCAGGGCGTCACTGATACGATCGTGGGAATCGATCGGGAACATCCTGAGAACGCGAAGAAGGGGCTCGCCCTGTTCAAGACGCGCGTTCGTCAGCTGCTGCTCGACCACTGTGTCGAATGCCACGGCGGAAAGTCGACGAAGGCCGACTTCGATCTCGGCACGCGCAAGGCACTGATGGAAAGCGGATTCGTCGACAAGACCGCCGAAGACAGTCATCTGATTCTGCTGCTGACTCACGAAGCCGAGCCTCACATGCCATTCAAGGCGAAGAAGCTCGCTGAGAAAGACATTGCCGCGATCCGCCAGTGGATCGACCTGGGGGCTCCCTATGATCAGCCGCTCGTCGAGCAGAAATCGGGACCGCCAGCTCCGTTCGAGGTGACCGACGCTGATCGCAGTTTCTGGTCGTTCAAGCCGCTGCAGAAAACAGAGCCACCAAAGGTCAGCGACTCCGGCTGGTGCCAGAACGAGATCGACCGATTCATTCGGGCAAGGCAGGAAGCAGCCGGACTCGCTCCGAATGGACGGGCGGATCTGCGGACGTTGATTCGGCGGGTCTGTTTCGGGCTGACCGGCCTGCCGCCGACACCGCAGGAAGTCGACGACTTCATTTCCGCGAGCCGGCAGGACCAGCGGGCAGCGCTGGCTTCGCTGATCGACCGCCTGCTGGACTCGCAGCATTACGGCGAGCGTTGGGCGCGGCACTGGATGGACGTCGCGCGCTTCGCGGAATCGCACGGGTACGAGCAGGACTACAACCGGTCGCACGCGTACCACTACCGCGACTTTCTGATCAAGGCGCTGAACGCCGACATGCCGTATGACCAGTTTGTCCGCTGGCAACTTGCCGGTGACGAACTGGCCCCCGACGAACCACTGGCCATGATGGCAACGGGGTTTATTGGAGCCGGGGTCTTTCCCACACAGCTGACGGAAACAGAATTCGAATCGGCTCGTTATGACGAACTGGACGACATTGTCACGACGACGGGCGTTGCATTTCTCGGACTGTCACTCGGCTGTGCCCGCTGCCACGATCACAAGTTCGATCCGATCTCGATGGAGGACTACTACAGTCTGGCGTCGATCTTCACGAAAACGATTCGCAGCGAAGTCGACATCGATCTCGATCCCGCTGCCAACGATCAGGCCCGGAAAGATCACGCTGCGAAGGTGGCCGAAATCGAAGCGGCCCTGAAGAAGTTCGAGCAGACAGAACTGCCGCAGCGTTTTCGTGACTGGTTGAAATCGAATCCGCCAGCGAGCCGCTTCGGTCCGTGGACTTCGCTGTCGTCGGCCACCGCGAGTTCGTCCGCCGGCACGAAGTTCTCGGCACAATCCGACGGAGCCTTCCTGGCAACGGGCAAGGCTCCAGCCAGAGAAGTCATCACGGTCTCAGGAACGACGTCGCTGCAGCAGATCGGTTCGATCCGACTGGAAGCTCTGAAACACGACTCGCTGCCGAATGGCGGCCCCGGTCGAGCGGGCAACGGTAACTTCGCGCTCGGCGACATTCGCCTTTCGCTGCGACCGCTGACTGATGGCAAGCCGACTGCCGACGCCGTCACGGCAAAGCTGAGTGCCGCTCGCGCGACGCATCAGCAGAACACAGGCGCGCTCTCAGTCGCCGCGTCGATCGACGACGACCCGATCAGCGGCTGGGCCGTTGACGCTGGCGGGATCGGCAAGGACCAGGCCGCCGTCTTCGATCTGGCCGAGCCTCTGAAGTTCGAGACTGGCGTTGAAGTCACTGTCACGCTGACGCTCAACCATCCGAACACAAAGCACACGCTCGGTCATTTTCGAGTCACCGTTTCGCCACAGGCCGGGCTGAAACCGGAAACGGGACAGTCCGGGCCGCCGGCTGATGTCGTCGCCGCTCTGACGTCCCTGCAAAAGGCTGGCGAGGCTGCGGGCTCGTCGTCACCCGAATGGCAAACTGCGATCACCTGGTACCGAGGCACCGACGCCGAATGGCAGAAGCAGAGTCAGGCTCTGGCAGCTCTGAAGAAGCAGGGGCCGGAACTGAGCCTCGCAAAAGTCATGGTCAGCAGCGAGGGCTTTCCGCACATGAAACATCACGCGGATGGCCGCGGCTTTCCGCACTTCTATCCGGAAACTCACTTCCTGTTACGCGGCGATCCGAAGCAGAAACAGCACGTCGCGGCACCCGACTTTCTGGAAGTCCTGATGCCTGCCGAAACGACCTATGACGAATGGCAGGTCGAGAAGCCTGCCGACTGGGACCGCACAACATTCAATCGAGCCGCACTTGCGAACTGGATCACCGATCCTCGGCGAGGTGCCGGCGCACTGGCGGCTCGCGTCATCGTCAATCGCGTGTGGCATCACCACTTTGGTCGAGGCATCGTGTCGACGCCCAGCGACTTCGGTTTCTCCGGCGAGCGACCGACGCACCCGGAACTGCTCGACTGGCTGGCCGCCGACTTCATCGCCAACGGCTGGTCACTCAAACGGCTGCACAAGCAGATTCTGCTCAGCAGCGTCTATCAGCAGTCGGGCGAGTTCGATGAAGCGCGAGCTGAGATCGATCGCGAAAATCAACTGCTGTGGCGACGCCCACCTCGACGCCTCGAAGCCGAAGCGATCCGCGATGCCATGCTGGCGGTGTCCGGGCAGCTCGACACAACCATGTTCGGCCCCGGCTCACTCGACCAGAACATGAAACGTCGCAGCGTCTACTTCTTCATCAAACGCAGCCAGCTCATTCCGATGATGATGCTTTTCGACTGGCCCGAGCACCTGGTGAGTATCGGCAATCGCACCAGCACAACGATCGCTCCGCAGGCACTGATGTTTCTCAACAGCCCACAGGGCCGGCAGTACGCCCAGGCCTTCGCATCAACACTGCCGGCGGACGACATGCCTCAGGCCGTGACGAGTGCCTATCGCATTGCCTTTGGTCGAGTCCCGTCTGACCGGGAACTCAACCTCGCCGTCGCTTTCGTGAAACAACAGAGTGACGTCTACAAGTCGGCGGGCAGCAATGATGGTGACCAGCGAGCCCTCACGGACCTGTGCCAGACGATCTTCGGAATGAACGAATTTGTTTACGTGGAGTAGTTCGTTTAACCACAAGCCGCAGGCGTGCGTGCCTGGGTTTGTGGCAACGTAACGCGCGCACGCCTGTGGCTTGTGGTCAAACGAAAACGAAAGCACTGCTATGAGTATCAACCAATTTTCCATGTCACGCCGCCAGCTGCTCGCACGAGCGGGCTGCGGGTTCGGCACACTCGGCCTGACCGGTCTGCTGCATGACGAAGGCCTGCTGGAATCAGCAGGAGCTGCGGAAACGCTCGGGCAGCGATCGCTCAACCCGCTGGCGCCACGAGATGCTCACTTCGCACCAAAGGCCAAACGCGTAATCTGGCTCTTCATTAACGGAGGACCCAGCCAGGTCGACACGTGGGATTACAAACCGGCTCTGGAGAAGTGGCACGATAAGTCGATCCGCGAATTTGCTCCGGACTTCAGTAACACAACGGGTTTTTTCAAGAACGCTGTCGGCAATCTGATGAAGTCGCCGTTCCAATTCTCGCCGCAGGGTGAGTCCGGAAAGATGGTGCCGGAGATCTTTCCGCACATGGGCCAGCACGTCGACAAAATGGCCTTTATCCACTCAGGCCATACGGAATCGAACAACCACTCGCCGGCTCTGTTCGCCATGAACACCGGCTTCCCGCGCATGGGCTTTCCGTGTGTGGGTTCGTGGGTAACGTACGGGCTGGGGAGCGAAAGCCGCGATCTGCCGGGCTTTGTCGTGATGAGCGATCCCAAAGGGCGAGGGCTCCCAAAGGGACACGCCGCCAACTGGAGTGCGGGTTTCCTGCCGGGCGTCTTCCAGGGCACGCATCTCAAACCACAGGGACAGCCGATTGACAACCTCGTCCGACCGAATGACGTGACCGATGCCGCCCAGCGAAACCAGCTCGATCTGCTCAAGTCGCTCAACACGCTGCATCTCGACGACCATCGCGCGGATTCCGAACTGGCTGCGCGCATCGAGAGCTTCGAACTCGCTTACCGCATGCAGACGGCGGCGCCGGAAGCGCTGGATATCGCATCTGAGCCGAAGCACATTCAGGATCTGTACGGTATCGGCGATGACCGCTGCGACCACTTCGCGCGGCAGTGTCTGGTTGCCCGGCGGCTGCTCGAACGCGGCGTCCGGTTCGTGCAGATCTATTCCGGCGGCATGGAGAACCAGCGTTCCTGGGACGGCCATAACGACATCGCCGGCAACCATCGACAGTTCGCTGGCGAGACCGATCAGCCGGTCGGCGGCCTGCTGAGCGACCTTGCCGAGCGTGGTCTGCTGGAAGACACGCTGGTCGTGTGGTGCGGCGAGTTCGGTCGATTGCCGGTCGCTCAAAAGTCAGCGAAGCCCGGTCGCGATCATAACCCGCACTGCTTCTCTGCCTGGCTGGCTGGCGGCGGAGCCAGGGGCGGCACGACTCACGGAGCCTCTGACGAAATCGGTTACAAGGCTCACGACGACAAGGTCCATCTCAACGACCTGCACGCCACGATCCTGCACCTGCTGGGCATGGATCACGAGAAGCTGACCTACAAATACAATGGCCGCCGCTTCCGCCTGACCGATGTTGGGGGCGAGGTTCTGCACGACATCATTGCGTAACGGACCTCTGATCCGACACGAAGACGCAGCATCCGACACGCGACGGCGAATCAACACGGCGGAAGCCATCAACCGCCGGCGACGCCCTGCGTGTTGACGAACAGCGAGTAGATCGACGTGCTGCCGCACATGAAGAGCCGGTTGCGGTGTCGGCTTCCGAAACACACGTTGCCGCAGCGTTCCGGCAGGTCGATGCGACCGATCAGGCGACCGTCCGGATTGAAGACGGAGACTCCGTCGAGCCCGTGCTGGCCCATGCCCCAGCCAACCCACAGATTGCCGTCGACATCGACTCGAAAGCCGTCCGGAGTGCCGCCGTCTTCAGCAGTGATCAGCGTCCGACCATTGGCCAGTCGCGTCCCCTGATCAGTGACGTCGTAAACCCGGATCACTCGCGGAGTGACTCCCGCCTCAACGACGTACAGCTTCGATTCGTCCGGTGAGAATGCGAGCCCGTTTGGACGGTTAATGTCCCCGATCACGACACTCAGTTTCTTCGTGTCTGGATCCCAGCGGTAAACGTTCGTTGGCAGCTCCGGCTTTGCCTGGTGGCCTTCGTAAAAGCCGAGGATGCCGAACGGCGGATCGGTAAACCACAGCGAACCGTCAGACCGGCACACAACGTCGTTTGGCGAGTTCAGCGGCTTTCCGTCGAAGCTGTCCGCGATCACGGTGAGCGATCCGTCGTACTCGGTGCGAGTCACCCGACGGGCGTCGTGCTCGCAGGTAACCAGCCGCCCCTGCCGGTCGCGCGTGTTGCCGTTCGAGTTATTCGACGGCTTGCGAAAAACGCTGACCGCACCGGTCTCCTCTTCCCATTTCATCATCCGGTTGTTGGGAATGTCGCTCCACAACAGAAAGCGGCCATCGCCAAACCAGACCGGGCCTTCGCTCCACCGCATCCCAGTGGCAATGCGTTCGACCTTCGCCAGACTCAGGCGGTACTTCGCGAAGCTCTCGTCGACGATCCGAACTCGTGGATCGGGATAACGTACACTCGGTTCCCACTCCGCTCGAAGGCGGGACGTCAACGAAAACGCGGAGACAGCGGTACTGGCGAGGAAGGCTCTGCGATGCATGGTCATGGTGGCCTGCTTTCGAGATGGAGGACGCGTCACTTCTGGCGAAGAAAACTTTCGCTGAGAACAACCTGTCGAATGAGCGATCGCAGCCGATGCTTCTCCGGTTTCGTCGCGGTGACGATCTCGTCGATGGTCAGCGAATCTGCCGGGGTGAGTTCGCGGGCGAGCGCGTAGCGCAGCAGGTGTCCGGTGAAGCCGCGGACAAAGCGGCGTTCTTCCTTGAGCAGCGACGCCTTGAAGTCGACCACCGTCGCATAGTCGTGCTTTCGCATCAGCCGGCCTGCTGCGTCGACTTCCCGACCATTCTCATAGTGATCGCGCCAGCGTCCGGTAATGTCAAAGTTCTCCAGCGCGAAGCCCAGCGGGTCGAGCCGCGAGTGGCAGCCGGCGCAGTCCGGGTTCTCGCGATGCACCTTGAACTTCTCGCGGATCGTCAGATTCGCGTCGCTGGCATCTTCGTTGAGCGGCGGCACGTCATTCGGTGGCGGTGGCGGCGGATCGTTGAGGATGACCTCAATGACCCACGCACCGCGAGCGATCGGATGCGTCCGTTTCGGACCCGATGTCATGCTCATGACGGCCGCGTTGGTGATCACGCCGCCGTAGCGTGGATCGGAAACGGGAACCCGGTCGAACTCGCGCGCCCGCAGTTTCGCACGGATCTCATTATCGAAGCGCTGCTGAGCCTGCTGCTGGAGCTGATCGGCGTTCTGGTTCTCCGGAACACTGGAGAACGTATCTCGCGCGACTGCGAGTGTTTCGTCGAGTGCCTTCTTTGTTGCCCGCTGAGCTTCGGGCAGCGCGGCGAGCAGTTCGTCATCGGTGATGAACCAGTTGAATCCGCTGAAGGCCGACGCGACTTCGGCGGCGGTCAATGCCCGGTCGTACAGCCGAGCCTTGTCGATGCGCACTGAAAGAAAGCGGTTACCGCCCGGTGGCAGGTGCCGCAGTCCGAAGAGAATCGACGACTGATCTTTCGGGAACGTTGCCAGTCCCTTGCTGAACGGTTTGCCGTAAGGCGTGCCGTTGCGGTACAGCGTGGTCGTCGCGTCCTCGGTGTAAACCATGACCAGATGCAGAAGCTTGTTCGGCTCGTCTTCGGGAGTCGACTCGGGGAAGTCTTCCGTTCGCTGGAAGCCGTTGCTGCCGGAAATCCAGTGCCGCGGTTTTCGCTCGCCTATCACGATCGTGTCGAACAGACCGCCCGGCCCCTGCACGCCCATCACGCCACCGCCCCGTTGATCGACGTTCGGGACGACGCACCAGACTTCCAGCGTCTTTGCTTTCAGCTCGATCGGCAGACCGGGACTCTGCAGAAACGACTTGTTGAGGACGACCATGCCGTCTTCAAACACGATCTCGCCATTCGCCTTCAGGTCGAGCGAACCGACGGAACTCCTGAGGTCGCCATCGAACTCCCAGGCAGCGAACGGCTTCAGATCGACCGGCTTCTGCCCGGTCTCATTCTGGCGAGCTGCCAACAGCCGTTCCTTCACGGGATCGACGAGCGTCTTCAGCCTCGCCTGCGTCGCGTCGATGATCGCCTGCTGTGCCTGCCGCCGCTGATCGTTCTCGCGGTTCTGCGCGGCAACTTTCTCACGGTCAACCTGCGGAGCTGTCAGGTCGGACGTGTACCAGGTTCTCAGGAAGTCGCTCTGGTAACCGAACTGCGGCTGAATGAACTCGGCAATCGGACGGTCCTCAACGAACACCGCGTCGAACAGCAGCAGCGGTTCGAGCAGCATCTGCAGGCCGGCCGGGTGCTGGCTGTCGAGGCTGAAGTACCGCTGCAACTGCGGGT
>Ga0209578_10004118_pt1 | contig 10608 bp, 8 predicted proteins | sample tdAd472_FD_187127 | JGI IMG/M metagenome (GOLD analysis project Ga0209578, IMG submission 187127) | Marine sediment microbial communities from the Atlantic coast under amendment with organic carbon and nitrate - tdAd47.2 (SPAdes)... | ecosystem: Environmental > Aquatic > Marine > Coastal >...
CATCAAGATCGCTGCCGAAAGCGCGCTGCGTGAAATCGTCGGCCAGGCCTCTCTGGAAACGGTGCTGACCGGTGGCCGTCAGAAGGTGGAATCCGACACCCAGGCGCTGTTGCAGAAAATTCTCGACGATTACGGCGCCGGTATCCTGATCACGCAGACCAAACTGCAGCAGTCAGACCCGCCGGGTGAGGTGATCGACGCCTTCAACGATGTGCAGCGGGCGCGTCAGGACCAGGAACGTCTGGTCAACGAAGCCACCGCCTACAAGAACGACATCGTGCCGCGCGCAAAAGGTGAAGCGGAAAAACGCCTCGCCGCCGCGCGCGCCTACAAGGAGCAGGTGATCAAGGAAGCCGAGGGTGAAGCCGCCCGTTTCCTGTCGGTCTACGAAACCTACAAGACTTCCAAGGACGTGACGACACGCCGACTGTTCCTGGAACGCATGCAGCAGGTGTTGCGCGGCGCCAACAAGATCATCATCGACAAAGGCGTCGAGGGCGGTCAGGGCGTGGTGCCGTATCTTCCCCTCAATGAACTGCAGAAAAAGAGCGGAGGGTCCAAATAATGAAGAAGCCCGGTCTCGCACTCCTGGTGATTATTCTCGTCGCCGGGGCCATCGCGGCATACAGCGCCGCCTTCACCGTGCATCAGACGCAACAGGCGCTGATCCTGCAGTTCGGTAACCCGGTCCGCGTCGAAAGCGAACCCGGTCTGAAGTTCAAGATTCCGTTCGTCCAGAACGTACAGTACTTCGACCGCCGCATTCTCGATCTCGACCCGCAGCCGCAGGAAGTGCTGCTGGCGGACCAGAAGCGTATCAACGTCGACAGCTTTGCGCGTTACAAGATCGTCGACCCGCTGGAGTTCCTGAAAGCGGCACAGACGGACCGCAACTTCCGTCAGGTGTTCGGCTCGCAGCTCAACTCCGCTGTCCGTGCCGAAGTCGCCAAGGTCTCGCTGGCGGAAATCCTGTCGCCGAAGCGTGCCGAGGTGATGGACAAGATCTTCCAGATCCTGAAGACGCAGGCGCCGAACTTCGGCGTGCAGCTTGTCGATCTCCGCATCGGCCGCACCGACCTGCCGGATGCGACGCTGCAGTCGGTGTATAACCGGATGCGCTCCGACCGTATCGCCCAGGCCGCGGAAATCCGCGCCCAGGGTGAAGAGCAGAAGCTGACCATCCAGGCCGAGGCCGACCGTCAGCGCACGGTCATCTTCGCTGAAGCCAACCGCACCTCGCAGATTCTGCGCGGTGAGGGCGAGGGGACGAAGAACAAGATTCTCGGCGATGCCTTCGGGCAGGACCCGGAATTCTTCAACTTCTACCGTTCGATGGAAGCCTATGAAGGCGCCTTCGACGACGGCACGACCATGGTGCTGTCGCCGGACGGTGAATTCTTCCGCTACTTCAACGAAGCGCAGCCGAAAGAAAAGGCCAACTGACAATGCATCGGGACGCCCCGGACCATAATCCGGGGCGCCTCGGCATGAGGTAGCGTGTAGACTTGCAGAGCAGGCCTCATCCCGAGGCGCGAGCGCAAGCGAGCGTCTCGAAGGAAGATGTGCCTGTAAAACAAAGCAGGAAATCGAATGACAGCATTCCTAACCGCCCTCGGTCTCGCCATCGTGATCGAGGGCGTTTGCTATGCGCTGTTCCCCGATGCCATGAAGAAGATGATGCTGCACGTCATCGGCCAGCCGATATCCACGCTGCGCATGTTCGGCATCGCCGCCGCGATCTTCGGCGTTGCCGTCATCTGGCTGATCCGGGGCTAGGGGCCGGACATGCCGCGCCGTTGCGGACACTGAGCCGGCCATGGATCCGTTGACGCAGGGCGCGCTGGGCGCCGCATTGCCGCAGGCGGCCTGGTCGAAGCTGGGCGGGGCCAGGGCCGGCGGCACGCAGCGCTGGCAGCTCGCCATCGCCGGCGGCCTCGGCATGCTCGGTGGCATGGCCGCGGACCTGGATATCCTGATTGCGTCGGACAATGACCCGCTCTTGTTTCTGACCTATCACCGGCAGTTCACCCATTCCCTGATTTTCATGCCTCTCGGCGGATTGCTGGTGGCGCTTTTCCTGCACGGGCTGGTGCGCGCCCGCTGGCAACTGAGCTTCCGCCAGACCGTGCTGCTGTGTTCGCTGGGCTATGCGACGCATGCGCTGCTCGATACCGCGACGTCGTACGGCACGATGCTTTTATGGCCGTTCGTCGACACGCGGTTTTCCTGGAGCATCATCTCCATCGTCGATCCGCTGTTCACGCTGCCGCTGCTGCTTGCCGTCGTCATGGCCGGGGTGCGCGGCGACCCGCGCCTGGCCCGCATCGGGCTTGCCTGGGCGCTACTGTATCTCGGGCTGGGGTGGGCACAGCATCAGGCGGCGCGCACGATGGCGGCGGACCTGGCGGCGTCGCGCGGCCATGCGCCGCTGCGTTTCGAGATCAAACCGAGCTTCGGCAATCTCGCTGTGTGGAAAAGCGTCTATGAGGCGGACGGGAAATTCTTTGTCGATGCCATGCGTGTGCGCCTGGCGCCCCGGATCTACGAAGGCGCATCGGTCGCGAAACTGGATACCCGGCGGGATTTCCCGTGGCTCGATCCGGCGACGCAGCAGGCGCGGGACGTGGCCCGCTTCGCGCGGTTCAGCGACGGCTTCGCCGCACGCGATCCGGCGAACCCGAACCGCATCGTCGATGTCCGCTATTCCTTCGTGCCGAACGAGATCAGCGCGCTGTTCTCGATCGAACTGGACCCGGATGCGGCACCGGCGGCGCACGTGCATTACCGAACGCACCGTCAACAGGCGCGCGAACAGATCGGCCGGCTGTGGCGTCTGATCGCCGGCTGAGCGCGGCGCCGGGTCAGACGATCTCCGGTCCGAGGGCGGCGCTGAGCGGCGCAAGTTCGTTTTCGTAGTGTTTCCACGCGGCAACGGAATCCTTGAAGATCCCCTGTCTGACCTGTCCGGCACTTGCGGTTTTGATGGCCCTTCGGTTGGCCTTCAGGTCCAGGCATCCCGGATCCCAGTCCAAGCCGCAGTAGCGCAGCATAGCCTCTGTCTGGCCGCGGTGATCGGCGACAACATCCTCGTAAACGACGTCGTGAATATACCCCGGCAACAGATCGTGCCAATGCGCCATGATTTCCCGGTACGCTTTGAAATAGGCGCCAAGCTCGGCCAGGTCGAAGCTGTACTCGAGGCCGGGCTGGGGAAAATAGTTCTTGAAGATGGAAAGACAGGTATCCATCGGATTGCGCCGGCAGTGAATGACACGGGCGTTCGGAAACATCACGCGGATGAAACCGATCCAGCGAAAATTCTCCGGCATCTTGTCGCTGATCAGTGCCGCATCCGGTGCATGGCGCTTGAGTTCAGCGAGATACGTTTTCGCCGCCCGGCGCCAGGCCGACGGTGTCGCCGCCGGCACGGTTGTTGCGGCTTCGGGGCCGAGAAGGTTGCCGAACGTATCGAACAGCACTTTTTGCAGAGCATCGAGCTCACCGGCACCAAAGGCGTTCGGATGCCCGGACAAGGTCTGCTCAATCAACGAGGTCCCGGCGCGCGGCATGCCGACGATGAACGCAGGCGTCGCATCGGCAATCCCGGCATCCTGGCGTTCGGCCAGAAACTCGGGGGTGAATATCGACGTCACGCGCCCGAGCGCGGCAAGGTACGCGTCTTCATCATAGGTAAGCATCTTGCGCCGCAGCGCATTGGCGGTGCTGAAGCAATCGAATGCCTTCGCGAAGTTGCCGGTATCCTCATGGGCCTTGCCGAGACCGAAAGCGAGATGCATCCGCGCATTGTCGTCGATATCGGGCGTGTCGAAGAGGGCCTGCATCTGTGACATTTCGACGTCGGGTTCGCTGTGGCGTTTCACCAGACTCAGATGGCGGTGTGCCTCGGCGTAGCGCGGGTTCGCGCGGATGGCGGCGCGAAAGCAGTCCCGGGCGGCGTCGAGCCGGCCGAGTTCCATATGAAATGTGCCTAGGGTGTTCTGGGCTTCGGCAAAATCCGGTTTCAGCCTTAAGGTGTCTTCAAGGATGGCGACCGCGTCCTCGTGCTTGCCGCGATGGTAGTAGACGATCCCCAGCAGATGCATGGCAAACGGCTGATCGGGAAACGATTTCAATGTCCGGCGGTACATCATTTCCGCCTTGCCGAGATTGCCGGCGGCTTGTTCGCTGTACGCGGCCTCGACAGCGGCCCGCAGCTTCGCGACGCTGTTTTCGTTCAGGGACTTGCCGCTTTTTCGCCGTGATTTTCTGTTCATCGCGTCATACCGGGTCAAACCGCGCAGAATGATAACGTCGATCAATAGATGCGATGAGGTCAAGCATGAACACGATTATTGCGCAGATGAAAACGTCAATCCGGCTTGTGCCGACGTGAGCGGGCGTAACCTGCTTTCTCAGGGATATAATTAACGACAAAAACCACAAAATAAGGTAGGGTTTTACGTCATGAATTCAGACGTGGAATTCATATTCTGCACTTGGAGGACTGATGTTCAGATCAGCCAAGTTTCCGGTTCTTTGCCGCTTTTCAGTTTTCTTCGTTCTTGCCGGCGCCCAGCCTGCGGCGGCCCAGGTGCCGGATGTCGGCCCGGGGGTATGCGTCAACGCGCCCGGCATGCCCTGTGACGGTCCCAGCTACAGTTCCCGGTCATCCGGCAGCAGCGGTTCGTCCTACAGCGGACCAAGCGCCCGTCAGCGCGCCGCCCTGCAGCATCAGCAGATCATGAACACCATGATGCTGAATACGATGCAGGGGCTGATGAACAATTTCATGACAGGTTTCCAGCAGGGTCTGGAGCAGAACCGGCAACTGCGCCAGCAGCGCGAACAGGAACTCATGCGCCAGGCCCAGGAAGAGATGGCCCGCGAGCAGCAGCGGGCCCTGGCCGCGCAGCGCGCCATGGAAAGAAACCGTCAGCAGTTGCAGGACGCCAGGAACCGTATCGCCGGGGCGGTCCGCTCGATGAGCGCGGCGGAGACGCCGATGCGCCCGACCCTCAGCGTCGGCGAAACCACCGGTGCGTTCGGCACCCGCGTCCTCAAGCCCCGCGACATGGGCCTCCCCGTCGAACGCGATGCGACGGAAAAAGCGGTGTGCGGGCAGGGCCTGCTCAACGCCGCCGGAAGCACCGCCGTCAGCGGTTCGCAGGGGGGTCTGGTGGCCTCGCTCAAGGAAGCCGCTTTCCTCAGCCGTCAGGCCAATCACGTGGTCTCGGGCGGTCAGGTCGATGTCGCCTGCCCGCCGTCGGAGGACGCCGCGTCTTCGGGACCGACCGAGGACATGACTTTGATGACCGAGACCATCCGTCAGCAGTCCGAAGTGTTCAGCACGCTCTACGACCGGATTGCCGACAACATGGAGCGCATGACGGAAAGTCATGACATGATGAAGCAGGACGAGGCGAAAATCTCGGAAACCCGTGCGATCAGGGACGAAACCGCAAAGACCGTCGAAATGCTGCAGACGTCCATGCCATCCATTCAGGATGCCCCCGCGGATACCGCCGCCGCCGTCCAGGCGGAGCTAGAGGCGAAGCAGTCGGCCCTGGCGGAGGCGCTCGCGGCATTGCGCGACAGTGAACAGGCGCTCGCGGATGTGCAGAAGTCGTATGAACAGCATAAGGCGGTCATAGAGGATTTGGGGGAATCGATGAAATCGATGGAAGGGCTTATGAAGAAAGCGCTCTCCGACCCGCAGGGGGTGACGGAACTTCGCAGCGAACTGGGTCTTCCGGCTTTGCCGCAAGGCAAGCAGCCGGGATGAGACGCACACTTTCTCTTTCCCTGTCCCTGGCGCTCGCCGCCACCCTGGTTTCGGGGTGCGTGACGACGATGAAGGAAGCATATGCCCCGACCCGGGACATGAACGTCACATGGTATGGCAAGGACGCGGACAAGGTCGGGATCGGGCAGGTCACGGGTGACGGCGATCCGGACGGCCATTTCAGGATCGAGCTTGAACTGCTTCCCGACGAGGAACTTGAGGCCATCGATATCTTCCAGACGAATGCGTCCGGCGTGGCGCAGTTCGGTTTTGGTGTCTGGAGCACGCGCGCATCGGCCCGGCTGAACTGGATCGTCGGCGTCTTCAAGGACGGCCGGCAGATCAACACCGAACATACGCCGACCCTCGGTCGCTTCGGCGGTCACGCCGTTTTCGATCTCTACATCGCGGAAAACAATCTGTTCGGTCATCTGAGCAACGCCAATTACTTCGTCATTGAAGTGACGCACGGCGGCAAAACGTCGAAGCAGTTGATCAGGCTCACCCAGAACGCCGCCGTCACGCGGACCCTCGACAAACCGATGAGCGAGGCCGAAAAGCAGGCCGCAGCCCGTCAGCAGGAGGAGCGCGCGGCGAAGCTCCGGGAACTGGCGTCGGCATACGACGGCGCCATGCAGGCCGGCGCCGGCGCCGAGCAGTCCGGGGCGTTCAGGGAGGCCGCGAAACACTATCAGGATGCCGTCACCAGCGCCCTCGAGATGCAGGACTCGGCGAAGGAAACGGAGGCACTGAAAAAGGTCATCACGGCAGTCCGCTCGCTGGCGGTGCCCCCGGCGATCCCCGAAGAAGCCCGGCGTCATGCAATCCGCGGCGAAACCGTCATGAAGACGGCCGACAGCATCGATGATTTCCGGCGCGCGGTCCGGGAGTTCGAGGAAGCCGCTGCGTTCGCGCCCTGGTGGGGCAGCGTCTATTACAACCTCGGCCTGGCACGGGATGCCTCCAAGGATGCGCAGGGGGCGATCGACGCCTTCGCGCTGTTCCTGATGGCGGAACCGAATGCCCCTGAAGCACCGGCAATCCGTGAACGCACCTACGCACTCGAGGTCGCCGCCGAAGAACAGGCCGCCGTCAACGGCATGATCGGCTCATGGCGCACCTCGACGGGAACCCTGGTGAAAACCGAGCTCAAGAACAATCAGTTCACCGTTACGGCGTTAAAAGTCTCCGACGAGGCGAAAACGGCCGGATACTACGACGGTCAGATCTATTTCGAAGGTGTGTTGTCAGGCACCGAAGCGGTCGGGCGCTCGGCCTATACGCATGACTACAAGGTGCTGGGCGCGCACCAGAATTTCCCGAAATGCTTCGGCGATTTCGGCAAGTATAAATCCGTCGCGAAACTGACCGGACCGGACGAGCTGACCATTCAGTTCGATGACCGGGTTGTTTCCCGTTTCAACACGTCGACGTGCGCCATTCTCGATACCGTCCCGTTGACTTACAAAACGGTGTACAAGCGGGCGGACGAATAACGCGACTGAGGGGTTCTCTATTTCGCGCTCGTCGTCCCCAGATAATCCCAGTACGCGAAGGCGCCCTTGAGGTAATTCCGGGCGTTGGCGGCGGCGAAGATGTCCTTGTCGTCGGCGAGCGACTGATAGGTTTTGGCCAGATCGTCCGGAGTCTCCTGCATTGCCGACAGCATCTTGTCGGCGCGCTGGACGCGCCAGTCATGCTTGTTGAGCGGGGTATCCCCAGGATTTGGATTTTTCGGGCCCGGCCACGTGTAGGCGCTGGTATCGCGCGTGATGGCATCCATCAGCGCTCGGGATTCGATGCTCACCGGCGCCCCGTCGCCCTGATCGAACTTACGGTATTCGGCGTCGGCGGCAATGTAGGAGGTGCGCAGGCCTTCGAGATAGCTGAGCGCGCTTTCCGAATTGCGGTTGCCGCCGAACTTGATGATCTGATCGTCCAGATACCGGATCGCCTCGTCGAGATCGCCGTTCCGGTGCTCGAGCGCGTCGATGATCAGATTGGCCCGGTCCGATCTGACGTAACGCAGCCATGACCCGCGCGGCAGTTGCATGGGGTTCGGCACCCTGCGGACCAGAACCCGGGTCTTCAGATCGGAGAAGGATATTTTCTCCTTCTGGTCGAGAAAATGGTCGATACGGACCAGGTTGCCGTACTCGGTCCGCAATTCGCCGCGCACGCCGTCGATGGCGGCTTGCGCCTTGGCAATGGCCTCGGTGGCCACGTTCAGGGCGGCCCGGTCGTCCAGCCGGGCAGCCAGATCGCGAACCGACTTGGCCCGCTCAAGGCTCAGCTCCGACTGTTTCTGCAGGGCTTTCAGGTCTTCGATCCTGAGCAGGATCTGCTGGCGGTGCTGTTCGAGCTCGCCGATCAGCTGGGTTTCCTCGCCGGCCCTCGGGGCGGTTGCGGGCAGCAAAAGGAATGCCAGCGCCAACGCGACCCGCATCCATCTTGCCAGTTCGATCATGATCATACCCGGCTACTGCGTGATTTCAGGGGCAAGGATAGCAAATCCCCAGGGCGATATCCATTGCGGCTGATGGCGGCAGGATGCTGCGTGTTCCATGCCGGTTCACGGCAATCCCGCCGTTTTTCAGCAAGGGACTGGACACGGCCACGATGCCGACACATTTGATGCTTAGCTAGACGTGGCACGCCCCGCCGTGCACATTATATAATTGAAGCCAACGCAGTAGAGGTCAGCCCAGCCATGAGAAACATCCGCGCCCGCCGAAACGCGATTGCCAAAGCCGAAGAGCCGTCCGTCGCCGCCATTTGGGCGCTGCGGATTTTCGCCGTGCTGACCGCACTGGCGATCGCGCTGCAGGCCGGCGGCGCCTTCGCCAAGAGCGCGCCGGAGAGTTTCTCGGCCCTCGCCAAGAAACTGCTGCCCACCGTGGTCAACATCTCGACGACGCAGACGGTCGAGGGCGGCGGCGGGCTCGACATGCCGCAACTGCCGCCCGGCTCGCCGTTCGAGGATTTCTTCAAGGACTTCTTCGAGCGCAACGGCCAGCCGAACCGCCCGCGCAAGGCGACCTCGCTGGGGTCCGGCTTCATCGTCGATGCCAAGGGCTTCGTCGTCACCAACAACCATGTCATCCAGGACGCCGACGAGATTTCCGTGATCCTGCATGACGACACGCGTCTCAAGGCGACCCTCGTGGGCCGCGATCCGAAAACCGACATCGCCGTGCTCAAGGTCGAATACGACGGCGACCTGCCGATCGCCGAACTGGGCGATTCCGACGCCAGCGACGTCGGCGACTGGGTCGTCGCCATCGGCAACCCGTTCGGACTCGGCGGCACGGTGACGGCGGGGATCATCTCGGCGCGCGGCCGCGACATCAACTCCGGTCCCTATGACGACTACCTGCAGACCGACGCCTCGATCAACCGCGGCAACTCGGGCGGGCCGATGTTCAACATGGACGGTGAGGTGATCGGCATCAACACCGCGATCTTCTCCCCGACCGGCGGCAGCGTCGGCATCGGCTTTGCCGTGCCGACCTCGACCGCAACGCCGGTGATCCGCCAGCTCATCAAGAACGGCGAAGTGCGCCGTGGCTGGCTCGGTGTGCATATCCAGTCGGTGACGCCTGAAATCGCCGAAAGCCTGGGCCTTGACGAGGCCCAGGGCGCGATGGTCGCCAGCGTCGTCGAGGACGGCCCGGCGGCGTCTTCCGACATCAAGGCCGGCGACGTGGTTCTCGAATTCGGCGGCGTCAAGGTGCCGGAAATGCGCCGCCTGCCGCGCATCGTCGCCGATGTCGAACCGGACACCACGGTCGACGTGGTGGTCTGGCGCGACGGCAAGAAGAAGACCGTCAAGGTGACCGTCGGCGCGCTCAAGGAGACGCCCACCGAGGTCGCCAAGGTCGACAGCAAGGACGTCGGTTCGGAAAGCGTCGTCGCCGGACTGGGACTCAAGGTCGCGGCCATCGACGACAAGGTGCGCGAGCGCTTCAAGCTCGATGAAAAGGCCAAGGGTGTCGTCGTCACCGATGTCGACGCCAGCGGCCCCGCCGCCGAAAAGGGCCTGCAGCCGGGCGACCGCATTATCCAGGTCAGCCAGGCCGACGTGTCCGACCCCGCCGACGTCAGCCGCAAGGTCGACGAAGCCAGGGCACAGGGCCGCAAGTCGGTGCTGCTGCGTGTCGAAAGCGGCAACGGACTGCGCTTCGTCGCCATCCGCATCGACAAGGGCTGACTTTCTCCTACAGCCCCTCTCCCGGCACGCTTGCGCGCGCCACCCTCTCCCCAGGGAGAGGGTGCGTTGCATTCTTCCCCTCTCCCTCGGGAGAGGGAGGGACCCGCGCGCGCCAGCGCGTGGGAGGGAGAGGGGGCTTACCTTACGAACGCCGCCGCTTTATAGCCCTGCGCATACAAAAGCCCGCTCAGGTCGGCGTGGTCGAGCTGTGCCGGCGCCTCGAGGCGGACGCTTGGTTTGCCTCTGTACGCCACGCCGAGGCCGGCCGCCTTCAGCATCGGCAGGTCGTTGGCGCCGTCGCCGACGGCCAGCGTTTCCGCCAGCGAAAGCCCAAGCCCGGCGGCGCGGGCGATCAGCGTCTGCAGCTTGACGTCCCGGTCCAGGATCGGCTCGGTGACGGCGCCGGTCAGCTTGCCGTCGGCGATCACCAGATCGTTCGACAGGTCTTCGTGAAAGCCGCAGCGCCGGGCGACGCGCGACGTGAAGAATTTGAAGCCGCCCGACACCAGCACGCAACGCGCCCCGTTGGCGGCCATGGTGCGGACCAGCGTCTCGGCCCCCGGTGACAGTTCGACCTGGGCCCAGGCGTCTTCGAGCGCGCCGGCGGCAAGACCTT
>Ga0209578_10004130_pt1 | contig 10591 bp, 12 predicted proteins | sample tdAd472_FD_187127 | JGI IMG/M metagenome (GOLD analysis project Ga0209578, IMG submission 187127) | Marine sediment microbial communities from the Atlantic coast under amendment with organic carbon and nitrate - tdAd47.2 (SPAdes)... | ecosystem: Environmental > Aquatic > Marine > Coastal >...
CACCTCGTCCCCTTCTTTGGGGATAAGGGATTGTCCGAGATCACGGCGGGGCTGATACAGGAATATCGTATTCACCGTATGGAAACGGCGGAACGTCCTCCGGCACGAAGTACCCTGCATGATGAAATCGTCACCCTGAGCCAAGTGCTGAAAGTGGCGATCCGTTATAACTGGCTGCAACACCTGCCGGATATGTCCCAGCCCTATGGCGCACAGAGCAAGGTCGTTCACCGCCCTTGGTTCAGTCCCAAGCAATATGAACAGCTTTACAATGCGACAAGGCAAAATGCAGCCGCCACAGGGGGACGGCATAAGAAACAGGCTGAAGACCTGCACGACATGATCCTGTTTGCCGCCAATACAGGGCTGCGCCCGGATGAACTCTTTAATCTCGAACATCGTGACGTTGAGATTGTTGAGGATGGGGACACGGATGAAACGATCCTTGTGATCGAGGTTCGGGGAAAACGAGGTGTCGGTTACTGTAAATCCACCAAAGGTGCTGTACGTCCCTATGAACGTGTCTGTCAGCGCAATGACTTTGAGGAAACCGACAAGGTCTTCCCGCACAATCATCTGCGCATGTTCAACCGCATTCTGGATGAACAGGGGTTAAAGGTGGATCGTGATGGACAGAAGCGCACGCTCTACAGCCTGAGACATACCTACATCTGCCTCCGCCTCATGGAAGGTGCAGATATCTACCAGATCGCCAAGAACTGCCGCACCTCCGTAGAAATGATCGAAAAACACTACGCCGCCCACATCAAAAATACGCTGGATGCCAGTGCAATCAATGTGCGCAAGGTCAAGAAAAAGCCGAAAGGTCTTTCGGGTAAGAAAGACGCAACGGCTGAATATCTAAGATGACCCTCTCTGGAGCAAGCTGAGGGTCAAGGAACACAGCGTAAATGCCACGCGCATTTACAAGTGAAGGAATGGTTTAAGCAATTTGCAAAAATGACCACGTATCATTTTTGGTGCAAACTTTTGGCTAGTGAAGCTTTTTGATAATAGTTATTTTTTTAGATATCAACTTTTTGGAAGGTCGGGTCTAAACAAGAAATAACAATCTTGTAATCGCCGCCCATCTTTGGAGAATTTCCAGTGATTATAATTGTTTTGGTGTCTTTATCGAACTCGTAACGTTGAAATTGTGGATTTAAGCCCAAATGAAAATCGTTTGGAGAAAGTCCATTAGTCTCCCATATTTCTACATTCCCATCGTTGATGCCATTTCGTGTAAATTGAATAAGTGTGTTAGCGGAAATTGAACGGGCTTTTGACTATAAGGTTCTTGCGCACACACCATGCAAAAAATGAAGACAGGGAATTATAGTTTCCAAGCAGCGTCTTACTTTTCCAGTCCCGGGTTTTCTTTCCCCAAAAGAGGAACTCCGTCAGGGTGAGTTCATCAAGCTCCTTGAGAGTTGAAAAGGCTTTGTAGCGTTGCAGATTTTTGAAACCATATCGATACCATTGGATCGTTCGATCTGAGAGTTCATGGAGCATAGATGCTTCTGCACAAAATCTGTCATGCAGTTCTGGCAAGGTCATGGAATGAAGGAGTGACATAGGTGCGAAATTAAAAAACAATGACCTCCTGTCGGAGACAGTGGGTCATTGAAATCTGAAAATCACTCGCTTTTACCTTTCTGGTGGGCAGTACAGGATTCGAACCTGTGACCTCCTGGGTGTAAAGCATGAGGTGGTTCAGAATTTGTCTGCTGAGCGAGGTTTTTAGGCTTTGTTCAGGCGCGATTATCGCATTCTGATTTAATGCCTTGGAAAATTCCAATGACCTCATGAGGTACCTAAACGCTACAGGAATAATTTTAGAAATCAAGGCGATTTGGGAGAGGCTGTTTCTAGCCGTAAAGCTGGATGTTTTTAAATATTCTTCTTTTATCTTCTCGATCATGGCTGACATAGCGCATGGTTACGCGAATGTCACTGTGACCAAGTTGTTCCTGAATGATGAAAGCAGATACCCCATGTTTTGAAAGGTTGCTGGCATAAGTCCTTCTGAGATCGTGAGAGGAAAAAGGAATGTTAGCCAGCTTGCTTAAACGCTCCGTCAAACGTCGAAATTCCCGTGCCACAAATAGTTTACCGGATTTAGATGGAAACAAGATTAAGGTTTTCATCCGATAAAACCGTTCGTGTTCTTTCAAATAAACACCTAAGGTCGATTGAAGGTCGTTTGGAATGCTGACAAAACGATCCTTGTTTCCTTTACCACCTCGTACATGGATGTGTCTGTCATGGAAATGCAGGTCGTTGATTTTCAGGTTGATGATCTCACTCATACGTAATCCTGTTTGTAGCGCAAGGCTTAGGATCGCATGATTGCGAATACACAGAAACGGTATGGCAGAAGATTTAAGAAGGGCGACATAGAGCAATTTATGAACTTGCTCGACCTTTAAACCCTTTTTCTTTACGACTGATTGCTTAGGCTTTTGGATATCCAGCAATGGATTATGCCGGGTGTGTTTTGTTGAATATAGCCAGTCACCAAATTTCTTTAAATTGTTGTGGTGAATATGGTACGTGCGAGGCGCCCAGCCACGATTATTAACCCCATAATGAAAGAAAGGGCGTAGATAATCGAGCGTCCAATATCGCAAGCTTATGTGATCTGTGTTGATGAATGATCGAAAAAGACTGAGGGTTTCACGGTAGCTTTGGATTGTCTTTGATGACAGACCACGCTCGATTTTGACCTGCTCAATATAGTCATTGAACAGGTCTTCCAGTGATTGCCGATGAAAAAACTTATCAAGCATAGGGTGGTGCTTAATATTCTGAAGCTAACAGCACCGTCATCACTCGTTCTGTGATGGTTGGATCAGCCGGGTCTTCTGAGGCGTATTGAAGCGACTTATCGTAATAATCCATCTTAAAATTAATACGCTCTCCGTCAACGGTGAGGGCGGCGAAATCGTGTTCACCATAAGGATCGTTATCCTTGGTGAAGTCGACGAATTCCCGAATGGCTTTGAAGATGTTTGTTCGGGTGTCAGCAGATAGGGCTTGAATGCCTTGGGTGATCATCACCCGACCGCCGATGCCTTCACGTCTTAGAAGGTCATTCAGTTGTGCGATTTTGTTTGGAGTTTCCATAATTGTGAAAGTTAAGGGATAGAAAAATGCCGCGCGATTACTGAAAGTTCACATCACGCAGGAGTTTATCGACGAAGAGCCTGTAATATCGCTTTCGTGAAGCCTTTTTGTGTTTGATTTTGACGTAGCCGCGTTTCTGCAAGCCTTCTATGGCGAGGTCTTGCAGGTCGAGGTCAAGCGGTGCGTGATGGAAGCGTTCAGCAAGGCTGAGGTAGAAAGACCCGTCCGATTTCAGCTTCTGTGCCTTGGCGGCTTCGGCGTATTTGTGGACGAGATAACCGAACATCACGGATTCATCCAGTGTGATCGGTTGGCGATGAAAGGAAAGTTTGGGCATGGCAAGTGCGTTAATGAATATTTGCCCTGAGTGTATTGGCAGGACGGTTGGAATTTGGTGGTAAAAGTCACTGGATTTAATCAGGACTTAATGGGGTTGGCATAAGGTTGGAAATATCCCCTAATTTTCTTCCCCATGAATATCCTGATTGTTGAAGACAAACCTTCGATTGCCCAAGCAATTGCCCAATGCTTTGATAATGTTGACCAAGTTCAAGATGTGCAGATCGCACATAACTTCGAGGCGGCGACACTAAAAATGAACCGGAAGCACTTTGATGTGTTCCTGCTTGATATAAATCTGGACGGCTCACGTAACGGGCTGGAGCTATGCAAACATATTCGCCAGACCAACATCGAAAGCTACATTGTTGTGATCAGCGGTTTTATCCAAGAGGAAATTCTGGATCAGCTCTATGCAGCCGGTGCAAACGACTTTATTCGCAAACCCTTTGTCAGAAAAGAAATCCGCCTTAAGGTCGTTCACTGGTGGAACTTCATCAAGGCGGGACGGACGAAGAAGTCCTGTCTTAAATATCACGACATGAGCTATGATCTTGAACGAAGCGTGTTCAAGATCAACGACAAAATCATTCCTCTGACGAAAGCCTTGAGGCGGTTGTTGATTCTCTTCCTGCAAAGCCCTGAAACCATCATCCCTTATAGCCGTATCCAGCGGGAAATCTGGGGCGATCATGACACCAGCATGAAAAACCGAGACTTTAAGGGTCGTATCTTCGAATTCAGAAAACGTTTTCCCGCCTCACATAAGGATTGGATCAAAAGCGAGGCTGGTGAGGGCTATGTTTTAAGCAGAGCAGATTAAAAATCCAGCTCTGCTTCATTGGCTATTTGATAAACGACATGTTCAAAGGCAAACCACGCCAAATAATTTTAAGATCGCCTTTGATATCGAGGGGGGCTCCTGTTTGGAATTCCCAATCTTCACGAATTTCTTCGATTTCATGGTAATGTTCGTCGAAGAATTTATGTGTGTCGGTGTAATAGATCATTTCCGATACACAGCCAGAAGCGCAACCAAATTGAAGAATATTCTTTAGATAAGCTTCTGGATCGTCCTGAATTATGCCATCGAGAAATTTTGTAAGCCGATATTGTTCTGTTACAGTTGCCATAATGAAAACGGATTAAGGAATAAGAACACCGCCCCAAAGCCCTCAGATAGAACGAAAAAGGCAAGAAGGAACTCGCAGAGGCAAATTCTTGTCCTTTTGAGTGCTGAGGGCAGGTTCGGCGTTGTTTGCTTCCGTAAGTTCGTTTATTTGGCAAATTCAGAAACAGCACGGCGAAATGAATGTTCTTATTGTGTTCTTGACTGAGTCGCCCTGATATGCCATATAGAATTCAGTCAACAGGAGAAGTGTGACCGAACGGTCCCTTCTCCTTTTTTCTTTTGAGCAAGCCGCTTCCGATTACTCGGAGGCGGCTTTTTTCGTTTTACCTCTATGAAATAAGGAGATTGAACATGGGAATGTTTGATCAATGGAAAAACTTCTTCTCGGTTGGAAATACGATCAGCCAATCATCCAACACACAGCCCGATGATGTTTTGAAAACCAAATCAGCGTTGGCGCAAACAGGTGATTATAAAGTTCCTGATTTTGGCATTACCGTTATTCCCGATATGGGGATGATTGATGGTTTGAAGAAGTTTCAGCAAAAGAACGGTCTGAAAGTCGATGGTGTTATGAAGCCGGGTGGACCCACTGAAGCCAAGATTGGTGAAACAATGGCAAATCAGGGCGTCTCCAACACTGACTTATTGGAGGCTGCGAAAACCAAACCGAAAGTGCCTAAAATTGACCCGTTGACAGGCTTGCCGGAAGTTAAAATGCCAAAGCTGAAGAAGCCAACCGCAAACATGTGGGAACAGGTAGCGCAACAACAGAAACCGAAAGCTAATCCGTGGTTCCAATCCACTAAAATTAAACCTGTGAAGGATGAGGCACATTCTGCCAATACCCGAACAATGGATGGTTTGTTGCAGTATTCCAAGAACGGTTCATTACCCGCCCTGTACGCTGACAGCCTAAAAAATGGCGATGAGAAAGCAGTTCATGAATACGCCAATTTTATGCAGCAACTCAGTGGTCGAAAAGGAGAGCGCGTAGAGGGTTTCCATCAAGAAGTCGTCTCTCGATTGCCTGAAAATGTGAGACAGGTTTTTGCAAAGTTGGAGATGGACGTGGGCGGAAATGAAGCGCAGGTGGGAACGAATTCTGAACCACAATTCTCTGAGCGGGTCGAAGCACACTCAGCAGAAAATATTCAACGGGGCAAAAATGCTGATGAACAATCTGAAAAAGGTCAAGGTGATCAAGTCGAAGAAAAAAAGAAAGGACCACTAGATGGGGAAGTAACACCTTGTTCGAAAAATGCTTCTATGATGGAAGCAGCTCGAAGTGGTCGAGATGGTGCCGAGCGCCAAATACGTCTGATCAAGGGGGATCGCAAACGTGATGAAAAAGCTTTAGGAAGGGCTGAAGGTGATTTTCATCTGGCTGTTGCAGAACTCGGAGTGTCTCTAGCCACAGACGTTTTAACAGGTGCTTGGAAAACGATCCTGAAAGCTTTGGTGTCGGCAGGTGCAAACACCCTTGGTATCAATAAAGTGAAGCAAGCTTACACTAAATATGGGGAAATCCGATATAGATTGAAAAACTACGACAGCAACTTGGCCCCTCATGAGCGTGATTTTGAGAAGTATAAAAAGCGTCTAGCAGACTTGTATCAAGAGAGAAAAAAGCTTGGATGCTAGGTTTAAAAAGGCAGGGATGGAGTTTCTTTTGAAGCTTCATCTTCCATTGCAGAAATATCGCTTTTGCTCATGGATTGACTCAACCGATCCAAATGCATGTCAACATCCAAGCCATTCTGTTTTGCTTTCAAATTCCAATAATAGGCAAACATTTTGGAGGCTCGGGTATTCTCTGTCTCATACATTTTAGCTAAAGATGCTTGTGCTTCGGGATGTTTGCCTTTTGCCGCGAAGATTAAAAACCGTTTCCGCTTGTCTAAATCGCCTTCGAATAATATTGCAGATAAAAAATAAGCCTGAATATTGCCTTCGTTTCTCAATCGAATGAGCCAAAACTCTGACAAAGTGTGTAGTTTGTCATCGGCTATAAATTTTTGAATTTCGTTTAGTTTTAGTTCAACATTTTCTTCCAGTGATTTTATAAATGCAAACTCACCTTCAAGAGCGCTTAGAAAATCGGGAGAATTTGGATACAAAACTTTTAAGTATTCTTTTAGCTCGGCACTTGTTTCTACGGTGGGGATTTCTTTGAGAAGGATGCCACGAATACCAGACAATGCCTGTTGTTCTTGCTGACTTGATTGAGCTTTCAGAAACAGCAAGTGAGACAAATTGAGAGCAAACATGCCATCAAGTTTTTCCTGTGACACCATCTGATAGTGTTGGATTGCCTTATCAATGTCTCGGGGGAGGCAGCGTCCCTTTTCATATAGGGATGCTTTCTGTGGGTAGGCTAAATTAGGGTCAATTTTGAGGAGATGTTCGAGTTTGACAAGTGCCAATTTACAATCATCGTTCATGATTGTTTTATTGAAGCTACTCCATAGCTTATCCGTCTCTTTATCTGCAAGTGCAGTTGTGGATAGTCCAACAACAAGAATTGCAATAATCACTCTATACATAATCTAAACCCAATAAGAAAATCCATTCTATACTGGCATATGAACAGATCAGAGGGAAGATTCGATTTGCAATTTTTGGTGATTGCCTTGCTTGATGAATTAGGCGTTTGCTAAAATTGATGATGCTACATTCAATGTCCGTCGCCATATAATTTGGGACATGTGAGTGCTTAAAATAACAGAGGGTTTTGGCTCATCATGTTGGTTGATTATGCCACGTGTTTTTTATGAAGCAAGCGGCGCTGTTTGATGGTTTTTAATTTAATCTCCTTTCTGCGTTTTAAGATGCTGTGCTGTCTGCCAAAGTAGACGTCAGCCGGAGTGACGTTGCTGAGGCTTTCGTGATATCTCTGATGGTTATAATATTCGACGAAGGCACTAATTTGCCCCTCAAGATCACCCGGCAGATAATAATTTTCCAGCAGGATGCGGTTCTTTAATGTTTGATGCCAGCGTTCGATCTTGCCCTGGGTTTGGGGATGATTGGGTGCACCACGTGTATGGCTCATGCTTTGCTTGTCCAACCAATCTGCGAGATCGCAACTGATGTAAGATGAACCGTTATCGCTCAACAGTCTTGGTTTGTGAACCACATCGACGCTGTCACAGCCTGATGCTTCCAAGGCCAGTTCCAATGTTGTGGTTACATCTTCGGCTTTCATACCCGTGCATAACTTCCAGGCCACGATATAACGCGAGTAATCATCCAGGATGGTTGAGAGGTAGAACCATCCCCAGCCAATGACCTTCAGATACGTAAAATCCGTTTGCCAGAGTTGGTTGGGACGCACGGTTTTGTCCTTGAATTCGCTGGCGGCCTTGATCACCACATAAGCCGGAGCCGTGATGAGATCCCGACTTTTGAGTAAACGATAAACCGAGCTTTCCGAGACATAATAATCGCGCTCATCGGTGAATTTGACCGCCAGTTCACGAGACGACAGCTCCGGGTTATCCAAGGCCAGTTCCACAATATCCTCTCGCACGTCATCAGGAATACGATTCCAGATGTGGGACGGTTCTGGTGATTTGTCAGAAAGCCCGTCGATGCCTTCAATTTGATAGCGTTCATACCAGCGATAGAAGGTGGTTTTGGCAATGCCAAGCTTATCCAACGTGCGTCGAACACCCAAGTGGGACGCATCAACGAGCCGAATGATTTCCTGTTTCTCATCAGCAGAATACCTCATAAATCGTCGCCCCCATCCATGTTCATGCTTTTTTTGAGCAGACGGTTTTCTAACAACAGGTCGGCGAGCGCTTCTTTCATATCGAGGTTTTCACGTTTGAGGTTGCGCACTTCATTGGATGTGGCCTGGCGCACCGTATCACCGGACAGGCGCTTCTTGCCAGCCTCCAGGAATTCCTTGGACCAGCTGTAATACAGGCTTTCGGCAATGCCTTCAGACCGGCAAAGAGCTGCAATACTTTCCTCGCCCCGCAAGCCTGCAATAACAATGCGGATTTTTTCTTCGGCAGAATACTGCTTGCGAGTTTTACGGCGAATAGCGCGGATCGTCTTGTCCGCTTCGATTTTTGAGGTCTTTGGTTTTGACTTCATCTTCGTTCCCTTTCGGTCTCTACGATGAACTCAAAACCCTCTGTTATGCAACTCTCTTAATTTGTCCCACTGAGGATGACGGGAGACAAGCCAAAGGGGATGCACTTCAAAACTTATGAAAAGCTGCGGATTGAAATTTTTAGGCTGGAACGAAAAGCTTTGCTGGAGATGAGTTTTTCTTTTTAGTGAGCTTTATTTTTCATTTGCTCACTATATGCTCACAATTTAGTTTTTGCGCGGTCTATCAAATGATTAAGAAAACAAAAAACCCCTTGGTTTCCCAAGGGGTTCTGTTGGTCGGGAAGAGAGGATTCGAACCTCCGGCCCCTGCCTCCCGAAGCTTCGTCGACCTAAATAGTGTTGTGTGGGGAAGAACGTTTTTAATCGATAAACGTAGGGTATCTCTTAGTTTGAGTAACTTCAAGCCGGAAGCCATGCTAAGTCAATTAATACCGCTCTTGGTGTTTTTGGGCACAAAAAGTCATGTTGAAAGTTGCCCATTTGGGCAACGCTTTGACCCCTGTTTTTGTATTTTAATTGAAAAGGCGATTATCTCTCTCTCAAGCTTTCATCCTGATATTCCTGTAAGGGAGCGAGCAGGTATTCGATGAGTTTGCGTTTTCCTGTTTTGATTTCGACGGTGACCGACATGCCGGGGGTGAGATCGACCATTTTGTCACCGGACTGGATTTCCGTTTTACTCATGGAGATCCGGGCCGGATAGACCAGTCCTTGTTGTTCATCTTCAATGGAGTCACGCGATAGGCTGAGCACGTCGCCTTCAATCGTTCCATATTTGGTGAAGGGGAAGCTATCGACTTTAATCTCAACATCCTGTTCTTCATGGACGAAGCCGATGTCTTTGTTGAGAACTTTGACTTCAATTTCCAGTCCGCTATCTGCCGGAACGATGGAAAGAAGTTCTTGAGCAGGGGTGACGACACCACCAACGGTGTGAATGGCAAGTTGCTGAACCTTACCGGAAACCGGCGCAATCAGGGTTTGGACCCGTTCCCTAAAACTGGAGGTTTGGCAAGCTCCTAGATATCAATGCCGGGTGATTTCACCAAATGATCATCTGGCTGAGACATGCTTTCATAGGCACGCATCAGGTTGGCTTCAATTTCAGCGGCTGTTGGATGTGGGAAGACTTGTGCGATATTGTCTGGAATTGGCGGTCTGGGGGGAAGGCCAATAATTTCAAGATGAGGGGCCTCAACGCTTTCAAGTAATTTGAATGGGTTTTGATCAACCAGTTCAACTTGATTATCTGTTGTGATTTTATAAACCGCATCCAGAAAAATAAGACGTTCAATTGATTTAAGAAAATCGATGCCGTGTTCACCACTCTTATCGATCATAGTACCATGTTCAAAATCAAATTGGAAATCGGACGACATCCCTAAAAAGAAGGCGGTATCAATACCTTCGCCACCCAACATGATGTCATTGCCTTTATCGCCGATAAACAGGTCGTTCCCTTTTCCTCCTGCCATAAAATCGTGTCCATCCCCACCGAATAGGCGGTCATTTCCGTATGTGCCAAGGATTTGATCGTTCTGTTCACTGCCCAGAAACCTTTGCCCTGCTTGTGCATGTTCAAACATTTGTGTGAGTGCATCACGTGGATCAAAGGGAAGGTGATCACGTATAAAGTCGTGAAGTCGGCTATCTGGTCGACCTTGAAAGTCGAAATGATCTATTTCTTCGTAAATCGAAAAGTCAATTTGACTATCGTAGCGCTCAATTTCTGTACTTATGTTATCGGCATATAAGTCCGCAGTGGACCAGTCTGCGATTGTAAAAGATTGGCTGCTTTGCGATGAAACGGAAGAAATATCGTAGGATTGCCATGTCGTGAGATTACTCTCATTGTCATTGGTTGTG
>Ga0209578_10004131_pt1 | contig 10590 bp, 9 predicted proteins | sample tdAd472_FD_187127 | JGI IMG/M metagenome (GOLD analysis project Ga0209578, IMG submission 187127) | Marine sediment microbial communities from the Atlantic coast under amendment with organic carbon and nitrate - tdAd47.2 (SPAdes)... | ecosystem: Environmental > Aquatic > Marine > Coastal >...
TAGCTCAGCCGCCTTGAATGCGCATTCAGCGTGAAGAAATATTTCGAAAAGATTACGATACCGAACAGCCAGTTCAGGTGTAATAGACACTCGTCAACCGGAGCGAGGAAAAGCCAGTGACCGACCCTGACGCCATCCCCGTTTACACAGCCCGTGCCGGGCTGGGCCTCAGCGAGGCGATGCTTGCGGACTACCGGTCTGCCGGCGTACTGGTGCTCGAGGACTTCGTGCCTGTGGACGCCTGCAATCGGCTTCGGGAGCGCGCTCTGCAGCTTATCGATGAGTTCGACCCGGAGTCGGTCAGGCACGTGTTTTCGACCACGAAGCAGACGCAGCTCGACGACAGTTATTTCTACGAATCGGGCGACAAGATCCGTTTCTTCCTCGAGGACGACGCGTTCGACGAGTCCGGGCAGCTGCGGCAGTCGAAAAACGACAGCCTGAACAAGATGGGACATGCCATGCACGACCTCGATCCGGAATTCGAGGCGTTCTCGCGCACCCCGGATATCGCGGCGGTTGTCAGCAGCCTGGGCTACGAGGAGCCCGGCATCGTCCAGTCGATGTACATTTTCAAGCCGCCCCGAATAGGCGGCGAAGTGACCTGTCACCAGGACTCTACCTTCATCTATACCGAGCCTGAGTCCTGCACCGGCTTCTGGTTCGCACTAGAAGACGCAACCGTCGAGAACGGCTGCATGCAATTCATTCCGGGCGCTCACAAGATGCCGCTGAAACAGCGCAACTACCGGCGCGACGACGGCAAGTTCGTCATAGAGACCATCGACGACACGCCCTGGCCCGAGGAGCGCAAGCTGCCGGCCGAAGCAAAGGCCGGAACAATGGTGATATTCGACGGCCGCATGCCGCACCTGAGCGGCCCCAACCACTCGACAATGTCACGCCACGCCTACACGCTGCACGTCATTGATCGCCGCTGCCGCTACCCGGCCAGCAACTGGTTGCAACGTAGTCCTGAAATGCCACTTCGAGGTTTTGACTGAAAAACCATGCTTTTCACTGACGTTATTCGCACAAAGCGCGACGGCGGCGAACTCCGCGACGAGGAGATAGCGCTCTTCGTAGATGGACTTGCTGACGGCAGCATTCCGGCCGAGCAGGTATCGGCGTTGGCGATGGCGATATTCCTTAACTCGATGAATTTCGAGGAAACCAGCAAGCTGACGATCGCGATGGCAAACTCCGGCACAGTGCTCGACTGGAGCGAGGAGGGCATCGATGGTCCCGTCGTTGACAAGCACTCAACGGGTGGCGTTGGTGACAAGGTTAGTTTCTTGCTCGCGCCGATCGCCGCCGCCTGCGGGTGCTTCGTGCCGATGATTTCGGGTCGCGGGCTCGGGCATACGGGCGGTACGACCGACAAAGCCGAGTGTATCCCCGGATACAACACAGCGCCGGACTTCGATTCTTTTAAAAAGGTAGTTAAATCAACAGGTTGTGCAATCATCGGCCAGACATCCGACCTCGCCCCCGCGGACAGACGGCTGTACTCGATTCGCGATGTCACCGCGACGGTTGCGTCGATACCGTTGATCACGGCGTCAATTCTGTCGAAGAAGATTGCGGCGGGACTCGGGGCGCTGGTAATGGACGTTAAAGTCGGCAACGGCGCGTTCATGGAGAGCACCGAGAGATCGGAAGCCCTGGCGAAAAGCATCATCAGCACCGCGTCCAATGCGGGAGTGACAACGCACGTTCTGATCACGGACATGAATGAAGTGCTCGGCACGACCGCCGGCAACGCTGTGGAAATAGAAGAGTCGATGCGCTATTTGCGTAATGAATACCGCGACCCCAGGCTGGACGAAGTCGCTATCGCCCTGTCCGCGGAAATGCTGGTAGCGGGGGGGATTGAAGCGGACAGGGATACGGCTAAGCAGCGCTGCGACGATGCCGTGACGAGCGGACGGGCCGCCGAGATTTTTGGCCGCATGACGGAGGCACTGGGTGGGCCTGCCGATTTTGTCGATAACTTCGAGAAATACCTGCCGCATGCGCCCGTTGTGAAACCGGTGCACACGGACGGAGTACTGGCCAAAGTCGATACGCGCGCCGTCGGTAACGCGATCATCGAGCTTGGCGGTGGGCGCCGCGAGGTCGGGGAAAAGCTCGATTTGTCGGTCGGCTTCACTGACGTTGCCCCGATCGGCACAACGCTTGACACAAATCGGCCGCTCGCTGTCGTGCACGCTGCGACCGCGGAAGATGCCGAGGTTGCCGAAAGGAATATGCTCGCGGCTTGCAAGGTGTCGACGGAAGTACCCGCAGAAAGGCCCGTGATCTGCCGCATCATGACGGGATCGGACTGAGCTTTAGGGTATCCTAGGCGGCAACAATAACAACGATATCTGACCCGGGGGTACACCATGCCGAGCAACCTGATCGGAATTCTTGGCATCATCGTGATTCTTGCCATAGCGGTCGCTTTTTCGAGCAATCGCAAAGCAATTCATCTGCGAGTTGTCGGATCGGCATTTGCGCTGCAGGCGGTTATTGCCGCGATCGTTCTTTTCTGGAGCGGCGGTCAGAAAGCGATCGAGAAATTGAGCCTGGGCGTGCTGGCGGTCATCAAGTACGCGAATGCTGGTATCGACATGGTCTTTGGCCCCCTGGCGGATGTCGACGTGGTCGGGTTCAGCTTCGCGTTCAATGTGCTGCCGATCATCATCTTTTTCGCCGCGCTGATGTCGGTCCTGTACCACCTGCGTATCATGGAGTGGCTCGTCAGGATAGTAGGCGGCGCGCTGCACAAGATCATCGGCACGGGAGCGATCGAGTCGATGAATGCGGCTGCCAATATTTTCGTCGGCCAGACCGAAGCACCACTCGTCGTAAAGCCTTATCTGAAAGGCCTGACGGATGCACAGTTCTTCACTGTCATGGTGTCGGGTCTTGCGTCGATAGCGGGCACGGTGCTCGCGGGCTACGTGCTCATGGGTGCGGAACTCGAATACCTGCTTGCGGCCGCGTTCATGGCGGCGCCGGGTGGTTTGTTGATGGCCAAGATCATCATGCCGGACGACGAATACATCCCGCCCGCGAAGCACGAGCGGCTGGAGATGGAACGCAGCCATCACAAGAACGTGATACTCGCGGCAGCCGCCGGAACGACCGACGGGCTGCGCCTCGCCGTCAACATCGGCGCCATGCTGGTGGCCTTCGTTGCGTTAATTGCGTTGTTCAACGGCCTGATCGGCGGCGTATGCGGACTCCTCGGGATCGACACGTTGCTCGGCGTCGAGACGGTTACTCTCGAATTGATCCTGGGCAAGATCTTCCAGCCTCTGATGTGGCTGCTCAGCGTGCCCTGGAACGAAGCAGAGGCGGCCGGGTCGCTTTTCGGTGAGAAGATCATCCTCAACGAGTTCGTTGCCTTCTCACACCTGACCGAGCGTCTTGCAGGCATGAGCCCGCGCACGATCGCTGTGACGACTTTCGCGCTGTGCGGATTCGCCAACTTGTCGTCGATCGCGATCCTGCTGGGTGGTCTCGGCGTCCTCGTGCCCGAGAAGCGCGAACTGATTGGGCGCTTCGGCATCAAGTGCGTGCTAGCTGCTTCGCTGTCAAATCTGATGAGTGCGGCGCTGGCTGGAATAATGCTGACGTTCTGACGCGATGGCAAAACACAGCATCATCATTGACTGTGATCCGGGACAGGACGACGCGGTCGCGTTATTTCTGGCGATGGCATCGCCGGATGAGTTCGACATCCTCGGTATCACGGCCGTCGCGGGCAACGTCCCGCTAAATCTGACGGAGCGCAACGTTCGCCAGATGTGCGACATCGCCGGGCGAACCGACATCCCTGTCTTCGCCGGCTGCGATCGGCCGATGGTTCGGGAGCTGATCACGGCGGAAAAGGTCCACGGCACCACGGGAATTGACGGCGTCGACATTATCGATCCCGCGACGCCGCTGCAGGAACAACACGCCGTCGATTTCATCGTCGAGACCTTGCGCGCGGCTGACGATGCTTCCGTCACGCTCGTTCCGACTGGACCGTTGACGAATATTGGTACCGCTATCGATCGCGCACCCGATGTGATCGCGAAGATCGAACAACTCGTCATTATGGGCGGCGCGATGCGCGAGGGTGGCAACTATTCGCCATCGGCGGAATTCAATATCCTCGTCGATCCGCACGCTGCAGATATTGTGTTCAACTGCGGGCGGCCGATTATTTCGATGGGGCTCGACGTCACGCACCAGGTGTTGTCCACGCGTGCCAGGGTGGCGCGCATCCAGGAACTCGGAAATCCGGTCGCGGACGCGACCGCGGGCATGCTCGGATTCTTCGAGAGGCACGATTCCAAGAAATACGGGGTCGAGGGTGCGCCGCTGCACGACCCTTGTACGATCGCATGGTTGCTGCAGCCCGAATTGTTCGACGGCAAGGCATGCAACCTGTCGGTCGAGACGAAGTCGGAGTTGACGATGGGTCATACCGCGATCGATTTCTGGCGCGTGACCGCCCGGCCGCACAACGTAATGTGGGTCTTCGCGGTCGATGCCGACGGATTCTACGATCTGCTGACGTCGCGACTGGCACGATTTGGTGACCAGGATGGTTGAAATTCTCGTCATCGGCTCCGTCAACCTCGATCTCTCGGCGGCAGTGTCGCGCCTTCCCGAGGCGGGCGAGACGGTCACCGGCGCCGAGCTGAGCCGTTTTCCAGGCGGCAAGGGTGCAAACCAGGCACTGGCCGCAAAGCGACTCGGCGCCGAAGTGCGGCTGATCGCCTGCGTCGGCGATGATGCCGCGGCTGACGAAGCGCTCGCGTTGCTGCGTGAGGGAGATGTCGACCTGTTTGGTGTGCAGCGTCTGGGAGATCTGCCGACCGGTATTGCATTGATCTCGGTTGCGCCGTCGGGCGAGAACCAGATCGTTGTCGCGCCGGGCGCGAACACAGCCTTGGACCCGGACACACTGGACGTGGGCAAAGCCGATGCGCTGATCTGTCAGCTCGAGATTCCGGGCGCCGTCGTCGAGAAGGCAGCGGACGATTTCAACGGTTTTTTCTGCGCGAACCTGGCGCCGGCAAAGGAAATCGATGTTGCCGTGATGCAGAGGGCCGACCTCGTCGTTGTTAACGAAACCGAGGCCGCCTGGTATGGCGACTCGCTGGCGGCCTGCGGTGGCATGATCGCGATTACCTACGGCTCGCGGGGAGCGACGCTGGAGAAACACGGAGAGACAATCGCCGAGGCACAGCCGCCACAAATTGATGCGATCGACACAGTCGGTGCGGGCGATACTTTTACAGCAGCCCTTACCCTTGCGCTTGTCGAAGGACAGTCACCCGGAAAAGCATTGAACTTCGCTTGTGCCGCAGGCGCTGCTGCGACGACCCGGCAGGGTGCACAACCATCCCTGCCCACACGCGCCGAGGTGGACGCACTCATTTAGGTACCTGGCACCGCTTTTCAAACGTTTCGAACATTTGCAACTTATCGATCCGGAAGAATAAGTTGCAAATGTTCGAAACGTTTGAAAAGCGGTGCCAGGTACCGTTAAAAAGTCAAAGATGGAATGAGCGCGGCAGCAAGTCGTCGATTCGGAACTCCCGCGTATGACCGCCCGGCCGAATCAGGATGATCTTCGTTTCCGGCGTCGCGAATTCGGCGATCTTCTGGCGGCAACCGCCGCAGGGCGTGCAGTCTTCGACCTCATCGTGGCCGCCCACGACGACGATGGTATGAATTGCCTTACCACCGGCCGCGACCATGGCGCCGATTGCATTGGATTCGGCGCAGCTGCCTTCGGGATAGGCTGCGTTTTCGACGTTGCAGCCGACGTGCATGCGGCCCTGCTCATCGAGCATAGCAGCACCCACGTAGTAATCTGAATACTTGCAGTAGGCTTTCTGCCTGACGGCCAGCGCCGCGTCGATAAGGTCCTGTTCGTCCAAGTCTGAGTCTCCCGGTTACGACTGCTTGCGCATCGGATTGTTGGGGTGCGTGGTCCAGTTGGCCTTTTCCTCGGCGATCGGCTCGCCGGTTCGCGGATCGACGCCATCGGTGAGATGGCGCATCGTGATACAGCCGTCGACGGGGCACACGCTGACACAGAGGTTGCAGCCGACGCATTCCTCGTCGATCACCTCGAAGTGACGCTCACCGTTGACCGTCTGAGTGATGGCCTGGTGCGAGGTGTCTTCGCAGACGACGTGGCAGCGGCCGCACTGTATGCAGAGCTCCTGGTCGATGACGGCCTTCTCGATGTAGTTGAGGTTCAGGTACTGCCAGTCGGTGACGCTCGGTACGGCTTTGCCGACCAGCTCAGCCACCGACGACATGCCCTTGGAGTCGAGAAAAGTACTAAGTCCGTCGGTCAGGTCGTCAATGATCCGAAAGCCGTAAACCATGGCGGCCGTGCATACCTGTACGTTGCTCGCGCCAAGCGCCAGGAAGTCGACGGCATCTCGCCAGTTGCTGACGCCGCCGATACCGGAGATCGGAATGTCAGACGTTCCTGCCGTGCGCGCGATTTCCGCAACCATGTTGAGTGCGATCGGTTTGACGGCCTCGCCGCAGTAACCGCCATGCGTGCCCATGCCATCGGTCGATGGGTACATCGTGAGGTTGTCGTAGTCGACGCGCATGATGGAGTTGATCGTGTTGATCAGCGAGACGCCGTCCGCGCCGCCGTCTTTGGCAGCCTTGGCCGGCGGCAGTATGTTGGCAATATTCGGTGTCAGCTTGACGATGACAGGCACGTTCGCCGCATCCTTGGCCCACTCGGTCGCCATCTGTATGTACTCGGGCACCTGGCCGACCGCGGCACCCATGCCGCGCTCCGACATGCCGTGCGGGCAGCCGAAGTTGAGTTCGAGGCCATCGGCCCCCGTGTCCTCGATCATGGGCACGTATTTCGCCCAGGTTTCCTTGTCCATCGGGAACATGACGGAGACGACCAGCGCACGGTCGGGCCAGTCGCGTTTGACCTGGCGTATCTCGTCGAGGTTGACCTGCAGCGGCCGGTCGGTGATGAGCTCGATATTGTTGAACCCGATCACACGGCGATCATTGCTGTAAATCGCGCTGTAACGCGGTCCGCTCACGTTGACGATGTGTGGATCCTCGCCGAGCGTTTTCCACACGGCGCCACCCCAGCCGGCCTCGAAGGCGCGGTTCACGTTATACGCCTTGTCCGTGGGTGGCGCCGACGCCAGCCAGAACGGATTAGGTGACTGGATTCCGAGAAATTCCGATGTCAGGTTGGCCATGGCGGTCCCCTAAATGTTGGCCTAAGTTCGCAGATGCCGGTCGATGGCTATCGCCGCTACCTTGCCGTGCTGCACGGCGCTGACCGTCAGGTCATCGCCGCCAACGACGCAATCGCCGCCGGCCCAGACACCAGCCAGTGATGTCTCCTGGTTCTCATTGACGATGATCTTGCCTTTCTCCATCTTCAATGAGCCGTCATCGAGCACGTCGTCGCGGAGGCGCTGCCCGATGGCTTTGAACACAATGTCGGCATCAAGAGTGAACGTCTCGCCCGTACCTTTCAGGGCCCCACTTTCGTCCAGTACCGTCTTCTCGAATTCGACAGCCCCGGCGGAGTTCGTCCCGAGTACCTGTAGCGGCTGCGCAAGATGATGAATGGTTACACCATTCGTTTGCGCAAGTTCCTGCTCGAACGCGCTTGCGCCCATCTGTGCCACACCGCGTCGGTATACGACGTCGACCTGTTCCGCGCCCAGGCGCTTCGACTGCACGGCGACGTCGATCGCCGTCATGCCGCCGCCGATAACGACGACCTTGCGGCCGACAGGCAAGGCCGTCTTGTCATTGGACTGGCGCAACTCGGCAATGTAGTCGATCGCATTCTCGACACCCGGAAGATCTTCTCCCTCGATGCCGAGCGCGTTGACGTCGCCGAGCCCGACGCCGACGAAAACCGCATCGTATTCCCTGGTCAGGTCGGAGAGTGTGATGTCTTCGCCCAGCGACGTACCGCCGCGAACCTCGATGCCACCGATCGAAAGTATGTACTCGACTTCCCGTTGTGCGAAATCATTGACGGTCTTGTACGCGGCGATGCCGTATTCATTGAGGCCGCCGAGTTTTTCATCGCGGTTGTAAATGACGACATCATGGCCGAGAACGGCGAGCCGGTGCGCGCAGGAAAGTCCCGCTGGACCACCACCGACAATGGCGACTTTCTTACCGCTTGCTTCTGCGCGCGTGAACAACTGCGTGTTGTTCTCGAATGCCGGGTCCGTCGCGTAGCGTTGCAACAAGCCGATCTCGACGGGCTTGTCCTCATGCGTATTGCGTACGCATGCTTCCTCGCATAGCACTTCCGTCGGACACACCCGGGCGCACATACCACCCATGATGTTCTCACTCAGGATCGTCTGCGCCGAGCCGCGAATGTTGCCGCTGCGGATTTTCTGGATAAACACAGGAATGTCGATGCCGGTCGGACACGCCGTCGTGCAGGGCGCGTCGAAGCAGAAATAACAACGATCCGCTTCGATCAACGCTTCGGGCCGACGCAGCGGCGGGTGCAGGTCCCTGAAATTCCTGTCGATGTCTTCGCGGCTGAGCCGATGTGGTTTGATATCAGGCATGATCGCTCTAACGCCTGACCGGCGTCGGCTCGGCGAGCCGCGCCTTGACCTGTAAGGCTTCATAGTACGGCGCGAAAGCGGGTCGATTGACGTAACGGCCCGCGCCCCGCTCGACGTCGAGTTTGCCATCCGCGTAGACGACCTTGCCCTGGCTCAGCGTATGCGATGCGCAGCCTTTGACGGTCATGCCCTCGAAGATGTTGTAGTCGATCTTCTGGAAATGCGTTTTCGCCGATATTGACTTGGTTGCCTCCGGGTCCCACACGACGATGTCCGCATCGGCGCCTGCGGCGACGCTGCCTTTTCGCGGATACACATTAAAAATCTGCGCCGCGTTCGTCGAGGTGACGGCCACGAATTCGTTCATCGTCAGGCGTCCGGTGCCGACACCGTGATGCCACAGCACCTCCATGCGATTTTCTATGCCAGCCGTGCCGTTCGGGATCAGGCGAAAATCGTCCTTGCCCATGGCTTTCTGGTCGGCGCAGAAGCAGCAGTGGTCCGTTGCCGTGGTCTGCAGGTTGCCCGACTGCAGGCCATGCCACAGCGCATCCTGGTGTTCCTTCGCACGGAATGGCGGGCTCATGACATGCGCGGCGGCGATCTCGAAGTCCTTGTTACGGTAGACCGAGTCGTCGACGAGCAGATGTCCTGCAAGTACTTCTCCGAATACGCGCTGGCCCTCGTTACGCGCGCGCGTAATCGCTTCGAGCGACTGTTTGCAGGAGTTGTGCACAACATAAAGCGGTACACCGAGTACTTCCGCGATCCGAATGGCACGGTTTGCAGCTTCGCCTTCGCATTGCGGTGGCCGGGACAGCGGGTGCCCTTCGGGCCCGGTGATGCCCTTTTCGAACAGCTCTTTCTGTAACCGGAAAACGAGCTCGCCGTTCTCCGCATGCACAGTAACAATCGCGCCGAGTTCGATCGCGCGCGTGAAGCTGTTCACGAGAACTTCGTCGTCGGCCATGATGGCGCCCTTGTACGCCATAAAGTGCTTGAAGCTGTTGACACCATGCTCGTTAACTAGCGTGCCCATTGCCTTGTGCACCGAGTCGTCCCACCAGGTGATCGCAACGTGGAATGAATAGTCGGAGACGGACTTCCCGGCCCACTCGGCCCACTGGTGATAGGCCTCCATGACGTCCTGCTGCGGGCCCGGGATGACGAAGTCGATGATCATCGTCGTGCCGCCCGCGAGCCCGGCTGCCGTGCCGGTTTCGAAATCCTCGCTGGTTACGGTGCCCATGAACGGCAACTGCATGTGGGTGTGCGGGTCGATACCGCCGGGCATCACGTACTGGCCCCCAGCGTCGACTACGGTCGCACCTTTCGGCGCGTCAATGCCTTCGCCGACAGCGGTTATCAATCCGTTCTCGCAGAGTACGTCGGCACGCACGCTGCGGTCCGCATTGACAACCGTGCCGCCTTTGATGAGTACTGTCATGGTGAACTCCTTGTTTCGCCACTCGCCACGATGTAATAGATCAGTCCGCCGAGTATGGACCCGGTAAACCAGCCATAGGTATAAAACCAGCTCAACATCGGAATCTTCAGCGCAAGGCCGGTCAATATGACCGGTACGGCAAACGCGACGAGTCCGGCGAAATTCCAGGCCGGGTAACCGGCATTATCCTGGTAGAGCGCCAGCACGTCGTATGACTGTTTCTTGATGAGGAAATAGTCGACGACCATGATGCCGGCGATCGGACCGAGCAGGCTCGAGTAGCCGATGAGCCAGTTTGAATAGAGACTTTCCACGCTGACGTCTGTTTCCAGCCAGCCGAGCTTCTTCAAAAGCTCCCAGCTCATCAACACGATGCCGATGATGCCGGTCAGAATGACGCCCTTATTCTCATTGATATATTTCGGCGCGACGTTCTGGAACACGTTGGTCGGCGATACGATGTTCGCCGCCGTGTTGGTCGATATCGTCGCAAGAATGATCATTAGCATCGACAACACGACCCAGAAGGGGCTGTCGATCCTGCCG